>Ga0302324_100000706_pt1 | contig 84728 bp, 65 predicted proteins | sample Palsa_T0_1_FD_201949 | JGI IMG/M metagenome (GOLD analysis project Ga0302324, IMG submission 201949) | Peat permafrost microbial communities from Stordalen Mire near Abisko, Sweden - Palsa_T0_1 | ecosystem: Environmental > Terrestrial > Soil > Palsa > Peat permafrost | place: Sweden: Abisko...
TCCAACCAAGATGCCGGGAGCGGCCGAGACTTTTTGTTGATAGAGAAGGATTCCGGCAAAGATCAGCGTGGGGAGCGAAAGCAGCAGGCAATAGAACCACGCCCGGCGAACCGCCGAGTGGCGGCGCTTGCGGATGTGCCGTGTCCTCAGCTCGCTCTCATAGGCCATATTTTTCAATGCGGCGGTAAAGTGCGGCGCGGCTGAGCCCAAGCGCTTCGGAAGCCTGAGAGATGTTGCCGTCGCAGCGGCGCAGCACCTTGCGGATGAGGAGAGACTCGACCTCGTCGATGCTCATGTTGTCGAAGGATGGAGCACTGGGGCGGCCGGGAGCCATGGCGAGATTGGACGGCTCGATCTCCTCGCCCCGGCACAACAATACGGCTCGCTCGACTGCGTGTTCAAGCTCGCGCACATTTCCTGGCCACGCGTACTGCATCATCTGCTGCATGGCTGAAGCGGAAAAGGCGGTGACTTGCTTGCGGTAGCGCGTGCGATTGCGTTGGAGAAAATGCGTAGCGAGCAGCGGAATGTCTTCGCGGCGGTCGCGCAGCGCGGGCAGATGAATCTCGACCGTGTTGATGCGGAACAGCAGGTCTTCACGGAAATTGCCGGCCGCCGCCTCTTCAGTTAACTGCGCGTTGGTTGCGGAGAGCACGCGCACATCGACGCGACGAGTTTGCGAGGAACCGACACGCTCGAGTTCGCCGGTTTCGAGCACACGGAGAAGCTTGGCTTGCTGGCGGAGCGGGACGTTGGCGATTTCATCGAGAAAGAGCGTGCCGCCGTTGGCCAGCTCAAAGCGGCCGACGCGATCCGTGCGGGCGTCGGTGAATGCGCCTTTGACGTGGCCGAAGATCTCGCTCTCAAAAGTTCCTTCCGGCAAGCCTCCGGCGTTCACCGCCACAAGCGCCATACGCGCACGGGGTGAAGCGGCGTGGAGCAGCTTGGCCACAATCTCTTTGCCGGTACCGTGCTCGCCGGTGATGAGGACATTGGCGTCGGAGGGACCGACCTGGGCGATGAGTTCGAGAACCGGCTGCATGTTGGGCGCGCCGGCGATGAACTCCGGCATGCCTTCGGCGCGGAGCAAGCGGTTTTCGAGCTCGAGTTGACGCGCGCGGCGCAGGGCCTGGTGCAGCTCAGCATGAACGCGGATGATAGAGATGAGGCGCTCGTTCTCCCACGGCTTCTGGATGAAATCGCGCGCGCCGCGCTTGATGCTTTCGACGGCGAGGTCGATGTTGCCCCAGGCGGTCATGACGATGACCGGCAGGCGGGGATCGATCTCCTGGAGACGCGCAAGAAGATCGAGGCCCTCCTTGCCGGAGGTGGTGTCGCGGGTGTAGTTGAGGTCGATGAGCAGGACGTCGTAGTCGCTTTGACCGAGCGCCTCGAGCAGGAGCTGCGGCGAGCGCACGGTGTCAACCTGGATGCCTTGCGGCTGAAGCAAGAGCTCCACTGCTTCGAGGATGGAGGGCTGATCATCGGCGACGAGAACGCGGATTCGAGCTTGCTTACGAGGGTCTGTCATTTGTCTTTATCGATCGCGTATTTCGTGACTTCGTCGCCACTGCGATACCGGCCGGGGCATCGCCGATTGAGATTCCGTAGTCGTTGAGAGTCCCGCCTGCAGAGCACTCGCGGTCCATGCGCTTCTTTTGATTCTACGGTGCACGTGTCACCACGCCTGATTTCGCGTCGTCGATCGAGACACCTGTCCGCTCCAAGGTTTGTCCGATGGCGCGGTCGATATCCACCTTGGCCTTTTCATACTGAGTCTGTGCAACGTAAAGCGCCGATTCGGCGAGCGCCAGCGCACTCTCCGCAGCCAGGGTATCGGTGCTGGATTTCGCGCCGAGCTGCTGCTCCTGCTTGGTGATGTCGAATGTCTTCTGCGCCAGATCTTCGGCCTTCTGCGCGGCGTCAACGCGAGCCTGCGCCTGTTCAAGCGCAAACTTCGTGTTGCGGACATCGAACAGAATGTTCTTCTGCTGCTGCTCGGAGGAGATCTGGCTCTGGCGGTACGCCAGAACGGCACGGAACTGATCGGCCTTGACCTGGCGGTTGCGCAGGTTGATGTTGAGCGTCATGCCGAACCGGTATTCCGGGGACGAGTAGTTGAAGGTGTTCGTGAACATGCTGGAGAAGTTCGTCGGCAGGTCCGTGGTGCAGACGACTGCCTGCGGGTCGCAGATCGCGCTTTTCGGTCCAGCGGTGCCAGCGCCTGCGTAGTAACCATACGCATCGAGGGTCGGCAAAAGTTCGCTATTGATGTCCTTCAGGGCCTGCTTCTGCACCTCGGCAGTCATCTTATAGAGGGCAACCTCGGGGCGGTTCTTCTCGGCCTCTGCGATGAGGTCGTCCATGGATTTCGCGGCATTCGGGTCGGCTGCGGCATGCAGGTCGAGAGGTATGACGGGCATCTCGTCGATGGCGGGATCGTCGGTCTTGGTGAGCGCGTTCTTCAGCAAGAGCTCGTTCAGGCGGAGGCTGGCACGTGCCACCGTGAGGTTGCCTTCGGCGGCTGCAACAAGGGACTGATCCGTCATGACCTGTATCGCCGGTATGGCCTGAAGGTCAAGCTGCTTTTGATCGTCGGAGAGAGTTTGGTTCGCGAAGCCGAGGGAGCGCTCGTTGATCTGCTCGGCATCGTAGGCATTGACGAGATCCCAGTAGATGTTCTCGATCTGAGTCACGGTGGCGATGACCTGGGCTTGGAAAACAACGTCGAGAATTTGGGCGTTGCGCTTGGCGATGCGGATGTAGCGCTCGTTGCTTTGGAGTCCGAAGCCGGCGAGAAAGGGCTGGGTGATGGTCACCGCAAAGTTGCCATAAAGCTCGGGATTGATGGCGTTGTATGGCGAGTTACTGGCGACACGCTGACCGATGTAGCTGACATTGACGTTGGTGCCAATGGGAAAATACTGGGAGTAGTTCGACAATACTTCAATGGTGTTGTTCTTCAGGATTGGCGTGCCATAGAGGGACGTGTTGGCCTCCTGGATGACGGTGTGGTCGACATAGCCCTGAAACGTGAGGTAAGGATCGAACGACGGAACAGGGGCTCCGGCGCCGAGGGTCGAGGTAACGATCCCGCCGTTTCCGGCGGCGAAGCTCGCTCCGGATGAGCCGCCGCCGCCGCCCGAACCACTAAATCCTCCCTGCGTAGACTGGACGACGCTGGCGTTGACGCCGTTGGCCGGCGCGCCCGATTTGGTGCGCTGGATATCGGTCTGAGCAATGGGAAAGTTATAGCGGAAATAGGCTAGGTCGAGGTTGTTCTCGATGGCGATCGCGATGGCGTCACGCAGGGAGATATAAATCTTCCCATCGCGGATGAGGTTCTGCAGGCGTGGTGAATTGATGAGATCCAAGGGAGGCGCCGTGCTGGCCCGGTAGCGTGCCATCGGGTTGCGCGAGTGGGGCATTGGTACGTTAAACGGCTGCGGCGGAGCAACTGCCATCTGCTGCTGTTGCTGCATGGTTTGAGCCAACGACGCTGGAGCTGCCGTTGTGCTGCTGGCCGCGGGGGCTGGGGCTTCCGGCGCGGGCTGCGCTGTCTGCGGGTCCGCGGGCGCGGCTTGCGATTGCGCGGGCGCCGCAGCCATGTTGACCTGCAAAAGGAGAATCGCGGCAACGGATTGCAGTCGGGTGCGAAAACGGACGGTCGAAGCGTTCATTTTGTATTTCCCTTGAGAAGAATTCACTGAGCGCCGACCTCCGCGGGGTTCTGCACCGCCTCGTCGCGGGTCAGCCATCCGTCGCGTAACTCGAGGATGCGCGATCCGTAGCGGGCGTTTTCTTCCGAGTGCGTGACCTGCACGATGGTTGTGCCCTGGCGATTGAGTTCGCGGAAGAGCTCCATGATTTCGCGTGCCTGCGTGGAGTGGAGGTTGCCGGTTGGCTCGTCTGCGAGAAGCAGCGAAGGCGCATGAACAACGGCGCGCGCGATGCCTACCAGTTGTTGCTGGCCGCCGGAGAGCTGGTTTGGAAAGAGATCCTTCTTGGCGACGATCTGGAAGCGGTCGAGGATGTCGGCGACCATGCCAGCTCGCTCCTTCGAAGGAAGGTTCTTATACGAGAGCGGCAGGTCGATGTTTTCGGCAACAGTGAGATCGTCGAGCAAGTGATAGCTCTGGAAGACCATGCCAATGCGCTGGCGCGCGAGATCGGCGCGCTGCTTGCGATTGAGCTTATGCGCGGGCGTTTCGTCAAACCAAAATTCGCCGAGCCAGCCGTCGTCGAGAAGCGCGAGGACGTTGAGGAGCGAAGACTTCCCTGCCCCGGACGGACCCATAACAGTAACGAATTCGCCTTCGCGGATGGTGAGCCCAACGCGGCGCAGCACCCAGGTTTCCGTGTGGCCGGTTCTGTAACTGCGTTCGATATTTTTCAGTTCGATCATGATCATTACTCCAATTCCATTTCCAAACTTCAACTTCTTCTTTCAGATTATTCGGTGCGCAACGCGCGCATGGGGTCGACTGCAGCGGCGCGGCGGGCAGGAAAGTAAGAGGCGACCATTGCCGCCACAAACAGGATGGCTGCCACCGAGAAAAACGCCGACAGATCGATTGCGTCGACGTTGTAGAGCATGCTCTTCATCGTGCGGCCCACGAAGTAAGCGCCGACCAATCCCAGAACCATGCCAATCGAGGCAAGGATGGCTCCTTCGCGGAGCACCATGCGTACTACGCGATTACGCCCCGCGCCGAGCGCCATGCGCAAGCCGATTTCATGCTGCCGCTGGCCGACGGCGAAAGCCATGACGCCGTAGATGCCGACGGCAGCCAACAAAAGGGCAATCGCGGCGAAGCTGGCGAACAACACCAGGGAGAACCGCTCGCCGGAGAGATCTCTATCGCGAATCTCGTCCAGGGTGAGCACCTCCGAGAGCGCTACCGTGGGATCGACGGAATGAACTGCAGCGGCGATCGTCTTGGTCATGGATTCGGGGTCGAGCGCGGTGCGAACGCCCACGGAGATAAAGGGCCAAGGACTCTGGTAGAACGGAACCAGAATCTCTTCGCGCTGCCGCTCGAAGGCTCCTCCGCGCACATCGTGGTAGACACCGACGATCTCCCAGGGCTGAGCGGGCCCGAGCTTTTGGAGACCTGGGATCAGTTGCTCGACGTTGACGACCTGTCCGACGGAGTTCTTGCCGGCCAGATAGTGAGTTGCGAACTTTTCATTGACCACGGCGACCTTGGGGCTGCCGGCATTGTCCGCTTCGGTGAAGAACCGGCCCTTCGTTAGGCGAATACCGTAGGTCCTGAAGTAGTCGGGCATCACCATACCAAAGCCGGAGCCGGGCCGTTGCGACGGATCGGCGAAATCTGCCTGCCCCTTGATGGTGAATTGCATTCCAAACCCAGTTCCCTCCAGAGGCACTGCCGTAGCTCCAGAGGCATTTTCGACGCCGGTGGTGGACGCGATCTTGCGCATGATCTGCTGATAATGGCCAACGATCTGCTCCGGCGTGAAGGTCATATCTTTTGTCATCGGCAAGCTGAAGGTTAAGATGTGATCGGTCTGCACGCCGAGATCGACATGGGTCAGGTTCCAGAAGCTATGCATGGCGAGGCCTGCGCCTGCGAGGAGAGCAAGGGCCAGCGTGAATTCGCCGACGACCAGCGCCTGGCGGACGCGATGCCGCCCCTTGCCCGACCCTGCGCGGCCGCCCTCTTTCAATGTTTCGCCGGGGTCGAGACGCGAGGCGTACCAGGCCGGAGCGCAACCGAAGAAGAGTCCGGACAACGTAGTGGCGGCGAGCGTGATAGCGAGAACGGGAAGGTTGAGGGAGAGGTCGGCTTCGCTGGGCAACGTATCGTGGGGCATGGCGGCAATGAGGCCGCGCAACATGGCGTAGCCGATGCCGACCCCGACGATTCCGCCCAGGAATGCGAGCGCCAGGCTTTCGGTGACGAATTGAAGAAAGACGGTGCGCCGCGAGGCTCCCAAGGCGGAGCGAACAGCAATTTCGCGCTGACGCGCTGTTCCTTTGGCGAGCAGAAGGTTGGCGACATTCACACAGGCGATCAACAGGACGCATCCCACGGCGCCGAGGAGCAGCCACAGAGTGAGCTTGACATCGTCCCCGAGGTAATCGTTCTGGAGGGGATCGACCTGCGCACTCCAGCCCTTGTCGGAGCGGGGATTGTCCTGCGCGACATGAGCAGCAACGGCGACCATGTCCGCGTTGGCCTGCTTGAGGGTGACACCGTCCTTGAGACGACCCATGATGTTGAGCCAGTGAAAGTCGTGATTGACCTGTTCGGGCTTGAAGACCAGCGGAACGACCAGTTCCCAAGGCAGCCGGTCGGGCTGGCCGGGCCTCCAAACGCCCACGACGGTGTAGGGTTTTTGGTCGAGGGTGATGGTCTTGCCGATGATGTTTGGATCTGCTCCCAGACGTTTCCACAGTCGGTTGGAGATGGTGACGACCTGATCCTTGCCGGCTACGCCTTCACTGGAAAGAATGTCGCGACCAAGCTGAAAGGAGATGCCCCACATGTTGTACCAGCCGGGCGTGGCCATATCGGCCTGGACCATTTCCGGTGCGTCTTTGCCAGCCATGTTGAAGGAGGTTCCGGACATGGCGATGAGGTTCTGGAAGGAGTGGCTTTGCCGGGCCCAGTCCAGGTAGTCCCCCGCCGCGACGCCGTTGCGTTGGCCCTGAATCTTGGACCAGACGACGACGAGCTGGTCCGGCTTGGGATAGGGCATGGGAGCGAGAAGAACTGCGTAGACGACGGTGTAGATGGCCGTGGTGGCGCCGATGCCGAGGGCGAGTGTGAGGACCGCGGTGATGGCAAAGACCGGCGATTTGCGCAGTTGGCGTAATGCGTACTGCAGATTGCGAAGCATCGTTTGCATCTCAGACCCCTCCTTATCCGTAAGAGCTATTCCGTGCGTAATGCTTGCATGGGTTCGACCGCCGCAGCGCGGCGCGCCGGGAGAGCTGCGGCTACCGCGATCATCAAAGCGGTCATCAGCACCGCTGCCGTGAGCGTGATCGGGTCGAACGCGGATACGCCATAGAGTTGGCTCGAGAACAAACGTGCCAACGCGACGGTAGACGGCAACGCGACGATTGTGGCGATGGAAGCGATGACGAGCATCTCGCGCGAGATGAGTAGAACTACCTGTGATCGCGGTGAACCGAGCGCGAGACGAACGCCGATTTCGCGGGTGCGCTGTTCGGTGGAGTAGGCGAGGACGCCATAGAGACCCACGGCTGCCAGAACCGTGGCAAGGATCGAGAAACCGACGGCGAGAAATGCGAGGGCGCGATTGTCGGACGCGCTGGAATCGACCTGTTCCTCCATCGTGTAGAGTCCATCGACAACAAGAGTGGGATCGAGATGTTGAATAGTCTGCCGAATTGCGCCCTTTACGGTGGCGGGCTCCCCTGTCGTTCGTACGTACATCTGCAGTCCGAGCGGATGTTTGTCCTGCAGGTAGGGCCTGTAAACGGCGGGCCCCATGTCGGTGCGCAAGTTCTCATGCTTCGTGTCGCCGACCACGCCGACGATCGTTGTATCCGGCTTCACGTCGGGACCGCGGCCCTGGGCGAGAACCCGGCCCAGAGCTTTCTGCGCCGAGCCGTAGTAGTGCTTCGCGAGGCTGAGATTGACAACGGCCACCGGCGTCTGGCCTTTGGCGTCCGCAGCGGTGAATTCCCTGCCCGCCAGAATGGGCTGCCGCAATGTGGCGAAGTAGTCGGGTGTAAGCCGGACATCTTCGAAGTGCAGGATCTCGTCTTCAGCAGGCGTGTATCCCTGCAGCGTGAACGAAGAGTGCTCGGAGTTACCGGCCAGCTCAGGATCGTTGGTGGCGCCCACCGAGACGACGCCGGGAATCGCGCGCAGGGCTTCGATTGAGTTGGTGACGATCTGCGCCGCACGGTCTTCTCCGTAACCGGAGCTGGAGGGATCGAGCGAGAACGTGAGCAGCCTGGTGGTCTCAAAGCCGACGGCCTGATGGCGCAGGTTGTCGAGCGTGCGTACGAAAAGGCCACCGCCGGCAAGGAGCATGACGCTGATCGCAATCTGGACGCCGACGGCAATCTTGCGGAAACGCAACGAGCCTTTGGAAGGAGTGCCTGCGTTTTGGCGCAGGGCTCCGGCGAGATCGGGACGGAGAAAGTGCAGCAGGGGCGCAATGCTGAAGAGCAGGCTCGAGACAAGCGCGACGGCAAGAGTGAAGAGAAGAATGCGTGAATCGATGGTCGTCGAATAGGGCTCATTGCCTGGATCGGCGCCGGTCATCATACGCACGAGAGCTTTAACGACGACAGGGGCAAGCGCCAGCCCCGCGGCGGCGCCGGCGATCCCGAGCATCCCGCCTTCGACCAGCAGTTGGGCAACGATGCGGCCGCGCTTTGCGCCCAGCGCGTAACGCATCGACATTTCGCGCGCGCGGCCCGCGGCGCGCATCAGCAACAGCGTGGCTACATTAATGACGCACATGGCCACCAGCAGGCCAGCCATGCTCATCACGATGATGAGTGGCGTCCTGAGTTCCACGCGTCCGGGCGCATAGCCCGTGGAGTCATCGAGCACTTTGAGATGCGAGTTATCAAGAAACTCTTTGCGGAAGTGCGCTGTCGTGGTCTTGTAAAGGGTCAGCTCATGCGCGCGCAAGGTGTGCCACATTGATCCCAGGCTTGCTTCGGCCGTTGCCTTCGTGACTCCGGGCTTGAGGCGCGCGATCAGCGTGAGCCAGATGGACTGGTGATTATTGAGAACGTCCGCGGGTGCGCTCTGCGGGATTGCCACTTCAACCATGCTGATAGGCAAGAACAAACCCGGCCGATAGCCGCCAATCGCCGTGTCGAAGTTCTGTGGGGCTACGCCCAGAACGGTGAAGGGATGCCCGTTGACGAGCACCGTCTGGCCGGCGATGTCGGGCGTGGCGCCAAAACGCGCTTTCCAATAGCTGTAGCTGAGGACGAGCACGGGGTTCGCGTTTCTCGCTGTGTCATCCTGAGGGGTGAGCAGGCGTCCGAGCGCAGGTTTGAGACCAAGAAGCTGAAAGTAGTTGCCGGAGACGACTTCCGCGTCTTTGTTCTCGGCTGTGTTACGCCAGGAAACGCCGACATTGGCGCGGTCGGCTGCCGCCACGGCCTCAAAAACCTGGTTCTGGTCGCGCAGGTCTTTGTACATGGGATAGGAGAAGAAGTTGTGCATGTCGCCGCCGAAGCTGGAGGCGGAGCCGGAGAAGCTGCCGGTCCATTCGAAGCGGACGAGTTCTTTCGGGCGTTGAACGGGCAACATGCGCAGGAGAACCTGATCGAAGAGCGTAAAGACCGCGGCATTGGCGCCGATGCCGAGCGCTAAGGTTATGATGACCGTTAGCGTGAAGCCGGGCGACTTGCGCAACTGGCGACCTGCGAAACGAATGTTTTGAGCCAGCAGATTCATTGCAATTCCCCTCCGGTGCGTGGGTCTTTTCTCATGACTATTCGGACCTGAGCGCTTGCATGGGCTCGATGGTTGCGGCGCGGCGGGCGGGAGCTACTCCCGAAACAAGGACGGTGAACAACAGAAGAATGGCAGCCGCGCAATAGCTGATGGGGTCAAAGGCAACGACGCCAAACAGCATGGAGTGCAAGAGGCGCACGGCAGCGATGGAGCCGAGACCGCCGGCTACCAATCCCACAAGCACGACGCTGGTGGCGCCTTTCAGAACGAGACGGAAGATGCCGCCGCGCGTCGACCCGAGGGCGATGCGCAATGCGAACTCGCGATGGCGCTCGATTACTGAATAAGCGGTGACTGCATAGAGGCCCATCATGGCGACGAAGACGCTCGAAATCGCGTAGACGCCGAGCAGTTCGGCGGGAATGCGGGACATCTGATATTGCTGGCCGGTGACCTCTTCCAGAGAGCGCACGTCTTCGAGAGGCAAGTTTGGGTCGAGAGCGCTTACGGCATGGCGCAGCTGAGGCGATACAGCGGAGGCTGTCGTACGCGAACGAAGCGCGACGATGACGTAACCGTAACCCGACGTGCCTTGCGCCAAGGGCAAGTAGAGAACCGGAGAGGGATCCGTGTCGTCGGGGCTGTGATATGCGTAATCCTTCACGATGCCAATGACGCGGCGGGGACGCTTGTCGACGATCACGCTGCCACCGATGGCGCTGGACTTGGGCCAGTAGCGACGCGCCATAGTTTCATTCACAACCGCGACGTCCCCCGATTTGGCATTGTCGTGGACGTCGAAATCGCGGCCCTGTTGGAGACGAATGCCGGTGGTGCGAAAAAAATCTGACCCCTCGAAGTCGGTGACCACGGCCATCTCTTCGGATTTAGCGGGGACATATCCGGCGACGCTCAAATCCTGCGTGTTGCCCGAGCCTTCGTCTCCCATGGGCAAATGCGTGGTGAGGGTAGCAGAAGCAACTCCGGGCGCATTTCGGAGACGGTCGAGAAGGGCCGCGTGAAATGCTTGTGCACGTTGCTCGTTATATCCAGAGCGCGACAGGTCGATGAAGGCTGTGAGCGTATTGGAGCGATCGAATCCCGGATCGCGATGGAAGATGTTGAGCGCCGATCGGGTGAGAAGCCCGCAGCCGACCAGAACAATGAAACAGATGCCGAGCTGTAGACCGAGCAGGAGGCGCGGTCCGACCCGGCTGCGCGACGCGCCTGCAACTGCGGAACCTCCCTCGTGAAGCGCTTCTTGCTGTGAGATGCGGAGGGTTTGGCGGAGTGGATACATGCCGCATAGCAAGGTGACCGTCACGGCAACCGCAGCGACAAAAAGGAGAATGCGAGGGTCGCTGTGCAGATTGAAGACCAATGGAATCCCGAAGTTTGGCAGGAGAACATAGAGAGCGCGAGACAAGATGGTGCTTGCGCCCCAGCCGGCGAGAGCACCAGCGATCGCGAGTAACCCGGTCTCCGCAAGAATCTGCGACACGATGCGCGTGGGCTTTGCGCCGAGCGCCGTACGGATGGCGACTTCACGTCTGCGCCGAGCCGCGTGCTGCCCCAGCAACGACGCGATGTTGATGCATACGAGGACCATCAAGAGCCCCGAGGCACCCAGCAGCACCGGAAGTTGTTCGCCGACGGTATAAAACAGGCCACGCTGAAAGTGTGCGGAGTCGGCGAGGTTGAGATCCCAGCCGTTGTACTTGGTGTCTTTCCGACTGGAAGCGAAGATACGAGCCAAGGTGTGCAACTCCGCGGCGGCGGCGGCATCGCTCAATCCGGGACGGAGGCGAACGACTTCCTGAAATCCATAATGAAGAAGTGGGTCGGGTGCGGCGCTGGCGGAAAGATCGCGCAACGAAGACAGAGGGACCCATGCCGCCTCAGCAAGTCCGCCAAAGATGCCCGCAAAGCCGCTCGGAGCGATTCCGATGATGGTGAAGCTGTGAAGGTTAATGGAAACAGTGCGGCCAATGACGTTGGGGTCCGCACCAAAGCGGTCGCGCCACAGGGCGTCAGAGATTACAACTTCGTCATGAGAACCGTAAGAACGATCGTCGGCGTCGGCTTGAAAGAATTGGCCGAACTGCGGCTGCACGCCGAGGAGATGAAAATAATTGGAAGAGACGGTTCCCGCAGTGATGGCCAGTGGTTGGGTGCCGGGGCGGTTAAGGTTGAGGGTGCCGAGCGAGAACACAGCGGAATCGCTGAATGAATGAGCCTGGCGGCGCACAAATTGGTGCTCGTCGTAATGTACCGAATAGCCATTGCTGCCGAGTACTGTCGCAGAGATAAAGCGAAGATCACGCGCTAAGTTGACCTGGGGCCAAGGATTGAAGACGACTGCGTTGATCCACGTTGCGACGGTGGTGAGCGCACCGATACCCAGAGCCAGTGTAAGCACGGCGGTAAGGGTGAATCCCGGAGACTTGCGCAACTGGCGCAGCGCGAAGCGAATGTCGTTGACGAACGCGATCATCCCATTTCTCCTTTACTCGGCACGCAGGGCTTGCATTGGCTCGATGGTTGCGGCACGGCGGGCGGGCACGATGGCTGCCGCCGCGGCGCAGAGAACAAGCATGAGAGGCGCGCCTGCGAGAGCCATCGGGTCGTAAGTGCCTACTCCGTAGAGCAGGCTCTTCATCAGATATCCGGCATAAAGCGCTGCGGGGATTCCAAGGGCGAGGCCGATAAGAATCTGCCAGACTTCACCACGCAGGACCATGAACACTACGCTGGACCGTGTGGCACCGAGAGCCATGCGGATGCCGATTTCACCGGTACGGCGAGCGACAAAGTAGGACATGACGCCGTAGAGGCCTATGCAAGCGAGGATGAGCGCCAGGACGCCGAACAAGGTACTCAGATGGGCAATCAGACGTTCCTGGGTGAAGTTGTCGGCCACCTGGGCATCATAGGGACGAAGGTTGGTGATGGTGAGGTTGGGGTCGATCGAAGCCAGGGTGCGGTGCACGGTCTGCTCGACGTCCTGCTGTGGTCCTTTGAAGCGCAAGATGACGGCATCGATAAACATGGAACGAGTTTCGCCGGTGATGTCGGCCTCATCGGTGTATCCGGTGTATCGCTGCGGCAAAGGGCGCAGGAAGAGACGATGCGCCTCGGAGCGGGCATCGTTCATTTTGAAATCAGGAATCACGCCGACGATTTCGAATGCTCCTGAGTATTTCGGGGCATCGACGCCGAAGTGTTTGCCGATGGGGTCCTCCTTGGGGAAGAAGCGTTTGACGAAGGACTGATTGACGACGGCGACGGGCTGGGTGGCCGCTGTGTCCTGGTCGGTGAGGCCGCGGCCGCGCAGGACAGGTACGCCGATGGTGTCAAGAAAAGTTGGACTGACGCGATCCCACGTAGCCCAGCTTTCGTCGTTGGGGCGGGGCAGAGGACGGCCCTGCACGAAAACGCCTTCGCTCCAGTTGTCGCCTTCAAGAGGACTGTACATGGCGAGCGAGACGGAGTTCATGCCGGGCAATGCCGAGAAACGATCCTGGAGTTGGCGATAGAGGCCGGGCAGACGGTCGACTGCGTATCCGGCACCTGCGGGGTCGAGATGGAAGACGTAGCGGTTCTCAGTCTGGATACCGAAGTTCTGATGTTGCAGATTGCCGAGCGATCTTGTCATGAGGATCGCGCCTGCCAGCAGGACCACGGAGAGCGCAGCTTGAAAAACGACGAGTACCTTTTGTGGGAGCGAGGACCGGTCGCGCGTGGAGCGATTGACGCCGCGCAGCACCTCGGCCGGTTGCGCGTGCGATGACAACCATGCTGGAGCGATGCCGAAGAGGATGCCGGTGAGGAGCGAGATGAGGAACGCAAATCCAAGAACCGGTAGCGAGGGGCTGGCCTGGATGGGAAGGTTGCGGGCGTCGGGAAACGCGAGCGCAAGGATCGTACTCGATCCCAGGTAGGCCACGGCGAGTCCAGCGAGCCCACCGATGAAGGCAAGCAGCACGCTCTCGGTGAACATCTGACGTACGAGACGGGTTCGTGCGGCGCCCATGGCCATGCGCACGGCGACATCCGCACGGCGCGACGTTCCTCGCGCGAGAAGCAGGTTCGCGATGTTAGCGCAGGCGATGAGCAGCACGACGGTGGAGAGGATCATCAGCATGGTCAGACCCTGTTGAGTCTGCTGCTGCAGATTTTGAATGCCTCCGCCGCCTGGCGCGAGAACTACATGCTGCTTGGGGATCTCAGATTGGGCGCCGTATTCGATGTAGACGGGACGCGTGTAGAGGAACTGGCGGAGCGCTGCGGAGAGTTTCGAGTTGACTGCAGCGAGGCTCGCGCCCGCGCGGAGGCGGCCGATGGGATAAAGCCAGTTCGTATCGGCGTGGTGAAGGATGGAATTGGTGCCTTCGACGATTGGCTCGTTATTGAGAGGGATCCACACGGCAGGCGGATTGTCGGTGACGCGATCGCCAAAGAAACGAGGCGGTGCGATGCCGACGACGGTGAATGGGTGAGTCTGAATGAAGATCGTTGAACCGACGAGGGAAGAATCGCCGGCGTAATCTCCTTGCCATGAGGCGTAGCTCAATACGACGGCGGGAGCGGCGCCGGGCTTGTCATCGTTTGCCGAGAAAACGCGGCCGGAGTAGGCGGGGATGCCGAGGGTTGAAAAGTAATTGCCGGTGACGTACTCGATGTGGAGATTGCGAGGCTCAGTTTCGCCACGCCGCACGTAGTATGTGTTCTGGCCTGCCTGCACGGCGGCGAGCGATTCAAATTCCGGAGCTGCGTTGCGCAGGACCTGATAGAAGTCGTAGGAAAAGATGGAAAAATCGCCGCTTTTGCTGTTGAAGCCGCCATTCACACAGCAATCGTCGGTGTCGCCGATGCGATAGAGCTGCGACGGATCGGCGACCGGCAGCGAACGTAGCAAAATGCCCTGCACCAGCGTAAAGATGGCGGTATTCGCTCCGATGCCGAGCGCGAGAGTGATGACCGCAGTCAGGGTGAACCCCGGCGACTTGCGCAATTGGCGCAGAGCGTAGCGAATATCCTGAAAGAGTTGACTCATCGCGATTCTTCTCCGATAACTGCCCTAAGAAGGGAATGATGAACTACTCGCTCCGGAGAGCTTGCATGGGTTCGATGGAAGCGGCGCGGACTGCCGGAATGAGTGCGGCTATAAGGCCCGCCAGCAGCAGGCCCACAGCCAGCAGCAAGAATCCACCGGCTTCTTTTTGCGCGTCAAAATAAATCACCATGCCAATGATTTTGCGGGCAAAGACGGTCAGAAGGAGGCCGACAACCGTACCCGCGCCTACCATCCATGCGACCCGACGCATGACCATGCCTAGAATGCGGTCGCGCGAGGCGCCCAGCGCCATACGCACGCCGATGTCGCGTCTGGAGAGTTCGACTTCATGGCTGACGAGTCCGTGGAGGCCGACAAGAGCGAGGACCATTGCGAGAGTGGCGAAGATGCCGAAGAGCCAGCCCTCCATGCGCTCGAGTGCCAGTTCATCGGCGATTGCGTCGGACATGGTGCGCGGATCGGCGAGCGGAACCGTGGGATCGACATCACGCAGCGCGTTGGTAAGCGCGGGAATGAGCGGCTTCGGGTCGCCGTCAGAGCGCACAACCAGCACCATTGTTGACAGGGTCAAAGCACGCTCTTTGAGGGGAACTTCGTCGATGAGATAGTCCATCTCGGCCAATGCCGGCTGGCGCAGATCCTGACGAACGCTACTTGTCACGCCGACGATGGCGGTCTTCTCCTCGGGCTTGTCGTGATCATCGATGTGCGGCGTCACGCTGGGGAATGTGCCGTGCAGAAATTTCGCGACGAAAGCCTGGTTCGCGAGTGCGGTTCCTGCCTTGTTGTCGGGACGATCGAGAGATGCAGAAAGCGCGCGGCCGGCGCGGAGCGGGATGCCGAAGACGTCGTAATAACCCGGCGAGACCATGCGAATTTCCGCCAGCGTTTCGGCGTTTTTTGGATTGGGCGGCTGGCCGGCGATGTGGACGTCGGAGTTCGAACCCCAACTCTCGATGGGAACCATGTCAATGAGCCCGGCGGCGCGCACGCCTGGAATCTGTCGCACGCGATCGAGAAGTGGATTGAAGAAGCCGGAGAGCGGGTCGCGACCCTCGTACCTCGCAGGTGCGATGTGCAGATCGACGGCCAGAATGTGTTGGGGCTCGAAACCGAGGTCTTCGTGCTGGTAACGCGTGACGACGCGAATGAGCATGCCTGCGACGACGAGAAGAACGAGCGTAAGAGCGACCTGCGTGACGATGAACCCGGCGCGCAGGCGATGCTGTGTGCGATCGGAGCCGGCGCTGCCGCCGGAGCGAAGCGCGCGATTCGGATCTACGCCGGAGAGCCGCAGCGCGGGAAAGAGCGAAGCGGCGATGCTAGCGCAGACGGCGATGGCGATCGCCGCGCCGAGCACAGCCCAGTTCATGTGGATGTCCGCGCCGCGCTGCAGCGCTTTAATCAGGAAGGCGCCCAGCAGATCGAGCAGGCACCATGCAAGCAGCATGCCACCGACCGCGCCGGCCGCGCCGAGCACCAAGCTCTCCGTGAGCACTTGGCCGAGCAAGCGACGACGGCTGGCGCCGATGGCCACACGCATGGCCATCTCGCGTTCGCGCTTGACGCCGCGCGCCAGCAGCAGTCCAGCAATATTGACGCAGCCGATGGCGAGCACAGCGAGAACCGCAGCGAGAAGGACCCAGAGCGGGCCGCGGCTCTTGGAGTCGACCGATTTCGACAACGGAAGCAGTTGAACGGTGCGGCCGCTGTCGGTATCGGGATAGGCGCGAGCGAGGTTGGCGAAGACGTGAGTGAGATCTGCCTGCGCCGTCTCCACGGTTACGCCGTCGTTGAGGCGCGCAACGGTTTGCAGCCAATGGCCGCCGCGCGTCTGCATCCACGAAGCGGCATCGAGATGGACTGGTGTGTAGATGGCGTCGCGTGCGTTGAGGGGATAACGGAAACCAGCCGGCATCACGCCGACGATCGTGTAGGCGCGACCGTCAATACGGACGGGCTTGCCCACCACATCGCGAGAGCCGTTGAAGTGTTTCGTCCAGGATTCATAACTGAGCACGACGACGTCGTTCTTGCCGGCTGTTTGTTCGCCGGGAAGAAACGTGCGCCCGAGCATGGACGGAACGCCGAAGACGTTGAAGAAGTTGTCGGTGGTGCGGACCGATTGCAGAACGGCCGGGCCATTGGGAGTTTCGGCCGCGGCCTCGCGCCAGCGGAAATAACCCGCCAGCGCCTTGAATGCGGTAGCCTGGGCGCGCTCGTCCTGATACGACGGCCAGGATGCGGGCTGGAAATAGCCGCCGCTGCTGTTGTGGCTGTCGATCTCGACGATGCGATCGGGATGGGGATAGGGCAGCGGGCGCAGAACGACTGCATCGAGCACGCAAAAAACCGCCGTGGCCAGGCCGACGCTGAGGGCGAGCGTCAACACAACCGTTAATGCGAATCCCGGGGCCTTGCGCGACTGGCGCAGGGCGTAACGCAGATCCTGAACCACGCCGCGCAGCACGCTTACGCCTCCACTTCTTCGGTGAGCTTTTTGAGCTCGTCCTCCGAGACGACTTTGCCGTCGAACAAGTGGACTTCGCGCTGGGCGTGCTTTGCGAAACGCGGATCGTGCGTCACCATGCAGATGGTGGAGCCTTCGCGATGGAGATCGGCGAGTAGATGCATGACGGCTTCACCGTTTTTGGAGTCGAGGTTGCCGGTAGGCTCGTCGGCCAGCAGGATGGAGGGCGATCCGGCTAATGCGCGGGCGACGGCGACACGCTGCTGCTGACCGCCGGATAGCTGGGCGGGGTAGTGCCGCATGCGATGCGCCATGTTGACGCGCTCGAGAGCTTCCTTGACGCGCTTCTTGCGCTCGGCCGACGGCATGCCGGCGCGATAGGTGAGCGGCAGTTCCACATTCTCTTCGACTGTGAGATCGCCAATGAGATTGAAGCTCTGAAAGATGAAACCGATCTCCTGATTACGAATGCGCGAGCGTTCGCTGAAGCTGAGATTTTCGACTGGCTTGCTGTTGAGCAGATAGCGGCCACCCGTGGGTGTGTCGAGCAGACCCAGGATCGACAGCAGTGTCGACTTGCCGCAGCCCGAGGGCCCGGACATCGCCACGTACTCGCCGCGCGAGATGGTGAGGTGAATACCGGAGAGCGCGTGCGTCTCCACTTCGTCGGTGTAGAAGACTTTGATGAGGTCTTCAATTTCAATCAGCTTGTCGTTTGCCATCAGTCCCCCTCTTTTTAGTTGTGAATGTTTTGCGTTTGCTACTGATGCATCCCTCAGGGGCTGAAGCCCCGTCGATTTTTTGGTCCCTGGCGGCACCCTTCGGCTCCGCTCAGGGCAGGCTCTGAAGCCGTGCTCTTTCAAAGCCCACCCGTCTTATTCCAACCGGACGCGATCGACATTGTCGTAGCGCGACATGTCGGAGAGAATCACTGTGTCGCCTTCCCTAAGACCTTCGAGCACCTGAATTTCGTTGACTGAAGCGCGGCCCACTTTGACGGGCACACGAACTGCATCCTTGCCGTCCGCTTCGACCTTGAAGAGGCTCAACGTGGAATTCTCATTGCCCAACGCTGGACGGCCAACGCGTAATACGTCCGTCATGCGTTCAAGATCGATGGTGCCATCCACGCTCAGGTTTGGAACTGCACCCGGAGGTAGAGGCCCATCGAGTTGTACGTCAACGGTGCGGGTTCCGTTCAATACGGTTGGATCGATGCGCGAAACGTGACCGGGGACGACGCCGTTGTGGGTGTCGACGGAGGCAGGCTGACCGAGCTGAATGTCGTGCGCCTGGGTTTCGGCGATTTGGAGGGCGGCCTTCAGCTTGTCGAGCTGAATGACCTCTGCTACCGGGGTTCCAGCGGCGACGTGTGTGCCCACCGACATTGGAGTAGGGAGGGCTGCAACTTCACCGCCGATGCCGGCTTTCACTTCGAGCGCCGCGGTCTGCTTCTGGTATAGATCAACGAGGGTTTTGGCCTGATCGATCTTGGACTGGGCCGAAGAGAGCTGGACCTCGATGGCTTTCTCGTTTACATCGAGCTGCTGCATGGAGATTTTTTTCTGCTCCGCGAGTTGCTCGAATTTGTTTTGGGAAGCGCCGCAGACAAGACCGGAGACGACACCGAGTTTGCAGAGCTGCGCATCGGTATCGGCCTGCCTTTTGTCAGTTGAATAGTCAGCGTCGATCTGCGCTGCCGTTGTTCTCTTATCCATCAACGTGCTTTGCAACTGGGATTGCAGAGACTTGTAGTCGGCCTCGGCCTGTTGCTGGGCGAGTTTCGCGCTGAGCAGTTGCTGATTGAGTTGCGGATCGGCGAGATCGAGCAGGATGTCGTCCGGTGAGACTTTCGCTCCTGGCAAGACACGGATGCGCACTACAGTTGCGTCGGTGAGTGCGGGAATGAGGAGAATGCTGTCTTCGCGTGGGACCAAGGTGCCTGTCGAACCACGCACCTGGCGAATCATCGGACCGCGCTTCACCGTATCCGTCCAAATGGCGGAGCGATCGACGGGAGGTGCCGCCGGCTTGAGCCGAGCAACGATGACCACCGCAATCGCGATAACGACCACCGCGACGCCAGCGTATACGAACATCTGGCGCTTCTTTTTCTGCTTAATATCTGGCCGAGCAATATCCATGTCGCAAGGGAAGGAGCACTTGCCGTGCCAAAGGGGGATGCGTACCTGTTGAACCAAATAAAGAACTTAATTGTGACGAACGGCAGAAGTTTTGGGCGCGGAACTGACCGGTTGCATGGGTTACTGTTCGATATCGGACAGTTTCGATGGCGTCGGCAAGCCGGTTGGATGATGCCTTAGACCCGTTCGACAGCCAATGCGACCGCATTGCCGCCGCCGAGGCAGAGCGCGGCGATTCCTCGGTTTTTGCTATAGCGCTGCATGGCGTGGAGGAGCGTGACGAGCACACGCGCGCCGCTGGCGCCGATGGGATGTCCGATGGCGACCGCTCCGCCGTGGATGTTGACTTTGGCTGGGTCGATGCCGAGCTCGCGATTGACGGCAAGGGCCTGAACGCTGAAGGCCTCGTTGAGTTCGTACAGATCGACGTCGGCGAGGGACCATCCGGCTTTTGCGACGACGCGGCGCACGGCATCGATCGGGGCGAGACTGAACCAGGCCGGCTCCCGTCCACTTACGGCTTGTGCGCGGATGACGGCGAGGGGCTTGAGGCTCAGTTCCCTTGCCCGCTCAGCGCTCATGACGACCACGGCGGCGGCTCCATCGCTGATGCCCGGGGCATTGCCGGCTGTGACGGTACCGTCCTGTTTGAATGCGGGCTTGAGGCGGGCGAGAGTTTCTGCTGTGGTGGCGGAGCGAATGGATTCGTCGGCCTCGAAGATCACGGGCGCTGCGCCTTTTTTTGCGGGAGGGATTTCGATGGGAAGGATTTCGTCGCGGAACGCGCCTTGGGCCGTGGCGGCCGCTGCGCGTGCGTGGGATTCAGCAGCGAAGGCGTCCTGATCTTCGCGCGTGATGTTGTATTTTTTGGCGACCATCTCGGCTGCTGTGCCCATGTGGAAGTCGTTGTATACGTCCCATAGGCCGTCATAAATCATCGAGTCGATGAGAGCGCCATTGCCCATGCGATAGCCGGAGCGGGCTTGTGATAGCAGATAGGGTGCGTTGGTCATGGACTCCATGCCGCCGGCTACGACGATTTCCGCGTCGCCTGTTTGGATGGCCTGGGCCGCAAGCGAGACAGCACGGAGACCCGAGCCGCAGACCTGGTTGACTGTCAGTGCACTCGCTTCGGGAGGGATGCCGGCGTAAATCGCGGCCTGGCGGGCGGGGTTCTGACCGAGGCCGGCCTGGAGGACGCAGCCCATGATGCATTCGGTGACTAATTCGCGCTTGGGTGGATCAACTTCGTCCGAGTTCTTAGCCGCTCCTAAAGCTTCGGTGAAGCCGGCGCGGCGCAGGGCTTCGCGGACGACGAGTGCGCCGAGCTGCGGTGCGGAAAACGATTGCAGCGAGCCTTGAAATTTTCCGACCGGCGTGCGGACGGCGGAAACGATTACGGCTTCTCTCATAAAGACTCTTAGCACGGACAACTCAGGCTTTGAACGAATCCAAGTCGTCTCTCAGGGTATACGGATGCCGGAGGGTGAGACAACCATGGCGGCACCAAACGAATGAGTCATCTTGAGCAGCATGAATATGCGACAATGTGCCCATGAAGCGCCAATTCGCAGCCACTGTCTGGAAGGAAGGCGACTGGTACGTAGCTCAGTGCCTGGAGCTCGATGTGGCCAGCCAAGGCGAGACGGAAGAAGGAGCGCTTGAGAATTTGCGCGAGGCGCTCGATCTGCATTTCGAGCCTCCGCAGGCGACGCGCCCTCCAAAAATTCGCATGGTTGAGGTAGAAGTTGGGGCGGCTTAGCCCTCAGCCGTTTCGAGAGGTGAAGAGACGGCTTGAAGCGGTTGGCTTTCGAGAGGTTTCTCAAAAAGGAAGCCACGTTAAGTTTGCGCGCATCGCCGGACAAGTCGTCGATACGGCCATCGTCCCCAGGAAGCATGAGATTCCGGTTGGCACCCTGCGCAGCATTCTCAGTCAAGCGCACCTTGATCCCGAAGAGTGGGAGAGGCTCTAGACCTGGCAGACATTGCACGCACTTGAAAATCTAGCTGCGCATCAAATCCGTCCGGCGGCGCGGAGTTCGCCGATCTCGGCGTCGTCAAAGACGCGGGAGCGAATGAGAAAGCGGAGTCCTTCGGGGCCGTCGAGCGAAAACATTCCTCCGCGGCCGGGGACGACGTCGAGGGTGAGTTGGGTGTGCTTCCAATATTCGAATTGGCTGCGGCTCATGTAGAAAGGTTCGCCGTCGACCTCGCCTAACTGCACATCGGCGTCGCCGACGATGAATTCGCCGCGCGGATAGCACATCGGGGAGCTACCGTCGCAGCAGCCCCCCGACTGATGGAACATGAGCGGACCGTGCTTTTCGCGAAGGACGCGGATGAGGTGAATCGCGAGGTCGGTCGCGAGAACCTGTTTGGGTAGGTCGGACATCGGGCCTCGATGCGGGTGATCCGTTGAATGAAGGTCTGTGCTGTCCCAGGTCCCAAATGCAGGGACCTGGGGCACCGATGTTCGTGCGGGATCAAGGAGCGTGGTTTAGAAGAAGCCGAGCTTCTTCGGACTGTAGCTCACCAGCAGATTCTTGGTTTGCTGATAGTGGTCGAGCATCATGCTGTGGGTTTCGCGGCCGATACCCGATTGTTTGTATCCGCCAAAAGCCGCATGTGCGGGATAGGCGTGGTAGCAGTTGATCCACACGCGTCCGGCTTGAATGCCGCGTCCCAGACGATGGCAGCGATTGACGTCTCGAGTCCAGAGACCGGCGCCGAGGCCGTAAAGGGTGTCGTTGGCGATTTCGAGCGCGTCGGATTCGTTCTTGAATGTGGTCACGGAGACGACGGGGCCGAAGATCTCTTCCTGGAAGATGCGCATGCGGTTGTGGCCCTTGAAGACGGTGGGTTCGACATAGTAGCCGCCGTCCAGTTCGCCGCCCAACTGTGCACGTTTGCCACCGGTGAGAAGTTCGGCGCCTTCCTTGTGTCCGATGTCAATGTAGCTGAGGATTTTTTCAAGCTGCTCGCTCGAGACTTGCGCGCCGATCATGGTTGTGGGGTCGAGAGGATTGGCCTGCTTGATGGCGGCAACGCGCTTGAGGGCTCGTTCCATGAATTTGTCGTAGATGCTCTCCTGGATTAGCGCGCGGCTGGGGCAAGTGCAGACTTCGCCCTGGTTGAGCGCGAACATGACGAAGCCCTCGATGGCCTTGTCGAAGAAGTCGTCGTCCTCCTGGCAGACATCGGCGAAGAAGATGTTGGGGGACTTGCCTCCGAGCTCGAGAGTCACGGGAATCAGGTTCTGGCTGGCGTACTGCATGATGAGGCGGCCGGTTGTGGTTTCGCCGGTGAAGGCAATCTTGGCTACGCGGGAGCTGGACGCCAGAGGCTTGCCTGCTTCGAGGCCGAAGCCGTTCACAATATTGAGGACGCCGGGCGGCAGCAGGTCGCCAACGAGCTCAGCCCAGACGAGAATGCTGGCTGGAGTCTGCTCGGCGGGCTTGAGGACGACGCAGTTTCCCGCGGCGATAGCGGGTGCGAGTTTCCAGGTGGCCATCAGGATTGGGAAGTTCCAGGGGATGATCTGGCCGACGACGCCGAGCGGCTCGTGGAAATGGTAGGCCACCGTGTCGCGATCGATTTCGGAGAGGGTTCCCTCTTGTGCGCGGATGCAGCCGGCGAAGTAACGCCAATGATCGATGGCCAGGGGCAGATCGGCCGCGGTGGTTTCGCGAATCGGTTTGCCGTTGTCCCATGTCTCGGCGAGCGCGAGGATGTCGAGGTTATCTTCCATCCGTTGCGCAATTTGATTCAGGATGATGGCGCGTTGGGTGGGGCTGGTGTGTCCCCAGGCCTCGCGAGCTGCGTGTGCGGCATCGAGAGCGCGCTCAATATCCTGCGCATTGGATCGGGGGATCTCGCAGAAGGTCTTTCCAGTGACAGGTGTGACGTTTTCGAAATACTGGCCGGAAGCGGGCTCAACCCACTTGCCACCAATGTAGTTGCCATAGCGTTTGCGAAAGCTCACCTGGTCGCTGAGCTTTCCGGGATGTACTGCGGTCAGTGTCGCCATTGCGAGATCCTCCTGGGGGTGGGCATTTTCAGTCGGAGATGCAAAGTCCGCAGATCACGAAGCACGCGAGCTGACGTTATGAAGTTGGCTTGGCATCTTTGCTGAAAATGCGTTTGCGCGCGGTTGCTGATTGAGGAGCGCTGCGACCGCATCATACATCCGGCCTCGCACGGTTGGCAGCAACGTTTAACGAAAGTTGTAGTAGGCCCGCAAACAGATGAATGCAACGGTGTTTAGGAGCATGTGAAGATTTCAAGGTTGCGTTTTTTCGAGGAAACATCGATGGATGCTGCAAATAATAAAGGACTTATCTTGTGGATTTGGTAATCAAAAGCGCGTTACCACAAACCGCTTGAAACAAACCGATAAGGGATTGAGGTCGAGGCTGGGCTGCACTACTCTAAGTGTCTCGCTGCCCCATCGAGAGTTATCAAGTTAGAGTTTGCCGGGCACCTAGGGGTCAGCCTTGCTTGCGGCAAACAGGGGATTAGTGTGCTCGAAGACACGGAGTTTTCAATTATGAAAGTTCGCGTTAGTGAATATAAGTTCGAGCGCCAAGACAGAGAGTCAAATCCCTTTCTAGAAGTCTTTGTGGAGATCCCCAAATGAAGAACTCCCTGGTTGCTCGCGTGGTTTCTGGGATGTAATTAAAAGCGCAAACATTACCTTCGTACTGTGCCGGATGTGGAATTGGTTAGTCGCCGATTGAGAAAGCGCCATAACTTGAAGGCATTCATCCGTGTACGGAACAAGGAAGAACGATGTGCATCAGCGGATTATCTCAACTTATCGCTCGGGAACGCAGTTGGCATTGATAGCTCGGAACCAGATGACCAGAAAGAACTATTGTTAGAGCCTTGAAAGAACGGCACTATTGTATAAACTGTCCCCACTCTACGCATCCTGCACGCGAGAGAACGGTCGCGCGGGTTTCCAGAGCGGGGACGTTGGCATTCGGAGCAGGCGAAGGACGACGGCGATGAATCTTTTTCGATTGAGTGGAGATTGCTTGCCGCACTCGCAAGCCGCAGAAGATCGGGTGGGAATTCGTTCAATGCCATTTTCTGGCTATCTTTCGAAATCTCCAATTATGCCGGACGGGGAAGAATGGCGCGGAATGGGGAAGACGGTTCCTTGGATTCACGGTCTGAGGCATTTGCTGTGTAGATCGAGGTCGGAGGAAGGGCAGAGCCTTGTCGAATTTGCGCTTGTGTTCTTGGTGTTCATGTTTTTAGTCTTTGCAATTTTTGATTTCGGACATTTGTTCTTCGTGGAAATGGACGTTCAGAACGCCATTCAAGAGGCTGCCCGCTATGGGTCGACAGGAAATCATCTGCCGGATCCGAAAAATCCGGGTAATAACCTATCGAGAATAGTCTCTATCATTGACACCCTCGAGAGTGATGCAATGGGCGTGCAATTTTCAAACATTCAAGTAACGAGCGCGACCGGCGGCTCAACGAGCGCCGGTGGTCCAGGAGATATGATGACCGTTGCGGCGACCGTCAACATGCCTTTGATGACACCGATGATTGCGCAGATGTTCCCAAATGGGCAATACACCTTTACAGCGAGTATCACGATTATGAATGAGCCCTTTCCGTCCAGCCAAACGCAATAGATGGGGAACGCAGGGATGATCAAACGACTTACCGAAGGCTTAAAGCGGCTCCACAATGAACGTGCCTTTTCAGGTGTCGTGCAGGGTGGCATTTTCTTAAGGAAAATGCCGCTTGAATGCGCGCCTTCGGGGTACAGCAAATGTGGAACCGCGATCGCATGGGCAAAGCGACTTGAGGATGAGCGAGGGGCGGCCCTCGTTGAGCTAGCGATTTGTGTGCCTTTGCTGCTTATCATGGTCTTTGGACTCATCGATTTTTCGCAGATGATTTTCGACAATCAAAGGATGTCTGGCATATCCAGGCAAGGCTCCGACCTCGCTTCCCGCGATGCGTTCGGTTCAGAGGGCCTGCCACCCATAGTGTCGGCACTCGTAACCCAGGGCGCTGCAATGAATATCGGCACGCAGGGGAGAATCATCTTGACCGAGGTAGGCGGTACCGGTACCCAGCCCACAATTTTGGCCCAGTCGGAATCGCTAACCGGTATCACGGTAACCAGCGCCGTTGGCTCTGGGGTTGGCAATCCAGCCACCGTGCCAGCGAATGCCGTCACCGTGCTGAACGCAGGTCAGAGGCTCTTTGTCACCGAGGTGTTTTACTCCTATACTCCCATGACACCGGTTGGCGGTCTTCTTAAGACAAATCTTGCTTCCACATTGTATGACGTGGCGTATTTTTGAGGAGAATCAAGTGCATCTCATTCGAGGTCTGAAGGCAGCTGGAAAAGAGAGCGGGCAAATGATGATTATGTTTGCCTTGTTGCTGCCCCTCTTATTCTGCTTTGTGGGGTTCGGAATCGACTTTGGTTTTGCCTTTTTGATAAAGGCACAACTTGCGAAGGCGTGCGATGCGGCGGCGTTAGCGACTATGTTAAGCCTAGGCCAAGGGAACACACAGGCTACCGCCATTGGGCAAGCCAAGTTCGCCTTAAACGCTAATGGTAACTCGCAGTTGTATGTTTCGGCCCCCACCCCGACTATTAACATTGTGACCGTCCCTGGTAGCGAACCCATTGTCAATGTTCTTGGCACCGCCAAGATCCACACCTTTTTTATTGGATTTGCGGGCTTTCCCACTCTCACCATCACTAACTATGCCCAGGCAATCCGCCCGCCCATTTTCATGTCGATGGTGTTAGATCGTACCGGTTCGATGAATGGTAACGGTGGGGCAGCGGCCTTGCCTGGCGCGGTGACGGATTTTCTTGGCTACTTCATCGAAGGCACCGATCAGCTTGGAGAAGTAAGCTTTGCATGGAGTGCAACGAACGATGTGGGAATCACCCAAACTTTCAAGGCGCCAATTAATAACTCCCTGAATACGATGAACTTCGCCGACGGCACCTATTCGATGAGCGGATTGCAGAGCGGCTTTAACCAAATCCCACTCCCTTCCGCCCTACCGACAAATGCCGTGCCGGTAGTCATATTTTTCACAGATGGTTGGGACAATACCATTCAGGCTTTGCTGCCGAGTCCGAGCGCGTCGAACAAAGTAATGGTGGAATTTGGAGGCAACGCTGCTACGACGGCTGGGTTTGATGAGAACGACTACCTTGCTTTTATCGACCCGAACAATGTGGAACAGAACTCTGGGAACGGATTCTGGGGGCAGAATCCTGCATATCCAACTACTGCCGGCACTTGTGAAGCGGGTGGCGGTAATGGTTATCCTTCCGATCGTTCCATGCAAAATTGTAATGGCGCCAACACGTTTACTCCGATGGGAGGTTCAGCAGATCCTCTCGGAACTTCCCCTGTCCCTATTAATAGAATTAATATCACTACGGAAGCCGAATATACTGCGTATCAAGAGGCCGAGCAGATGAGAGCGCAGGGGATAACGGTTTACTCGATCGGCCTGGGAGATGATATCGACACGACCTTTCTCCAGGAGGTTGCGAATGACCCTGCGAGTCCGTATTACAACGCTAGCGAACCACAAGGAGTCTATGTGGCTGCTCCCACGGCGGCTGACTTGGATGCTGCTTTCCAAGAGGTCGCCGCGAAGATTCTCCTTCGCTTGACGCATTGAAGCTCCAAAGCGGTTCCACAATTAACGTGCCCTTTCAAGTATCGTGCAAGGTGGCATTTACTTCCACCCCCAGAGCGGCTCGGGCAAGGACACGAGCTGCAATTCGTACGCGAATAATACGGTCACCAATCTGGCAAATATCTTTTTGGCGATCAGCAACGACTTGCAGAATTCGCGGTTGATACCAAACTCGGTGGCAACAAATTAGGCGCTTCACGAGAGAAACAAAACGGCGGCCGGGGAGAATTTCTCCTCGGCCTTCTGCTTTATGGCGATGCTTGCGCGCATCCGCCCCAATTCGTGAGTCGTCGGCGTGCCGAATTTATGCATCCGTGGTGAAGGTCTTCTGCTGCCTGGCTAAGGGTTAAGGCGCAGTCCGGTTCGAAGAGCTGTTCATGCGGACCATCGTGTTGAAAACAAATAGATTAAACGAAGAATTCGGCAACCACAGATTTTGGACTCCTTACGATGATTGGTTACTTTATGCTCAACAGTAATGAAAAATGTTTGCATAAAAGTACTTAGTATATAGATCACTCTCTCGATCTACAGTAACCTCCAGAGATCAGCGAAGCCATCTGGGCCGACGCACTCTTTCCCCCCAACTGACCTCGAGACATGCTGGGCAAGCGGTTGCGAAAGTGACAATGCTGCCCGCCTTTGCGAGGGAGAGTCAGACCGTGGAGTGTCAAGTATGAGCAATGTTTGCTGCAATAGCACGCAAAAACAGGAATTCCTTTCCCTGAACCGATTCGCCAAAAAACCGAATTTAGTTCGGGGCAAGGGCCGATCTCTCGTTTCGCGGCTTCGCGGCCTGTTCGTTTCCGACTCCGAAGGCGGGGCTCTTGTGGAGATGGCAGTTACGCTGCCGATCGCGATGGCCGTGATGACGGGCATCTTCTCGTTTTCGATCGTTTTGTATCAGAAGCTGCAGCTCTGCGAGGCCGTCAGCAACGCCGGGCACCTGCTGGCAACGGATCGGGGCGACACCGATCCGTGCGGCTCGGCAACGGCGGCAATCTACGCCGCAGCGCCAGGTCTTACGCAATCAAAGCTCACGCTTGCCTACACGCTGAACGGTACTAACTATGGCAGTGGCGTAACGACATGCCCAGGCCCATCCGGCGCTACAAATGCAAATATGGTGGCGAATGGAACAGCGGAGGTCCAGGCATCCTATACGTGCGTGCTTGGGGTTTATGGGACGAACTACTCGAGTTGCAGCGTCGCAACCCAAATCACGGAGAATGTCCAATGACCAAGTATTCGAAAACTATTCTAAGGCGGGCTTTCGAGGATCAGAGAGGTCAGATTCTCCCGTGGATGGCTCTTTTGATGGTCCTCTTTCTGGGGATGGCCGGATTGACGATCGATCTCGGCCACGCCTACGTGTGTCATCGCGAACTGCAGGCTTCGACCGATGCGGCGACGTTGGCGGGAGCCTACGCGATGACGCTGCCGGACGCCACCTCCTCGACCGTCGACAGCCAGGTTCAGGCCTACAGCTCGCTGAGTTCCGGAGCCGGCACCGCCGCGGGCTACGGGGCCAATGTCACTTCGAATCTGATGAATGTCAGCCTGCCCACTCCGACGCTGAGTTGCGTAACGAACTCTGCCTATGTTGCCTCGCCGTGCAATTCGTCTTCGACAGGCGACAACGTCATCCAAGTGAGGCAAACCGCCATTGTGCCAATGTATTTCATCCAGGCGCTTAAGGCATTTGGTCTCAGGACTTCCCCCAATATTCAGTTGAGTACGACCTCGACTGCAGCCGTCATGAGCGGCGCGAATGCGGCCATCAACCTGGCCGTTGTTCTGGACACGACGTCATCCATGAACAACCAGGACAATGATGCGAATTGTGGCAACACACAGCTTTATTGTGCGCCGCAAGCATGCAGAGCTTGCTCGGCACCCTCTCGCCCTGCTCGAGGGGAAGCACTGCGTCAACCTGCAAGAGCGCGTACGACCAAGTGAGCCTGTTCACTTTCCCGAACATTCAGGCGCAAGATGCCGGCGACGACACAAGCTGCCCTACCAGCAATCCGGCGATCCCGGCGTATTCGGTGGCCCCGAAACCCACCACGGGCAACACAACCTGGACCGCGCCCTCTGGCTCATCGGCGACCTACCAGGTGACGAGTTACGAGGACGATTACAGCTCCAATAACCAGGCGGGTGGGGGACTGAATACCTCCTCAACCCTCGGCATCGCGTCAGGAGCCGATACGTCGAAGAATTGCGGCGGCCTGCAGGCCCCGGGCGGCGATGGAACCTACATTGCAGGCGCCATGTACGCGGCGATAACTTCCCTACAGGCGGCGACGTACAACAATCCAAACTCCATCAACGCGCTCATTCTCCTGACGGATGGCGGGGCAAACTCGACCAAGTTTGGTTCGGGGTTCAATTCGACTGGAACGTATCCGTCGACGACAGATCAATGTCAGCAGACCGTGGCCGCCGGCCAATACGCGAACAGCTTAGGGATCACCGTGTATACAATTTCCTATGGCGCGTCGACCTCGGCATCGCAATGCTCGACTGATACAGGCATTTCGCCATGCACCGAGCTACAGGAGACGGCCAGCAGTGCGCCCACTTTCTACTCCGATGCAACTGCGGAAGAAAACAAGGGGCAGTGCACCTCAAGCTCTAACCCCAACTTGAATCTGAAGAATATCTTCAGCAACATTGCAAGCAAGTTCACACAGGCCCGGCTGGTCCCCAATACGGTTTGACAACGACAATCAGGAACTGAAAATTGCACAAGCGTCGGCCGGGGACTGAAGGCCAATGGGCGTGCGGAAATGCGTCGCGGCCGTCCCGTCGCGGAACGACCTTCGAGGCGCTCCTGCCAAAGGACGAATTGGATCCGAATCATGTCTCTCCCACGGATGGGTGAAGGACAAAAACCGTTTCGATCAGACGCGGATTTTCGAAATGTCGATAAGTACGAAGTTTTTTGGGTTATCAATTTGATGGTAGGCGAGGCGGGGCTTGAACCCACAACCCCCGGCTTAGAAGGCCGGTGCTCTATCCAGTTGAGCTACTCGCCCACGCTTTTTTATTGTAGCGTCGATTGCGCGGGGCCGCGAGTAACTGTGGGCTCAATGGAATCTGCAAAGACAGCCAACACCGTTTCAAGCTGAGCGCGGGCCGCCTCGACCGTGGAGCCACAGGCCGCGAGGTAAGCCGTGATTCCAATTCCATCCTCCAAATCCGGCGTCCTTATTGCGCGGCGAATGACCAAATCGATGCGGCAGCAGCGCAGCGGTGTGCCCTTGAGGCGGATACAAAGTGCCGTAGACCACGCAATCGCGTTGTCGGAATCGGACCAAAGCTCTGGATTATCAGGTACCAGGTCGATGTAGGCGGCGATAGCGTGCGCCACCGATTCTTGCGGTGCGTCGAATTCGGGCGGATCAGTCTCCGTGAGCTGCCAGACATCGCACTTCGCTGTGTAGAGCGAAGACCGCGCAGAATTGAGTCGAACCAATGCAGGAGCGAGTGCGGGAAGAAATAGAATCTCCCTCAATTCAATTGCTTTCTCGGGGCTGCGCCGCAAATCCACGAAACCGGACCAGCATACATCGATGACGGGAGCGCTACCGCCGAGTTCGATCTCCCAATCAGCTTCCACAGCGTTCGCCGGCCACGTGCAGCAGATAGCGCGTTACCGTGGCTTCGGCCCAGTGAATTTCGTTTCCGCGCTCACCGCAAAGATAGGCGCAGTGCCCGCCGTGCCGAGTCTCAACCAATGCGATGTTTGAGTTAGTCTGGATCGCCGCACGGGTCTCCGGAAGCAACCGGATAAATGGATCGTCGAGAGCATGGAGGATCAGAGTGGGAACGGCAACTCGATCGATGACGCGTGCGCCAGCGGCACGGAAGTAGTAATCGTCCGCGTTACGAAAGCCACAATAGCGCGCGACGATTTTGTCGTCGAATTGACGAACGGATCGTATCGGACCCATACCACTAGTGTCGTATATGTCAGGATAAAGCGCAGCCTTTCGCCGATAGCGCCGCATGAGATTGCGCAAAAAATGCCATTCGTAGCCGCGATTGACCGGCTCATGCAGAGCGTCTGAGCCGGCCGCCAAGTCGATCGCAGGACAGACCGCAGCAACAGCACAAAGAGGAGAACGCTTTCCCCACTCCCCGGCCAATTTGAGCACCAGGTTTCCACCCATCGAATAGCCGACGAGGGCTACTCGCTTTAAGTCGTGAATCTTCGTGAAGTGCTCGACTACAGCTCCCACATCGCCCGAGAGACCCGAGTGATACAAGGTGGGTGTGAGATGGTCGGTGTCGCCGCAGTTGCGCATGTTCATGCGGATGACGTTGCAACCTGCATCCCAGGCACGTGCGGCCAGACCCTGGATGTACTGAGAATCGGATGAGCCTTCAAGACCGTGAACCAGCACAATGGTCAAGGTTGCAGAGCGAACCGACTCGGGCTGCCACGAGCAATGGCACAGGACGCGGCTCCCATCCGACGGATCAACCTCGACTATCTCAGGCTGAGAAACGACGCGAAAGATCGGACGCGGAAAGTAGTTGCCTACAAGCGTCTGGAGGTGTCCGTTGCGCAGGCCGCGCCTGGGGACGAACGAATAAAGCCACTCGGGCGGCGGAGCAAATACGGTTCTTTCTACTGTATTCTCGCTAATATCGATGATCACGGAAACTCGGCTGTCTGATGTTTTTGGCTGTCGGGTCCGTAGATACCTGGGGCGGCTAGTGGGGATCGAACCCACGACATCCTGAGCCACAGTCAGGCGTTCTGCCGCTGAACTATAGCCGCCGTAATACCCTTGATTGTAGCATCCAAGTAGATACTGAGGCCCCTCGCGAAAGATGCTCCATGCCCTCTATTGACGCCAATTCAACACCAAAAAATGACTCACCGTTGCGCTCGAATCCGGTCGCGCTGGAGCCCGAGCGCTGGGCGAAAGGCGCCTGGATTTTTCGAGACCAGACACTGCAACGGCTTGAGATTCTTTTGGACGAAGCCTTTCGCATACCCGGAACGAGCATACGGTTTGGACTTGATGGAATCATCGGCCTGGTTCCAGGTCTGGGCGACGTTGTTGCGGGATTGTTGTCACTCATCATCCCGCTGGCTGCCTGGATCCGCGGCGTACCCTACGTGACCCTGGTTCGGATGGCCACCAATATCGGTATCGGCGTCCTTGTGGGCTCGGTTCCCTTGTTCGGCGATATCTTCGATATTGCATGGAAGGCGAATCGTCGCAATTATTTGCTGATGCGCCGACACCTTGGAGAGCCGCGACGCCACACTTGGCGCGATTGGACCTTTTTGCTCCTGATCGCGGCATCGCTCGGCATCATCTTTGCCATTCCGGTAGTGCTCGTTCTATGGCTGCTGGCGTGGCTGATCAAGCAGTAAGCGCGGACCGGCACAGCTTCTGTTGAGAATTCAGTCGCGATACAATCATGAGAAGAGTCGGGGCGTAGCGCAGTCTGGTAGCGCATCTGCTTTGGGAGCAGAGGGTCGGGGGTTCGAATCCCTCCGCCCCGACCATTATTTGCCAATACTTTGCAGATCCTGAACCCTCTGCTTTTAAGGCAGATGCTCTGGCGTGCTCGAGGTTGCAGGTCATGGTGATTCAAAAGTGCCTACACGCAGTCGGCCGAAAAATCCGGGCGGGCTGGCCGGTCGCGAAGTCGATGTGCTGCGCCTCGCAGCGAGGGGATTCACAACGCAGGAGATCGCTGACCGGCTCTTTATCTCGCCTAAGACCGCCGATCACCACATCCAGCACATCTACAACAAGATCACCGTATCGACCCGTGCCGCCGCCGCTCTTTGGGCCATGCAAAACGCCGTCGTTCAGTGAGCGGGCTGCCCTTCAGGCCGATTTACCGGGCGCAAGACCTGCTTTGTAGAATCCCCTCCGCCCCGACCAGCGTGAGCAGTCGTCGCGCCGGACATAGGTTCACCTTTGTCCTGAATCCTCGCGCTCGAGACCAACCTGCGGCCATCCATCTTTCCAGGCCACCGTCGAGATCTGCATCGCCGGCTTCCCAGTCCTTGCATCGTAAGCGTGAAAGACCATGATGGTCTGATCCTGTCCTACATAGAGCGATTCCCCGCCGGGTCCGAGCCACCGTCGATTGCCGACGAGAACCGGCGTGCCACCCCCGTCGAGCATGCGTTTCCCGGTCGCGTCCAAGTAGGGGCCGGTGACTTTGCGAGAGCGCCCAACCATCGTGCGATATGTGCTCTTCAGGCCGCGACAGCAAAGGTCCCACGAGACGAATAGGTAATAGTATGCGCCGTGATGAATGATGAACGGCGCTTCCACGGCTTCCCAATCGGCCGGTAATCCTGGCAGCGCCGGTGCTGCATCGGGCGGCCGCTCTCGACTCGCCAGCGCATACAGTTTTGTATCTTTTGCGGAGAGCTTTCCGGTCTCGCGATCGAGACGGCGCATTTTGATGCCGCTCCAAAAGCTGCCGAATGCCATCCAGGCGTTGCCGGACTCGTCGATCACAAGGTTAGGATCGATCGCATTGAAGTCGTCTTCCGCTCTTGAACGCAGCACCAGGCCCTCATCCATCCATTTGTAGTCGGGACTTGCGGAATCGAGGGTTTTATTGGTCAGGAGCGCGATGCCCGACGTGTTCTTTCCGAAGAGCGAGTACGCATAGTAAAGGTGATACTTTCCGTTGAAGAACGAGATATCCGGCGCCCACAGCTCTTTCGTGCCGGGACTTTCCTTGCGAATCCATTCCGGAATCTCGTCGAGGACGTGACCGCAGAGCTTCCAATTCTCAAGGTCGTTGGAACAGCGGATCGCCATGTGGCCATTGGGCGCTCGTCCGGTCGCAAAGACGTACCATGTTTCTCCGGCTTTAATGATCGATGGATCATGCGTGCCTTGGTAGTCGCCGGATAGGGTGAAAACCTGCGGGACGGAGCTGTTCGGTTGTGCTGCGATGCCGTGCGAACCGGAGCCGGCAAGAAAGATCAAAACGACTATTGCGATCAGTTTTGCTCCTTGCCGGACGTGGAACACTGGCTTGGCAAGACGCCGACTGGAATTCGGACATTTTGTCAGAAAACCTTTACCCATAATATGAATATTCGATACGCCACTTGGCATTCGATGTCAAGGCGCTCGGAGCATGGTTTTCGCACAGCAGGAAGGGTTAGAGCCGAGTTTCGGGGGAATCTGAGGGAAGACGGGAAAACGTTTTTCCGTTGCCAGCCCAAAGCGTCTTCGAATAGTATGGCCTCCCATGCGCAGTCGACTTTTTTCAATCGCCCTGCTCTCGTGTTTCGTGCCGATTCAAGCATCGGTTTGCCAGGAGCCCACGCTTACGATTCATGTGGATCAGCCAGCCGCTAAGGTGAGCCCGATGCTTTACGGTCTGATGACGGAGGAGATCAATTTCTCTTACGATGGCGGACTCTATGGCGAACTGATTCGTGACCGAACCGTGGGCCCCGGACGGCGCCCGCTCTTTCATTGGACGCAGGTAGCTCGCGATAACTCGATAGTCGACATTTCAGTGGACGATCACAGCGGGCCGAGCGAGGCGCTGCCGCGCAGCATGAAGGTGAGTGTGACAGTGGCATCCGAAGCCGCGCCGGCCGGCGTACAGAACGACGGCTATTGGGGCATTCCAGTGCGCCCTCGGACCATCTATGCCGGATCGTTTTATGCCAAAACCGATGGCGACGGAGCGCCCGTAACCGTCAGCTTGGTAAACGACGAAACGGGCGTACCCGCGGCCAGCGCTCCGGTCGCAGGACTCACCAACGAATGGAAGCAATACAACTTCATATTGAAAACCGGGCAGGTCGCGGTATCGGCCAATAATCATTTTCAGATCACCGTTTCAAAGCCGGCGACGATCTGGTTCGATCTCGTCTCGCTCTTCCCGCCGACTTATCACGATCGTCCGAACGGAAATCGCGTTGACATCATGGATAAGTTGGCCGCGATGCATACGAAGTTCCTGCGCTTGCCTGGTGGCAATTATCTTGAAGGCGATCACATTGCGGAGCGTTATGAATGGAAGAAGACGATCGGTCCGCTCGTGGACCGACCCACACATCCCAGCCCCTGGCGGTATCGTTCCTCCGACGGAATGGGCTTGTTGGAGTTTATGGAGTGGTGCGAGGATCTGAAGATCGAGCCTGTGCTGGCAGTGTATGCCGGTTACTCAATGATGCAGGAACATGTCGAGCCTGGTCCGGCTCTAGATCCCTACATTCACGACGCGCTCGATGAAATCGAATACGTGAGCGGGGGAGCAGAGACGAAATGGGGAGCAGAGCGCGCAAAGGATGGGCATCCCGCTCCATTTCCTTTGCACTATGTTGAGATCGGAAACGAAGACTGGTTCGACCGATCGGGTTCGTATGACGGCCGCTACGCGCAGTATTACAAGGAAATCAAGCAGCACTATCCGGACTTGCAGTTGATTGCGACCGCGCCAATCAAGAGCGTAAAGCCGGATGTGCTCGATGAGCACTTTTATATGTCGGCCGAGAAGTCGCTCTCCGATGCGAATCATTATGACAAGACCGACCGCAATGGACCGAAGATCTTCGTGGGTGAATGGGCCACGCGCGAGGGTGAACCAACGCCTAATCTGCAAGCCGCGTTGGGCGACGCCGCATGGATGACGGGCATGGAACGCAACAGCGACATCGTGATCATGTCCAGTTACGCGCCACTTTTCGTCAACGTGAACCCGGGCGGCATGCAGTGGGAGGCCGATCTAATCGGTTACGATACGCTCTCGAGTTATGGGTCGCCTAGTTATTGGGCGCAGGTAATGTTTGCTAATCATTTGGGGGCCGAGGTTGTTGCGGCAGAGCTTGCCGATGTGGGACCTCGCGTTTATACGTCAGTGACGCGCGACGAAAAGCAGCGAAAGCTTTTTATCAAGATCGTGAATGCGAATTCGGACGCAAAGCGCCTTGACATCGCTCTCGAAGGCGTGGCTAGCGTGAAGCATGAGGCCACGATAACGACGCTCAGCGGCAAGTCGCCGGAGGCAACGAACTCGATCACCCATCCCGACAACATTGTGCCGGTCAAGCACCAGATTGAGTTGAGGGGGCCCAAGTTCGAGCACGAGTTTGAACCCTACTCAATCACCGTTCTCGATCTGAGTTACTAGAATCAAGTGGCGCGCAACTGCATGGAGCAAAGCAATACAAGTCAACTTGCCAAGCAAATGCTCCTCAAAAGCCTGTTGCTTATTTCCGTTCTTCGCGGCGTAGAAGTGGCGGCACAATCGCCGGGTTCGTCGGCATCTTTGACTCGAAACTCTGCACCGCAAACCGCAACGGAAAGCACCGCGAACAGCTATCCGGAGTTAGTGGACATAACCGCTTCGACCGGGATTCAGTTCGAACACTTTTCGAGCCCCGAGCAGAAATTCATCGTCGAGTCGATGAGCGGCGGTGTGGCACTTATCGACTATGATCGCGACGGCTGGCCCGACATCTACTTCACGAATGCGCAGAGCGTCGAGATGGCGCTCCGCCGCCAGAAAGCACGAAGCGCGCTCTATCGCAACAATCGCGACGGCACATTCACCGATGTAACGGAGAAGGCCGGGATCGGGTATCCGTGCTGGGCGATGGGCGCGGTTGTCGGTGACTATAACAATGATGGATGGCCGGACCTACTCGTCACCTGCTTTGGTGGAGTGGTTCTTTATCGGAACAACGGCGATGGCACATTTACCGATGTGACGAAAAAGGCCGGACTGGCGAGCGACCACTTGTGGGCTACCGGCGCGGCCTTCGGGGACTACGACAACGATGGCTGGGCCGACTTGTTCGTATCGCACTACGTCGATTTTGACTTAAAAAACATGGCCGCGTTCGGTTCAGCCGACATCTGCAAGTACATGGGGATCAATGTGCAATGCGGACCGCGAGGTCTGAAAGGATCGCCCGACAACCTTTACCACAACAATCGCGATGGGACCTTTACGGACGTTTCAAAGAAAGCCGGCGTATCCGACGAGGAACACCGCTATGGCCTGACTTCCATCTGGTCAGACTTCGACAACTCGGGCAAACTCGACCTTCTCGTGACTAATGATGGACAACCGAACTATCTCTATCAGGGAAACGGCAAGGGAACATTCGAAGAGATCGGCTTTACGTCCGGGGTGGGATTGAGCGAAAGCGGCGCGCGCCAGGCGAACATGGGCATTGCGACAGGCGATTATCTGCACACTGGAAGGATGTCGATCCTAATCTCGCATTTCGACAGTGAGTATGCCGCGTTCTATCGCAATGACGGCGCAATGAACTTTACCGACGTGTCCGTGTCCTCCGGAATCGGACGCGGCACGCGCGGTTATGTGGGCTGGGGCGACGCTTTCGTGGATTTCGATAACGATGGGTGGCAAGACATATTTATCGTCAACGGGCACGTCTACCCACAGGTAGATGAGATGCGCTCGGACCTCCATTACCTTGAGCCGAAGCTCTTATTTCAGAATCTCCGCAACGGCAGGTTCAAAGACATCAGCAAAGAGGCTGGCGCTGCGATCCAGATTCCGCAGGTAAGTCGCGGAATGGCGATTGGAGACCTCTTCAACGATGGCAAGCTCGAAGCGGTGGTGGAGAATCTAAAAGGACAGCCGATGATCTTGCGCCCGGAAGGCGGGATGCAGAATCACTGGATCAGCTTCCAACTCGAAGGCGTCAAGAGCAATCGCCTCGCACTGAACGCACGTGTGCGAGCGACCGCGGGCGATCTAGTCCAACTTGGCGAAGTGTTCAGCGGGGACAGTTATCTTTCGCAACACGATCTTCGCGTCCACTTCGGTCTGGGGAATCACGATCATCTCGACAAGGCCGAAATCATTTGGCCGAGTGGGAGAGTTGAGACCCTGACCAACCTCATTGCCGACCGTTTCTATTTCGTGCGCGAAGGCGCCGGTGTTGTTACATCCAACGCGCCTGAAACCGGGAAGCCAAAATAGCCCTGGAGAATTTTCAACTGGGGCCGGTAGATTTGTTTGGATAGGAGGAGCGGATCAGAATAACTTAACAGGCTGCGTACTTTGCCAAGTATCTTGCTGTTTTCCGGAAGAGAGGTCGCGTGATGCGGAGACTAACTTTCTTATTGTTGATGGTGGGAATTGCTCAGTCGGTGTGCGCTGCAAAGCGTGTCACGGTAGAGCAATTGGAACGGTTGCTGACCGCTGACCATGGCAAGCAGGATGCGAAAGTGGCGCAGCAACTGGCCAATCTGGAGCTGAGCGAAAGGCTGAGCGCCGCGAAGTTGACGCGCTGGGAGGCAGATTTGCCTGGCCCCGGGTCGCGCCAGGCACTTGTTGCGCTGGCCGATGCGTCGGCGTTTCTCAATCCTCCCGCGCCCGAAATGCCCACTACGGCACCGCCAGATGCCGCCGCGCAACGCCAGATCGTAGCCCTAGCCGTGAACTATGCCGGCAAGACCATTTCCAAGTTGCCCGACTTTTTTGCAACCCGGGATACGATCCGGTTTGAAGATACTCCGCCGAGGCAAATGGACACCGGTTCGCTTTCCGACGTTGGTTCGGTATCCGGGACATTTACGCCCTATCAACCCTTGCACCCCGTTGCCAGAGCGAGCGATGTGGTGTTTTATCGCGACGGCAAAGAGGTGGTGGATTCGGATGCGGCCAACGACAAGCAGTCCGAATCGGCGACATCGGGATTGACCACCTGGGGAGAGTTCGGGCCTGTTCTCACCACCGTGCTGGTGGATGCCGCTCAGGGAACGATGAGCTGGAGCCATTGGGAACAGGGCGCGGCAGGATCGCTCGCGGTCTTCAGCTATGCGGTTCCTAAAGCAAAATCGCACTACGAGGTGCATTACTGCTGCGTTCAGAAAAACAATGAGAATCATCTTTTCAAGCAACTCGCGGGCTATCACGGTGAGGTCACTATCGATCCCACGAACGGGAACATTCTTCGGCTGACGGTAGCGGCAGAACTTGGAAAGGCCGATCCGATCATCAAGGCCAACATTCTGGTCGAATACGGACCCGTCGAGATTGGCGGCGCCACCTATATCTGTCCGCTGAAGAGCGTCTCGATCTCGCTGGCGCATGAGCAGGACGCCCACTCCATTCACATGCAGCGTATGTCGGCCACGATGGTGGATCAGAATAACCAGAATACTGAAAAGCCGCTGCAGACAATGCTGGATGAAGTTGCCTTTGACAAGTATCATCTGTTCCGCGCGGAGTCCAAGATTCTGATGGGCGATAACGCACAGCCTGAAGGGAGCCCGCCTGCTTCCAGTCCAACAGATACGAAGGGCGCTGGCTCGCCTGCGACGGCTGAAGGTCCGGTGGAGTCAGCGCGAGCGGGGGCCATTGCTCCAATTGCTCCGGCACCTTCGGCAGCTGCCTCCGCTCCTGTGCAACCCCCGGTGCCAGAGCCCGCGGTTCCCGAGATCAGCGTGGCGGAGACATCGGCACTGCCAGAACCTCCAGCGACTGCAAACTCTGCCTCGTCGAGCCCGAGTTTTACCCTGCGCGTGACTGCGCGATCGGTGGATGTAGGGCTGGTTGCACTCGACAAGAAGGGCCATCCGGTGACGGACCTGAAAGTGGAAGACTTCGAGATCTACGACAACGGACGCAAACAGGATGTCCGATTTTTCAGCCAGACCGGTGAGTCCGCAAAGGTGCCTGTCGATACGAACGGGCAGCAGGGCCATGCGCAAGACCAGCCCGTCTTTTCCAATCGTCGTGCGAATATTGCAGACGCGAAGCCAGCGAACGGAGTTGCACAAGGCAGCATCACGATTCTGTTGCTCGACCCCGGCAACCTGTCGTGGGCCGATCTGACCTATGCTCGCGCGGAGATGCTGCGCTTTCTGGGCTCGCTTCCGGCGAACGAACTAGTTGGACTCTATGTCATGAACGCTCAGGGTTTTCAGATTCTGGAGGAGGGAACGGTCGACCACGCGTTGCTCGCGTCGAAGCTACATGGATGGATACCTAGCGCACAAGACCTGGCTCGTGCGCAGGAGATGGAACAGCGCAATCGCCAACAGTTCGACTATGTGCTGAACTCGACGGATTTGCAATCCGTGAATGGAAACATCAACATGGCAACGGATAATGGGGCCAGCCCCGTCGATCCCCAACTGCGTGAAAATGGCAGCAATCCCGCACGCAATTCCATGTCGATTCTAACTGGGGTGGCCCGGCATCTTGCCGCCAACCCCGGCCACAAAAGCCTGGTTTGGGTTACCAGCGACAACGTGCTAGTGGACTGGACCGATAAGGCAGTGGGTATCGACCAGGGCAGCAAGCGCATTGATGGCCTCGTCCTGCGCGTGCAGGAGGCGATGAACGATGCCCACGTCAGCCTCTATCCCCTCGACGCCTCACAGTTGGAGACCAATGCCGAGGACCCCGGCCTGCAGACCCGCAACGTAGAGTTGTCGCGAAGTGTAACGGCGCCACCCGGACCCCAAAGCGGCGGCGCCGCGCCTGGCCGCATAACTGCCGAAATGCAGCAGGATTTGCATCCCATTCAAGCCGCAATCCAGGAGATGGCGGTAGCTACCGGCGGTCGTGCTTTTCACCGCTCTGGGAATATTGCCGCCAATCTCAATGGGGTGGTCGCGGATGGCCGTGCCACGTATCTGCTCGGCTTTACACCCGACACGCCAGCCGACGACCAGTACCATGCGCTGACGGTGAAACTCACCGGGCGGCGCGGCGTGGTGCTGCGCTACCGCACCGGGTACCAGTATGCCAGGGAGCCCGCCACACTCAAGGCGCGGTTCCAACAGGTAATATGGCAACCACTCGATGTCAGCGAGATCGCCGTAAGCGCCAATCCCATGGCGGCTTCAACGGGGTCGGCGCTCAGGCTCAGCATTGCTACCAACGACGTGGCGCTCAAGCAACAGGACGAACATTGGGTCGATAAGCTCGATGTCTTTCTCATCCAAAGAGACGATGAGGGCCTTCGTGCGCGAGTTACGGGGCAGACTTTGCGTTTGACGTTGAAGCCTGCAACTTACGCGAAGTTGCAACAGGAGGGAATCCCGTTCGACGAGTTCATCGAGAAAGCACAGGGTACGAGCTCAGTGAGGATTGTGGTGGTCGATGAGAACTCGGGCCGCATGGGGTCGGTGACAATTCCAGTTTCAGCCCTGCAAGGAAAGAGTTGAAAAAAGTGCGGCTGTGTTCGACCGAACGCTTCTGAGATTCGGAGTTTCAGAATCGAGAGCGCTCCGCTACTTGCTGAGCGGCGCCGCTGGGTTCGCCTCAGCTGATTTGCCTTTTCCCTGGGCTTCGTGGAGCTTGTTGACGATCGTTTCATCAGCAGCTTTCTGCAAGCTGCGTGTCTTATCAAATTCCACCTTAGCTTCGTCATTCCTTCCCATCGCCTTATAAAACCGTGCCAATCGCCAGTGCACAGTCTGGTCTTCAGGGCTCAGCTTCTCTGCCACCTTCAGTTCGCGCAAGGCATCGTCGCGGCGGTCTCCATCGCCGTAGAGGATGCCTAAGTCGAGGTGGGCTCTTTCAATTTTGGGATCAACGTGAATTGCCTTCTCGAGCAGCAGTGATGCAGCCTCGGGATGACCGAGCTGCATGTCGCAGTCTGCGAGATAGGTCAGCGCCTGAGTGTGGTTCGGGTTGTTGTCGAGTTCAGCTTGAAACTCCTTCGCCGCCTCATCGAATTTCAACAAACCCCAGAGAAGGTAGCCCAATCCAAAATGCACATTGGGCATTTTGGGATCGGCCTTCACCGCTGCCCGAAATTGCTGCTCCGCACCGGGTTTGTCTTTCATTTCGTCCAGAGCTTCACCGGCGAGCATGTCGGCTTCGGCTGAATCCGCGTTCAGCGTCACGATCTCATGGTAGACATCAAGCACGCATTGATACTGCTTCGACCACAAACAGCTTTGCGCCAGGGTAAGGCGGAAAGGCAGATTCTGCGGATCGGCGGTTGTTGCCTGCTTCAAATACGGAATCGCCGCAGCATATTCGCCGAGGCCAAAATGCGCGAGCCCGATAAGTGTCGTGAGGCGAAGAGACTCGGGCGAGAATTTCGGCTCGCTCCTGAGAAGAATTCCAAACGTCCCGATTGCATCTTTCAAGTCTCCGCTCTTAAAGAGCGCGAGCCCGAGATCTAAACGGAGTCCAGGGATTGCCGGATTCAGCGCCAAAGCCCTGCGATAGAAGGTCACCGCGTCTTTGTAGTGTTCCTGTTTCGCTTCAAGGAAACCCAAGTGTGCAAGGACTTCAGAGTCCGCGGGGTGGTCCTTCAATACAACGCGCCATGCGGTCTCGGCCTCGGCGTTGTTTCCCTGCTGCTCCAGCGCAAACGCGGTTTGGCGACGATCTTCGCTAACCGCCGCAGTCTGGCCTTGGCTAGCGGCAGCAGCTATCGCCAACGTGAGGCCGAGAACAATTGTCAGTCTTCCAAACTGCTTCACAAACATCTCAATTGGTATTCTCGCTTGCCACAAACAAGCTGCGCAACCGCTCTGACCATTTGGGCGGTTCGCAGAAAAAAAGAAGGCGCGGCAGAGATTGCCTGCCGCGCCAGGAGGTGGAGACACCGTGTTAGAAAATGAACTTGCCGCCAAGCTCCATCGTGCGCGGACCGTAGTCGTTGGTGACCGCTCCGAAGTTCCCGTCGTGGGAGCCCGTATCGACACCTTGGAAGTCCACATGGTTGAAGGTATTGAAGGTCTCAAATCGGAGTTCGATTCTCGGTCCTTCGTGAGCGGTGATTGGGATGCTCTTGAACAGGGAGAGATTCCAGTTGAAGATTCCCGGTCCGACGGCTGAGTCCTTTGCTGCGTTGCCAAAGCCCTGGTTCGAGCCGCCCGCCCAGGGAGCAGTCGGATCTGCATACGAACTGGTGCTGAACCAGGCGCCGACCTTCTTGGGGTAGGTGACCTTGGACACCAGGTTCGGACGGTTGGTAAAGCCGGTCAGGCCGACCACGTCGGGGCCAGTGTAGGTGACGTACAGCGGCACTCCCTTTTCCGCGACCGTCACACCGGAGATCTGCCAGCCTCCAAGGACGTCGTGGGCCAGGAGGTTGTCGGTCTTGGTGAAGAACGGTAGGGCGTAGATGTAGCTCGCATTGAAGATGTGACGACGGTCGAACGTATCGTCCGAACCGCGGTCGTACTTCAGGTTGTACGGATTGGATACCCCATAGAGATCGTTGCTGAACTCAGAGATATTGTGAGACCAGGTGTAGGCAAGTTGCGTGGTAAGCCCATGCCGATTTTCCAGACGCACACCTGCCTGGAGAGAATGGTAGTCGAAGTTGCTCTCGGGCTCTTCCTGGTTAATGTTGCTGAAGCCGGGAAAGTTGCGGTAGATGTTCGCGTTCAGCGTGCCGTTGGCCACGCCCTCGCGGTCGCAGTAAGGGCTGGTGGGATCGCCGGCGGTGCAGGACGCGTCAATATTGGCCAAAGGCAGCGTATTGATCTGCCGGTCGTCGCTCTGGTCCCAGCCTATAGAGCCGACATACTGCACTACCGCGATGACAGATGGAGCAATCTCCCGTTGAACTCCAAGGCTGAAATCAGCCGTTCCCGGGGGGTGATAAGCGTATTTGATGTTGGTCACAGTCGATGGAAACGACTGGGTCGTTGTCAATCCAGTCAGGGCGCTGGTAAAGGGGCTGGAGAAGTAAACGTTGTTGGCCGAGGGTTGGTAGGCGAACGGCGGATTCAAGGCGGCGTTGTAGACATCGTTGCCTTGAACGCGCTCATAGAAAAACCCGATCCCGCCGCGTAGAACCGTCTTGCCATTTCCGAAAATGTTGTCGGCAAAGCCGATTCTCGGCTCGAACGTGTCGTAATAGTTCTTGACGTTGCCGCGGGGGAAACCATTGACGTCGGCTTCCTCCATGCCGTTGAGGTAGAACTGCTGGGCGTTGAACGTGGTCAGCGAAGAAGGAAGCAGCGTGCCGGCCGCGGTGACCGGATTGCCCAGCGCCGCGTTGTAGTCCGCCGGAACGAAATTCGCAAACTGATTATACCGCTCAAAGGCGTGCGGCAATCCGTCGTAACGGAGTCCAATGTTGAGGGTCAACTGGGGAGTGACGTGCCAGTTGTCGTTGAAATATGCCCCGTAGTTGTTGTTGACCCAGTGCTTGTTGTACAGGTACTGCAGTTGGGTGAAGCTGGAGGCGTCCCCGAGCATGAAATTGATATACGAGTCCTTGGAAAACGCGCTCGAGTTAAAAGCCGCGGTTCCCTGGGTGTTTGCCTGCAGTTGCTGATTCTTGTAGTCGTGCAACAAGGCGAAGCCGAACTTCAACTGGTGCCGACCCTTGGTCCAGGATAGATCATCCTTGTACTCGAAGCCTTCGTAGCCGTTCCTCCAGGGATAGTAGCTCTCGCTCCAGTTGACATTCAGCGGCGAGCCCTGCAGATCGATTTCAGGCATATCGTTGGTAGCGGCATCGGCGACCGGGAAGAAGCTTGTAGCCGTCCACCCTGTAGGCTGGTGGAAGTTTGCGCCCGCACCGTTGATGGGAGTAAGCGTGATCTTGTTGCCGCTGTAGAAGATTCCGGTTTCGTTGAGCAGGTTCGGTGTATAGGTTTGCGTCAGCTTGATGACCGCCGTATACGAAGGGTTGGTCATGACCGTGCCGACGGTCGGATAGTTGCTGTCTCCCCACAATGGTGGGAAATAGTTTTGGAGAAGCGTGTCGTGGAGGTAATGCCCCATCAACTGATACTTGCTGTTGATGGCGTGGTCGATGCGCACCACATCTTCTCGGACCTGAGTCGGCTGAGGGATGGACGCGATGTACTGGGTGCCGCCATTGTAGTTTGGCTTTGGGAAGGTGCCCGCATTCACCTCGAGGACCGCGTTCTGGTCGATCAGGTTGGCGGGAATGACATTTCCCGGAAAGGGGCTCCCAGGGGTCAGTCCATCCGCCGCATAGGTGGCCAGCTTGGCCGGGTCCGTGGTTACCGGAACGATCGGGGTCGGACCGCCCGTTGGAATGGTGTAGTCCAATGGTGCTCCGGCCGTCGGGAAGTTGGGGGCAAGGATCGTATTCTGAATTGAAGGCGAGCTGCCCTGAATCAGCCTGCGCCATTCTTCATTCCAGAAAAAGAATGTCCTGTTGCGGTTCTCGTTATAAACATGCGGAATCCACAGCGGGCCGCCGATGTTGCCGCCGGGCTCATTCAGCTTAAACTCGGGCGAGGACTTACTGAAATAATCGTCCGCGTCATAGGCCGTATTGCGGTTGAACTCATACAGTTCTCCGTGGAAGTTATGAGTTCCGGATTTGAGCACCATGAGGATGGTTCCGCCGGAGCCGATGCCGTAATCGGGTGAGTAGTTGCTGTCCAGAGTCTGGAATTCGGCGATGGCATCCTGTGAGGGCAGGTTCATGAAGCAGCCGCCGCACCCGCGATCGTTCTGTTCGGCTCCATCCAACAAGTAGATGTTGTGTTCCGTGCGGGTTCCGTTAAAGCTGATGCCGTTGGCGGATGTCAGAGCGTTGACGCCGCTAAAAGGCGGCAAATTGTTCGACACACCGAGGCCCAGAGCCGCCAGGCCGGTCACGTTCCGTCCGTTGGTGGCAAGCTCCGAAACCTGCTCGCCGCTGATCAGGTTGCTGACTTCGCTGGTCTCCGTCTGGACCTGCAGCGCATCCGCTTCCACCTGCACGCTCTGCGATTGACTACCCACCGAGAGGCTGATGTTTTCTTCAAGGGTCGCGGCAACGTTCACCACGATGTCGGTCTTGGTATATTTCTGAAACCCTGTGGCTGAAGTGCTCAGCGTGTAGGTGCCAACACCGACGTTGGCGAACCGGTAGGTCCCCGCGGAACTCGAAACCGCGTCTCGCACTTGACCCGTCGCAGGATTGGTGAGCAAGACTTGCGCGTTCGGAACTACGGCTCCGGTCGCATCTGCGACGGTTCCGTTGATGGTTGCATTGTCCTGCGCCCACGCGACCGGCAGCATCATCAGGACCATCAAGAGGAACGCGAACGTCACAACCGCAGATCCTCGCAGCGATCTGCCGGACCTCTTCGACGTGGAGAACATACTTATCAAGGGGTGATTCATAGTTTGCCTCCTGAGCAAACGCTTACTTCATTAAAGAAACTTCTTCCATCCCGTACTCTTTTCTCGTTTCCTGATTTTCTACGGAAGTGGAAGCAATGGCGCGGTCAAATTGGCGCGATCATTCGTACAACTGCCGAATTGGGCCGTCCGGCTTTCACAAACGAACTCATCCTCCTCGTCTGCCTCTTGCAAAGGATTTCAGAATTCTTCTGGTCGCATGAAAACCAACAATAGGTTGTTTCGGCCTACTTATCGGACCAGAACTACCAATTATCCCGCCTTTTCCTTCTGAATTGACGATCAGACTAACCATATTTGGCTAAGTCTTGCACGACATGGTGAACCCACCTATGGACTATAGGATTGCCACGGAAAAATTCGCGTGCTTCCTTTCGCAATCCCTGTCCTTGTGCGGTACTTCCCCGCCAGATTTGCGGGTGACCTCATTCAACCGGCCGATGAGGGTTCCGCGCCTGCCCTTTGTGTTCCAAACAAGTGCTCCGGAGTATTGCGAGGCGAAATGACCCGTAGCGCCTTCGCGAAACAGATTAAAACACACTCCAGCAAGCGTTTTCTTCAGCGTCAGCTTTTTTACGCCCTCGATATGCGTTTGTCAATGGAAAAATTTCGCGCTGTTTCCCGAAGTGTCCGGTACCAGCCGGAGCATGGAAAATCCCTTTACTTATACGATTAAGCTGGTCGCGAGGTTCGAAGGAGCAAAGGGGTGGTGTCCGTCGGGTAATCGATTTCCCGACTGCAGAAGACGATCGGGACCGGACCGCACGGCTGTCCGGGTCTAATTTGCTTTGCGCCGTACTGTGAGGTAGATGGGGTAGTATCCCTGCGCCGACACAATCAGCCTTCCAATCCAGTTGCCGAGGTTCAACCGCTGAAAGACCCGCATTAACTTTCCAAGCCTGGCGGCCGTGCGCTCCATCTCGAATCGGAAAGGTTGCGTCAATCGGTCCAAGAAAACCTCGGCGCCGAGTGACAGCAGTTGTACCGGATACTCCTTGTTTATTTGACGTACCGCACGTCTGCACCAGATCGGATTGATCTCCGTGCGCATTGTGTAGGCAAACGCCGGATCGCGTCCTAGCAGGCGAACCCACGTCGGCAAGACCCATCGCCAAATCAACGGCGGTTGCGGTATGAAGTAGTGCCCTTCGAAGTACGAAAGATAATTCGGCACCTCTACATGCAGAATGCCTCCGGGGCGCAAGACCCGCACTGCTTCCCTCAGAACCTTCAGCGGATCCTCGGTATGTTCCAGGACATTGCCAGAGTAAACAAGATCGAAGGAAGCGTCCTCAAAAGGCAGCGCATCGTCCGTCACGTGGATGATCCGATCGGGATTGATGCCGTTCGCGGCAAACAGTTCGCGTGATGCTTTGAGAGAGCTTCCAAACCCTTCTGTGTCCCTTTCAGTGCCGTACCCGTCCAAATCGTATCTCTTGATCCATGTCGCCAGATTCGTCCCGAATCCTGAGCCAATCTCAAGCAATTTCTTGCCATGCAATAGCGTGAAGCGTTCCAGTAACTCACCCCTCTTCATGGGCTTCACCAAGTCCAGATGGTCTCGTGCATTCGCATCCCGCGGCGTCCTCGTGACACCCTCAAAAAAGATTCCGACAGATTGCTCTGCCAGTTCTCGAACAGAATCGGGAACTACGATAACCGCGTTAGGCATGGGGAAAATTATAGCTACGGAACCAAAGACAGTTTATTGACTCGGATACTTCCCGTATATCCTGTTGGAAATACAGCTCGATAGTTTGAGTCGAATAAGGAAAGAGCATACCGATGATCGAGGTCCGCAGTTGCGTAATCTGCGATGGAACGATCCGCCACCTGAAACGCGCCCTGGTCGCACCTTTCCTGGCGAAACGAATTTGGAACCGGGAACCGTTCTGCGTTGACCTGGTCGGCTGCAAATCTTGCGGATTCATCTTCTATAACCCGCGGCTAGACGATGCCGAATTGAGCCGCCTTTACGAGAACTACCGGCTCAAAGAGTACCAGTGCATGCGCCACTCCTTTGAACCCTGGTACACGGAGAAGTTCAATACCGACCTTGCCTCCCCTGCGTCCTATGAGAGGCGACGCTCGAAGCTGGCGCCAATCCTCAGAACGCATATCGGCAATCGAAAGATCAACCGCATCCTGGACCACGGTGGAGATCGAGGTGATCTTGTCCTCGGCCTATTCAACGGAGCAATACCATATGTCTATGATATTTCAGGAGTTAAATCCGCACCGGGAGTGATTTCGACGAATGATCCTGCGGCATGCAATGCTGACCTTATTATGAATAGCAACGTTTTGGAACATGTCGGATTTCCGGCTCAGATTGTTAGCGGAATCCTCAAAGCGTCACCCCGTGGCGGACTGGTGTTTCTTGAAGTGCCGTGCGAGATCCCGTTCGGTTTTTCAAGGATTGCGAGGCGTATCGCCCAACTTGGGATCATGACCATCACTCGGCCCTTCTTCGCACGGCATGTACTTCGTCCCGCGAGCCTCTACATGATGCATGAGCACATCAACTACTATACGGAGAAGACCTTGATTGCGCTCACGCGGTCCTGCGGTGGTTCGGTGGTCGCGTCGGGAAGCTATGCTTCGTCGGGCCGAGCTGGAAAAGCCGACATGGTTTGGTGTCTAGGCTCAAATGATCAAGCCGATTGAAGGAAGCCAAATGCCCCGGAAGCTGATCACCATCTTGACTCCCTGCTATAACGAAGAGCTCAATGTAAGCGAAGTGCATCGGCGACTCATGGCGGTGACTGCGGGTCTGCCAGAATACCGCTTCGAGCACTTGTTCATCGACAATGCTTCGACCGACGGAACTGTCGCTGTGCTTCGCGCCATGGCGGCCGACGACCCAACGGTCAAAGTCATTGTGAACGCTCGCAATGTTGGGCCGGATCGCTCCGGCATGCACGCATTCCTGCAAGCCCAAGGCGATGCTGTTGGAAGCCTGGTCGCCGATCTGCAGGATCCGCCTGAGCTGCTCATCGAAATGATTCGCGAATGGGAAAAGGGGTTTCCGATTGTCGCGGCAATTAAGAACAGCAGCGATGAGAGCGGCCTGATGTACCGCACGCGCACGAGTTACTACCGTCTTGTTGCACGCCTCACCAATGTTCACATCCTTGAGCACTTCACCGGATTTGGGCTCTATGACCGGTCCGTCGTGGAACGAATTCGCACCGGCTTCCCCGATCCCTATCCTTACTTCCGCGGGATGATCGCCGAGCTCGGGCTACCGATCGCCAAGGTCTTTTATAACCAGAATCGCCGCGAACGCGGAGTTACCTCAAATGATTTTTATTCTCTCTATGACCTTGCGATGCTGGGAATAACAAACCTTTCCAAGGTTCCCTTGCGGCTCGTAATCTTCTGCGGATTCGTCTCCGCATTCATCAGCTTTGCGATGGGAATGTTCTATCTTCTGTACAAGCTTGTTTTCTGGTCACGTTTCACGGTTGGCGTGGCTCCGGTAGTGTTAGGTCTGTTTTTCCTTGGATCGGTGCAGTTGATCGCGCTGGGCATTATTGGGGAGTACGTCGGCGCGATCCACACCACTGTTTTAAACCGCCCGCTCGTTACCGAGAAAGAACGTATTAATTTTTAGTTCTCGCCATTCCAAGTGAAACTTGATTCTCACAAACCGACGTTGCAATTTGCGCGCTACGTTCTGGTGGGCGGTTTCAACACAGTCTTCGGTTTTTGTGTTTTCGCGTTCCTGAATTGGTTCTTCCAAGGACTCGGATCATTCAGCTATATGTACGCGTGGGCGCTCGCAAATGTCATCGCTATAACAGCGGCATTCCTTGCGTACAAATGGTTCGTCTTCCGGACGCGCGGAAGCTACTTAGCAGAGTGGACTCGCTGCTTTGGAGTGTATGGGAGTGGAATCCTCTTCGGGCTCGTAGCTTTGCCTATCACGGTTACGCTACTCCGAAAGACCCTTCACAGGCCCGAAGAGGCCCCTTATCTCGCAATGGCAGCACTAACGGTCGTCACGGTCGTCCTCAGTTTCCTTGGCCACAAGCATTTTTCGTTCCGGGATGAGTCCGGCGGAGAGGATGCTAAGAAGGCGCCCAATGGGACGACGAGTTAGGCGAGCAGCTAAACTTCGGCGCGGACCACCAGACAAGTGATGTTGTCGTGGCCTCCTGCCTTTTTGGCGGCATCGACAAGACCGGCACAAAGCTCTTCCAGAGGCAAATCGTTCGAAAGCAACGATGCAATCACATTGTCCGGAAGCTCCCGCGTCAGGCCATCCGTGCAGAGCAGAAACAGGTCCTGTGGCTCGGCCTCCATGCCAAAAACATCGGGGGTTACACGACCCTGTGTGCCCAGCGCCCTGGTAATGACATTCTTGTAGGGAGACCGCATCGCCTCCGAACGGGTCATCCGGCCCATCCGGACTTGTTCCTCCACGAGGGAATGGTCGAGTGTCAGCAGTTCCAGGCATCCGTTGCGCAGCCGATAGCAGCGGCTATCGCCAACATTGAGTATCCAAACGCTCTTTTCCTGCGCGGCGAGCGCGACGAGTGTGGTGCCCATCCCGCTCAGATGCTGATTGCTCTGAGCCCGGGAGAAAATGGCGTCGTTGGCAGCGACGATTGCCTCTTCGACTGCGCCGGGCATTGACACGAGACCATTCTGACCGCGCCCCGCGAGCAGATGGAGAACTTCGTCCACCGCTACCGAACTTGCAATCTCTCCGGCGGCAGCCCCGCCCATCCCGTCGCAAACGACGTAGACGCCGTCTTCGACGGAAAATCCGAACGCATCCTCGTTCGAAGGACGCTTTCGGCCGCGGTCAGAAACTGCCGCAGCCACATAATGGATCACTGCCGTGGCCAAGCAAAAATCTCCCGCAGCCCAGTTTACATGGGAGCGATAACCACTGGAAACAGGCAAATCTCCGCGATCAGGGCGCCGACCCCGAGGTTGACGCCGGAGACCCGTGCGGAGAGGCCTGGGCCGTGAGCAATTCGTAGATCTCGATGGCCCCGGCATTGAGAATAGCGACGCGCTTGCCGGAGGGCGAGATTGCCACATTGCCTCCGGCATCGAGAATGGGGCTTGCAGGAGCTTTCAGAAGCAGTTTACCGCCAATCGAATCATAGACTTCAACCAATTGCCCCTTGATGTCCTGCGAATCCAGCGGATGGGCAAAGTCTTCGACGGAATGGTCGACCGTCAATGTTTCGCGAGCCAGCCGGGATCCGTCCGGCGCCATCACGAGGATGGGCCAGATTTGAGTCGGTGGGGAGGCCGCTTCCCAGAGCTTTTGGCCCTGGGTCGACAGCGCAACGAGGCGGCGACCATTCTGGAAGACACATGTGTTGACCAACGCCTCATTTTTGGAAACAAAATCGATCGGTGGCTGACAGGACGAATCCAGTTTCCCAATGACTCGGCTGCCGCCGCTGAAGTACTTCAGATTCAGGACCCATTCCCGGCCGCTTCCCCGAAGGGTTTCAAGGTAGCCGTCGGAGTTGATGGCCAAATGCACCTTGGCGCGCACATGGCTGACCAGCATGACCTGGCCCGATTGGCGCTCAAGAATGCGCAGCACCACATCACGCTCGGCGTCGCTGTCCCGGTCGGTTGAGACATTGGCCTCGGCCGTTGCAGGGCTCCCGACCGTTCCTTTTTGAGGCTTCAGAGCGGATGGTTCGAGTGAATCCGTGACCAGGAATTGTTGAGCAGGATCCATTTCCATCCAAAGAAGCGGGCCAGGAAACTGCAGAAGCGGACGCAGCTCAAGCTTGGCATTTCCCTCTTTGAGGGTGTCCTCGTCGCGCAGAATAAAGTGGCCGTCATGAAGCATCCATAAATAGCGTTCGTGGTCATGAAGGGTCCACAGAGCTTCGGTTTGGAGCGTGCCCTGCGGCAGTGTCAGTACTTCCGCACGAATCTGGCGCTCGTCGCCGTCCGCGACGCTGGCGCGATGGATCAACCCTGGGGCTCGAAACGTGAACAACAGCCTGTCTTCATCGAGGAAATCGAGCGAGACGAGGCTCTCGCGCTGGCCCTGGTAATAAGGGCCAGGGGCATTAAAGCCGAGCGGCTCGACTGGAATCGAGAATGCGGGAGGCTGGGACGCAGTTGCGCCCTTGTGTTGCGTCGCGTCATCGGTCTCGGGTTTGCGATGACGCAACAACGAGAGTCCGGCGGCTGAAACGGATCGATGGAGATCTGGGAGGAGCGCCAAAGCCGAGACGGCAAGGCACACACGCGACATTTTCCCAACCTTCACCAGCCACTTCGCCATCGATGAATATTCTCTCCGATCCAGCTCGGTTTGAGCAGTGAGACCGCCGCTTTCCTGTATGCGACAGTAAACATAGAGATGACAATCGCAATCAAATCTGCGCGTCGCGTTGCGTTTCTCGGCTATGGCGCGTGCGCACTCGCTGGAACTTTGTGGGGCACCGGCTTCTTCTTCGGCAGAATTGCGCTCAACGAGATGAGCGTGGAGTCGATGGTGCTTTACCGGTTCTTATTTGCCTCCGTGGGGATGCTGCCGGTCGCGCTGGCGCATCGGGTGCGGCTTTCTGGAAGCGAAATTCGCCTGCTTTTGATTTCTGCGTTCTTTGGAATCCCGGTTCAATTCCTGATTCAGTTTCACGGTCTCGCGTTGACCACGGTGAGCCACGCGTCTCTCATGGTTGGTTCGATGCCGGTGCTTTTGGGCGTGGCTGCTGCGCTCTTCGCAGGAGAGCGATTGGACGCCATCGGCTGGGGCGCTTTGGTGGCCTCGACGGTGGGCGCTGCGCTCATTGTTCTCGGCGGTCACAGGGCCCAGACCGCGCGCGGGGGACCGTCGCTCGAAGGCGATTTGCTCGTCGTGTTGTCGCTTTGCACTGCTCTGGCCTGGATTCTGCTCAGCAAGAAGCTGATGCTTACTCACAGCCCGGTAGTGGTCAGCGCATACACAATCCTTTCCGGCACCCTCATGCTGGTCATTTGCACCCTGGGCCCATTGCTTGCCAATCCCTGGCTGGCGCATAAGGTTCAACCCCCGCCTTTCGCGCGGGTCAGCCTTACTGCATGGGCGGCACTCGCGATTGGCGGTCTGGCGTGCACAGCGACTACAACGTTCCTCTGGAACTGGGGCATTCACCATGTCCCGGCTTCGCGCGCGGGCGTCTTCCTGAATATCGAGCCGGCACTTGGATCCATTCTTGGTGTCAAGCTGCTCGGCGAGCGCCTGGGACCGTTTGCATGGGCCGGAGGGGCGCTCATTCTGGCTTCCGCTATTGTCTTGACGACCCGCGGAAATGAAATCAATCCCGAAATAATTCTGGAATAGCTCCTTAGCTCCGTTATGAGACCAAGGTCGCAAGGCGACCCCACGGAAGCGGTATTGCTGCCCGTAGCGAGCCCGATAAAGAATTATGTAATCGAAAAGGGGGGGCTGTGACAGGTGCTGCCACACAGCTTGGCGGATCCGTTGGCGTTCAGGCGATGGATGACCAGCATGGGATTCTCTTGGATACGCTCAACGCGCTTCGGCATCAGCTGGCGCGTGGAAACGGCAGCGCGCGACTCAATGAACAGTTGGCCCGGCTAATCGAGTTCACAGAGATGCACTTCGGTTGCGAAGAGAGCCTCCTGCGCCGGAACGAATTTCCCGACCTTGAAAAACATCGTGCGGAACACCAGAGACTGATGGATCAAATCAAACAGGCGGTTTGCCGGACGGAACTTGGCGACGATGCCGAACTCCATAGAATCCTCGGGGTCGTCCGCGGCCAATATAGGGAGCACGTGGAAGGGCCGGACCGCGAATACAGTCGATGGCTCAACGCCCGAGGTGTTTACTAAAGCCGAGTCCCCCTGCACTCCAATTCGCTACGCCGAGTCGCAAGCATATCCCCCCATCGTGCCATTCAATTCCTGCGGACTCCTGCCGATGTTCTTAGTGCCGGGACCGTTCCGGCACATGAGGCAATATGGCGCTCCTGAACTGGAATAAAAAGCTCTCTGTTGGCGTGGAATCGATCGACGATCAGCACAAAATTCTGGTCGACACGTTGAACGAGCTGCATCACGCGGTCATGCAGGGCGAAACATGGAGTTCTACTGCTCCATTGCTGCGAAGCCTCCTAGCCTATACGCGTAATCACCACGCGGCGGAAGAACGGATGATGGCCAACGTGAATTATCCGGAGTTGAAGCAGCATCAATCGCTGCATCGAGAGCTGGTGCAAACGCTGCAGGGATTCCTGGCCACCATCGATCGGGGTGAAGCCGCGATCAACGTCGATTCTCTCTATAGGTTGCGGGATGGGTTGACCAATCACATTCAACGAGTGGATGGCGGGTATCGGGCCTGGTTCGCGGAGCATGGGGAACCGCTGCGAATTGAGGCGATGCCATGTCACGCCTCGAACGTGAGCTGGGTCGAAGCAAAGAGTGGCGCCGGTTTTGGTTCCGAGGAAAGATCGTAAACGAGCCGTTCGAGGACGATGCGCTTGTCGGGCGGCGAGGAACGCAGCTCGAGATCGGCTCGGGCAATCAGGCGAAGCGCGCGCGTGAGTTCTCGCCGGTTCTTGTAACGGCGCGCCTGACGAATTAATACATCGGCAGCGAAGGGCGGCATGCGAAAACCTTGCCACAAAGCCTGCCAGATGGCACGTGAATCGCGCACATTCTTTTCCAGGATGACAAGCATCTGCCGGAAGGTTCGCGCCATCATGTAGAGATGCCCGATCGCCGCGTCTTCGCCCGCATCCGAACTGTTCAATAGCCCTTGCAGCAGCGCCAAAGCGCGGGCGCGGTTGCGCGAACTGATGGCATCGGTCAGCTCGTATAACGAGCGCTGCTTGGCGGCGAGCACCATCGTCTCCACATCGCCGAGTGTAATGCGGCCACGGCCCAATGTGTAGAGCAGCAACTTTTCGAGCTCGGAGGCAATTAGCATCATGTCGGCGCCCAATGCGTCGACCAGTTCCCGCGTCGCATCCGGCTCTATGCGGGCGCCTGCCTCGAGCGCCGTCGACGTCACCCAACGCATCGCATCTTCATCGCTCACGCGGGCCAGTTCCACCATGCCACAATGCTCGCCCAGTGTCTCAGTGAGCCTCTCGAAGCGATTCTTGTCGTCCATCTCCATGCGGCGCGCATCGCTTGGGATCCGCAAAAAGTCTGCGACGAACACAAGCAGCGCCTGGGGGTTAGGCGAACGGAAATAGCGATCGAGTGCGGCAAACTCTTCTTTTTTGGCTCCGCGCGTGTAGAGCAGGCGCACATTGCGTACGAAAACCACTTGAAATGGCGCCATCAACGAAGGCGTTTGAGCACGATCCAGCACTTCAAATATTGTCGTGCTTGCAAGGTCTAAATCGGAGAGACAAAAATCTCTAAGGTCAGGCGGGACGAACGCCTTCAACAGAGCGGCGCGGCAGCGATCCATGAGGAAGACTTCGTCGCCAGCCAGGATATAACCCGGACGAAGTGAACCGTTGCCGGCAGCCGCAGCCTCAATCTCCGCGACAAAGCGGCTAGCAGCATTGAATCCCGCGCCCCATCGCGCACCGTTCATCGGATACTCCGCTTGGGTTTTTGACTGCGAATCGCCGCCATCAACATGCGGCTCCAGAATACTCGCTGCGATCTCGACCGACAATGCTCGACGAAGAAAAGTCGCCCTCATCGGCCAAGTCCAACCGCAAATCAAGAATCTTTGAGGGTTAACCGTATTTGCACGGGGTTAACTAAATAGTAAGTAATGTAGGTTACCTACAAATTCACTGTGTACTCTCGTAATACCTCCGTAGTTTTCCACTGCAAAGAAAGGTCTAATTTCCATTGCGGCGCACACCAGTCGCGGCTAGACTGAAATCAGCCTGAGGTTATTTGGCTATCGATATTCCCTCCCCCTCAAGGCCCAAGGCGGCGCAGCGATATTCTTCGCAGCGCCGCCTTTTTACTTTTACAAACTTTCCAGCACATCAGCCACGAGGGCTCGGGCAAAATCGCGAGAGAGTCTCTGAACAGCAGCAGGACTCTCGTCGAAATACACCGGCAGATCGGTGGTCGATTGGTATTGCTGGCGGAAAACGTAGTTTTTGTTCTCGTAGAGAACATGTCCATCCCTGCCGGTCAGCTTGACCGCAATCACCACGGTGACGAGAAAGCTGGATGACTGCTGCGTAGACGTGTTGTACGTCAATGGAGCCACTGTCTCCTGAAGGATTGTTCCGTGCAACACCACATCTGGATCAGCGCCGGCATCCGGCGTGACCCGTAAACGCGACCGCGCGGCAAACTCACGAATGACGGCGTCCGTCATCACCGTCTCGGTGTGATACGTGTTGGTGCGGGTGGCAAAAATCGGAACGGCGAGGGTGTGCGCCTCGGGTGGCAGGTGCGTGGCCGCTCCCAGCGTGTGATAACCGCATCCCGAGAGCGCCAGGAAGCCGAGAGTGATGAACAAGAAGGCGCATACACGCATGAACTCATCATAGAGCCTGCCACGCCTCCGAACGCCGGTTCACACCCAGGCGGAAGCCATCATGCCCAGGCCTTCCGGCGGCAGTTTGAGTCCGTCGGATCGATTTTCAAAATAGAGCGCGTTCAATCGCTCGGAATCCGCAACCTCGATCGATTGAAAACCGGCTTGCCGTAATTCAGCTTCCAACTCTTGCGGAGTAAAAAAGAGCTGAAATGGCTCGCCGACCGCGGCCACACGCGCCGCCAACGCTTCAAACACCTTGCGGCGTTCCGGTCGCATGGATTCGGGCGACAGTGCGAAGTCGAAACAGACCCCGCTTCCAGCGGGCAATTGCGCGATGGCCTGCAATGTGGCCCGGAAGGCATCGCGGGTCAGATAGGGTACGACGCCCAACCAACCAAAAAACGCGCGAGCGCCCAAATCGAAGCCGGATTCAGCCAAGCCCGCAGCCAATGTTTGGTGTTCGAAGTCAAGCGGAACAAACGTGAGACTGCCCGGCACAGGGATTGCAGCTTCGACCAGAAGCGAGCGTTTCCACTCCTGCGTCGCGGGGAAATCCACTTCGAAGATGCGCAGGTTTGGAAATGGATTCCGATAGGCAAGTGTGTCGAGTCCCGCGCCCAACACCGCATATTGCGTGACTCCGGACGCGAACGCATCGGCCAGCCGGTCCTCCGCATAGCGGCTGCGCGCTGCCATAAACGCACGAAAGGCACGCGCGATCGGACTCATTTCACGTTCCCGATCGAAGGTGAAGTGCGGGCCCAGAAGCGGTACTGCGATCGGATCCACCAGCACACAGGGCTGGTCCAAGACTTGATGGATGGCGCGACGCATGGCCACACGAAAGGCTGTTTTGCTGGCACGGCCAGTTTCCATGCAAACGAGTTTAGCTTGCCACGCAGGAGTCCAATCCCGGTACCATGGGGCACATGACTTGGATCGGATGGGCGATACTTTCCGCCATCTTCGCCGCTGCTACTGCGCTGTTGGCGAAGGTTGGTGTGGCGCATGTGGACTCAAACCTGGCGACGGCCCTCCGGACGAGTGTCGTGATCGTATTCGCGTGGGGCATTGTGCTGGCCCTCGGCAAACATGGCGAGATCCGTTCGCTCGATAAGCGCACCATGCTCTTGCTCGCGTTGTCTGGACTGGCGACTGGGCTCTCGTGGCTGTGCTATTTCCGTGCCCTCCAGCTCGGGCCTGCTTCGCGCGTTGCCCCGTTGGATAAGCTCAGTGTGCCACTGGTGATGATCTTCGCGTGGTTGCTGCTCGGAGAAAAGCTTACGGCTCCAGCGCTAGTTGGCGGCGCGCTCATCACCGCCGGCGCCATTGTGATGGTAATCGGCTGACAGCTGTCTTCTAGCGGCGCTGCATCCCTATACTGAACGAAGCATCTGCGGCACAGAAGGATTTACGTGACGAGCCGTATCCAACCCGAGTTCCGACCTACCATTCGTCGCGTTGTCCTCACAGGGTTCATGGGCTCCGGCAAAACTACCGTCGGTCCTCTGGTAGCCGATCGCTTGGGCTGGCGCTTTGTGGATGTGGACGATGTGATCGAAGCCGAAGCTGCCTCCACGATTGCCGAACTTTTCGCTCGAGATGGGGAAGCATCGTTTCGCGAACGCGAGCACAAGACAATTGCTCGGCTGGTCGCTGACGACGCGCTGGTACTCGCGCTCGGCGGCGGCGCGATCGAGAGAGCTGAGACGCGCAACCTGCTTCTGACGGCCCCCGACGCGATTCTCGTTCATCTCGAAGTGAAGTTAGCCACGACGCTGGCCCGCTGTCAGGGCACGGAACATACGCGGCCGGTTCTCGCCGATCAAGCCAACCTCGCCATCCGCTACCAGCGCCGACTTCCGCTCTACCGGACTGCTCACGTGTCCATCCCGGTCGACAAGCTGACGCCGGAAAAGGTCGCAGTTGCGATTCTTGCCAAGGCGGGCTTTTAGCATTGTCTCGGCCAGCGTTCGACGGGCGCCCTTGCTATCATCGAGACAGGCGCATCGTTCCAGCGACATTGCCGCCTGCCCTACGGCCACCTCCATGACTTCCGCTTCCCAAGCCACTAGACCGGTATCGCTTCCCGCCCGTGTTGGCTCTGCGCCCGAGGGCGTTGGTGAGTCGCATGCGCTGCATGCCCTGCGTCCCGGCACGACGGCCACCTTGATACATGACTTCCGCGAACTGTTCAAGGTGCGCGTCACCGGCATGGTCCTGGTCACGGGATGGGCAGGGTTTTATCTGGGCTCCATGCAGTCGGGCATTTCGACGCTGCAGCGCGGTTTGATTGACACGCTGCTCGGCATCGGCCTCGTGTCGGCCGGAGCAGGCGCACTGAATCAGGCTCTGGAGCGCTCGACGGATGCGCGCATGACGAGGACCGCGGATCGGCCTCTGCCCTCGGGACGCATCTCGCTGGCACAAGGAGTTCTGGCCGGAATAGCTGCGCTGGCTCTCGGCGCTTATTGGCTTCTGCTGCATACCAACTTGCTCACCGTCTCGCTCGCGCTGCTGACTGCATTCACTTATGTGGCCGTCTACACGCCGCTCAAGCGCGTCACGTCGCTGGCCACGTTTGTCGGTGCATTTCCCGGCGCAATGGGCCCGCTGCTCGGGTGGACCGCGGCGCGGGGACGAATCGAATGGCCGGCTGTCGCCCTCTTCGCCATTCTCTTTGTTTGGCAGTTTCCGCATTTCATGGCGATCGCCTGGCTCTATCGGCATGACTACGCACGCGCAGGAATCCGCATGCTGCCCGTAGTCCAGCCCGATGGCTGGTCCACTGTGGTGGAAGCGCTTTTTTACGCCGTACTTATGATTCCAGTGAGCCTGGCACCCTGGTGGCTCGGTCTCGACGGCCCGGTGTACGCCGTGATCGCTACTGCGCTGGGACTTTTCTACCTGGCCTACACAATTCGATTCAGCCGCATCCTGCGCACAACCTCCGATACAGAGAGCCGCATGCTGGCACGCGACCTGCTCAAGGTCAGCGTCATTTACCTGCCCTTGTTGCTCACCACGCTGATGCTCTGCGCCATCGTGAAGCGATAAATTGCCATGACGACCTTCGCTCCCGCATCGAATCCTAAATCGAGCACCCGACCGGCGATTGCGGCAATTCTTGCGATCAGCGCCGCCGCTTCCCTGTTTCTCTTCTGGCTCATCTATATCCATCCCGCCGCGGCAGCCAGCACTTCCTACGCATTCTTGCCTGCTCTCAACGCGGTCCTTAACGGCCTTGCGGCGACGGCGCTACTCATCGGCTTTACGTTCATCCGCGCACGCCGCATCGCAGCGCACCGCACCTCCATGATCACGGCCTTTGCATTTTCCACGCTGTTCCTTGTGAGCTACATCCTGCACCATGCGCTGCATGGCGATGTCCGCTACCCGGTCCACGCGGCCTTTCGCACTTTCTATCTCAGCCTGTTGACGAGCCACATCATTCTTGCCGTAGTCGCGTTGCCGCTCGTGCTCATCACTTTTTTCTTCTCGCTCACGGGGCGCTTTCCCCAGCATCGCAAAATCGCTCGCTGGACCTTTCCTCTCTGGCTCTACGTTTCCGTCACCGGCGTCATCACGTATGTCATGCTTCGCCTGGCGCAGGGCTCGTGAACGTGATGTCCGTGCGCAGCACTCCCGCTCATTCGAACGATGGAACACGACAACTGCTGCAATGGGGTGGATCGATGGTTGGCGCGGGCCTGCTCGCGGCGCTGCTGCTTGAAACCATGCTGGGTGGCTTTTCCCGCACCGGCGCCAGCACCAAGACCGGCTGGTTTGCGCTCATTGTCGCTCTGATGTGCATCCCCTTCGGCGGCCTGCTGCTCACGCTCGGAGTGGCCAAGTGGCTGCGGAACCGCACCCTCGTACGGCGAGGCTGACAGTCTGCTATCCTTTCTCGTTACGGGAGAGATCGAACATGGCAAAATCGGTGAACAAAGTCATCCTACTGGGCAATGTGGGGAAAGACCCGGAGATGCGCTCGACCGGCGGAGGCACCCTGGTGGCCAACTTCACCCTCGCTACGAGCGACCGCCAAAAGGATCCACAGGGCAACTGGCAGGAACGCACCGAGTGGCATAACCTCGTCGCCTTCACACGGCTCGCTGAAATCGTCCGCGACTACGTCAAGAAAGGCTCCAAGCTCTACGTCGAGGGCAAGATTCAGACCCGCAGCTGGGATGACAAGGAGACCGGCGCCAAGCGTTACCGCACCGAAATCATCGTGAACGACATCTCTCTGCTCTCCGGTCGCGACGAAGGCAGCTCGGGAGGATATAGCCGCGCATCCAGCGCCTCAAGCGCTTCAGCAAACATGGATCAGCGCCCACCTGCCGGAAATGACGAGTACGCCCAGCAAGCGGAAATCTCAGACGACGATATTCCTTTCTGAAGTCCGCTCGAATCGGAAGCTGCGGCCCCGGGGGACGCTCATGCACCAGCATGATCGGGTTGACCCAGAAGGCCGCTCGATTTCCAGCGCGGTCGAGAACCGTCACTCTCGATGACAATTCGTAATTGTCGTTAGCTGCAACCGCTCGTCGAGCCGCAGCTCATGCAACGGTAGCAGCTCCCATTGCGCACCATAATGGCGCCACATGTGGAGCAACTCGGTGCATCGCCCATTTCGTACATGTCGCGCATCGCATCGGCGGCGTGATAGATTCCGCGGTCCTTCAGATTCAATCCGTGCTTATCCGCCGCAAGACCAGGGAGCACCGGTTGATTGGCGCTGATTTCCGGCGCGATGCCGCTGGGTGCAGATGTCGATCCCATGCCGCCGCCCGCATAACCGCTTCCCTGCCTCAGCTGACGCGCCAACTCTTCGGCGAGCTTCGTCAGCTGCCCTTGGCTTATTCCTTCGATTTCCGACTCTGTCTCCGGCAAGATCGTCGGCGAAGCCGGCAGTGGAGCTGCCTGCGGCGCCAGACCGGCAAACAGCGTCAGTTGCTCGCCAGAGAGAAACCGCAGATTGAGCCAGCGGAAGATGTAATCCATCAGGCTCTTCGCATAGCCAATCTGCTCGTTGCCGGTCCAGCCTGAAGGCTCAAAACGCGTATGCGCGAATTTCTCACACAACACGCGCAACGGCACGCCATGTTGCAGGGCCAGGGAGATCGAAGTCGCAAAGGCATCCATCAGGCCCGACACGGTCGAACCTTCCTTTGCCATCTTGATAAAGATCTCGCCCGGCTGGCCGGTGGGATACAGGCCAACAGTGATGTAGCCTTCATGACCAGCAATTGAGAACTTGTGGGTAATCGAGGCTCGTTCTCCGGGCAGGCGGTGCCGCACCGCACGCGGCGGAGCGTTCAAATCCTGCGCAGGCTCGTGTGCTGCATCGAGTGCCGCCGCTGCGCTCAGCAGAGGCAGACCTGCGGTCCCGGCAATTTCTTCCATCGCCTTCTGGAAGGCAGCAGCCGCAGCAATGACCTGTTTCGCGGTGATCTCAAGCCTCTCGCCGATCTTGGCTTCGAGCGTCTTCACATCGCTCTCTGCTGCAATGTGTCCGGCTGCCAGTTGCGCAAGAATCCGGCTCCCTGCGGCATCCAGCGCCGACGGCTCGCGCTTGGCGTCCATGCTGGTGTTGAGCGGTTGTGTGCCCTTGGAGCCATCGCGATAGATCGCCACAGCCTTGATGCCTTGCCGCCAGCTCTCGGCATAAGCCTCTGCCACGTCCTCCACATTTGCTTCGTGCGGCAAGTTCACTGTCTTTGAAATGGCGCCGGACAAGAAAGGCTGCGCAGCCGCCATCATTTTGATGTGGCCCATGTAATGAATCGAGCGCGTTCCCTTCGCCGGTTTAAAGCTGCAGTCGAACACAGACAGGTGTTCCGGCTTGATGCCCGGCGCGCCTTCAATGGTGCCTGTCGCATCGATGTAGCTGACGATGGCGTTCACCGCGTCGTTGTCGTAGCCCAGCTTGAAGAGCGCAGCGGGCACCGTGTTGTTCACGATCTTGATCATGCCGCCGCCTACGAGTTTCTTGTACTTGACCAGCGCCAGATCAGGCTCAATCCCTGTTGTGTCGCAGTCCATCATGAAGCCGATGGTGCCCGTCGGCGCCAGCACCGTTGTCTGCGAGTTGCGATACCCATAGCGCTCGCCGAAGATTAGCGCCATATCCCAGCACTCGCGGCTGGCTTCGATCAGGGCATCCAGCTGCGGCACAACGAAAGGCTCTCCGCTCTGACGCGATCCGCCGATGTTGTTCACCTCGGCGCGGTGCATCCGAATCACATCGAGAAACGGCTCGCGGTTGACGTAAAAGCCGGGGCAGGCTCCGCCGTTCCGCTCGACGCGGGCAGTCAGGGGCGTCGCCGAAGCCAGCGGCGGGCACTGTGCCGCAATCATTGCTGATTGTAAATACGCCTGGCCGCACATGATGGCCGTGAGCGCCGCAGCAAAGTCGCGACCCGCGTCCGAGTCATACGGCAGGCCGAAGGCCATCAAGAGCGCACCGAGATTGGCGTAGCCGAGGCCCAGCGGCCGATAGTCATGTGAATTCTTCGCGATCGATTCTGTCGGATAGCCGGAGTTATCCACCAGAATCTCCATCGCCGTGATCACTACGGAAATTGCGTGCCGATACGCGGTGATGTCGAACGCGCCGGACGGCGTAACAAACTTGAGGAGGTTAAAACTCGCCAGGTTGCACGCCGAGTTGTCGAGGAACATGTACTCCGAGCAGGGATTCGATGCGTTGATGCGCGCCGTGTTCTTGCTCGTGTGCCAGCGATTGATCGTAGTGTCGAATTGCATGCCTGGGTCGCCGCAGAGCCACGTCGCCTCGGCAATCTTATGCATAATGTCGCGCGCCTTGTAGGTCTTTACAGGCTCGTGACTCTTGACCGTATAGGTCGTGAATTCGCCATCGGTTTCGTAGGCACGCATGAACTCGTCGCTCACGCGCACCGAGTTGTTGGCGTTCTGGAAGAAAATCGACGAATACGCCTCGGAGTCCGGACCCGAACCGTCGTAGCCCGCCTTGATCAACGTGAAAGCCTTCGCTTCTTCTTTCGCCTTGCACTCAATGAAGTCGATGATGTCCGGATGGTCCACGTTCAGGATGACCATCTTGGCCGCACGGCGTGTCTTTCCGCCGGACTTGATCACACCTGCAAATGCATCAAAGCCACGCATGAAGCTAAGCGGGCCCGATGCCGATCCGCCACCCGACAGCAGTTCCGCCGATCCGCGAATTGTCGAGAGATTTGTCCCCGTTCCAGAGCCCCACTTGAAGAGCATGCCCTCGGTCTTTGCCAGTGTGAGGATCGAATCCAGCGAATCGTCCACCGCATTGATGAAGCAGGCCGAGCACTGCGGATTGCGATAGCCGGTGCCGGAAAACTGCACGCCGCCGGATGGCGCGTCCCAGTGCCAGTTCTGTCCGTTCGCATCCGGCTCCAGCCGGTCGCAGCCCACGTTGAACCAGACGGGCGAGTTGAAGGCCACCCTTTGTGTCAGCAGCATCACCGCCAACTCGTCGTGGAAAGCTGCGGCTTCCTGCGCCGAGGCGAAGTAGCCCCCCTGCATACCCCAGTCGCGGATGGTCTCGGCGACGCGGCCCACCAATTGCCGTACGCCCGTTTCACGCTCCGGCGTGCCGAGCTGACCGTGCAGGTACTTTGAGGCCACAATGTTAGTCGCCGTCATCGACCAGTCCAGCGGCACATCAACATCTTTCTGTTCAAAGATGGTGTTGCCCTTACTGTCGGTGATGAGTGCGGTGCGCTTTTCCCACTGCACTTCGTCGTAGGGGGAGACGCCCTGGCGCGAGAAACGTCGGGCGACCTTCAGCCCATCCACACTGGGCGCAGTGCCGGCAACAGCCTGGTGGGATACGGCCGGGGTATGAAGATGTGTTTCGTTCATTACGAGATCCTCTCAGTTAGCAAAATTCGAATAGAAACCCTGCCTCCGCCAGCGCATAAGCCCTAGGTCGGGGGAATCCTTGGCAACGCACGGGAAACGGGGCCAGAGAGAGATAATTGCCGCAAAATCGCAGCCCTCAGCGGATTGGAATAGGAGCCCTTCCGCTGGGTTTTCTTTACAGTCCGTTCACAGCCGTAGATGAAAAAATACCGCTGTCTATGGGGCAAGTCAACAGCAAACCACAATATCTGGTATTTTCTTCGCACTTCCAGTATCGGCTTGCAAAATCGAGCACTCGATCACGAAATTCGGCCAATTTCGCTGTGGAAAGCGCAAAACAGGCTTGACAGACGCGGCTTTGCGGCGCCAAAAAATGCCCCAAATCCAGTGCAATCGCCCTCTGCACGGGATTGCCTCCCTCAAAACAACCCTATGCCCCTCCCGAATGCCGAACAAGACGCAAAATCCAGTGCAAAACCGGTACCGGTTGTGGGAGTTGTGGAGAATCAGGCTAGAACGCCAGGATGGCCGAGCCGGGTTGTGAGCGCTCTACAGGAACGGCCGCGCCATCACGAACCTCACCGTGCAAAGCAGACCGATAAGTGGGAACCACCCCATTTACCGAAGAAAACGCCGCCCATTTCAGGCGGCGCCTTCTTCAATTGACAGGACAGGAATCAGTTGCTATCCCTTCGATTCAATTCTCATGTCATAGAACGATTTGTGCACGAAGAATACCGACACCAGGAAGAATGCAACAGCCAGCAGGTGCGTGAGCAACGGATTGTTCGCGGTCAGCGTCACGGCAAGCTCGACTGCAAGTAATCCGAACAACGTCGTGAACTTGATAACCGGGTTCATGGCCACTGACGAAGTGTCTTTGAACGGATCGCCGACGGTGTCTCCGATGACGGTTGCGTCGTGCAGAGGCGTGCCTTTCTGGTGCATGTCGACTTCGACGATCTTCTTCGCATTGTCCCAGGCGCCGCCGGCATTCGCCATGAAGATGGCCTCATACAGGCCGAAGATCGCAATCGAGAACAGGTAGCCGATAAACAAGAACGGCTCAATGAACGCGAACGCGAGGGTCGAGAAGAAGACCGCGAGGAAGATGTTGAACATACCTTTCTGCGCGTACTTTGTGCAGATTTCAACAACCTTCTTGCTGTCGGCGACCGACGCTTTCTCCGCGCCCTCCAGGTGGATGTTTGCCTTGATGAACTCAACCGCGCGATAGGCGCCGGTGGAGACCGCCTGTGTGGAAGCACCCGCGAACCAGAAGATCACTGCTCCGCCGCAAATTAACCCGAGCATGAAGGGTGCGTGCAGCAGGGAGAGCTTATTCACGTTGTCTGTCAGTCCGTGGGTCAGGGCCATGATGATGGAGAAGGTCATGGTGGTTGCGCCGACGACGGCAGTGCCAATGAGCACCGGCTTTGCCGTAGCCTTGAATGTATTGCCGGCGCCATCGTTGGCTTCGAGCAGGTGTTTTGCGCGTTCGAACCTCGCGACGATGCCGAAGTCCTTCTTCAACTCAGCTTCGATGTTGGGAACATCTTCAATCAGCGATAGCTCATAGACGGACTGCGCATTGTCGGTTACGGGCCCATAGGAATCGACGGCGATGGTGACCGGACCCATGCCCAAGAACCCGAAGGCCACGAGGCCAAAGGCGAAGACAGCTGGAGCCAGCATCATTCCCGCGGGATTGTTCTGCGAATCCGGTATGCCCAGACTGAAGTAATAACCCAGTCCCATGAGCGCGACCATGCTCAGTCCAAGCCAGTAGGCCGAAAAATTGCCGGCCACGAATCCCGACAGGATTCCGAGGGAAGCTCCGCCTTCCTGCGCGGATTTGACAACTTCCTTGACGTGGGTGGATTTGGTTGAAGTGAAGACCTTGACCAACTCGGGTATGAGCGCGCCCGCCAGGGTTCCGCACGAGATGATGGAAGCGAGCTTCCACCAGAGAGTTCCGTCGCCGAGAGTCGGGAGCATGAGGTAGGAGACGATGTAGGTGAGGATGATGGAGACGATGGACGTGATCCATACCAGCGAGGTCAGTGGCGCCTCGAAGTCCATTTCGTCGGCGTCTTTCCACTTGGCGCTGGCGATGGCGGTATTGAGGAAGTACGCACCTGAACTTGAAAGCAGCATTCCCACGCGCATCACGAAGATCCAGACCAACAGTTGCGCCTGAATGGTGGGATCCTTGACTGCCAGCAGGATGAAGGTGATCAGAGCCACGCCGGTGACGCCGTAGGTTTCGAAGCCGTCGGCGCTGGGGCCAACCGAATCGCCCGCGTTGTCGCCGGTGCAATCGGCGATGACACCGGGGTTGCGGGCATCGTCTTCCTTGATCTTGAATACGATCTTCATCAGGTCGGCGCCGATGTCGGCGATCTTGGTGAAGATGCCGCCGGCGATACGCAGGGCCGCGGCGCCAAGGCTTTCGCCGATGGCGAAGCCGATGAAGCAAGGGCCCGCATAATCACGCGGAATGAACAGAAGGATGAAGAGCATGATGAGCAGTTCGACCGATATCAGCAACATGCCGATGCTCATGCCGGCCTTCAGCGGAATCGCCATGATGGGATATGGTTTGCCGCGTAACCCGGCAAACGCGGTGCGTGAGTTGGCAAAGGTGTTGACGCGGATTCCAAACCACGCCACGCCATAGCTACCCGCTATGCCCACAAGCGAAAAGAGCAGGATGATGGGTAAGGTAACCGCGATCGATTTTCCTGGGACCGGCGCCAGCCAGCCGAAGTAGAGGGAGATGATGACCGCGATGAAAATCCAGAGCAGCATAATGAACTTGCCCTGAGTGATCAAATAGGTTTTGCAGGTTTCGTAGATCAGTTCCGAGATCTCGAGCATGCTGCGATGGACCGGCGCGTTTTTCAACTGCACAAAGATGGCGAGGCCGAACAAAAGGCCGCCGACGCAGAAGAGCAATCCGATCATCAGCAGGGCGTGTCCGTTGATGCCGAAGAAACTCACAGTCGACAAATCCGGCAGCACCAGATTGGCTTCGCCTCCGCCCGCATGATCAGGCTGTGCGTAAGCAAACGTCGGAAGCAATAGACCCAGCAGGGCCGCCACGGCTTTGTATTGCCGCTTTAGAAAAGCCGCAGCGCCGATCACCTGGCGCGCGAAGAGAAAGGCGATGAAGAGCGAAAAAATGCTCGCGCCCAGAAAAAAACACACACCATACGTTGCAGTCACATGTCCTCCCAGCAATGTGGTTTGAAGCCGTATTCAGAAAGGTTTCGAAGAATCGCGACCCCAAAAAGGCCCTAAAAAAGCCACCGGAAGCCTAACATCCGGGTCTAGCACTGTCGAGTGATTGCAGTCACAAGCGACCAGCAGCGTCAATCGCGCCTTCCTTCGCAACTTTCCGCGCCCATTTCGAGCGCCGCCGTATACAGTACTTGCGAAGGAGATTGCGCCCTTCCATGAAGCCCTCCACCTTGCTCACTCCGCGCGAAGCCGCAGCAAGACTCGGCATCAGCTACCCTGCGCTCAAGCACTGGATCCTTGCCGGCCGCATTCGCACTGTGAAAACTCCAGGTGGGCATCACCGCATCCCGCTCGAGTCGCTGGATGAGTTTCTGCCTGTCTCGGCAAAAGGCCCTTCTCCCCGCATTAGTGGTCGAAATCAGCTTTTGGGCACCGTGGCCGAGGTCGTCATCGATGGCCTTCTCGCCAAAGTCGTCCTGGCGGTCGGGAGTCAGCGCGTCACTGCCATCATCACGGCCGATGCGGCTCACGAGCTTGCCTTGAAGCCCGGCGACGAGGCATTCGCGCTCATCAAAGCGACTGAGGTCATGATCGCCAGGCCCTAGACTTTGCGCCCGCTGCCCAATCCTGTCTGCCCGCGAACACCCCGAAACAGCCCGGCCGCACCAGTCTGCCAAATCCCTGCGACCCAGCCCGCATCCCCTGCAAAGACTCGCCTTTTTTCGTTTTCCTCGATATAAATTGTGTTAAGTCGTATTGATTCGAGGAGGAACGAGTGAGATTCCCGTATTCCTTCTTCCCTTTTCAGTCTTGATCTCTGCTTTCCTGGCCAGCAGCCAAAGCTGGATCGGTCAGTGGCAGGTTCACGCAACGACTAACGAGCGGACGTACTGGCTTATACCGTTCGTGCAGTGTCTCAAGCATTTTATTTTGGAGGAAATGTGAATAAGGCGAAGTTGTTTCTTGCAGCGGTGACGGTTCTCTTCTTCTCATCAACGCTGGCGTTCGGGCAAGACGCCAAGACGCAGCCGAAGACCCCCGACCCCTGCGCGAGCCCCCACGAGTTCGCTACCACCGATTGCGCGCTGACCTGGCACGGCATCACGCTGTACGGTGCGTATGACGCCGGTGTCGGCTGGGTCAGCCACGGCTTACCGGAAAACGGCTATAACTATGAAGGCGAATCGCTGGTGAACCGAAACGGCTATCAACATCGATTCGTCTTCGCACCGAACAACCTGCAGCAAACGGGTCTGGGCATCCGGGGCAAGGAAGAGTTTCTGCCCGGCTGGTCCGTTGTGTTCAACGCTTCAACCGGCATCGATCCGAATTCCGGCCTCCTCGCCAACGCGTCGGAAACCGACATCATCAACAACGGCCTTCCCAGGGTCAGCTATTCGGAGGCCATCGACGGCGCGCGCGCGGGCCAACCCTTCAATGACGAATACTATGCCGGCATATCGTCAAAGTATGTCGGCACGCTAACTTTCGGCCGTCAGCGCGCGCTCGGCACCGATGTGATGCTCCTTTACGATCCGGCCGGCGGAGGCTATGCCTTTTCGTACATCGGGTACAACGGCACGATGGCTGGTGGCGGCGACACCGAGGACAGCCGTTGGGACGATACCGTGAAGTATCGCTTCACCTATGGACCGGCCCATTTCGGCGCGATGTATAAGTTCGCCGACGGATCTGCCGGCTGCTACTCGGCCTCCGCAACCTGGACTGCCGCCACCTGCACGCCGGAAGCGGCGCATAACAACGCCTTTGGATTCGACCTCGGCGGAAACTATGGCAAGTTCTTCGCCGACGTCGTCGGCCAACATTACAATCAAGCGATCAGCGTTCTGAATCCCTTGCTGGGGCCTCAGAGTCTGTCGGCTCCCTATCAGTCGACCACCGACAGCATCAACACAAACCCCATCAACGGGGTAAATCTGATCAGCACGACCAACACCGTCTATGGCATCGTGACCGACAACAGCGCAGTGATGGCCACAGCCAAGTATTCGTCTGACGAGTTCAAGGTTTTTGCGGGCTACGAATACATCTGGCAGAATAACCCGGCGAACCCGTTGGGCGTTGGCGCCTCGGACCAGGGCGGTTATTTCATGAGCGGGGTTGAAGACAACAATCTTGATTCTGAAAAGTTGCTGAACATCTGGTGGACGGGTGCGAAGTACACCTACCGCAGCAAAACCGACTTCACTTTCGCCTGGTATCAACAGCGGCAGAACGACTTCCGTGTTCCGCAGAGCTGCTCAGTCGCAGCCGGTTTCCGCAGCTCCTGCGCGGGCACCCTCAACGAGGGGTCGCTCTATGCGGATCATCACTTCACCAAGCGGTTCGACACTTTTGCCGGAGTGGCGTATTCCTTCGTGAGCGGCGGTCTGGCCATCGCGATTCCTCATGGCCCCGGCGTCCCCTATAACTCCAACAACAACTTTGCTCCGACAATCGGTAGTCGTTTCGCCTTCTGATCGTCCGCGGCGGGCTCAGTCGAGAGCCCAAGAACAGGGAGCAGGGATCAGGGAACAGGGAACAGCGGTCAGCAAAAGCCCTGTTCCTGCCGCTCTTCACTCAATCGGAATGTCGAACCGATCCTCGGGCAGCTGGATTTGCAGGTTCTGGTCGACCTGGTCGCGGACTTGGCCATTCGGCAGCGGATGCAGCTTGAAAAGCACCAGTCTGGTTCGCTCCGGATCGTCCATGGCGCCGAAGGTGGCGGCCTGTTCCAATGAATAGTGTGTATGCAGGTCGGCCAGGGTGCCCGGATCGAGATCGTTCCAGCTGGCAAACCAGCCTGGTTTGTAAATCGCGATCTTGTCGTGCAAAGGGATGGTGCCGAAATCGTCGCACAGGCTTGGCAGATGTGCAATCAGCGTGATTTCGTCGCCACTTGTCGATACGAGCAGTCGCTTCCCATTGGGATGTTGATCGACATAGCGTGCCAATCCCTGCGCCGCCTGCACAAACGTATACTCCGGATGCAGGGCATAACTCAGAGTCCAGGTCGCGTTGAGAATCGCAGCAACTATAGCCAACGCGGCTATCGCCCAACCAGGCTGCCGCAGAGCGCCCGTCTGAATGAGCAGCGATCCAGTACCGCGCGCCACGATGAAGATGCAAAAGAATGCGACCACTGCGAAATAGCGAGGCTGCGGATGATTCTGAACTGTCATGAAGAAGATGTATCCCGTGACAGATGCGATGGAAGCTCCGAAGACCGGATCCGTCCGAAGGCTTCGACCCCATTGCGATCGCCATCCAATCAGCGCTCCCACAAAAATTAGCCCGGCGAGTGGAATGAGAATGTGGTCGACCCAGAGCCCGCCATGAAACGACCACCACAGGCTCATTAGCAACCAGCCCTTCTCGGCAGGCTTGGGATAGTTATTGATGTAAAACAGATATTTGTAGTCAGCCAACAACCCTGAGCGCAAGACAAGAGCCATCCATATCCCGTAGGTCACGGCGCTCGCTCCCGCAGCCGCTGCTGCGCATCGGGCTGCGAGTTTGCGGTTCTCGTTCAACGGCAGCAGCATCGCCCACGCCAATGCCGGTAAAAGGAAAACCGCTGTTGTCTTGGTGAGCATCATCAGCGCGAACAGGAAGCCAATCGCCACCGAAGCTCGGATCGGCCGCCGATATCGCGGAATTCTGACCGCAAGATTCATCGCCGTGAGAGAGAGCGCCATCAGCAGCGGTTCCAGAATCGCCAGTCGGCTGAAGCAATAGAGAAAAGGACTCGTCGACAGCAGCGTCAGCGCAAGCAATCCCTCCCAGCGAGTCCCGTTGGTGCGCAAGAGGAGGTAACTCAGGCCCAGGTTTGCGAAAAACAACGCGACGGCAAGTCCGCGCGCTGCTTCCACCGAAACGCCGGTGAAGAAGAATAGCAGCCACTCCAGAAAGGGCCACACTGGCAGCGCCACCGCCGGATTGAAATCGCCCGAGACAAACCAGTGGCCGAACAGATGCGCGCGGATAGCTGCGTTTCCGTACCAGCCTTCATCTGTGTATTTTGCCCAATCGCGCATCCAGGGCGAGTGATTGGGGAAATCGGCGCTTAGATGAACTGCATGCAACGCCGCGAACCCGCAAATCAAACCCACCCACACAGCACCAAGCCACCGCTTTGTCCCAGTAGGCAATTGCCTGTCTCCGAGAAATGAAAGCTACAGAATGCAAAAGGGGGAGGTGAGTTGTTTCCGAGTATACCGTGCTTGTTGCGCGGGACTGGCCGTCCAGGCAAAGGCTTCGCGTGGCGAGGCCGCTGCATTGCGATCACCAGAATTGTTCCACGTGGAACAAATGTGCGAATTGGCACAGGTGTTGACTGGAGTTTGCAGAAAATAGCGGCGACGCAAGTGCTGAGATGTTGCACCACTTTTGAGGCACGGCCGAGGAGGGGTACCCTTCGGTGGTGCGGTCTGAGGATATGTCTAACATTCTTGAAGCAGAGAAGACTCCCGAAAAGGTCGACCGCATCGCTGCGCTATGTCGTAGGCCCCTGCAAATCCAATGTGCGGCGCGATGCGGAAACGATCTGCAAATGCCGCCCGATCCATTCAGTAGACGATGTTATTCGTAGGCGAGCGCGTCGATCGGATCCTTGCGCGCCGCCATCCACGCCGGATAGAGCGCGCCAAAGAGCGCCCCTGCAAACGCGATGAACGCACCGCGCCCTATCCAGGAAGCGGTTAGTTCGAAAGCGAAGGTCGGGTATCTTACGCTCAGCAGGCCATGCACGCCATAGGTGGCGACGATGCCCAATAGGACTCCCGCCACGGCGAGCACGGTGGTTTCGCGCAGCACCACGCTCACGATGGTCAATTTGGATGAGCCGAGCGACTTGAGAATGCCAATCTCGCGAGTGCGCTCGAGCACCGCGGTGTACATGGACTGGAAGATCACCAGGAACCCGACGATGAAGGCGATAGAGATGACGACGTTGAGCGCAAGATCGAAGCCGGGAAAGCGCGATGGCGTGTACAAAGAGATCAGGTCGGCCATCGTCTGCACTTTGTAATTTCCCAATCCTTCGGTGGCATGGATCTCGTCGATGATGAGGCTGTCGTTGGCGGGATTATCGCTCTTGAGGTAGATGACGGAGGCTTTGCCGTCGGCGCCCGTCAGGGTGCCCATGGTATCGAGCGGAATCAACTTGCGCCCACCTTTGCCGCTTTCGACGATGCCGCAAATACGAAACGAGTGGTTGAGGATTGTGAGCGAGTCACCGACTTCGCGCCCCTTCGCAGCGTGGGCAAAGACGTCATCGACGATGACATCGTAAGGTCCCTTGAATGGGCCGCCAGAGAGGAACACAAACGGCTTGAGGGCATTGAAACTATCGAAGTCGATTCCATAGAGGATTTCGACGTTGCCGGACATGGAGAAGTTGGAGATGACCGGTGCGGCGGCGGTCACGTGAGGCATTTTGGGGAAGATTTCGGCCAGCCGGGCCGACATGGGTGCGCCGCTGACTCCATTCATAAAGCTCGCATTGGATGGCGCAACTACGAGGTCAGCTCCAATACCGTTGGTTCGCTGCTTCTGGTCATCCAGCATGCCCATGAAGATCGCGACGATGGAGAGAATCATGACAACTTCAATAGCCACCGCAAGCATGCTGATGACGGAGCGAAGGGGCCGATGCAGGAGATTGGCAAAAACCAGTTTGTTCATCTTTTGGGAGGGCACAGGTGTCAACCAGTGCGGTTTCTGCTACCCTCGTTTCAAGCCTACCAGCAACAGTGAGCCTGGCAAGAAGTTGCTGGTAAATATGGGCATTTTGAGCAGATTGCCCAGAGCTATTGAGTTACCTGAAGTGCCAAATATCGCTTTGATTGCCAAATTTGCGTTGTACAGTTCGACAATAGCGGTTAGGACCGTCTGGTTACTTCAGGTTGGTGAAAATAAAGGGGAAGACCTCAAAAAGTTTTGACTCCGCGAATTTCGGGGTTTATTGTAGATGTGGAAATCCAAGAGGGTTTAAACCCTTCAAGTGGTTACTTATGGGCAGTTTCGGAGAAGATCTACGCGCTGCACGGCTATCTAGAGGCGTCGCGTTAGAAGACATCACCGAGGTGACAAAGATCAGCCAGCGCCATCTGGTTGCTCTAGAGCAGGACAGGTACCGGCTGCTTCCTGGCGGAATTCTGAGCAAAGGAATCGTGCGCGGCTATGTCGGCGCGGTGGGCCTCGACGTCCAGGATTGGACCGACCGATTTGTTAAAGCGTCGGCCGAATCCGGCGTTGTCACCGTGCCCGATCAGGGGTGGACAGAATTCGCCTCAAATGTGGGAAGAGTGCGCTTGGAGCGGCGCGAAGCCGCTGAAATGCGCCTTCGCTGGGCGGGAGCAATCGTCCTGATGGTGGCTGCGATGGTCGCGGGCTTCTTGACCGTCCGCTACTATGGCGTGCGCGCCGGGTGGTGGAGCACTCTGCTCCCAGTGCAAAGCGTATCCGCCAAGACGCACGCCCTTATCCTGCACGGAATCACTCTATTTCAACGATAGTCGGCGCGCGACCCCAAAACTCCGTCCAAACACCGAAATCGGACGAAGCCTCGTCGCGCTTCACCGGGCCCTGGGCCGGTTTGAATCCTCAATCTTCGCCATTCACTGATAGCTTTTGCTTGCAACCCCTCTACGCGATTACCATGTAACGGTACACCCCCATATCCGATGCCGGTGTGCGGCTTTTCTCCCCGACCGGGATGGATTGCCAAGGCTAACCGCGCTGAACCGCTGAACACCGGAATAGCTCGCGCCGAGCGAATTACTAAAAATTGCCGTATAGGGAGGAATGCGAAGTTGAGCGACCGCTTTTTGTTTACTTCTGAATCTGTGACTGAAGGTCATCCCGACAAAATTGCCGACCAGGTATCCGATGCCATCCTTGACGCATGTCTCGATCAGGATCCGTATAGCCGCGTGGCGGCAGAGACGCTGACAGCCACTGGCTTGGTCGTGATTGCAGGCGAGATCACGACGAAGGCATATGTGGATTTCCAGTCGCTGGTGCGCGGCGTGGTGGCTTCAATCGGCTACGACAACGCTTCGTATGGGTTCGACTCGAACACCTGCGCAGTGATCTCGACGATCAACAAGCAGTCGGGCGACATTGCGCAGGGCGTGGACACCGGTGGCGCTGGCGACCAGGGCATGATGTTCGGCTACGCGTCTAACGAAACGCCAGAGCTGATGCCGGCTCCGATTTCGCTGGCCCACAAGCTCACGCGTCAATTGAGCAAGATGCGCAAAAACGGCAAGCTGCCGTATCTGCGGCCTGATGGCAAGAGCCAGGTGACCGTTGAATACGACGAGAACGGCAAGCCTGCGCGCATCGACGCAGTGGTGATTTCAAGCCAGCACGCCGAAACCGTAGGCAACGATGAGTTGCATGCGGACATCCTGAAGCATGTGATTCAGGCTGTACTGCCGGCAAAGTGGCTCGATGAGCACACGAAGTATCACATCAATCCGACGGGGCGTTTCGTCATAGGCGGCCCGATGGGCGACACCGGCCTGACCGGGCGCAAAATCATCGTCGACACCTACGGCGGAATGGGCCGGCATGGCGGCGGGGCCTTCAGCGGCAAGGACCCGACGAAGGTGGATCGTTCGGCAGCGTACATCGCGCGTTACATCGCGAAGAACATTGTTGCGGCGGGACTCGCGGAAAAGGCCGAAGTGCAGCTGGCTTATGCGATCGGTGTCGCGGAGCCGGTAAGCGTGCTGGTGGATACTTTCGGCACTTCGAAGGTGAGCCAGGCCAGGTTGACCGAATTGGTGCGCAAGAACTTCTCGCTCACGCCAAAGGGAATCATCGAAAGCCTGAACCTGCGCCGGCCGATCTATCAAAAGACCGCGGCTTACGGGCATTTTGGCCGGACGGAGCCGGAATTCACGTGGGAAGCAACCGACAAGGCTGCCAAATTGGCGGAGCAGGCTGGAGTCGCGGTCGCGGCTAAGTAGAAGCCAGCTCCAATTGCCCCGCAGATTGATCGGTTAAAGAAAAACGGGACCCTTCAGCCGAAGGGTCCCATTCTTTTTGGGTTCTGCAACGTCGATGCAATAGAATTTCTCGGGATTGACGCTCGTCCTTTGGAAGAGGAGATATTCATGCGCTTTCATCAAGTCGCCGCGCTGGTGTTCGGTGTGGCATCGATTGCCGCCGCGCAAACCACCGCACCTTGGAGTTATCAGGGGAAAACCGGACCGCTCGATTGGGGCAAGCTGGACCCGACGTATAAAGCCTGTTCACAGGGCCATGAGCAGTCGCCGATCGACATTCGCGGCGCACACCTCAACAAGGCGCTGCAGCCAATCGAATTCCACTACATCTCAGGTCCGGTCAAACTGGAGAACACGGGCAACACCGTGCGCGTCTATGTCGATCCGGGCAGCTACATCGTTTACGACGGCGTGCGCTACGATCTGCAGCAGTTTCATTTTCACCATCCCAGCGAGGAGGCTGTGAAAGGCAAGCTGACCGACATGGTGGTGCACATCGTTCACAAAAGCGCTGATGGCAAAATGGCTGTGATCGCCGTGCGGTTCACGATGGATCGCGGCGACTCGAATGCTGTGATGGCGGCGCTGTGGCCTCATTTGCCGACGCGCACGGGAGAGACAGCGAAAGTCGAGGACATGATTAACCCCGGGGGCTTTCTGCCGGCGGATCGCGGCTATTGGACGTACACGGGCTCCCTGACTGCTCCACCGTGCACGGAGGGCGTGCGCTGGTTTGTCTTCGAAGATGTGCTGAGCGTGAGCCGCGCGCAGTTGCGGGCGTTCACAGCAATCTTCCCCATGAACTCGCGGCCCCTGCAAGATACTCATGGCCGCCGGATTGAGGCCAACGAGTAAGAGGCGGCAATGGGCAATGTGTTTGCTGGCTCACACGGCCAGAGGGACAAACTTGAGCACGATGCCGCTCCCGTCTTCGTGAATCCGCGCACTCACCCCAGTCAGTTCGGGAACCAGATAGTGAGCAGCGCTCAGTGATTCAATCGAATGCGAGAACGTGGTCGCGATCACCGTGCAACCGGCTGCCCGGCCTGCATTGGTTCCAGATGCTGCGTCCTCGAAGACAAGGCATTCGTTGGGAGCGAAGCCGAGCAGCGTCGCCCCTGCGAGATAAGGTTCTGGATGAGGCTTGCCCTGCGCGACGTTCTCCGCCGTGATGATGCGCTCAGGAACGGGAATACCTGCCGCGGCGAGACGCACACGCGCAAGAGGCTCCGTGGCACTGGTCACCACCGTCCACCGATTTTGCGGAAGCGATGAAAGCAGATCGATCACGCCGGGCAGCGCCGTCACTCCTTCTGTGTCGTCCATTTCCATTTGTTCAATAAGATCATTCTCCGCTTGTGCCTCGAGGTCAGGCCTTAGCTTCGCAACCGTCTCAATGCTGCGGCAGCCATGCGCGATCTGGATCGCGTACTCGGGATCGACTCCGCGCATCGTGGCCCACTTTGTCCAGCTGCGCTCGACCGAGCCAATGGAAGAAATGAGGATGCCGTCCATGTCGAAAAGAATGCCTTTGCAGAAGATTTGAACGGGGGAAGCGACGATAGATGAAGCCATGCCTTCATTGTAACGGGGCTGCAACTCTCGCTAGCGCTTTGCGGTTTGACTCGCTTTGGATTCGACGAAGCTCACGGTTGGCGGGTTGGCGAAGGTCACAGTCGCTCCCACATTCGCCTTGCGGCTACTCTGCTGAATCTCGCTCGTAGCAAAGCTGACCGTATTGTTAGCGATCGTCGCATCGACACTCCAGCGATCAAAATGCGTAAGCAACTTGGGGATTTGGATCTCCACTGCGGGATTGTCTTCGATCGCTCCATGATGCCATTCGAAATGCAGAGTACCCCTGGCCGACGCGGCAAGTTCGTTGTCGGTGAAGCCGACGAGCTCAACTTTTCCTTTGCCATTCAATGGACCGCCTGTGCAGCGAAGCGCCAGCAATTCGCATACTGCGGGCCCACTCAGCCGTTCGAGCTCGCCTTCGAAGATATAGGCCGGCTTGTCGCCTTGCGTCAGCTTTCCCGTGCCGTGGACCTTACCGCCTAGAAGGTCGCCATCTATGCTCGTGAATTCGGCGCCCGTGGGCAGCACACGCAAAGATATCGCCGCGTTTTCCAATGTGACGGGACCCAGCTTCAGCGAGTCGGCCTCGACCGTTCCGTTGATACGAGGCCAGGCAGGCACGGAGGATGCGCTGAAACGCTCGATCAGCGCGGAGAGCACTGTGCTCTTCTGTTGCGCACCGAGAAGCGCTGCCTGCATTTCGGCGGCATCGAGTTCGTAAAAATGCAGATCGAGCTGAGGGAAACACTCCTGGCCAACTTCGCACTTGAGAGGCGACTGAAGACTGGCAGTTCCCTTCACCGGCCCATCGGAAAACTCGACCGGGTCCCACACGATCGCTTCACCGCCCAGGTGAAGCACCGCCTCTGCAATTACTAAATGATTGGCGAGCGCACCCGATTTCCAGTTCGCATTGTGGACGGTAATCGTTCCGGTCAGCTGATCGGAGTCCGCGTCTCGGAGAACCAGAGCATTGTCGAGACTGCTTGCAATGTCCGCGGGCAAGGTCTCAGGAGCTCTTGGCGTGGGCAACCACCGGCCCTCGGCACTCAAATCGAGTGTTGCCGGATCGCCCGCAATGCCATCCAAAGCAGAGATGTCGCCAATGCCCGCCACGCGCGCAAGCTCTCGGATGCGCGGCAGCGAGGCTGGCCCATGGATGCTCGCCTGATACCCAGCCATTGAGAATTGAACACCAATGGACATCGGCACGGGCGCGCCTGCCGGAACGGAAATTGTGGCCGTAAGGGCTTGCGCGTCGCCGGACGCAACAGCGGCCGGCTGGACCGTTGTTTTGGGGATCAGGATCGGCTGGCCGAGACCACCCCCACTGAGCCGCAAATCATCCACGGTAAAGCTGCCAGTAAGCGGACCTGGTTGCGCCGTCGCGAGAGTCTTTGCACTTCGCCTCTTCGATGAATGGACACGGGGCACGTTCACCTGCCTCGCATCTGAAGCCGGGACTCCTGCATCGTATGTGATCTTGCCGCTGATGGTGCCGCCGGCCTCCAGATCTGAATTAAAGCCGCTGCGCAGTGTTCGCAACGCACCCAGACCGGCACTCGCCGGGATGCGCCGAACCTCCACCGACAGTTTCGGCTGAGCGTTCGCCGGCAGATCACCCGCTAACATGATGTGCCCGTCTCCCAAAGGTGAGTCGCAGGAAAGCTTCTCGACCGCACTGGCGCGATAGTGATAGACGAAGCTGCAATTGGCATCGAAGTCGAGCGCTTCGGCGGGAGCAAACTCTGCGCGATGGACCCCGGCGGCCGTAAGGCGGGTCTTCACCTGCGCGGATTCTGCCGTGCCGTCCAGTTGCATCTCTCCCGTGAGGTCGCCGCGCCAGCCGGGGTCGGAGCCGACAATCAGCCGGCTGAGCTGGCCAAGCTGCGCTTCCCGCCAATCCAATTCAAGATGAATCGGCATCTGATTTAGATCGGTGGCATGGCGAAGTCGTGCCTCCAGTCGCACAATCCCCGTATCAGCCTGTTCGAGACTCACGTCCGTACGGGCAGGCTGGCAGCGCAGCCGAACGCGCCAGTCGCCGGCATTTTCCTGCCAAAAGGCGATATCCGAATTCACGAGCGAAAACGGTAGCTTCTCAAGTCCCTTCTTTACGTTGATGCGGGAGTTTGTCGCTTCAAGATACGGGAGTGGCGGCGCTACTCCCTGTGCAGCGTCGGCATCGCGAGCAGTTGCGGTGCGGAAGAACGGATCCAGATTCCAATGGCCCGCGCTGTTCCGAACCAGGTTGAGGCTCGCTTCGTCGACACTGAGACGGCTGACCTCGAGACGTCCTCGCCAAAGCGATAGGAGCCGAATGGCAGCAACCACGGTGTTGGCGTGCAGAACGGGCTCCGCTCCAAATGCGGGATCTTCCTCGACGGTGAGATCGGTGATCACGAATCCCGGGCGAGGAAGCAATCGCAGTTCTAGGGACGAAAGGCGCACGTTCCGACCGAGCGACGACGAAATGACTTGTGTGATCCGGCTCTTGTAACGGCCGATGCTCAGCAGCGGAGGCACGAATACGATGGCGAGCAATGCAACGATGATCGCCAGGGCCAGCACAAGTCGATATCTCTTACGGCTGCCGCCCTCGACCTCTTCTGTCATGTCTGTGTTGATACTTCCTTCGCCGAGACAGCCCTCAGCGAATGATGTGCAGTGTCCGGCTCCAGCGAGTCTCGGTGAAAAAATGGAGCGCCACATGCGCCATCCAGGCCACGTTGCTGCCGAGACCGGTCTCTTCGTACTGACGCTCTGGCGTTTCGAAGGACCAATAATTGAACAATGGCCGCCCCACGATATTTTCCCTGGGGACAAATCCCCAATAGCGCGAGTCGAGGCTGTCGTGGCGATTGTCGCCCATCATGAAAAACTTGCCGGGGGGCACCACCAGATCGCCGTCTTTCACGTAATTCGGAAAATCGACGGCCCAAGATTCCGGCGTTGCATCAGCTTGCGCCATGGGAGCAACGGACGGAAACTCGTCGAGAAAATCGGAATGATTCTCCGGGGTTGTTGGTTCGGCGTGGGGCTGTTCCTGGGCAACTCCATTAATGATGACGATGCCGTTGCGCAATTGGAGATGGTCTCCCGGCACCGCAACCAAGCGCTTCACCAGGAAAAGATCGGGATAGCCCGGCTTCAGGAACACCACAACATCCCCGCGCTGTGGCTCCCGATAGTGAACCAGAGGCATCCACTTAGCGGGCGGGGCGAGCGTGATCCTGTCGACGACAAGATGATCGCCTACAAGCAGAGTCTTTTCCATCGAGCCGGATGGAATCACAAAATTTTGCGCAAGAAAGGTGAGGATGAATAAACCCACCACCAACACCGAACAGATGCTGGCTGCCGCCTCGAAAGGCGTCTCTTCGACCTTTTCCTGAATCACAGCGGGCGGGGCTTCTGTCTGAATTCTGGCTGGCGCGATATTCTTTCTCGTCATCCTGTCGCTCATAAATCAGTGGTCAGTGAATAGTGCATAGTGGACTGTGTTCCGTGGTCGGACAGAATGCTTGCACCTTTCGCCAGAAACCAGGAATCCCTTTCGGGCAGGCTGGATCAGTTTGAGTTGGCAAGGCCAATCTGATCACTATTCACTGATTCCTGTTCTCTGCTTTTAGTGCACCACTCGGAAAATCCGCTTCCAGCGCGCAAAGCCGGTCAGGCGCGCGGCGAGTTCCCTATCGTGCCCAAGTCTATCATCCGAGGCTTGTTGTACATCTGTTGTCGAGGGCCGCCGCACCGAGAAATAGATCACCAGGGGGCGCGCAATAATCGCCTCGCGCGGGACCAATCCCCAGAAGCGGGAGTCTTTGCTGTGGTTGCGGTTATCGCCCAGCATGAAGTATTCGCCCGGAGGGACGACGAGCTCTCCGTCGCGCGTGAGGCTCTGCATCTGCCTCCACCATGTCGGGTCGATGTTCGGGTCCGTGTAGATCCTGGCGGGGAAATTGTCGCGAAACGGATTGGGTGCAGCAGGTTCAAAAGCAGCGTAGGGCTCATCGAGGGTCTCGCCGTTTACGGTTACTCTGCCATCTTCAATGCGGATGCGGTCGCCAGGAATCCCCACGACACGCTTGACCAGATAGGGCGGATCGGGGTGGTGGAAGACGGCAATGTCTCCGCGCTCGACATCGCGGCAAGGCATCAACCAATGAATCAATCCCTGCCGCGAGCTTGCCGGCGCGAAGATTTGTTTGTTTACCAGCAGAAAGTCGCCGACGAGCAGTGTGTGCTCCATGCTTTCCGATGGAATGAGAAACGGCTGAAGCACAAACGTAAGAAGAAACAGCGCGACGACCACGGTGCGCAGCAATGAAGCAAATGCCTCCGGCACGGTGGGCAGATGCAATCGCAACCGCGACACCGTTTTCGGCGGACCGGCAACCTGAGCTGGGGAGCTCATTGCTTCGCCTGCTCCTCCTTTTGAGCGATCAAGGCGCCGTTGCTGACCTCGGCTGCCGTCAACTGGGCAAGTGCGCGACGGGCCGCATCCTGCTCCGCGTCCTTCTTTGTAGATCCAATACCGCGTGCCAACGCCTTGCCGGGCTCACCCTGAGCCGGCTTAAGTCGAACCTCGACGAGAAAGCGCTTGTGATGATCGGGACCGCTCTCGCTTTTGACCTTGTATATCGGAGTACCGGCCCGAGCCGCTTGGAGAAGCTCCTGAAGTGCCGATTTGTAATTACCAAGCGCAGCCCCGGAGCGCAATTCTTGCGCCAAATGCTCCACTACATCGCCAATTACGTAGCGTTGCGTAAACGCTCGGACCGGTTCAAGCCCGCCATCCAGAAACAGAGCGCCAATCACCGCCTCCATGGTGTTCGAGAGCACCGTGCTCTTGCGGCGGAGACCGCTGCGGTCCTCTCCGCGGCTGAGGCGAAGATGGTCGCCCAAGTCGATTTGCGCAGCGACCTCTGCCATATGCTGGCGACTGACGAGTTGGGCACGAACGCGGGTGAGCTCGCCTTCACTCCATTCCGGATGCAGCAGGAATAACGCTTCGCCGACCACGAGTCCAAGAACAGCATCGCCTAGGAATTCCAGCCGCTCATTGTCTCCTTCGGATTCGGCTCCAATCTTGCCGTCCTCCAAAACCCGCTGGTTGGCAAGCGACCGATGCGTCAGCGCACGGAGAAGCAACCCGGGATTGGCGAACCCATATCCCAGCGCGATTTCCAACGCAGCCAGAGCTGTTTGCAATTCCCCCTCGATCGATTCTGCAGCTTCAATATGAGTCAAGTGGCTTCGCGCGGCAAGTCCTTGTTCAGGTCCATGAGAGGACATGTGTGCCATGTCTATTAGACGCCCGTCGTGGCTGACGTGAATCCCGGTGGCAGATTACTGTGGTTTTGGCGTTCCCAGTTGACCACTCCTGGGAGGACCTGATTTTCCTGGAACATCGCCGCCAGAGTCGTCTTCGGCGTCTTCGCAACTGTGTCCATTCACAGTGTAGGCGGCCTTGACACCTCGTTCGGCAGCCAGACGGGTATCCTGCTCACCGTCGCGCGCCGCCAGGGCCTGATTGTATTCCGACACGGCCTGATCACGTTTGCAATCGAGGTCCAGCATGCGGCCTAAATAAATATGAGACCACGCCAGCAAGCGCGGCTCTTTGCTGGTGGCAATCGTCTTCTGAAACCGATCGATCGCCTCTTCGGGACGGCCAGTCATGATCGCTGCGCGCGCGAGAACGAAGTTGGCTCGAGCCTCGTCGGCCACCGATTCCAGCGTGTCGGTATGCACCGTGAGCGATTGGCGCGCCAACGCACTCGCCGTGGCCACGTCGCCCGCTGCAAGACGCGCCTCAGCCAAATCGAGACCGGTAAGAACGCGAGGTTTGCTGCGCTGCAACACATCGCCATCGGCCTGCGCGTCAAACCCAATTTGGCGCGCACGATGCACCTGTTGCTCTATGTCCATGCTGTACACCATCTCACCAATGGTGTCCTGCAAGCTGGCCGGATCTTTCTCAAACTGGATCATCGCCCCATAAAAATATTGAGTCAGCACAAACCCCTGCGTCATGTCGTGCTTCACCGTCACCCATCTGATAGCGTTGACCTTCTCCTCATAGACTTGGCGCTCGTGCTCGTAGCGAGGCAAATCCGAGCGTTCCACGCCTACCGGAATCTTGTACTCCGGCACCCCCGTGTCCATGGTGCGCGCCTCGATCGCCTTGATCAGGCACTCGACGGTCAACGCCACGGTGTCGGATCGGAATCGGAAGTCGAGCGGCGCGTCACGTATTTCTTTCATGATCGGCTGTTCTCTGTCGATCGCATTCGCGCGGGTGTAAAGCAGCGGTTCAATTACATAGTGCAGATAGATGTGGCGCACGTCGGTCATGGGAATCACCCCGTTGACCGGAGAAACCACGACGACGTATTCCGTTCCGTAGATGCGCGCATTCACGAGCTTTGGCGAAAGAAGCGGCTCCATGACGACGACAAAGCGCCGTCCATCGTAGGTGGAGGCAGGCATCTTGAGATAGAGATTGGTGCCCACAATCATTTTTGACAGCGGATCGTGCAGCCGGTCGGTTTCTTCGTCGTAGATGTGGTGGACGGTGAGCCAGATGCCGTGGAGGTCGATGGCGGCCGCAAAGTCGCGTAGCAGCGGGACAATTTCGACGACCTGGGTGGAATCGGGAGGCATTTCGGGCAACTCGACGCTGGTTTCAAGCTCCGGCGGAGGACTTAGATAGAGCGCCAGCGAGATGTACTGGGAAATGTCCTTTTCCGAACCCGTCATCCGATGCTGGGCGATGAAGAGACAGACCTTATCCCTCTTGGCACGGGCGTCTTCACTCCTGGCCAGGGCCTGATTCACGTCGTCGCGGACGCGCTTCCGAACGGGCGCGCTGTCTTCAAGGCCTTCGTCGTAGCCGCAGACATTGAGTGCCGCGGCCATGAAGAAGACCGGCTCGGAACTGACCAGCGAGATCGTCGGTCCGGCAGGATCGACCAGGAAGGTAGGCGCCTTTTCTTGCTGGATCGTCGAAGAGGACGAAGAAGAGCTTTGGTGCGAGCCGGAAGAACTGCTTGGAGAGGATTGGGTACGCCCGGGCTTCGGCAAAAGTGCAAACCCGAAACAGATCAGGAGCGCTGCCGGAACGGAATACGAGCGAAAGAACGGAAACTGCATCAGTGAGACCCTGCCTGCAAGTCTATTTAGACGCGCAGACAGGGTCAAACGGGAGTCGGGTTACGCCGCCCTTGGTTTCGGCCGGCTGATGGGCTGAACGCGTCCGGTATAGTTCCGAGTATCCGCGGGACGTCCGCCCACGGAATCGGTAGACTCTCCACACAGAATTCGTTGACCAGCCGATGCAACTCGGAAGCAAGCTCAGAAAGATGCCCGCATGCCGCCGCTGTCTGGTCCGCATTGGTCGAGGAGGTCTGGGTGAGGCCGGATATCTGAGAAATACTGGACGTGATCTGTTCCGCGGCGCCGTTTTGCTCCGATGCTGCAGTTGCGATTTGTGCAACCATATTGCCCAACTCATCGGACATGCCGATGATTTCTTTAAGGGCCTGCCCGGTCTCGCCTGTTTTCTTTACGCCAACTTCCACTTCCCGTTGACCTTCCTCAATTGCCGAAACGGCCACCTTGGTTTC
>Ga0302324_100000707_pt1 | contig 84689 bp, 68 predicted proteins | sample Palsa_T0_1_FD_201949 | JGI IMG/M metagenome (GOLD analysis project Ga0302324, IMG submission 201949) | Peat permafrost microbial communities from Stordalen Mire near Abisko, Sweden - Palsa_T0_1 | ecosystem: Environmental > Terrestrial > Soil > Palsa > Peat permafrost | place: Sweden: Abisko...
TCGTCGGCCATGCCCCGGAAGCCTTGGGTCCATAGAGGCAATGCGTGGCCGTATCCAAATAAAAGTCGCCGTTGACGCCCGTGGTACTGGGCGGAGTCGTGGTTCCGTTCCAAACCGTATTGCCGTTGGTTCCCGGATTCCCCTGCGGGCCGGTAGAGCCCTCTGGCCCTTGCGGGCCGGTGGCGCCTTGTGGACCTTTCGGACCCTGCGCGCCGGTATTGCCAGTCGGCCCGGCGGGCCCCTGCGCACCTGCTGGCCCAGTCGCTCCCGTAGCCCCACGCGCCGCCAACAAGGTCCAGAAAGTCGGGGAACTATTCGGTTGGTTCCCCACATTGTTGGCCACCAGGCTGACATAGCTGGAGTCGTTGTAGCTCACCGCGGCGCCAACGTTGTATGTCGTGGTACTGCTCCAAGCTGCCTCCCATACTAACCCTGCCGGACCCTGTGTCCCTTGCGGCCCGGCAGGTCCTGTGGCGCCTTTCGGGCCTGTCGGTCCGGTGGGCCCTGCTGGCCCTTGGGGACCCGAGGGCCCAGCCGGACCTTGAGGGCCCTGGGGCCCAGCCGGCCCGGCAGCGCCAAATGCCACCCCAAACGGATCCGATACAAGGGTACTGGCGGTAATTATAAGATCATAAGTCGTCCCAGGAACAATATTTGTCGGCAGTACTGCCAGTATATATGAGTTACTGTAGTTATCCAGTACAAGGGTAATCCCACCGAGAGTCACCGTCGGGTCATTGCCAAACGGAGAGAAATTCAACCCGGTGATTGTAAGGGTATTTGGAGAGGTCGGTTCAGCGGTATAAACGATCGGCGGCAATGTAGCCGCAAATGCCATGCTCGCTACTAACACGGCGACGAGCACGGAACGGAAGAGAACTTGATGCGCCATAGGTACCCTTGCTCCAAGATTGAGTTCTGTCGTCCGCCACTATTTTCGATTCGATGCGATCGGCGCCGCCAGTTCCTGTGCGACCATCTCGCGCAAAGTATTGTACTTGACCGTACCGCTGAAGAAATGGCCATTCACAAAAAAGCTCGGCGTCCCCGACAATCCCAAGTGTTGCGCCTCGGCAAAATCCTTTTGCACCGCAGCAGTCTGTTCGCCCGACTCCAGGCATTTATCGAACTTCTGCATGTCGAGTTGCAGAGTCTGGGCGTATTCCTTCAGTTGAGGGATTTCCAGGTGACTTGCATGTTCGAAGAGCAAATCGTGCAGTTCCCAAAACTTTCCCTGGGCGCCCGCACACCGGGCTGCTTCGGCTGCCTTGGCTGCCCGCGGGTGCATAGGCAATGGGAAGTCCTTGAACGCCAGTGCGACCTTACCGTCGAACTCTTGTTCCAGCTTCTTGAGCAGAGGATGGATTTGCTGGCAGTATGGACATTCATAGTCCGCAAACTCGATTATGGTGACTGGAGCCTCCCGGGCCCCCTGAATCGGGGCGCCATTAATCGGAACATCCGCGGTAGGGGCCGCCAGACTGACCAGCACTCCCGTCTGCTCGCGTAAAGATCTCACATACTCCGCGCGGGACGCGCTCAATCGGCGCTGGTGGATGGAAAACAGGATCTTTTCGCGCACATCCGCGTAGGGCTGGTCCGTGCCGAGACCCTCGTAGTAGACTCGCAGTTGGTCCTCAGTGGGATCTTGAATCTTACTTTCGATATCGCGTTTGATCAGGTCCGGGACCGTAAGGTGCTCCAGGTTCGCTTTCGCCTCAAGCAGGTAATCGTCGATCAGTTGATCGAGCGCTTGGCGTTCGGCCAGATAATATTGGCTGCGCACCTTGAGCAGTTTAGCCGCCTCCTTCTGTTCGAGTTCGGCGCGCGTAACTTTGTGACTGCCGATTTCGGCCACCACCTCCGTACTGCCGTCAACGGCGCTGCCAGCTCTAAGACCTCCCGCCGTCGAAACGGCAATCAGGATCAAACCTGCCCCTATTGGTGAATACATCTTTTTCGTGTCCCCTGAAGTTTTTGAGTCCCTGAAGTACGCCAGCCGCCAGGCATGCCCGGCGGCTGGCGTTGATTGCATTGCAGATTACAGGCTGCTATCGGTTTCTCTTAAGAGCCAGTGCCGCACGTGCAGATACCGTGTCCCGAACCCTCTAAAACGATGGCTTTGCAGCCCGCCTCGAGGTCAGACAACTCGGCGGCGCTCAGAGTAGCATTCTGGAATGCCGTCTCTGTGATGACATAACCGCCCGTTGACACACTCAGGATGTGGGTTCCCCAATCCAGCGTCTGCGGAGTAGGTGTAACCGTAGTCGGATTGCATGTCCCCGTGTCCGTGGCCGAAACGATCGAGATCGTTCCGCTCCCGACCAAAACGCCGCCAGTGAGCGGATTGGCCGTCAGGTTAGTGTTGACCGAAAGCGTGCGCAGATCGTTCGCGGTTAAACTGCAGCCGCAGCACTCGGCCATCTCTTCGTCCGGCTCGAACACATAGATCATTGCACAGATGGTGGCGGCACCCGCTGTTCCGGGATTGGTTAACTCCACGGTTCCATCTGGAGCAGCTGTGTTGGCATTTGCAAAGTAGTTGACCTCCAAGGTACCGGCGGCTGGGGGGGTCGTGGTGGCCGGTGTTTCTCCCCACGTGATCCCCATTGACATTAAGGCCAGAACGGCGACAGCTACCAGTGTAAGTGGCTTCATTCGATACATTCCTTATCCTCCGTACCCTTTCGTCTCGCGGCAGGGTACACTCGAAAATACTCCAAGCAGGCCAGATCTTGCAAGAGGCCATTTCTGCTTTTGTGGTTGCGCGCTGTCAGTGGCGCTTCCCACTGATACATCTGGATTTCAATGGGACAACTAATCGATGAAGAAGTATATGAAAACATCCGGTTTGGCTTTCAACGAAGAACCCGATCCTCCGAATTCAAATCCCGCCCGGCCTTTCTTGTGCGGTATCGCGATGGAGATAACCCATAGGCCCGCCTGAACTTCCGGATAAAGTGACTTCGGTCGGTCACGCCTACAATACTAAAGATATCCTTAACGGAAAGCGCCGTGGTTTTAACCAGTTGTTCCGCGTCGCGAAGCCTAAGATTGTCCACGTATTTGGCCGGGCTAACTCCAATTTCACGCCGGAACAAGTGATGGAAATGTGACTCCGACAGCCCGACCTGTCGTGCCAGTTCTGAAACCGTGAACTGGCGACTGGGTCCGTTATGGATCAAGTCCAGGGCGCGCTGGATCCTTGCGTCCAACGGTCTGGAAGTCTGAGTTTCTAACGTGGAACTCTCCTCTTGGCGTAGTTGTATTGGAGTCCGCGTTGCATCTATCTGCAAGTAACTCCCGTGCCGCTATCGTATCCGACTACGTCGGGAGTGGCAATAGTTTTTTTTGCGTGTTTTGCTTTTTTTTTCACGAATATACGGTCGTTTCAGACGTCCAGTACTATCATTACCTGTTAGTGCCCGCTTTCGTTGCGACGAGATTCCGCAGTATTTACATTTTTTACTTGCGCTTCACATGCTCTCGCAGTACGATTCTTATGTTCTCACTTGGGATTGGCCGAGAGACACCTTATGCGATGGAGTAAATCGAACGGGCAATTGACAGGCAGCGCCGCCACCTTGCTCTTAGTTCTTGGCGTGCCGCTCGCGGGATGGGCTCAACCCAGCCCCCCTGTAATTCTGAGCGCTACCGTCAGCGCGGGTCAGCTTACCATCACAGGCCAGAATTTCATGCCTGGCTTCGCTGGCCCCACTGCAAGTTTGGATAATCTGCCACTTACGCTGGTTTCCGTCACGAACCAGACATTGGTAGCCAGCTTACCGCCTGGTCTGGGTGCGGCCAGTTACCTTCTGACAGTCACGAATAGTTCTTCGCAATCGGGCTCTCTCACGGTCAGTTTGGGAATAGTCGGGCCACCTGGACCGGCGGGGCCGGCCGGGCCACAGGGCATCGCGGGGCCGCGAGGGGCCCAAGGTTTGACAGGTCCAGCCGGGCCGCCAGGCCCAACAGGTCCAGCCGGGTCGCAAGGCCCAACAGGTCCAGTCGGGCCGCCAGGGGTAACGGGTCCAGTCGGACCGCAGGGTCCGGCAGGTCCAGCCGGTATACAAGGTATAGCAGGTCCGGTCGGGCCCCAGGGTCCGTCGGGTCCAGCCGGGCCGCCAGGACCTACTGGGTCGCTAGGACCGCAAGGTCCCCCTGGCCCCAATCGTATGGCGATTGCGCTCAAGCGCTGGTATGCAGCTAACCAGGCCACCAGCTTTTCCGTAGGAAACGGTCCGGTGGGCGTAGAATTTGACGGCGCGTCCATTTGGGTCGTAAACTCCTCCAGCGGCAGCGTTACCAAGCTGCAGGCCAGCGACGGTACGCTGCTGGGCACTTTCACGGCGGGTGACGACCCGCAAGGTTTGGTCTTTGACGGAGCGAACATCTGGGTAGCGAGCTTCGGTAACAACACCGTGGTCAAACTGCGGGCGAGCGATGGCTCGACGCTGGGCACTTTTGGAGTCGGAACGAACCCACAGGGGATGGCTTTCGATGGCGCCAACGTCTGGGTCACGAACTACGGCGCCAGCAGCGTGACGAAGCTGCAGGCCACCAGTGGGACAGTGTTAGACACATTTACCGTTGCCAATGGTCCGAGCGCGGTAGCCTTTGACGGCGTCTATATCTGGGTGGCGAACAGCCAGAGTAACAATGTGATCAAGTTACAACCCGCCACGGGCGCCTTCGTGGGTACCTTTCAGGTGGGAACCGGTCCCGTAGGACTGGCCTACGACGGCTCCAATATGTGGGTGGCGAACAGCTTGAGCAACAACGTCACGAAACTGCGCGGCAGCGACGGCGCGGTCCTCGGGACCTTTGCCGCGGGAAGCGGACCCCACGGGCTGGTCTTTGACGGAGCAAACATCTGGGTGGCTAACCAGTTAAGCAATAACGTCACCAAGCTTCGGGCCAGCGATGGCGCGCTGCTGGGTACGTTCGCCGCGGGAGTTACGCCAACGGGCGTGGTCTTCGATGGCGCCAATATTTGGGTGACAAATACTAACAGTAATAGCACATCAAAAATGTGAAAATAGGTGCGCACGTTTAGGAGAATGAATTACTATGAAACGGACGTTTATATTCGCAGTACTTGGCGTACTGACTCTGTTGTTTTGCCTGCAGGCGCAGCGTGGAGGCCCTCCAAGCGCGAGTGCGGATCTCAGCACCCTGGAACCGCTCTCCGCGACTACGGGTTCGATCAATTTCAACGCTATCGCCATACTGCGCTGGTACGCCGCTAACCTGACCGCAGGTTTTTCCGTGGGAAATGGTCCGCAGGGAGTGGCATTCGACGGAGCCGACGTCTGGGTGGCGAACTCTAACAGCAATACCGTCACTGAACTGCAGGCCAATAACGGGAAGGTCCTGGGCACCTTTACGGTAGGAAACTTCCCAAGCGGAGTGGCGTTTGACGGGGCCAACATCTGGGTGACGAACAAGAATAGCAACAACGTGACCAAGCTGCAGGCCAGCACTGGCGCCATACTGGGGACGTTTCCCGTGGGGAACTTCCCGTCCGGAGTGGCATTCGATGGCGCACACATCTGGGTGGCGAACCTGCTCGCCGACGTCCCCCCTTATCAGGGCAATGTAACGGAACTAGCCGGCGACGGCACGGTCCTGGGCACCTTTAACGTTGGGAACAACCCGACAGGCGTGGTCTTCGACGGCGCCAACATCTGGGTTACAAACGAGATGAGTGCCACCGTGACCAAGCTGCAGGCCAGTAACGGCACGGTCCTGGGCACCTTTAACGTTGGGACCAACCCGCAAGGCGTGGCTTTCGATGGCAGCCACATCTGGGTTGCAAACGCCGGCAGCAACAGCGTGACTAAGCTGCAGGCCAGCACCGGCAGCATGCTGGGCACCTTTGCCGTGGGAAGCTCACCGATCGGGTTAGCGTTCAACGGAGGCAGTATCTGGGTAGCGAATTCGGGCGGCAACTCTGTTACGAAACTGGGGGCGGAATCCGGCACGAACCTGGGCTCCTTCGAAGTCGGAAGTTTCCCGTTCGGTGTAGCTTTTGACGGAGCCAACATCTGGGTTACAAACCAGAACAGCAACACTGTCTCCAAGCTATAGGCTGAATGTTTGAATCTGGCTCTGGAGCACGATCGAGAAGATGGGTTGCACTGGCGGCGATTGCGCTGCTGGCATGTCCGGCCGGAATGGGACAACCGCCGTCGCCACAACCGATGGCCCCGATTGGCAGGCTGGTTGATGCGGGGGGGCATCGCTTGCATATCAACTGCACGGGTGCGGGGTCGCCAACGGTGGTGATGGAAAGCGGTGCGCTCGACTTATCTCTGGTATGGGCGCTGACGCAGCCGAAGGTCGCGCAATTCACGCGCGCCTGCAGTTACGATCGGGCAGGGTACGCCTGGAGCGATGCCGGCCCGCTGCCGCGGACCATGGCGCAGATCGCCTATGAGTTGCACACCGCGCTGGCGAATGCTGGCGAGAAAGGACCTTATGTGCTCGTGGGGGCATCTCTGGGCGGCGCCATGGTGCGTGTTTTCGCCAACGCCTATCCGAACGATGTGAGCGGCATGGTCCTGGTGGACAGCGTACATGAAAGCGGTTTCGAAATCCTCAATGACAAAGTCGTTCGCTACCGTGAGACAACTCAAAAGAGAGAGATCCCGCCGGTGCAAGCTTTTTTCAAGACAGATACCGGCGCCGGCGGGCCCCTGGTCTTAAGGCCAATCAAATCCGGCAAATTCATACAAAGCAATCCGCGCAGCAAGTTGCCGCCGGATCTACAGCGAATCTGGATGATTGCGCGAAAACAGGATAAGTACAGCCAAGCCACTAATAGTGAATTCTCGTTCTTACCCGAAGAGATGGACAAGCTCTACGCGCAAACCGCCGCTAACCCGCAACCCCTTGGAAAGAAGCCGCTCATCGTGCTCACCAGCGACGCGGCGTTCGATCGCGCACCGGAGGGGATGACCGTTGCAGATCTGAATAACGACCGCAAGAGCCTCCAGGCTAAACTCGCTACGCTTTCGGCGAACAACAAGTTGGTGACGGTGAAAGACAGCGGCCGGGAGATCCACCTCAATCAGCCGGATGTGGTCGCCGCCGCGATTCGCGAGGTCGTTCAGGCGGCAAAGACGCGAGCTTCACTGAAAGAAGCGGAAGCGCCCCTCCAATAAAGCAGCCCCGGCGCCGGTGCCACGGCCGCGAATGCTGCTACCTTATAATTCTAAAAACCTATGACTACGATCGTTCGAGCAGTAGGCAGGGAGATCCTCGATTCCCGCGGCAATCCGACCGTTGAAGCGGACGTTTATCTGGACGACGGCAGCATGGGAAGAGCCGCCGTGCCCTCCGGCGCCTCCACCGGCGAGCAGGAAGCCGTGGAGTTGCGCGACGGCGATCAGTCGCGCTATCTGGGAAAGGGCACGCAAGCCGCGGCCGGCCACATCAACGGCGAAATAGCGGAGGGCCTGCACGGGAAGGACGCCGCCCGGCAGGCCGATATCGATCGCTTCATGATCCATCTGGATGGCAGTCCGAATAAGAGCCGTCTGGGGGCCAACGCCATCCTGGCCGTTTCCATGGCGACCGCCCGCGCCGTGGCCGTCTCACAGAATACGCCGCTTTACCGCTATCTGGGCGGCGTGGGCGCGCGCGTGCTGCCCGTGCCCATGATGAATGTCCTCAATGGCGGCGCGCACGCCGACAATTCCGTGGATGTGCAGGAATTCATGATCGCCCCCTACGGCGCGGAGAAATTCTCCGAAGCGTTGCGCATGGGCGTCGAGATATTTCACACGCTCAAAAAGGTGCTCGGCAAACGGGGCTACTCGACCGCGGTCGGCGATGAGGGTGGCTTCGCGCCCAACCTCAAGTCCAATATCGAAGCCCTCGAACTGCTCCTCGAAGCCATTGCCCAGGCCGGTTACAAGGCCGGCGAGCAGGTCGGCATCTGTATCGATCCCGCCGCCAGCGAATTCTACCAGGGCGGCAAGTACGTATTCAAGAAATCCGACAACAGCCAGCGCACCTCCGAAATGATGGTGGATTTCTGGGCCGATTGGGTGCGTCAGTACCCCGCCATCATCTCCCTAGAAGACGGTATGTCCGAGGAGGATTGGGACGGTTGGAAGCTGCTTACAGAAGCTTTGGGCGGCAAGATTCAGCTTGTCGGCGACGATATTTTCGTCACTAACCCCGCCATCTTCGAGCGCGGCATCGGGCAAGGCATCGGCAATTCCATTCTGATTAAGCTCAACCAGATCGGCACGGTCACCGAAACGCTCGAAGCCATGCACATGGCCGCGGCAGCCAATTACACCGCCGTCGTTTCGCACCGCTCCGGCGAGACCGAAGATCCCTTCATCGCCGACTTTGTGGTGGCCACCAATGCCGGCCAGATCAAGACCGGCTCGGCCAGCCGCACCGACCGCATCGCCAAGTACAACCAGTTGCTCCGCATCGAGGAGTCGCTGGGCGATGCCGCGCAATTCGCCGGCCGCCGCGCTTTCCGCCGTTAGGAGTCTCGCCTATGCCCAACTTGGTATTGCTGCGCCACGGCGAAAGCGACTGGAACAAGGAGAACCGCTTCACCGGCTGGACCGATGTGGACCTTTCCGAAAAAGGCCGCCAGGAAGCCAAAGAAGCCGGCGTGGTGTTGAAGGCCGAAGGCTATGCTTTCGACATAGCCTATACTTCGGTGCTCAAACGGGCCATCCGCACCCTCTGGATGGCCCTTGATGAACTGGACTTGATGTGGATTCCCGTCGAACGCTCCTGGCGTTTGAACGAACGCCACTACGGCGCGCTACAGGGTCTCAACAAAGCCGAAACGGCCGCCCGGTTCGGCGAGGACCAAGTGAAAATCTGGCGCCGCAGCTACGATGTGCCGCCGCCGGCGCTGACGCCCGACGACGAGCGCTACCCCGGCCGCGACCGCCGCTATCACGACCTTACCGCGCAGGAGCTGCCGCTCTCCGAATGCCTGAAGGACACCGTCAACCGCTTCCTGCCCTATTGGCACGCCACTGTCGCGCCCGCCGTGCGCGACGGAAAGCGCGTCTTAATCGTCGCTCACGGCAACAGTCTCCGCGCGCTGGTCAAGTATCTCGACGATGTCCCGGAGGAAGCCATTGTCGACCTGAACATCCCCACCGGCATGCCGCTGATCTATGAGCTCAATGACGATCTGAAGCCCCAGCGCAGCTTTTATCTTGGCGATCCCGGGAAGGTGCAGGCGGCCATGGACGCCGTCGCCGCGCAGGGGAAGAAGAAGTGAGCCACAGACCTCAGATGACGGCCAGCTCGTACAAATATTCGACATGCGAGCGCGCCGCTCCATCCATGCCCTGGATCTTCGGATTGCCGGACTCGATCAAGTAGTATTCATCGGGCGCGTGAGCTCCGTTTCCGTGGCCGAGGCCGAAGTGGCCGGCGGGCAATCGCAGCGGATCGCCGGTGAACACAAACCCCGGCCACGACCCGGCCAGCCGCGGCCAGAGAATCGGATCGATGCCATTGCGGCGATACACCGCCACTGCCGCCCGCACGATCCCCGAGTCCGCCGGCGTGGTGGTCGGATCGTACCCGCCGGTCATATTCACCTCGATATCGCCGAAGCCGCGCTTGGCCAGGTGCGCTCGCAGTGCGGCAACCGCGCCCGCCGCTGTCATGTCCGGTACCAGCCGCAGATCCAGCTTGGCCGCCGCCCGGTGCGGCAGGATGGTCTTGCCGCCCGGACCGGTGTATCCGCCCACCAGGCCCTCGATGTTTACCGTCGGCCGCGAGGCCAGCAGTTCCAGCGCTTCGAGCCAATCCACATCGTGTACCCAATGCTGGACGCCCATCTGCTGCTTGGCTACCTCTTCGCTCTGGCGTTGGGCGGCTTCGCGAATCAGGGCCTTGTCGGCCGCGCTGAGCGGACGCACTTTGTCGGTGAAGCCGTCGATAGCGGGTGTGTGCCCGTCGGGTCCCACCAGGGTCGCCAGCGCCTGTACCAGGTGCCACGCCGGGCTATCCAAGCGCGCTTCGTTGCTCGAATGCAGATCCTGTTTCGGACCGCGGCCCCAGCGCTCGCCGCTCGATACCAGCTCCACTTCAATCACGCCTTTGGCGCCCAGCGCGATGGTGACCGCGCCATCCAACGCCTGCTGGGGCATGGGCATGTAGACGCCCGCGCACGTGCGCAAAGCCGCCAGGACCTCCGGCCGGTGGACGATTTGCGGAAAGTGCGGCGAACCGATTTCCTCCTCGCCTTCTGCCACGAATACCAGGTTCACCGGCAGCTTGCGCCCGGCACCGCGAAAGGCGTGCAGCGCGGCGAGGAACGTGGCTTCCGGGCCCTTCTGGTTCACGGCGCCGCGCCCCACCACGATCTTGCCGAGCCCCGGTTTATCCACCAGCCGCGCCTCCCACGGCGGCGACGACCACTCGGCGGGGTCCACCTGCTTCACGTCATACATGAAGTAGATACCCATCGTGCGCGGCGCTCCGGCGTCGAGCGTGGCGAAGACTCCCGGCTGCCCGTCGCTGGGGACTTTGGTCACCTGCTCGAAACCGGCCTCGCGCAGCAGCCGCATCATCAGGCCGCAGCCTTCCTCCATTCCCCGGTTTTCCGCCGCGATGGATGGTTGCGCGATCCACTCCCGCAGGCGCGCCACCGCTTCGTCGTGGCGCTTCTCGATCTCGGCGAATAGCGGCTTCAGGTCCGGCGCATCCTCGGCGCGCGCCATCCGCCGCGCAGCCAGGGCGGCGCCTCCAGCCACGAAACTCTGCACGAACATGCGTCGATCCATCTCATCTCCTCCTGCCTGATATCGGATGATTATCGTTGCCCGCGCCGGCAGCCGTCAAGCCGGCACTGCTATAGTCCAGGCTCAGTCTGGGCTAACCTTCGCAATTAGCTGGTTTTTGAGGCAGATAAGTTCTTCAGAATCAGTGAGGGTTACCCAAGGGTCTTCACCACAGCGAGGGCTGGGCGGTAGGTTGTTGTGTAGGGAGCGGAGACGCTGGCGACGCCTTGATTCGCGGTGGCGGTTGCGAGGGCAGCGTCAGTTGCAGGTGGTCCAGCATGGCTTGGGCATCTTTGTCCGGCTGGGTGTGGCGTGGCAACACCAGCCGGCGGCCATCCAGCATCGGAATCCAGACCTCGACCATCTGGATGGTCGCGAGTTTCTCCAGCACCGCCGCGGGCGTCAATCCCGGCGCGTGCATCAGGAGACGGTTCTTCAAGGTGACTTGCAGGCAGTAGGCCAGGAAAGCTATCAGCACGTGCGCGTCGGCCCGCTGCTCAAGCTGATGATAGATGGGCCGGATTCTCAGCTCACTCTTGAGGCAGCGAAAGACACTCTCGATCTGTGTCAGTTGTACGCAGCGCGTCCACAACACGGCTGGATCTTCAGCCGTGAGATTGCTCCGCAGCAGATAATGGCCATCCCGTTGTTCGGCGGCTTTCAGCTTGGGCTTGTCGACTTGAAATGAGAACGTCTCCCGCGTGACCGCCTGGCCCATCTGCGGAAGCTGAATCTTCATAAACCCGAAAGCGCGGCCAGCCTCTTTCTTTTGCGGCGCCGATGCGCAACAGCAACGGATCGCGCTTGGGCACGCTTTTGCGCATGGTGCGCAGCTTGCGTAGCAGGCGAGCCAGTCGCTTGCGCCGCATGGCGTTCTCCTTTTCCTGCCGTCCTTCACTCTTGGCCAGCACGTAGAGTTCGCCCTCATGCTGGTACAACTTCACTTCAACGGAGTCTCGGACTTTTTGCCGCGGCAGGTCCAGCCACTTCTTTTCATGTTGGCGGATCCTGCCTTTGGGTGTGCCCACCAAGTAGAAGGTCCGCCGTTCCGGTTCGCGCATCTCCTGCAGGATCGCTTCACTCGGAATGCAAGTGTCCCCAATCTTTTGGAGAAAGCCCCGCAGGGTCGTGTGTTCCGACGTGTTCCCACTCATTACCTCATAGGCCAGCGGAAACCCATCCGGCGTCACCACCAGGGCGATGACCAATTGCAGACAGTCTGGTCTTTTTATCCCGATAAGACGAATTAAGGCGGCGATGGCCTGCGTTATTCATTACATGGGGATTTCTCAACAGGAATCAGCAGCCCTAGAAGGAATCTTATCGGAGGTCGTTCGCTGATCTCAAACCGTTCTCGGCGCCTAAAGATGTAGCTCAATCTCCTTTGACGCCCTTCAGCAGTAAACACACCCTTTCTGCGAGCAACAGACCTAAAGGTCCCCGGCCGCCTTTGCGTCGTGCATCAAACTTGACGTTGGCTTTTTGTAAGGAATGAAGTGTGGTTGCAGCAAGATTTGGTTGACTGAAGGTTGACCGTCCTTGTGATACAGAATCGCGGTCATGTGGTGATCCTTGAGCTTCTCCTGCCACAGCTGGTGCCAGTTCTTAGCCAGATACTGACAAGCGGCCGCCGTGCCATCTGCCGTGTGTCCGGCGCAAACCAGGTACGGCGTTGGTTCGAGGCCTCCCAAGTCGAGCAGAACGCGGGCCAGGAGCGCGTATTCGTAGCTGGTTTCCGGTCTAGGCGCCTCTTTCGTACCGTCCTCAGCGTACGTGAAGAAGTCATCAGTTTGGTCCTGATAGAAAACTTTGTACGACTTCGTAATTTCCCCGATTTCTACGGTGAGGTGGTTGAAACCTAGGCCCAGCGATATGCAACCCTCAGCTGGCCACGTGTGTCCACCTTTATGAAAATGGTCCGCAGCTATCTGAATCTTGCCTCCAAACTTCTGAAAGATTGGGTCGATTGCCAGGACAGCTTCCAATTCCTGAGACGGAACGATCTCCCGAATGCCTTTGGGAAGGGCGCAGAGGCCCTGCTTCGGCGGCTTGGCGAGCTTCACCATGCACAAATCCGCATCCTTGTAGCGGGGAAGGCTAGCCTCCAGACGATTCAGGAGTTCCACATCTCGCTCTGTCGGCAGACCTTTGGCACAGCGCGAAAAATAGTCGCAAAAATCGTCCAGACGCGGGAGCTGGGCATCGAAAAACACGGCTTTGTACTTAGACTTCAGGCTGTTTGGTCCAAAAAACGCGAGGAAATCCTCTAGCTCGCGCCGCTCGACGTCTGCGGTTGCGGCCCATACTGCGCTTGCCTCAGCCTCAACCTGTTCCGCGCTAGCAGGCTCTTTCCTGCTTGCAGTAATGACTGCCAGAAGTTTATGGCCAAGATCCGCTTCCCACCCGGCAATCGAGGGATTGTATTCGCAACATCGAAGGGCGGTCAGATCGAACGGGAGCTTCTTCGCCTTCGTTTTCTTAGTGAGCAAAATTACTCGCTTACCCATTGCATGAGCAAAACCGATCTCGTATACAACATTCGCGTTGACGTCGGAAATGTCGGCGATGCAGATCTCAGCTTCTTTGATCGCCGCCCAAATCTGGGCAATGACTACGCCGGGCTGAGTAATCTCGTCGCCTCGAACGGGAGCGAGGCCCGCCTGACAAATCGTTGGATGCAAGATCTTTTCATAGTTAGAAATATAGGGTTCTTTGAGGGGCGTGATGACGAAGCAACTTGGTCTGCCTTGAGGAAAAGTCATTGAAGTCCTTACGCGAGGCATTGTACATGGTTTTCGCCAGCTTTTCAAGCCGGTCACTGCCGGTCACTGGCGGTCACTGGCGATGTCGGTGATAACAGCCCTTCCGTTCAAGAATCGAGACCGCTCCCGTACGACCCATTACGAAAGGAGACGCCGACGCTGGCGCCTGCAGCAGCGCTGAAAACAGCTGGCGACAATGCTACACAACGTCCTGTCGTTAGAGTGGTACTCGACTTCGAACTCGGTCGCCGGCGCCCTGAACAAACATCTACTCAGGATTCGAGGCCCAGAAAGGCTCGCATGCGATCCAGTTCCGCTTCGAGTTCTCGCCTGAAGGCGCGATCGCGAGGTGGTTGCGATTCCACATAACCAAATTCAGGCTTGAGTTCACCGTTCTTCACTGCGAGATTGCCCCACCCAATCACGTGGTCGCGCCAAAGCAGCGGTAGTGCGTAATAGCCGCGCTTGCGTTTGGGTGCCGGTGTGTAAGCTTCGAATCGGTACACCCAGCCCCACAACAGTTCGAAGCGGGCGCGGTCCCACACCACCGGGTCGAAGGGCGCCAGCAAGCGCACCGTGTCCTGCGGCGCACGGGGCGCCGCATGCTCTTCTGCCGGCCAATACCAGTCGACGCCATCGAGTCGCGTATGCGCCAGACGCTGTTTGGCCCGCTGCAATGCATTCTTCAACTCGCCGTGCCACTGAGGCACCGCAAATCGCAGCCGGCGCACAAGGAATGACAGGCTCATACTGGGCAGTGGGGCGTAGATGCGGACGGCCACATCGACCAGCTCGTCGACCCGCGCGCGGCGCGCCGCCGCATCGCTCGGTCCGGGCCCATGCTCGTGTGCAGTGTAGATGCGGATGCCGCCCTCGCGTCGCGCCACTCGCAGCACGCCGCGGTAAAGCATGGCGTCCAGCAGATGGGTGGTTGCGCTCGACGAGCCGCCCCAGTAGTTCCTCACCGTGCCATGCGAAAAGTGGTCATCTACCTCGCGCGGGTGCACTGCACCGCGTTCACGGATGAACTCCAGCAGGAGCTGTGCCTTCTTCCTGCGTGCAGGCGGCCACGGCCGATGGCCCTCGGCAGGGACGCAGGAATCCGAGCGCGGATGCATCAGCGCCTGTATGGAGCGCGTCACGAAGCCGTAGTTGACAAAGACGTCTTCCTCGACGCCGAGCTTCGCATAGTGGCGTTCGAGGTCGCCGTCTCGGTAATCCTTCACTCGATGACGCAGCATCAGGTCCTGAGCGCGCGCCGGCGCGCGGATCGGATCGGCCTGCACAAAGCCCAGCCTGTGGAGGGCGTGCTTTAGCGTGGTGGGCGTGAACAGGCTGTGGGCGACAGCAAAGTGCCGCAGGTCGTCGAGGGTGATCAGCATGACCGAATGTTGCCCACAGTTTGCGGCGTAACGTCTTCATTCTAGTCCGACATAGCCTCTTGCAACTCCGACGTCTTGCCGCAGGATAGTCGCGCAGGCGATTTCGATTCTGGAAATCCGCGAAAGCCGTTAGCGGTTTACGGCCGACTTTTTCGTGGCGGGATAAAAACACCTTCCCCCTGGCTGTGGCAGGGTGTGCCAAGAATCGACAGCAGCAGCTCCGTGCGGGCCGAATCTAAACCGTGCTAGCACGCACCTCGTAATGCATCGCAATTGGTTCGATTCTGGATAATAGCCTTCGTGCTTCAGGCTCGAAAACCGGATTAGTATAGTCAGGACCGGCGAACCGCATCACTGCCTCAAGCGAGTCGAACAGGTTTACGACCACGAATTCAACCTCACGCGGTCCATCACTGCGGAAGACATAGCCACCGCGGTAGCCGCGGATGTCTTTCAGGGCCGGAAGCACTTCGTTCTTCAAGAAGGTCTCGTAACCGTCCGCGTTATGAACTTCAGTCCAGCCTCGCCAATGACGTGCAATCATAATTCACTCTACAGCGCCAGTATATTTCAGATTCACAGGTAGCGCTTTCGAGTCTCCGCGAGCTGTTCTACGTAATGGAGCGGCCTGGCAGCACCACGATTCTGCCCGGGGACACCGAACACTCGGAAACTAGTATGCCATCCTGCCAACTGGCGCCGTGCAAATGGGATGCGGGCGCCTTCCGCGCGGCGCGGATACCTGCCGATAAGGCCGGAAAACACCGCGTCGGCGCCGACGGCTATTTGCTGTCTTTTTTTGCTTGAATCTTCTCCATCGCCAGCTTCTCTGCGGTTGCCAGAGCATCCGCCGCCGGCACTTTCACATCCGGTTCCACGCCAGTACCTTCCCAGTTCGTCTTCGTCACCGGATCGAGTGATTTCGCAAACGGCACGCTGACCGTGAAGTAGTCGGCAATCGTGTGCCCCGACACCGGGTGCGCGCCGCCGCCGGTCGTCTCACCGACGATCGTGGCGCGCTTCTGATTCTTCAGATCGAACGCGAACTCCTCGGCGCCGGAGAACGTCCGTTTCGACGTCAGCACAAACACCGGTTGCTTCTTCAGCCTTGGTCCCGGCAGGTACGACAGCGTCCAGTTCTGCGTCGTCGAGTCCTCCTTGCGATTGTATATGTCGATCAGGTGCGCCGGCTGATCGAACAGGTAGCTCGCAATCAGCGTGACCATTGCCGGTTGGCCGCCACCGTTCTGCCGCAGATCGAAGATGATCGCATCGGTGTGCGCCACAAAGCCCATCGCTGCAACTACTGTCGGCCCGCAGAATGACGCATCCATAAACCCGTCGAACTTTACGTAGCCGATGTTATTCGGCAGGATCTCAACCTTGTCGAACGCACAATTGTCGTGTTCCATCTGTTGGTGAAATCGCGCCTCGTCTTCTGGGGTAGGCTCGGTCCGCGGGGGCATTTTGAAGGGGCTGAAGGCCACCCGCAGATGCTTGTCGTGGCTCACATCCTGCAGGTCCGTGGTCAGTCGTGCCGCAAGCGCATCCCCGTCTGAGATCGCATCATAGTCGCCCGTCGTCTCGTGCGTCTTCAGCGCATCGACCATCTGCTGCGCCGCTGCGGGTTCGACGTAGTACTCCTTCAGATAGACATCCACGCCGTCGATCACCTTCTTCCTCTCGGCGGCGTCTATCGTCACATTCTCTAGCACCGCTCCTGGGGGCAGCGCACGCAGCCCAAAGGTTCCTACGGTCGGTGGCTGGCCATCCTTCACTAGAAGGTTTCCGAGCGCGGTGGTCGGCCCACCCTTCTCTTTCACCCGGAAGCGAATATGCAGCGGCTCGCTGCTCTCGATCGACAGCAGCTCGAATCCGCCCGTTTGGTTACGGAATGAGACCATTCCATCGACGGACTGTGACTGGTCCACGGTCTTAACATACGTCTCGATCTTGGCGCTCTCGCCGCTATTGAAGGCATCCAGCCATGCCTGGAGCGTATGTCCGGCAGGAGTATTGGGAACGGTCACCTGAGCCAGTCCACACCCAACTCCCACGAACAGCAACGCTAACAATCTGCAAGGCATTTTGGGGATCATGTAATCCTAGACCTCCTCACATTACTGGACAAAACATTTCGTCAGACTGCGTGCGATAAAGACATAATACACCAGCGCTAAGCCTTCAGCTTCCGCCCTGAGGATTTTGACTTGGCCAAGGCGCGCGCCGTGGCGTTCGGGTTCCGCTTGCTGCGGATTCTTTTTGCGGCGGGAGGCCTTCAAATTTGTTATCGCCAGTTATCATACGTCCAGTCGGCCAATGCATTTCCGCGACCTGCTGACTACACATTCAAGTGGCCGCGATTCTTTGCGAATTTGAAGTACTTTCCTTCCCGCGAATCGCTCAGCCGGTGCAATTACTCACTATGTTGTTGCGCCTCGTGGCACACTCGCGAGCAACTGAAATGGCGCTTCTAATACTCTGCGAGGAAACCCGACAGGATAATCGCTGCGTCCGAAGAGGGCGCAATGCCATGAGTTCGTCTTGCGATATCCGACCTGGCGCGGAGTATCGCGCGATTGTAAGCTTCGAGAAACGGCGCGAGTGCCTGGCGAATTCCCTCTCCCGTTGCGAGCGCGATCGTCAGGTCGAGGTAGTCACCGAGCGGGATTCGGAGAACGCCCAGGGGAGTCGAATGGGGCAGCGCGGCCTCGTGCGCCCTCGCGATTATTCGATCGGGATCTGCCTGCCGGGCGGCAGAAACGAGAAGAGGGTAGACGATTTGATGCGGCAGATGGACACGCTGCTGTGGTGATTCTTCGAGGAACCATTCCGATCCATAGTTCTTCCCGGCCAGCGCCAGCATCATGACTGCGTAGGGCACTCGGGCTTCGAAATAGGCCTGAGCAGACAGCTCGAACGCGGCGCTGGCTAACATTCGATCATCATCCAAAAGATAATTGGCGCCCGCGCGCCTGTAGTTCGCGGCAGAGATTACCAAAGCGCGTCTGCGCTGCTCGGGTTCCTCGATGCGGAAGGCCAACGCGTAACCTCTTTCAGCCGCAGCGAATAGAAAGCGGCTATCGCGGCGGATCAACTCCGCGTTGAGATCAAGTTTCTTAAGAGAAGGGCCGATCATCTCATTCCAGGCACTTCTGATCATATATGCCTGACTGTACGGCTCATGGAAGAGCTCGCGCTGAGACCGTCCGCCCGAGCGAACTAGTCGAACGAGGGCGCACCTTGGGAGAATGGCTTTGTGCAAAAGAACGGATTATCGCGGCGTGGTCTGATGGCTCTTTCGGCGGGACTCCCCACTATCGCGGCCGCCCACGCCGCGGGCCGTACCGATGGATACGTCGATATTTTGCGTCCACCAGACCTTGCAACAGCCTTCCTCGAAAACGAAACCATTACACTGGCCCGCGACGGTCGCCGATGGACGGCGAAGGGTATTGCGGTTGAAGCCGAACCGCATGAGTCTGGCTTGCCGGTCCGAATTCAGGCTCCTGAAGCCCCGCTCATGCGTGTTCACCTCCGCTGGAAGACGAATGTGCCCGAGCGGTGGCGCATCCTCAATGACCAATGGGAGCGGAGTTACGGCGATCTGGAATGGCGCGGCATCCTCGGCGAGCGCATCCTGCCCTGGTACTTCCTGGCGTTCGACGGCCAGGCTACGCACGGTTATGGTGTCGCGACGGGCGGTTCGTCTTTCGCGTTTTGGCAGGTGGATCCGGTGGGTATTTCCTTATGGATCGACATCCGCAATGGCGGAGGCGCCGTTCGCCTCGGAGAGCGCACGCTGGAAGCTGCCACGGTGCGTATGCGGCGCGGCAGCAAAGGCGAGAACGCGTTCGAATCCGGGCGCCGCTTCTGCCGTGTGCTCTGCGACCAGCCCCGCCTCGCTTCGGCGCCCGTTTATGGCGGCAACAACTGGTATTACGCCTATGGTCGGAACTGCTCGGCCACCGACATTGAGCGCGATTCTAGTCTGCTCGCGGAACTGGCACCCACAGGCCCCAATCGACCCTTCATGGTGATCGACGACGGTTGGTCCGTCACCAACACGGCAGGTCCCTGGGAACGTGGCAATGCAAGGTTTCCCGATATGCCGCGACTGGCCGCCGCCATGAAACAGCAGAACGTTCAGCCGGGCATCTGGCTGCGCCCGCTCTTCACCACGGCCGAGATCCCGGACAGCGCGCGGCTGCGGGCTCGCTCCGGTTCGTCCAACAGCATCCTCGATCCCACCATTCCCGACATGCTGGAGATCGTGCGCCAGGACATTCGCCGCATGGTGTCCTGGGGCTTCGAACTGGTGAAGCACGATTACACCAGCTTCGATCTGCTGGGCCGCTGGGGCTCCGGTATGGGTGCGGATCTGACCGACCCCGGATGGCATTTCGCCGACCGAAGCAAGACCACGGCTGAAATCACGCTGGCGCTGTATCGCACCATTCGTGAAGCAGCCGGTAGCAGACTGATCCTTGGCTGCAATACCTTCGGCCATCTGGCTGCCGGATTGTTCGAACTGCAGCGTACCGGCGACGACACCAGCGGCCGCGAATTCGACCGCACGCGGCGCATGGGTGTCAATACATTGGCATTCCGTGGACCACAGCATCGAGCCTTTTTCGATTTGGATGCCGATTGTGCGGCAATTACGCCGCAACTCCCTTGGGACTTGGCATCCAGGTGGCTTGACCTCCTTGCGCGCAGCGGAACCGCGCTGTTCGTCTCTCCGGATCCTAGAGCGCTAAACGCCGAATCGAAGCAGGCCATCAAGCATGCTTTCGCCACGGCTGCAACGCCGCACTACACGGCTGAACCGCTCGACTGGATGGACACCACCACGCCAGGCCGCTGGCGCATGCAAGGCCAGACCATCGAATACGACTGGTATGGATCCGAAGGCGGAACTCCTTTTCCGCGGTAGAGTGCAATACTGACGCGGCATGCTAGCGGGCTTCAGATTCGAGCACAGCTTCAGCCGTTCGCACCGCTGCATCCACCAAGCGATTCCAGTTCTCCTTCCCCAACGCCTGCTCCAGGCCCTTCTGAGCGCTCCGCCAATAGGGAAGTGCGCGTTTGTATTCCCGTTTTCCCGCTGCCGTCAGGGAAAGCCGTAGTTCGCGCCGGTCCGCTCCGGCCTCGGCGTGAAGCCATCCTTTCCGGCGCAGCGGGCCCAGCGTTCTGGTGAGGGTTGTGCTGTCGATTTCGAGCAGCTCAGCCAGCTGTTTCTGGGAGATCTCAGACACATGATGCAAAGCTTGTAGAAGGGTAAACTGAGTGGCGTGCAGGCCGCTCGGACGCAGCACGGCGTCGTAATACCTGGTGACCACTCTGCCGGCCCTCCGCAGATTGGCACACGCACATGGCAGCCGAACCGCCGTCTTGCCCGGCGCTCTGGAATTTTCTGGCATCTCATTCACAAAATGCTTGTATCTACATTTATATCAGGACAATGCGGCCCTTCGCAATTTTCCTGCGACCAATTACCTGTATCTACATCCATATCGCTAGGAAATCCAAGCGACAAAGGAGATCGAAACAATGAACCAACTAGCACCCAGTTATTTGCTGCCTGAAACGCTGATCGGAACCGCGGCGGTCGTGACCGTTGCGCTATTGGGGCTGCACCGCGCTCTCAGCCGCGCCGCATTGCCAGCCCGCGACCGCGGCCGCGCGTTTTGGAGCGCTTCCGCCCTGCTCGTGGCATGGTTCTTCGCCGCGTTGGTGCTCACCTGGTCGGGCTTTTACCAGGGAGTGTCTTCCCGCGTTCCCACCGTCCCGTTGGGCCTGTTGATCCCGATTGCCGCCGGTATCGTACTGTTCCGGCGCTGGCCCCTGCTCAGGCGCATCATCGAGGCCGTCCCCCAGAGTTGGATCGTGGGTGTCCAGGCCTATCGTGTAGAGGGTTTGATCTTCCTCATACTCTATGCGGGAGGATGGTTGCCAGGCGAGTTTGCGTTACCGGCTGGACTCGGGGACGTGACCGTCGGGCTGCTTGCGCCGGTTGTTGGCATCGCCTATATGAGTGCGTCACGCGGCCGATCTGGTTGGCTGCGCGCCTGGAATCTTCTTGGGATTGCCGACTTGGTTGTTGCCGTGACGACTGGCTTTTTGACGTCGCCTTCGCCGCTGCAACTACTGGCGCTCGATCGGCCAAATGAGCTCATCAGCTCGTGGCCGCTGGCCCTGGTCCCGGTATTTCTGGTGCCTCTTTCGGTGTTGCTGCACTTGGCGTCCTTGGAAAAACTGCGCCAGACTGACCGCGAAAGGCGGGATCTGAAACCGCTTACATGGCAGCTTACGCGGCAAGCGTGACTACGCCATTGCTGATCTCATCGTGTTTGCCGCCGTCTCACCAGGAAATAAGCGGCCGTCAGCACTCCGAGCCACGGCAATCCGGCAATGATCGTTACACGCATCCCCTCGATCCACCACGTGGTCGCGATGATGGCGATGATCGCTGCCATTCCGAGCAGCGAGGTGTATGGGTATCCGATCATTCGAACAGGCAAGCGGGGGCGTCCCGAGGCGTCCCACTTCGGACGGAAATAAAGATGCGTAATGAAGATCATCAGCCACACAAACAATCCGCCGAACAGGGAGATCCCGAATAAATAAACGTAAGCGCCATCGGGATACAGCAGCGCGACGACCAGTGCGAGTGCCAACCCCGCGGCTGAGACCAACAACGCGACGACTGGGGTCCCTCGGGGCGAAACGCGGCCAAACGAAGCGGGAGCATACCCCCCGCGCGCCAGCGAAAACATCATGCGGCTGACCAGATACAGATTGCAGTTCATGCCGGACGCCGCGGCGGTGATCACCACGAAGTTCACCACGTTCGCCGCGGCCGGCACGCCGATCAACTGAAACACCTTCACGAAGGGACTTGCAGTGACGTCCGAGCCTGGTTGAATCTGGTTCCAGGGAACGATCCCGATCAGCACGACGATCGCTCCCACATAGAACAGAATCAGACGGCTGACCATCGACCGCATCGCGCGCGGCACGGCCGTTTTGGGATCCTTTGCCTCGCCCGCGGTGACCGCGACGACCTCGGTTCCGATGTAGCTGAAGATCACGAACGCCATCGCCATCCACACGCCGTGCCAGCCGGCGGGGAGAAATCCTCCATGCGCGCTGAAATTCGACAAGCCGATAGCGGGCGCGGGGCCGAACCCGGCGAGCAGCGCCAGACCGACACCGATGAACAGAATGATCGCCACTACCTTGACCATCGCGAACCAATATTCAAAGCTGCCAAAGCTCCCGACACTGCGAGCGTTGACGTACAGCAGAGCGGCCGAGAATCCGAGAATCCAAAACCATTTAGGACTATTCGGGAACCACCACTGGCAGTAGATCGCGATGGCCGTCGCTTCGCCGCCGATGGCAATACATTGCGCCGCCCAATACGTGTAGCGGACGGTGAAGCCCGCCCAGGCGTTCACATAAAGTTCGGCATACACTCCAAAAGAACCTGCGGTGGGATGAGCGACTGCCATCTCCGATAGCGCGCTCATGAAGAGCAGGGCAATCGCGGCTCCGATCAGATAGCTGATGATGACGCCAGGGCCGGCGATGCGCACCGCGAGCGAGCTGCCGAGGAAGAGTCCGGTACCGATCGCGCCCCCGATGGCGATCATACTGAGCTGGCCCGAGGCGAGCTGACGCGAGAGCTGCTCGCCCTTTTCGATGCCGCCGGGAGCCGCGTCAGTCATCGTTCATAGGCTTCGCCCGGACTACCCGACGGATAGAACGCTCCCAGCAGCTTGATCGTGGATGTCCCTGGATTCTCCACGCAATGGCGTACGCCGATGGGAAAGTAAATGCTGCTGCCAGCCCCGAATTCACACGATTCGTCGTCGGTGTGCACAATCCCGTGGCCTTCCAGGATGAAAATGCCTTCTTCGTAGGTGTGGTGGTGGACCGGCGCTTTGCTCGGCGGAATCCGTCCCGCGAACTGGGTGATCTGTTTGCATCCGAGATCCGTATTGACCAGGTAGCGGAACAGACGGTCTTGGCCGGCGCGAATGTCTTCGCGCAGGTCTTCATGCACCAGTAACCGCGGCGGCGTGCCGGACCCCGCCGGCAGCGGACCATCGACGATGTGACGCCGCGGGTCCTCGGGGCAACACGAGCTGACCAGACGAATTGTCTCCGCGCCAGTGTTCTCGATGTTATAGACCGACCCAGGGGGAACAAAAATCGCAGCCCCGCAGCTGAGCGTGTATTCGAATCCGTTGATGCGGCATTTCCCTTCGCCGCTGGCGACGTAGAGCACTTCTTCGGCCCTCGGATTCACCACCGCCGGCGATAATCCCGGGGCGTACTCGCTAACCGTCTGGGTGATGCGCTGGGCGCCGCTGTTTTGGGAAATGATCGTCCGTGCCGTCCAGTTGCCGAGAGTGGAAAACTGCCCGTCTTCGGCGCCATACACCCGGCAACCGCCGCTAAGAATTTTCATGTGCGCACCATTAAATCCAGGGTGTCTTCGAGAGCCGTCAATGCAACGTTGACGTCCTCCAGAGTATTGTATACGTGGAACGCAAAGCGTACCCCGTCGCGACGCGTCGAAGCCGCGATTCCGCGCCCGGTGAGCTTGGCGAGCACCGCGGCGGCATCCTTGGCGCGGAGCACCACCAGCGGTCCCACACTCGATGACGGGGTTTTGGAATCGATGCGCAAATCGCGAACACCCTTTAGGAATGCCCTCGTCAGCCGTTCGATCTGCGCGGCGACATTGTCCATTCCGATGCCGGTCAGCAGATCGATCGCCGGCCGCGCGAGATAAATGTTCGGGATGGGAGGCGAGCCGCCTTCGAAGCGCCGGGCATCCGGCGAGGGATCCAGGCACTTCGTATTGAACGCGAAGACGTCGCGCTGGGCCATCCAACTCGTCATGGTCGGCGTGAGCGTCTCGATGAGTTCCCGCCGCACGTAGAGGAAACCCAGCCCCGGCGGCCCCAGCAGATACTTCAGCGTGCCGGTGACGAAGAAGTCGACGTCCAGCGCTTTCACGTCAATCGGGCGGGTCCCGCAATCCTGATAGCCATCGAGAAAAAGAAGAGCGCCTTGCGTATGGGCGATCTTCGTGATAGCCGCCACGTCCGGCCGGAACCCGTTGACAAAGGAGACCTGCGTCAACGGCACGATTCGCGTCCGCTCATCCACGGCGTTTTCGTAGCATTCGGTGGGAACCGTGTTGTTGACGCCGTCCAGAAAGTGGATCTCGGCCCCACGCGGGCGCTGGGCGAGCCAGATGTGCGCCGTGGTCGGAAATTCGTACTCGCTCAACACCACCTTATTGCGTCCATCGAACTGAAGCGCGTTCGCAATCGGATTGATTCCCGCCGAAGCGCTGGTGACGATCGCAACCTCGTCCGGCTGGGCGTTGATGAAGTGCGCAAAGGCGCCGCGCAGCGCCTCGTAGGCTTCCATCCATTCATCCCAGGGCGCAGCCGAGGTCCGCCAACTGGCTGCATATTTCTGCATGCCGGCTTCAACGGCGTCGCATAGCGCGCCTTGGGAGCAGTTATAGAGGTAAGTCTTTTCCCGGAGAATCGGGAAGTGCGATCTCAATTCCGAGATTTGTTCATCGGTCAGCATTTTTTACTTCCTGGTAGGCTTCACCCATTCGAACTACGTCCGCGACGAATCGCTTGAGAGCCTCGGGGTTTCGAAGGACGTGGAGGTTCGCGTTAGCCGCATGGTCAGCGATCGCTTTCAGGAGAAACTGACGGCTTTGGCGGCGATACCGCAACAGCCAGAGCCAGAAATCGGAACGCTCGCGCGATCGCCGGACTGCTCGCCAGGCGCATCGGACGAGCGAGAAATCCAGGAAAATAATTGTATCGGCAGCACGAAGCCGGATTTCGACAGCGTCATACATTCCCAGGTCGCCGTCCATGATCCACGCGTCCTCCTCGACGAGCCTCTGTTGTATCTCGACCCACTGATCGCGGGGTGTCGCGACAAGGCCTGGCCGCCAGAACACCTTGTCCAGCTCTACCACGGGCAGCCCCGTGATCTCGCCCAAGTGCGCCGCGAGGGTCGACTTACCTGAAGCTCCAGGACCAAAGATGACCACGCGCCTCATATCCCCAGCCTAACCTGACATCTACTGCGTGACGCTGAGCTTCGCAGGCGCGCTCGAAACGCCGCCGACTGTAACAACCACGAACTGCGCGCCGATCCCGACGCCACCGGGAACCTGAAAGTTGATCTGCGTCACGCCAACCAGGCCGGCAGGTATTCCGATAAAGTCGATAGGCGCCGGCACGTCGCCGATAGTCACAGTCGTCGTTTGGTCCGGCTGAGGTAAGTTGGCAATCGGCGTTCCCGCGGCCGGCGCCGCGCCGGTCGGGATGTGTGGAGTCATGCTGCCTGCGCCGGTCACAAAAAGTGTCGTGATCTGCCCACGGATTGCGCTCCCGTTCGGGACAATCGCGCCAGTCTGGTCTGTAAAGATGCCCGGCGCGGCACTTGCGATAGGGAAGGTTTGGGACGTGGCCTGCCCGTTGTTGTTGATTTGGAGAGTCGCCGTTCCGTTCACTGCGGTTTCGTACGGAATCTGGAGGTTCAACTGCCCCGGAGAAACGTAATACAGCGGTGCGGCGACGCCGTTCACAGCCGCCTCCACGCCGGCCATGGAGATGGGAAGAGGAACAACGTTCTCACCCGCCATGGAAGGCGCAAGCCGCGAGCCGAACACCGAGAGAGCCATTCCCGGGGCGTACGCTTGCGTGAAGGACGCGCCATTCGCAAGGCCCGAAATCAAAATGGAATCCGGGGCGCCCGGCACTGAAATGGGGATCAATGCTTGTGCCTCGGGTGAAGGCAAGCTTTCGGCGGCTCCAGACAGGGCCGTCACCACGTAGTAATAAGTCGTCCCCGGCGTCAGTATGTTGCCCGTACCGCTCGCATCGGTGTATGTCCGTATCGTGGTCCCCGTCAAGCTCGCGACGATCGCATACGGACCGCCGGTTGTGACGCCGCGCTTTACGTTGAATCCAGTGGCGGCGGAGCCGTCGCCTTGACTCCACGCCCAGGTAAGCGTCACGGTATGCTGCGTCTGCGCGATTAAGCTGGAACAGAAAGGCGCTACCGCGAGAAACACGGCCATGGAACGAATCATTATGCCTGCGGCTGGGGCAAATGATCTCGCACCCATGCTTGATATTATATCGAGATCACGTCCGAAACTCCGCGGCGTGATCGGTCGCCCAGTCGCGGAACGTTCGCGCCGGCGCTCCGGTGATCTCTGCGACCGTGGATGTCACGAACGCAGGTTGACCGATTGCCGCAGCCCAGGCGTCGAGCAGCATATTCACGACGAACGCAGGTGTGGAGGTGAGCCACTCAGATCTGGCCTGTTCCGGCGACATCTCTTCAATGCGCAGCGACCGGCCGATCACACCACCGATTGTCGCTATCTGCTCGAACTGGCTCAGGGATTGAGGCCCCGTCAGAACGTACTCCGCGCGGGCGTGCCCATCCTCGCACAAGGCGCGGACCGCCACTGCGGCGATGTCACGGTCGTCGATAGGAGCTGTAGGAGCAGCCAGATAGGGCCAGCGCACGACATCGCCGGCGCGGATCTGCGGCGCCCACCAGGACCGCGCATTCGACGTGAACATTCCGGGCCGCAGGAAGGTCCATGCGCCGCGCGTGCCTCATGATCCGCTCCAGAGCGGGAGTGATGGCATCCGGCTGGGCGGTCCACACCAGGAACACTGTGTCGATGCCGTCAAGGCATCCATCAAGGGTCTCGGGAAGAGTGAGATCCCCTCGCACGACCTCAACCTGTGGCGGCAAACCAGCCGTGTACGGGTTGCGGACCAGCGCGCGGACTCGCACGCCCGCGGCCGGCAATTGAGAGATAACCTGACGGCCGACTCTGCCGGTAGCTCCAATGATGAGAATCCGATTCAAGTCTACCTGTCGTTCTTGAGTTCGACAACCATCACTTCTATTGGCTTATCGCCGGCATTCACATCGGCGTGCATGGTATTCGGAGCATTCGCGGGCAACCAATACGCCTTTCCCGTTTCCCACACGTGTCGCTCGCTTGAACCGTCTTGCTCCACGATGTTCATCGTGCCGCCCTGCAGCGCGATGATCACTCGCCCGTGCTCATGGCGATGCATTGCTAACGGCGCGTTCGGAAGCACGACGGACTTCCAAACCTTCACGTTCTCATTCTCGAACTGCGGAATTCGCTGCGTCTGTGAGCGCAACACGCTGAAGGCTCCTACGAAGACGATAAGCGTCAACACTGCGCCACTCCATATTCGTTTCATCTCGCTTCACGCTCCAATTGAGTTAGTCTACAATACTATTCACATAGATCAATCGCAAATGCGATATCGTCGGGACATGCGCGTTAGAATCGCCCTCGTCGCTTTGTCTCTACTGACTGCCGGGGATATGGCAGCCCAGCTCGAACGAGTAGATCTCCCTGTCATCCCAGTCGGACTCGACGCCTACCGGCTGTGGGAGAGATGGCCTTACCAGCGAATCGGAGCGCGCGCCTACATGCGCAGCACCTATGATCGCAGCGGGGGCAATGAAGGCGCCGATGCCAGTCACTTCCTATACCAGTTAGCCAACGACTTCAGCGTCTCGCTCGACGTCGAAGGCCCTGGCATCCTTTACTTCGCGCGCTACAACCACTGGCACGGCAGCCCCTGGCATTACGTCGTAGACGGTGCTGACCACACCATCGAGGAGAGCAGTACGGTCGATCCGCTCCATCCTGCCGAGAACTCGGTTTTCCTGCCGGAGAGGCTGTTTCCAAACCCGCTTACTTGGACCTGGTCGCTCACACGGGGCGCCGATCTCACGTGGGTCCCGATCCCGTTCATGCGTTCCTTCCAGATGGCATACTCCCGTACACACTACGGAACGGGCTATTACATCTACCACCAGTATGTCCGTGGCGCGAGTCTGTCGCGCCCAATTCGCTCCTGGGACCTGCAATCCGCACCGGACGCGGACGTGCTGGCGCTCATCGGCCGCGCCGGAAGCGATCTCGCGCCACGTCCCAATACTCCCGAAGGCATCGCCGTCGGAGTCCAGGAGCGCCGTGGCGAAGTGACGCTCCCCGGCAGCGGCGCCGTCTTGCTCACTCGCATCACCCAGGCGCCTTCGATGCTGCGCGCGCTGGAGCTTTCCCTGCCGCGCAAGAACGCCGTAGAACTCTCTCTGGCTCGCCTGCGAGTCGTTTGGGACGACCGGCCCGTGCCTTCGATTGAGGCGCCCCTGGCGCTGTTTTTCGGGGCAGGCACGTTCTACAACCGTGACGGCCGCGAATATCTGGTTAAAGCTTTCCCCGTCTTCGTGCGGTTCGACGCCGAACGCGTGTATCTCGCATGTTTCTTCCCGATGCCGTTTTTCCGCTCCGCCCGCCTGGAACTCGTCGGAGCGGGGGGCGCCGATATTGCCGGCATTCGCTGGGCGGTCCGCTACGTGCCGTACAAGGATGCGGCTAGCCACGTCGCGTATTTCCATGCCACTTATCACGATCACCCGTCGCCAGAAGCGGGCCAGGACCTGCTCCTGCTGGACACGCGCGAGACCGAAGGAGGCGGGGATTGGTCTGGCCATCTTGTGGGCACCTCGTGGATCTTTTCGCATCGCGCGGTACTGAACACGTTGGAAGGCGATCCGCGCTTCTATTTCGATGACAGCCTCACGCCACAAGCGCAGGGCACCGGCACCGAGGAATGGGGCGGCGGCGGGGACTACTGGGGCGGCCAAAACATGACGCTTCCATTTGTCGGGCATCCGGCAGGCGCGCGGAGTGCGCCGGAGGCGCGGGACGAGCTGGATAAAATCGAGTCTGCTTACCGCTTCCTGTTGGCGGATCTGATGCCATTCGGCAAGAATGCGCGCATCACACTGGAACACGGCGGCGCCAACCAATCCACCGAACACTACGAGACAGTCACTTATTGGTACGGAGCCCCGCGCGCGACGCTGGTGAAGACCGACGAGCTGGTGATCGCCGACCCCACGAGTGAGAAGGCGCACCATTACGTGTCTCCCGACGCTTCTCCGCCTTACGAGATCAATTCCCGCTACGAATGGGGAGTGGACACGGTCGATGGCAGGGAGATTTTCCCGCCTCATACTGACCGCGGCCGCCATACCAAAGGCACATCGGAATTCACCATAAAAATTGATTCCCGGAACCTGGGTGTGATGCTTCGCCGCAAGCTCGACTATGCATTTCCTAACCAGCGCGCGGAGGTCTATGTCGCCGACGCCCACGAACGAAAACCTCAATGGAAGCCTGCCGGCATCTGGTATCTGGCGGGTTCAAATACCTGCGTGTATTCGAATCCGCAGGCGGAGTTGGGAGAAACTCAGCACATTGTGCAGACCTCAAACCGGCGTTTTCGAGACGATGAGTTTCTGATCCCGCGCGATCTGACCGAGGACCGCCGCGCAATTCGCATCCGTATTCAATTCACGCCGGTCAACCGTCCGCTCTTCCCGGGCTATCCTGTGCCCGAACTCGCCTGGAGCGAAGTCCGCTACACGTCTTACAGCTTCGTGCTGCCGTAACTTAGGTGGGACAGGCCTCCGGCCTGTCCTTCTGATGGGAGTTCTGGTTCTCGTATCGGTCCTATTCGCTACAGTCGTAATCTAAAGTACGCTAAACTTCGGAAGTAATGAAGGAAGCTGGGAAAGAGAAGATCAAAGCGGCTGCCGCGGCGTCCGTGGGCGCCGGTGTCGGCGGGGCTGGTGGTGCCACAGCGGGAGTGCTGGAACTCGCCGCCCAGGGAACTCTGACCGGACTGTCCGCCAGTGTGATCATTGGGGTAGGAGCCGCCGCTGGTGCCTTGGTTGCTTTTTTCGGATACAAGCTCTACCGTCGCGTAAGAGAACCGAAGAGTTGAGCGTGAAACGGATACTGCTCGTCATCGGCATCATTGTGATCGTGCTCGTCTTTCTGATCCATCGCTATCGACAGGCATCCAGTGGCTTAAACGTCGAGCCGCACGCTGCGAAAGAAATTGAGAAGGCCAAGCGGCGGTGAACGCCGCCTTCCCCCCAGCCTCCCCCCCCCGGCCTTGACGAGTCGAAAAAGCGGTGTCATAATTCCCGGTACGCACGGTTCTAGTGCTTTACCATTAGGCCGCGTTGGGGTTCATTGGGACAGGCGGTCGCCGCGCGGAGACTTTCATGTCTGCTGGATCGGGAATTCGAGCACTCACGTTTCACCGGGTGCATCCAAACAAAAAGCTAACGGAGGGCATATGCATAAAGCTAATTCGCCGGCTTGGCCGCTTTCGGCCAGAAACCGATTTCGCTGGCTGACCATCCTGGCAGTCGCCATCGGCACGTCTGCACCGGGTTGGGCACAGCTCTACACCGGCACTGTCACGGGAGCCGTTACGGACCCGTCCGGAGCGGTCATCCCAAGTGCGCACGTACGCCTGGTTGACTCGCAGAAGGGCTACTCTTTCGCCGGTGAAACTGACGCGACGGGACGCTATTTGTTCCGCAGTGTCCCGCCGGGACTTTACGGGATCACCGTCGAGGCGCACGGGTTCCAGATCCAGGAAGAGTCTGGCATCAACATCGACGTCAATCAAAACGTCGCGGTCAATATCTCCATGAAAGTGGGCGCCACCACGGAGACCGTCGAGATTACCGCGGCCGCACCCGTGCTTTCGACTCAGGACGCTGTTACCGGCCAACTGGTAGACCGTAGGTTCATCAACGATCTGCCGCTGGTGAGTCGCTCCATCAGTGACCTCGCGTACCTCACTCCGGGAGTGACTGAGGTAGACACGACCTGTCCGGGCTGCACGGCGAACAACTTCATTTCCAACGGCACCCGTAACGCCACGGCCGACATCCTGATGGACGGCGTCACCGTCACCAACTTCGAGCAGAATAGCGGCATCTTGTTCCCCCTGTACACTCCCTCCATTGAGGCCGTGGAAGAGTTCGTGGTGCAGGAGTCGAACTTTAGCGCGGAATATGGTTTCACCGGATCCACCATCGTCAACATGATCGTCCGCTCGGGAACCAATCAGTACCACGGCAGCGGTTACGATTTTCTTCGTAATCAGAAGCTGGACGCCAACAACTTTTTCGATAATGCCGCTGGCGTTGCGCTTCCAGCCTTGCGGCGGAACAACTTCGGAGCCACCATCGGCGGCCCCATCAAACACGATAAGACGTTCTTCTTCTTCGACTACGACGGCACGCGTTCGGCCACGCTGAGCAGCTTCCAGGCGGGAGTGCCCAGCGCGCTCGAACGCACCGGTAATTTTGGCGAGTTGTGTGGCTATGCGGGTGGAACTTTCAACTCGAACGGCATGTGCTCAGCCGCCGCGGGACAGCTCTGGGACCCTTACAGCGGCGTCTATGACTCCTCCAGGGGCGGCCCCGTGCGGTCCCAGTATATCCCCTTCGACAATCTGATCACCTATATGAGCCCGGGCCTTCCCGCGACTCCCGGCAACCTGATTAATCCCATTGCCTCCAAGATGATGCAGTATTTCCCGCTGCCCAATGTCGCCGTGGGAACCTCCGCGTACAATCCCTATACCAATTGGCAAGGCTCGGCGGCCAGCAAGGGCGAAAACAATCAGTTCGACATCAAAATCGACCATCGCTTCAGCGATAAGGATCTCTTAGCGGTCAGGTACTCGCGTCAATGGGCTCCCGGCTTTCCGGTGAACTGCTTTGGAGACGTTGCCGACCCGTGTGACTTTGGTCCGAGCACGGGCGACGCGAACCTGGTGGCCATCAATCACACGCATACCTTCACGCCGACGCTGCTGCTCACCGTTTCCTATGGGCTCGCGCGAAGCTACACTTTTTCCGAAGGCATCGAGAATGAGAGTCAATACAAGGGTCTGTCCCCCACCGCGACTTTGGGAATGCCGCAATACATGGATACCTCCGGAATCCCACAGCTCCCCAGCATCGAACTCGGGAGTTATACGCCGGCAGGGGCCTCCAGCACTAATATCGGAACTCAGCCCTGGAGCTATCTGCGTGAGGGTACCGAAACACATGAGCTGCTGGGCACGGTGAACTGGGTGAAGGGCACTCACGATTTGAAATTCGGCGTCGAAGGCCGGCTGCATCGCACTAACTTTACCCAACCGGGCACTCCGGGAGGTCTCTTCTATTACGACTTCAGTGGCACGTCCGAATTCCCGGCGTCCGGCGGCGGCGACGCGTTGGCCAGCTTCATGACCGGCGTCGGGGGCCCCGGGTCCTGGGGGCAGTACGAAGTCCCGAATTACGTCAGCACACAAAGTTTCCAGTATGGGGGCTTCATCCAGGACACTTGGAAAGTCAGCAAGAAACTCACGCTCAACATCGGACTCCGCTATGACATTTCTACGCCCAGGAGCGAGCGGTACAACCGCATGAATTCCCTCTCTACGTCAGTGGTGTCGCCCATCACCGCCCCGGGTCTTGGAACGCTATATGGCGGCGAGATTTTCATGTCTCCCAGCAACCGTAACAATTACGGCACCGATTTCGGCGATGTGGGTCCTCGGATTGGTCTGGCTTATCACGTTCTTCCCAAGACTGTGATACGCGGAGGCTATGGGATCTTCTACTCGACGGTGAGGTCCGGCGCCGCCGGCACGGGCCCCACCGGATACCAGGGCTATGACCAGACCACTACCTGGTATGCGCTGAACCCGAGCAATGGCGCAACGCCTTACGGAACGCTGAGCAACCCCTTTCCCAATGGCGTGACGCTGCCGCCGGGCAGTAGCCTGGGGCTGCTCAATGACATTGGTCTCGGGGCGGCCGGCCCGATCCCGTCGATCGATACGCCCAATCCCTATGAGCAATCGTATAGTTTCGGTATCCAGCATGAATTGCCGTCCAACACGCTGCTGGATGTGAGCTACGTCGGTAAGAAGGGCACGCATCTCTACTTTGGCGGCGCCGGTAGTTTGAACCATCTCGGTCCCCAAGTCGAGCAGTATAACTCCAGCCAGATTACCGCGCTCAATACCTATGTGAACAATCCGTTTTACAACATCATCACCAATCCGAATAGCGGGCTCTCAGCGGCAACGTACCCGGCCTATCAGTTCCAATTGCCGTACCCTCAATTCACCGGCTTCAGCGGCGACGATCCGCCCTGGGCTAACTCGGATTTCAATGCTTTGCAGATTAAAGCCGAAAAGCGCTTTTCTCGCGGGTTGCAGTTCCTGGTCACCTATGTTTGGTCGAAGTCCATCGACGACGCATCCACCACCAGCGGCAACGTCACCTGGCTCGGTGGTACAACGCATTTGGCGGATCCGAATAATTTCGCGCTGGAAAGGGGTCTTTCGACCTATGACATTCCCTCCGTGCTGCAGTTCAGTTACACCTACGAACTGCCCATTGGCCGCGGCAAAGCGATCGGCGCCGATATGCCTCCAGTGCTGAACGCCATCATCGGCGGCTGGCAGACCAATGGGATTTGGCGAATCAACGACGGACGACCGGAGATCCTGAGTCTTTCCGGCGGCCAAAGCCTGCCGACCTACGGCGCCCAACAGCCCGACCTGACTGCCACTCTCAACTGCGCCAGCTCCAATATTCTGACTCAATACTTTGCCAATCCGGGTGTGCTGGCCGTGCCGGCTCCCTTCACTCTAGGTACCGCGCCCCGCACCGATGGAAGTTGCCGGCAGCCCGGCCAGTTCAATGCGAATCTGTCGCTCTTCAAGGAATTTCAGTTATCGATGCTGCGGGAAGGCGCCAAACTGCAGTTCCGCTTCGAGACCTACAATGCGCTGAATCACCCGCAGTTTTCCGGCCCCAATACCACGGTCAATGGCGGCAGCTTCGGCGTGATCACCAGCACGGCGAACTCGCCAAGAGAGGCGCAGGTAGCGCTGAAACTGTACTGGTAAAGCCGGCTATTTATTACGGCGATTCCCGGACAGTAAGAATCTGGTCCGCCTTCACGTTTTCGAGGATCTGATGGATTCCGCTGGGCCACCAGATCTCCAACTTTGTGACGCGCTCGGCGGAGCCCAGACCGAAATGCACGCGAGGGTCGCTTGAAGCGCCAAGGCCGGTGCTGGTGGTGGCGTGATTGTATAAAGGCGCGCCGCCGGCGGGCGTGACTTTCAACTTTGCGCCAAGCCCGTCATGGTTGCTGCGCGTGCCCACCAGCTTGACCAACAACCAGTGATTCTTTCCCGGCGAGCGGTTCATAAGGATTTCGGGCCGGCTGTTCTGGATGGTCACCACCACGTCCATGCGTCCATCGTTGTTCAAATCTCCGAATGCCGCGCCGCGATGCGCCTGGGGTGTAGTGAAGCTGGGACCCGCGGTCGCGCCGACGTCCACAAACCGGTTCCGGCCTGTATTCCGGAGAACTTGATTAGGCAGCTTCGAGGGAAGGTGATCGATCTCCTCGGAGTTGTCCAGGATCGAAGCGCAGGCGGCGAACAGGTCTTTCCAGCCGTCGTTGTCGAAGTCGACAATCCCTGCGCCCCAGCCCGTCATTCGAGCCGTCGCGCCGGCCACGCCCCACGCGCTGGTGACATCCAAGAAATCCTTTCCCGTATTCCGGAAGAGCGGAAACATATCGCCAATCATCCCGGTCACGAAAATATCGGGCCGGCCGTCGTTATCGATATCGCGGAAGTCCGCCCCCATGCCGGCGATGGACTTGCCGTTCTCGTTGAACGCCACGCCGGCCGCAATTCCCACTTCACTGAAAGTCCCATTGCCGTTGTTGTGAAACAGAAAATTTCGGTAAGTGTCGTTGGAGACGAACACGTCCGTAAACCCATCGCCATCGTAATCGGCGAAGACCACCCCCATGCCCTTGCCGATGTGTCTGCCGATTCCGGAACGCTCCGAGACATCCGTAAAGGTGCCGTCGCCGTTGTTGTGAAACAGCATATTCGGCTGTCCGGTGTAGCTGTTCGGCGAACAATACGCGACGATGTTGCCAGTCTTACAAACGGGCTCGGTCTCGAGCGACCAGTTCACGTAATTGGTGACGAATAGATCCAGGCGGCCGTCGTTATCGTAGTCCAACCAGCCTGCGCTGATCGACCATGTTTTGCCCAGCTTTTTATCCACGCCCGCGACACCGGCTTTTTCAGTCACGTCCGTGAACGTGCCGTCGCCGTTATTATGAAAGAGCTGATTGCGGTTGACGCCGGTGACATACAAGTCTACCCACCCGTCGTTATCGTAATCGGCCGCGGCCACACCCATTCCGAAACCGGCGCCGCGCACGCCGGCCTTCTCGGTCACATCGGTAAATGTGCCGTCGCCGTTGTTGCGATAGAGGCGGTTCCAGTAGCGCGGGTCGGACTTGTCCATGCCGGGCAGGCGCGCTCCATTGACGAAATAAAGGTCCATCAGCCCGTCGTTGTTGTAGTCGAATATAGCAACGCCTGAGATCATGGTTTCAATCTGGTGTTTGCGAGCGCTGGCGCTGTTGTCCAAGACGAAGTGGACCCCCGAGCTTTCCACGATGTTTTCAAAAACAATGGGACCAGCCGGTACACCGGCCAAAGCAAGTGCCGCGGCCAAAGCAAGTGCGGCGACAGCCATGCTTGAAGCAAGCTTCACTGCGGCTCCACGATCTTATGATAACGACCGATGCCCAGCCCCGGCACGGTTTGCACCTGTCCGCTGGGCCAATGGATCTCCGCGTTCACTTCGCGCGGCGCATGTTCGCCCAGCCCGAAAATCAGCCGCTTGTCGTGCGAGGAGAGATAACTACTTCCTCCCGTAATCCAGCGCACCAGTTTCCGGTCACCCAGCGAGACCACCACCTTCGCTCCGATCGCGTCGCGATTGCTGCGCGTGCCCTGAAGCTCGAGGGCCACCCACGCGCCGCCTGACGCCCAGGTGTTCCGCAGAAGCACCGGCGAATCGTTGAGGCACGTGAAGATTACGTCTGTCCGGCCATCATTATCGATATCGCCAACCGCCAGGCCGCGCGCGCGGAACTTTTGTTGGAACGTTGGCCCAGCCAGCTTTTCCATGTTCTGAAAGTTACCATGGCCGCTATTGCGCAATAACAGCGGTAGCTCACGGTAAGAAACATCCCGGCGCGTGCGTTCGATCACCTCGTTCAGATGACCATTCACTATGATCAGGTCCAGATTGCCGTCGTTGTCGTAATCGAGGAAATGCGTCCCCCAGCCCACCAGCGAGCGAGTAAGACTTGCCAGGCCGGACTGTACCGTCTGCTCCTCGAAGGGCAAGTGCCCCGGATTGACGAAGAACGCGTGATGCTCATCGTTGAAGTTAGTGACTATGAATGCCGGCCAGCCGTTGCCGGTCACATCGCCCGCATCTACACCCATGCCCGCGCGCGCGTTGCCGTCCATATTGAGCGCAACTTCCGCGGTTAGGCCGGCGTCTTCGAACGTGCCATTGTGTTTATTGAGGAGCAGCAGATTCGGCGACGCGTCGCGGGCCACGAACAGATCCGGCCAGCCATCGCCGTCGATATCCAGCGCGACTACGCCGAGAGCCCGCCCGGTGAGTTTCGCAAGACCTGCTTGTACTGTGACATCGGTGAACTTGCCATTGCCGTCATTATGGTACAGCCGCGGTGAATCCCCCTCATAAGCGGTTTGCGCGCAATAAGTCGGCTGACCCTCATAGGAGCAGTGCTGCGGACCATCCAACGAGAACTTCACATAATTGGTGACAAACAGATCCAGCCGCCCGTCCCGATCGTAGTCGAGCCATGCCGCGCTCGCCGCGAACTTGCCGGGGTTGGCGACGCCGGCCTTTTCCGTGACATCGGTGAATGTGCCGTCACGATTGTTGTGGTAAAGAACGCTCGAAGGATAACCGGTGATATAAAGATCCGGGAAACCATCATTGTCATAGTCCGCGGCCGCCACTCCCATCCCATAGAACGGGATTCGGCCCAAGCCGGATTGGGCAGTCACATCTTCGAACCTGCCGTTGCCGAGATTGCGATATAGGGCGTTGCGGGGTGGCGCCTGGCTCTTGCCGTGCGGCGTTTCCCCGCCAGTCACCAGAAAAATATCCAACAGCCCGTCATTATCGAAATCGAGAAATGCCACCCCTCCGCCCATCGCCTCAATAAGAAAGCGGTCCTTGGATTCGCCGCTGATGTGTCTCCAATGAATACCCGCGGAGGCGGTGATATCGGTGAAGACGTTTTCCGCCGGAGCCGCGGCGATCATCATGCTCAACAACAGAGCCAGGCGCCCTCGCTTTTTCATGGGCGCTGTGTTCCCAAAGCGGAATCGTTTTGTGCCGCGGGATGTTCCGCCGCTTTCAACTTTTGATAGCTTGCCATTTCCTGATCGGCATCGGAATTACGGCCGAGACGCCGGTATACACGGCTGATCGCGAAATGCAGCCGGCTGTCGTCTGGTTCCAGCTTGATCGCGCGTTCCAGAAATTCCAAGGCCGGCTGGAGCTTTCCGTCTGCAAGCTCGATATTGGCGAGCTGATAGCGCGCTTCCACCGAGGAATCGTCCGCGACGATAGCCTGTTTCAATAACTCGATGGCGTGGCCTTTGTTCTCGGGCGACCCGTCTTCGAGCAGCAAGGTTCCATACTCGACCAGCGTCCGGGCGTCCCGAGGAAACTGCCGGATGGTCTGTTCGAACTCATTGATGGCCTGCTGCCTCGCGCCGGCACGCCACTCCGCCATGGCCAACTCCCGCTTCGTTTCCGCGCATGGACGCAGCCGCACGGCTTTCTGAGATGAAGTCATCGCCTGAGAGAAGTAGTTCAGCTTCATCTCGATCGAAGCTTTGGTCGAAAGCGCTTCATCCGATTCAGGGAAAGCCTGCACCGCTTCGTTGGCGACGTGCAGCGCCTTGCCATACGCACCCCGGTCAGCCAGCACTTTGCACAAAAGAAGATAGGCATCTCTGTTGGCGTGCTTGGCACTGATTGCCGCAAGGAGCGTCTCCTCGCTTACCGCGGTATGACCCTGCCGGTACTGCGCGAATGCAATCTGCGACTCCACCGCGGCGGTATCGGGATAAGTCGAGCGAATCGCGGAAAACAGAGCTTCGGCCAACGCGTAATCGCGTCCTTCCATCGCCACGCGGCCTCCCATAAAAATCACCTGAGGTTTAGCGAGACCGCCGGGTAGCTTCTTCAGCAGTGACCGAGCATCTTCTGCCCGGTTGGTGTGATAGTACGAACTGGCCAGCGCCACCAACGCTTCCGGCTGCCGCTCCGCAATCTCCGGAATCGACTCAAGCAGCGTAATGCTGCGCGCATAATTCTTTTCTCTTTCAGACACCATTCCCAGCAGAAAGATCGCGACTCTGTCCTGAGGATTGACCCGAAGCAGGCGATCCAGATTCTCATGCGCGTCTTTAAAGTGGCCGAGCTGCCACTGGTTCGCCGCAAGATTCCGCCGAGACGCGGCGTCTTCCGGACTCAGTTGCACAGCCCTCGTCAGGTACGCATTGGCCTGTTGCAGATCGCCTTCCATGCCGAGTATTCCTCCCAGGCTAGTCAGCAGGGCAGGATCATTCGGGGACATCTCGACTGCTTTCCGCAATTCGGTCTCGGCGCTCTTCAGATCCCCTCGCTGAGCAAACTGGACGGCTTTCTCAGCGTGGTCCTGCGCCTCGGGTGCGCCGCCGCCCTGTCCGAGCAACGGTGAGGCAGCCGCCAGAGCCAATAGAAAGGAGGCCGTTCGAGTCATGTCAACCCGTCATCTTAGCCAGGCGGTCGCACCGTGAAGACAAAATCCTCCACCGGAAACGGGCTGCGATCCGATGCGGCGTTTTTGTCTGCGATGTGCTCGATAGCTTCCACCTCGGCCGCGGATTTCCGCTCATCGCCCACCGCCTTATACGCATCGCGAAGTGCATAGTGCGCGGGAATCAAAGAGGGCAGCAGACTGGTTGCTTTCACCAGCTGCTCGATAGCTACAGAGTACTGCTTTCTGGCGATCGAGATCCTGCCGGCCAACAAGAAAATGTAAGGATCGTTCGAGGTCAGCGCCAATGCGCGTGCAATGGTGCTCTGCGCCAGGCCGAGATCATCCGGAGCCGTATGGGTGATTGCCAGTGTCTCGTAATAGTAAGTCTCGGGCGTGTCGGCGCCCAGAGCAATGGCCGTCTCAAGCATCTGCTTGGCCTCTTCCGAGCGAAGCTGAATCTCGAGGATGATGCCGTTCAACAGATAAGGCCGGTCCCACTCCGGCCAGCGCGCCTGAATCTTCGCCAGGATCTTTTGCGCCTCCTCATCGCGAGGAATGATCGCCAGGGTCACCGCTTGCGCCAGCAGCAGGTCACGATTATCAGGCAAAATGCGCGAGGCTTGCTCCAATAGCGTCAGCGCCTGATCGTATCGCTTATGCTTCAGCAGGAACCCGGCGGCTTGCAGATAAAGCTCCGGCCTTGTTGGAGCAGTCCGGATCCCATGATTCAGCGCCTCGGCAGCCTCTGGAAAATTCCCCAGAGCGTCCAGCAACTGCGCCCTCAGTAAGTAGTAATCGCCCTTCCGATCGGCGGACGGGGTCTGGTCGAGTTCCGACAGCGCCGCCGCCGGTGTCTGTAAATGATAAATTGCGATGGTCAGATCCAGACGCGCCGCGCCGTCGGAGGGTGCTTTGGCCAATGCCGGTTCGAGGAACTGACGGGCCGGCTCGAACTGGTTGAATTCGAGTAGCATCCTACCGCAGTCCGCCAGGAGTGCGGCATCGAGCGAGGCCGGAGTCAATTGCCGGAAGATCTCCATAGCTTCGCCGGTTTTATCTCCGGCAAGCAACTCTCGCGCCAGTCTGATTTTCAGGCGAACATCGCTGGGATCTGCCGCGCTGCTTTCGCGCAGGTTCACCAGATAATGCGCCCGCTGGTCCGCGGGGGAAAGGCTCAAATAGTCCATCAGCCCCACGTGACGCCGTGAGCCTGCACCCTTGTTCCCGGCTTCTCTGAGTTGCGCCAGTGTCGCCGCCGCCGCTTGTTTGCGGCCCAGTTTTTCCATCGCCCGGCGGTATTGCACGAGAACCAGCGGTGAGTCCGGCGCCAGCGCCCGCGCCCGCTCGAGAACAGCGGCCGCCTCGTCGATCCTGTTGAGAGCCAGATACGCTTGCCCGAGGTGTGCAACCGCGCTGATATTCTTCGGCTCCTTTTCAAGGAAGAGCCGCAGGTCCGCTACGGCAGCGTCCGGGTTCTCCTCTTCAATGTTCAGCAGAGCGCGAGTGTAGCGCGCCTGGTAGAGAGCGGGGTCGAGCCCGATCGACCGATCCAGCGACTGCAGGGCCTTCTGGCGATCTTCGAACATCTGCGCCACTGCGAGCTCGAAATAACCCAAGCCGTCGCGTGGGTGCCTGCCTACATACCATTCCAGATCTCGCAGCGCGCTCTTTGAATCGTTGGCCCGCGCCAGATCGAAACCGCGCTCTCGGCGGGCGGCATCATCCTCCGGCTTCAGTTTCAAATACCGGCCATAGGCGTCCGCGGAATCCTGATAAAACTCCAACTGGGCAGCCATCTGCGCGATCAGCAGGATGATGTCTGCCCGATCGGGCGCCGCCTTCTCTGCCCTGGTGAGCAGCGCGGCAGCTTCGACCAGCCGCTGCTGTTTCAGACAGACTTGCGCCAGGGCGTACAGCGCATCGGCGTCATCCGGACGTTCCTTCAGCGCGATTTCGAGCACGCTCTGCGCGCGGCTGACATGGTCCGCGCGCAGCGCCGCCAGCCCCAGGTTATACAGGATCTCCACGTTTCGAGGATCCGCGTCGAGCGCGCGGGAAAATGACCCTTCGGCGGCGTCGTAGCGCTTGCACTCGGCCTGCGCCATGCCAACAGAAAAGTATAGCGAGGCGTCCCCACCCGGCAGGTTTTCGACTTTTTTCAGGACCGCACCGGCCTCCGCGCACTGCCCGCTCAGCCCCAGGGCCCGCGCACGCAGCAGGAGCGCGCCCGGGTCAGATCCGGCCGTCTCCGTGATGCGGTTCAAATAGGCGAGCGCCAGCCGGCCCTGTTTATCGTCCACGCTCATTTGGGCCAGTTGCAGGTTGGCATTCACGTGCCCCGGCTCGATCGCAATGGTCTTCAAATATAGCTCGCGAGCACGCTTCCGGTTACCGGCCGCAAGAAAGTGGTTGCCCGCATTATTCAGCACTTGCGGCGACCGCGGCGAGGCGTTCAGCGCGCGCTGGTAGTAAGTGTCCGCGTCGTTGTATCGTTGTTGGGCATCGAGCACCACGCCCATCAGGACCAGCGCGCCGGGTTCGCCGGGATGATCCTTGAGAATGGTATCGAGAATCCGGGCAGCCTCGGCCGTCTTGCCTTGCCGGTAAGCCGAGGAAGCCTCGTCCAGTAGGGTTTGGGCGGAGGGAGGTTGGGCGAGCAAAATACTGCCAAAGAGAATGGAAACCGTCAGCGCCAGCTTGCCGCCAAAATCTTCGCCAAACACAACCGCACCGTATTATAGCTCAGACAGCGAAGCCGCCAGGGACCGTGGGGTGTAGGTCTTGGTGCTGGTCACTGTGGAGCCCGGCGCCGTGATCGGCTCGGGCACGGAGAACAGGGATGATGTCATGGTATTTTGATAGATCAGCCAGGCCCTCCAGGCGGGTAGACCGTCGGGCAGCTGCCCGCCACGCACGAGACTTCCACCGTGTGAGGTTGGAGAAGTGGAAGGTCAACACTACCTTGGTGGCAGCCCCTGATTGGAGCGACAAATCATGAACGAAAAAACCCGTGTCACCCACCCCGCATACGGTCTCCTACCCACCGAAATCGATGGGTTCGATTCTCTGGCGGAACTCGCCCTGGATATGCGCTGGTCGTGGAATCACGATACCGACGAAGTGTGGCGGACGCTTGATCCTAACCTGTGGGAGATCACGCATAACCCCTGGGTCGTCCTGCAGACGGTCTCTCGCGACCAGATCGAACGCGTGTTAAGCGATCCGATTTTCCGCAAGAACGTTGACGGATTGGTCGAGGCTAGCCGGCGAGCGGCGGAGGCGCCCGCATGGTTTCAGAAGAGCCATGCGCAGACCCCTCTGACCTGCGCCGCTTATTTCAGCATGGAATTTATGTTGAGCGAAGCTCTTCCCATCTATTCGGGCGGGCTCGGCAATGTGGCCGGAGATCAACTGAAAGCTGCCAGTGATCTGGGTGTGCCCGTCGTCGGCGTGGGGCTACTCTATCAGCAGGGCTATTTTCGTCAGGTGATCGACAAGAACGGAGAGCAACAGGCCCTCTACCCGTATAACGACCCGGGACAGTTGCCCATCACGCCGTTGCGCCATCCGAACGGCGAGTGGCTGCGTCTGGAGTTCGCGTTGCCTGGGTACTCCATCTGGCTGCGCGCCTGGCAGGTCCAGGTCGGAAGAGTGAAGCTCTACCTGCTGGACAGCAATGACGCGGCGAACTTTCCGGCTCATCGAGGGATTACCAGCGAACTCTATGGCGGCGGCCCGGAGTTGCGCCTCAAGCAAGAACTGCTGCTCGGCATCGGCGGATGGCGGTTGCTTCACGCGCTCGGGATTCAACCGGAAGTCTGTCACCTGAACGAAGGGCATGCTGCCTTCGCAGTGTTGGAGCGCGCCCGGAACTTCATGGAAGAGGCCGGCCAGCCATTCGAAGTGGCGCTCGCCGCGACTCGATCCGGCAATCTTTTCACCACGCATACGGCGGTAGCCGCTGGCTTCGACCGTTTCGCTCCGGCCCTCATTGAACAATATCTCGGCGGATACGCGCAGCAAAAGCTCGGCATCACGCTAAGTGAGTTGCTGGCTCTTGGCCGCCAAAATCCGGACGACTCGTCGGAGCCTTTCAACATGGCGAATCTGGCAATCCGCGGGAGCGGCGCGGTGAATGGTGTGAGTCGCTTGCATGGGAAAGTCAGCCGGGGCCTCTTTCTGCCCCTGTTTCCGCGCTGGCCGGAGGATGAAATTCCGGTCGGATACGTTACCAACGGAGTCCATACGCCAACCTGGGACTCGGCTCCGGCCGACGATTTGTGGACGGGCGCCTGTGGCAAGGGGCGTTGGCTCGGAACGGCGGAAACCATGGAGCAAGACATTCGACAAGTCTCCGACTCGGTGCTGTGGCAATTTCGGACCGCCGCGAGTAAGTCTCTTGTAGAGTACGCTCGCGAACGATTGTCCCAGCAACTAAGTGCTTCGGGCGCGTCCGCCGAGGCCATCGACGGCGCCAGGCATCTCTTTGATCCCAACACCCTGACGCTCGGTTTTGCGCGACGCTTCGCAACCTACAAGAGACCGAACTTGCTGCTCCGCGACAAGCAGCGGCTGCTTCGTCTGCTGACTAATCCTCAGCGTCCGGTGCAACTCATCATCGCGGGTAAAGCCCATCCGGCGGACCAACCTGGGCAGGCTCTCATTCAGGAATGGGTGCAGTTCATCCGGCGCCCCGAGACGCGCCCCCATGCGGTTTTTCTCAGTGACTACGACATGCTTCTGACCGAGCATCTGGTGCAGGGGGTGGACGTCTGGATCAATACGCCACGGCGGCCTTGGGAGGCTTGCGGTACGAGTGGCATGAAGGTGCTTGTCAATGGAGGCATCAATTTATCCGAGTTGGATGGCTGGTGGGCGGAAGCCTACACGCCTGAAGTCGGGTGGGCCTTGGGAGACGGCCTCGAGCATGGCGAGGACCCGGCTTGGGATGCAGTCGAAGCCGGCGCACTTTACGACCTGCTCGAGCGGGAGGTGATCCCGGAGTTTTATACCCGAGACACGAGCGGCATTCCCACGGCGTGGGTCAAGCGGATGCGGGAAAGCATGGCGCGCCTGACGCCGCAATTCTCCGCCAGCCGCGCGGTACGCGAGTATTCGGAACAACACTATCTGCCGGCTGCGGCCGCCTACCGTGAGCGCGCGGCGAACAAAGGCGCGGTGGGCAAACAAGTGCTCGACTGGCAGCATGCGGTCGATCGGAACTGGGGCTCGATGCGCTTCGGAGACGTGCGCGTCGAAACCAACACGGACCACCACGTGTTTGCAGTCGAGATCTTTCTGAACGATCTTGACCCGGCTGCCGCGCGAGTTGAGCTTTATGCGAACGGAATCAACGGCGGCGATCCCGCGCGGGTCGAAATGAAGTGCGCCCAACCGCTGCCTGACGCATCTCGCCGCTGTGTCTATCGCGCAACGGTGTCCGCTACACGTCCATCGAGTGACTACACGGCGCGAGTGATACCGCAGCTCTCCGGCGTGGCGGTTCCGTTGGAATCAGCTCGAATTCTGTGGCAACGTTGAGGAAAGCGCGGCAACGCGAATTGCGCGGTTACATCTGTAAAGTATGATACTCTCTTGGTTTACCGAATCACGCGATTCCGAGGCAGCTTGATATGACCTGGTTGATCTTGGGTGAGTCGGGCCTCTTCGATTTGCGACTGGTTGCGCACCGCTGGTTGCTCAGTGTCCCGTTCTGGCTCAGCGAGGGACGGACTAGTATCTTTTCCCCGAAGGGCACTCCGGCACACTTCATTTTTGGGCTGTCCATGTTTGTACTCGCCATAACAGCGGGCATCTTTCTCGCTGCCGGTGGCGTCCTGACTTACGTCCTCATCCGTTATCGCCATCGCGCGACTGATTCGGATTATGAACCCGCGCAGATTTATGGCAGCACTCAAATCGAGCTTTCCTGGACGGTAATTCCAATACTCGTTGTAGTGGTACTCTTCCTGACCACCGCCCGCGTCATCTTCAATACAGAGTACGCCCGCAAGCCGCGTGAAGCGCTGGATGTCATCGTGATTGGCCATCAGTTCTGGTGGGAGTTTCGCTATCCGAAGCTCGGCATCGTCACTGCTAACGAACTTCATATTCCCGTCAGTGATCCGCACCATCCAACACCCACCTACTTGGAAATGTCGTCGTCTGACACTGACCACAGCTTCTGGGTTCCCCAATTGGCCGGCAAGATGGATGTGATTCCCAACCGTGTCAATGTAATGTGGATCGATCCGGAGACGCCCGGTCTCTACCTGGGGCAGTGCGCGCAATACTGCGGAACCCAGCACGCCAAGATGCTGTTGCGTGTGTATGGGCAGTCTCGGGGAGACTTTGACACGTGGGTCGCGCAACAGCAACAGGCGGAAAAGCGGGACGCGTCCACCGAAGAAGGACGGTCGGTGTTTCTCCGCAATGCTTGCATCAACTGTCACGCCATCGCTGGAACTGTCGCGACCGGGCGGTTTGGTCCGGATCTCACACACCTTGCCGGCCGGGACACCATCGCGTCCGGTGCAGTCCCAAACACGCCTGAGAATCTAAGAAAGTGGATCGACAACCCCGATCAGATGAAGCCAGGGTGTTTGATGCCGCCAATGCATTTGAACGATCCCGATCTCAACGCTGTAACAGCTTATCTCACAACACTTCATTAGTATGGCTGACTCTGTCCCTCTAACCGGAGCACTCGATCTGACATCGGCGCATGAACGACGTCCGCTGACGCTTGAGATCCTGCACGCTTGGGTCACCACGGTCGACCACAAGAAGATCGGTCTGATGTACATCGGGTACGCACTGATCTTTCTTGTAATCGCGGGCCTGGAAGCCATCGTAATGCGCGTTCAGCTCGCCGTCCCACAGAACAGCCTGGTCTCTCCGCAGGTCTTCAATCGCATGTTTACGATGCACGGTACCACTATGGTTTTCTTCGTCGGCATGCCTATTCTCTTCGGCTTTGGCAACTATCTCATACCGCTGATGCTGGGCGCGCGCGACATGGCCTTCCCGCGCCTGAACGCTTTCAGCTTCTGGATATCGGTATTTGGCGGCCTGCTGCTGTACTTCAGTTTTCTCGGTGGCGACGGCCTCTACGGCGCCGGCAACGCGCCGGACGTTGGCTGGTTTGCCTACGCTCCATTGACTGCCAAGGTCTTCTCTCCCGGCCACAGCACCGACTACTGGACGCTGGGCATCTTCCTCAGTGGGATCGGCTCCATCGGTACTGCCCTTAACATTGTGACCACGATCGTCGTCATGCGTTGCCCAGGCATGAAACTGAGCCGCATGCCGCTCCTCGTGTGGCTCTATCTGGTCATGTGCTTCCTGGTGTTCATAGCTGTTGGCCCGCTCACAGCAGCCCAGATCATGCTTTCGATCGACCGCTATCTCGGCGGCCATTTCTTCGACACGCAGGCCGGCGGATCCGCTGTCCTCTGGATGCATTTTTTCTGGATTTTCGGTCATCCCGAGGTCTACGTCCTGGTGCTGCCTGCCTTTGGATTTGCCAGCGAGATCATCCCTGTCTTCTCGCGCAAAGCTATTTTCGGCTATCCTGCCATGGTGACCGCCAGTGTTGCGATCGGCTTCATCAGCCTGAGCGTGTGGGCGCATCACATGTTCACGGTCGGCATGGGTCCGGGCGCCAATACATTCTTTACCCTCTCCACCATGATCATCGCCGTACCCACCGGCATCAAGATTTTCAACTGGGTAGCTACGCTTTGGGGCGGCAACATTCGCTTTACCACTGCAATGCTCTTCTGTGTCGCATTTTTGTTCCAGTTTCTAGTCGCGGGTCTTACCGGTATCATGCTGTCCGCCTCGCCCTTCAATTGGCAACTCAGCGGCTCGTATTTCGTGGTTGCGCACTTCCACTATGTCCTCGTGGGAGCAATCCTCTTCACTATCTTCGCCGCCTTCTACTATTGGTTTCCCAAAATGTCCGGCCGCATGATGAGCGAGACACTGGGCAAGTGGCATTTTTGGCTTTTCCTGATCGGATTCCATCTCACGTTCGACTTTATGCACATACCTGGTATGCTCGGGATGCCTCGCCGCATTTATACCTATGAGTTAGACCGTGGCTGGGGAGTGTGGAACCTGATCGTAAGTACCGGCGCCGTGTTTCAGGCTCTTGCCATCGCCTGCTTCGTTATCAACCTGCTGCGGTCGTACTTCAAAGGTAAGATCGCGGGGCCGGATCCCTGGGACGCATGGACGCTCGAATGGTCTACGGCCTCTCCCCCGCCTGTCTATAACTTTGCGACAATTCCGTCCGTGCAAAGCCGTCGACCCCTCTGGGACTTGAAGCATCCCGAAGATTCCGACTCAAAGTACGAATTGTGAGAAGACCATGAGCACAGCGTCCATCACGCCACGCGAGCAACCGTGGATATTGCCTTCTCGTGGTGTCGTGGGAATCTCGTGCCTGATTGTAGCGGAGTCAGCGGTATTCATCATCTTTGTCGTCGCTTACATTTTCTACTTGGGAAAGAGCATCAGCGGGCCCAATCCGCGCGATGTGCTCGATGTTCCGATCGTCGGCACTATCTGCCTGTTATCCAGCAGCCTCGCTGCTTATCTCGCGGTTGGCGCGCTGCGAAGGAACAAAGTTCGTATCTGCTCTCTTTGGCTCGCCGCGACAGTATTGCTTGGCAGCATCTTTCTCGCGGGTACGGCGCGAGAATGGTACCAGCTCATCTACAAGGATGGTCTTACCATTCGCACCAATCTGTTTGGTACTACTTTCTACTCGCTCGTCGGCCTGCACGCGACGCACGTTATAGTTGGCCTTGTCATGCTGGCTCTCGCTCTCACTTTCACCCTGTTCGGCCGTGTGAGTGAGGCACACGCGCAACGCCTCGATGTACTGTCACTATATTGGCATTTTGTGGACGCCGTTTGGGTTGTTGTCTTCACCGTGGTGTACGTTCTCGGCCGGTAGGCATTGGAAGGAAGATCGTAATGGAACCGCATGTAGAGGGTGAACAGCCGCTAGCATCCTTAGTGGAGCTGCCTGCTTCCACCGCTTGGCCGATGGTGCTGGCTCTCGGTCTGAGTCTCGTCGTCGCCGGCATGGTGACCAACGCCGCCATTAGCCTGCTCGGGCTGCTGCTGACGGTGCGTTCCGGCATCGGCTGGTTCCGCCAGGTGCTGCCGGTCGAGCACCACGAATCGGTCGCAGTGCAGGCTCTGATGCTGCCTGTCGTCAGCGCGCGCGCTTCAGTCGCGCGCCTGCCCCTCGACCCTATGCATCGAAAGATGCTGCCTGTGGAGACTTATAAGATCACCGCCGGAATTAAAGGTGGTATCGCAGGCGGAATAGCTATGTCGGTTCCGGCAATGCTCTACGGCTGGATCAAATATCATAGCATCTGGTACGCCATCAACCTTATGGCAGCCGGCGGTTTTGTCAGTTGGGCAGGCCGGAGCAATGCATTCCTCGCAGAGTTTCATCTGCGCGGGTTTCTGGCCGCGCTTGCGATACACGGCGCCCTATCACTCCTGGTCGGACTGCTCTATGGCGCGATGCTTCCTATGTACCCGAAAAGACCCATTCTTACCGCTGGATTCGTTGCGCCATTCTTATGGACAGGATTAGTCTACAGCGTTCTAGGGATTGTCAGCCCAATCCTGGATCAACGCATCGACTGGCGTTGGTTCATGATCTCGCAGTGCGCATTCGGACTGGTTGCCGGTTTCGTAGTCAATCTGGATGAAAAAGTGCGCACTCCTCAGTTTCAGGCGCTGCCCTTTGTCACCCGCGCCGGCTTGCAGGGCGGTCTTGGCGAGCGGCCTGAAGAGAGAGACACTCCCCAATGAGTGCTGTGCGTAGTCTCTGCATGAGCCTGTTCTTCACTCTCTGTATAGGATGCATTGGCTGTGATGCGCCCGGGCATCCGGCGAGTGGCGCTGAAGTTCTACGTCCGGGACAAGTAATGGAGTTTGCTACTCTCTATGAACAGAACTGCGCGGGCTGCCACGGCGAGAATGGAAAAAACGGCATGGCGATGTCTTTGGCCAATCCTGTCTACCTGGCGGTGGTGGGCGAAGCTACTCTCCGTCAAGTCATAGCCAATGGGGTCCCTGGCAAACTGATGCCTCCGTTTGAAAGATCCGCGGGAGGCACGCTCACCGATCGGCAGATCGATAGCCTGGTTCAGGGCATCCTCCACGTTTGGAGCCGCCCGGACACGTTGGTTGCCTCACCTGTGCCATCCTATGCTGCAACTACAATGGGCGATCCGACCAAAGGGCAGAAAACGTTTGCTGAGTTTTGCGCGCACTGCCACGGGGCCGACGGCGGTGGAGCAAAAGGGCAAACGGTAGGCAACCCTGATGCGGTCCCGGGCTCGATTGTAGATCCTTCCTATCTGGCGCTCATCAGCGATCAAAGTTTGCGGAGCACCATCATCGCCGGACGACCAGACCAGGGTATGCCGGATTGGCGCTCGGATATATCTGGCCCGGGGGCGCGTGCCATGACCGACCAGGAAATTACCGACATCGTCGCATGGCTTGCGGCGCAGCAACCGGAGCGGAGTCATTTATGAATACATCGAATTCGCGGCGCGCCTTTCTCTTCAAGTTGTCCGTGCTCTTGAATAGTGTAGTAGGTGCGGTACTGGCTGTGCCAATACTCGGCTATATTCTGGGACCTGCCCTAAGGAAGAGCTCCAGCTATGACTCCTGGGTTGCGCTCGGCTCCGTCAACGACTTCCCTGAAGGAGAGACACGCTTGGTCGACTATCGTAATCCTGTCACTACGCCCTGGGATGGCCAAACCGGCGGTGTAGCCTGCTGGGTGCGCCGCCTGTCCGGCACGCAGTTTCAGGTCTTCGCCATCAACTGCGCGCATCTCGGTTGCCCCGTCCGCTGGTTCGCACAATCGAAGCTTTTCCTTTGCCCATGCCACGGCGGTGCTTATTATGCGGATGGATCTCGCGCATCGGGACCGCCGCCGCGAGGCCTGTTTGAATACAAGCACAAGATCTCCGGGAACCAATTGATGGTCAGCGCGGGTGAGATGCCGACGCTTGCCACTGAGGCCTGCGTCCGAGCCGGGCGCTCATCATGTCCAAGCTAACGCAACGTGGTATCCAGGTTTACAATTGGATAGAACGCCGCGTCGGGCTGGCCAAGCCCGTTGTCGAAACAGCGGAGCATCCTATACCCGCTAGCAGCGCAAGCTGGTGGTATGTTTTCGGCAGCGCCGCCGTCGTGTTACTTGGCCTGCAAATTGTCACCGGCATTCTGCTGGCGCTGGTCTACGTTCCCTCGGCCGGCGAAGCCTGGAACAGCTTGCAGTTTCTCAATCACAACATTACCCTGGGCTGGTTTCTACGGGCAATCCATGGCTGGGGCTCCAACTTCATGATTGCTATTGTGCTGATACACATGGCACAGGTCTTTCTTTTTGGCGCCTATAAGTTTCCTCGCGAGCTCACCTGGATAGTAGGTGTGCTTTTGTTGTTACTTACTCTGGGAATGGCCTTTAGCGGTCAGGTGCTGCGCTTCGATCAGGATGCTTATTGGGGACTCGGCATCGGCGCCTCCATCGTGAGCCGGGTACCGGTCATCGGTGCGCTACTCGTGCATGCTCTTCTTGGCGGACCCATCATCGCTGGAGCCACGCTGTCCCGCTTCTTCGCACTGCATGTCTTCGTGATCCCCGGCATCCTGCTCATGAGTGTCGGCTTGCATGTCTGGATGGTGTTGCGTCTCGGCATCAATGAGTGGCCTATGCCCGGACGCCTGGTGCGGAAATCCACCTATGAGCGTGACTATCACGAGTTGACCCGCAACAACGGCATACCCTTTGTGCCGGACGCCGCATGGAAAGACGCTACCTTTGCCGCTGCCATCACGCTCGCCGTCATTGCTTGTGCTTTCTTCTTCGGCCCGTTCGGTCCGAGTGGACAGCCGGATCCGACTATCATCCAAACCGCCCCAAAACCCGATTTCGCCTTCCTCTGGATCTACGCAGTCCTGGCGTTCCTGCCACCGGCTCTGGAAACGCCCTTTTTGCTCATTGTGCCCGTAGTCATCATCGGTTCGCTGTTACTGCTGCCGCTGGTCGCCGGAGAAGGAGAAAAGCATTGGTCCCGCCGCCCGGTTGCGGTGCTGATGGTTGCTTGCATTGCAGTGACACTCGGTGTATTTACCCGGCTCGGCACCTATACTCCCTGGAGCCCGATCATGGACGCATGGACCAGCGATCCGGTGCCTGTCGAATATATACACGGTCGAACGCCGCTCGAACGTCAAGGGGCCATGGTCTTTCAAGGGAAGCAATGTCGCAACTGCCACTCGATAGGCGGCCTGGGCGGCCTGCGCGGCCCCACACTGGACTCCATCGCGGCCCGCATGACCGAAGATCAAATCACTCGCCAGGTACTGCAGGGCGGCGGAAATATGCCTTCCTACGGCAACGCTCTCAATCCACCGGAGACCACCGCGCTGGTGCATTTTCTTCTGACTCTGCGCGGACAGGATCTGACTCCGGCGGTGGATGCCTCTAGACGTCTCACCCGCGGCACTGACTCGCCTCCGCCGGGCAGGCCGCACTAACTCGCCCGAATGTCCGATGGGATTGAATCCGTCTTTGCCGAGTGGTCGCTGCCTCTATTGCTTACGAGTATAGTTGTTCTTACCGGGGGCGTATATCTGCGAGGTTGGCTCGCTATCCGAAAGACTCGACCAGCGCAATTCACTCTGCTGCGCCTGAGTTACTTTCTAATTGGGCTCGCGGCTCTGTGGGTGGCGGTCGCATCGCCGCTCGATGGCTTTGCGGACGTGTTACTCAGCACACACATGGTGCAGCATCTGCTTCTCATGTCTGTTGTGCCGCCTCTGCTGCTGCTCGGTTGGCCGGTTGTTCCGCTGCTGCGAGGACTCCCGGGGTGGATCCTCAGGCCGGTGGTGGGTCCGCTCCTGCGTCTTCCAGCACTCCGCCGCCTTTGGCGCTGGCTCATTTCGCCGCCGGTAGCCTGGATCACAATGAACGTGATCTTCATTAGCTGGCATGTGCCCGCGGCGTACGATTTCGCTCTCAAACACGAACATTGGCACGCGTTCGAGCACGTCTGCTTTCTGGCCGGCTCACTCGCATTTTGGTGGTGCATCGTCCGGCCGTGGCCGACCCGGCAGCGAGGGAATAGCTGGGGATTGTTGTTGTACCTCCTTTCGGCGGATCTCGTGAACACGGCCATCTCTGCCTTCCTCGCGTTCTGTGACTGGCCCGTTTACCGTTATTACCTCACCCAGCCGAATCCCTTCCATGTCTCACCGCTCTCGGATCAGGTTCTGGGAGCGGTCATCATGTGGGTGGTTGGTTCGTTCGTTTTCCTCGCCCCTGCGATATTGATTACTTATCGGCTTTTGCAAGCACCTTCCACTCGCGCGGCGTAATTCCGGATCTCTCAAAGCTACACCCGCCAGAACCATCCGCGCCGGTACATCCCATACGCGACGGCCCACAGCAGCAGCGTATAACCTATCGCGTAAAGCAGCGACGCATTGTAAGGCGAAGCGATCGGTGCGAACAAATTTTGAAACAGCCAGTTACGCAGCGTGGTCGCCGATGCCCCGGCGCCCCAGTGGATCGCGCCGAAGACCTCGTCCAATAGCTCCGAAATCATGTACACCGTGATCGCGTTCATGCCAATGATCGCCAGCGGCTTCGTCACGCGCTTGTAGCCGCGGCCGTCCACCAGCCACAGACACATGGCGAAGACCACGAAATCAAGGCCGGCCATAAATATCGCGAATGAGCTGGTCCACAGTTTCTTGTTGATGGGCAGCCAGACGTTGCAGATCAGTCCCGTCGCAATCAGTATGTTGCCCGCCAGGAACAGCCAGGTAGTGCGCTCCGCAAGCTCGCGCCTCATCCGCAGGATATGGCCCGCCATGATGCCGAATAGCGCCGTGGCAATGGCTGGAAGCGTGCTCACGATGCCTTCCGGGTCCCAGGTCTTGGTCGGGATATAGTTATGCCGGCCCAGCACCAGGGTGTCCACGTAATGCGCGAAGTTACGCTCGACGTCCAGATGACCCGCCCCATACCCCGGCGTCGGCGCCAGCATCATAATGAGCCAGTATCCGCCCAGCAGGGAGACGATCCAGATGATCTGCCCGCGCACGCCCGTAGTCAGATAAATGGCGGAGACGATCAGGTAGCAGATGGCGATCCTCTGCAAAACACCCAGCAGGCGCTGCGTCGAGAGGTCCAGCGGATAGGCGTAGACCACCAGCCCCAGCACATACAGGATCGCCGCGCGCCGCAGCACCTGCGCGAACAAACGGGTGCGCGGCACCCCCGCCATCAGCCGCTTGCCCAGCGACAGCGTGACGGCCACGCCCACGATCCAAAGAAAGGATGGGAAGACCGTGTCGGTCAGAGTCCAGCCGTGCCAGTCGGCGTGTTGCAGCGGGCCGTAGGTATGGCTGCCATCGCCCGAGTTATTCACCAGCACCATCAGCGCCATGGTGGCGCCCCGAAACACGTCGAGCGAGGCCAGCCGCTCGCCGCTGGTCTGCTTCAGTTCACCGGCGGTGACGGGTTGTCTGCGAATTGCAAGAGCCATGTAAGGAAGATACCACTCAATTGCCCACCACGAACAGGTGGCCGTCGTTCTGTGAATAGATTTTCCCGTCACCGCCCACCGACGCCGGCGTGTACGCCGCGCCTAGCGAGAGCTGCTGGAAGATCTTCTGCGTGGCCGCGCCACCCTGCCTGATGGCATACAAGTTGCCGTCTTCGCTGTTCGCGTAGACCACGCCGTTCATATCCACCACCGGACTGTTGACGCACCACTCGAAGCCCGCCGGATGATCGGAAACGCAGGTGAGCGTTCCATCGGCCTTGCGCGTGCAACTATCGGTATTGGTGTTCTGGTAGCTCCACTCGATGTCCAGGTTCGCGCCGAGCTGGGTCATGAAGTACTGTTCCGGCGAAGCTGGATTGTTGGTGGTGCGATCGGTCGGGCAGGCCGTCGCGTCGTCGCAATACGAACCGATGTTGCCGTAATGATTGTTCTTGGTCACCAGCGACCACGTGCCGTCGTGCACGTAAATCGCCGGCGTGGTGTCCCAGCCGAAGCCAAACGCGCCCAGGTAATTCCCGTTGGCGTCAAAATGCGTCAGGTGACCCTGGGAATAATTGTAGCGGCTCCAGGTGCCGAACAGGATCGTCCCGTCGGGCGCCACCACCGGCGTGGCTGACGCATCGTCGATCACGATGCCGTCGCCTGGCTGATTGGTTTCGGGATCGACTCCCGGCAGAGCGCCCGCGCTGCATCCCCCGGGAGTGCCATTGGGCGGCAGCCAGCCTCCATTCGCAACTGATACGCCGCATCCATCGTTGAAGCGATTGCGCAGCGAGGCGACCCACTTCTTGCTCAGATCGGAGTTCAGCGCCACCAGGAACGCATAGCGATCGTTGAAGTGAGCGCGGCTGACGCTATAAATGGTTCCATCCGGAGCGACGGCCGGAGAGACATTCAGTCCGGCGCGCTGGCTGCCGCATAGAATAGTAGGGGGAACCGCGTTGGTGCTGGGTGGCCACGGCAGTGTGGTGTTGAAGGAGGTCACGCACTGATCCCCGGGGCCGGGCGCTTCGGGCGAAGTCAGAGTCAGATAGCTGGCCATGGTAACCGCGCCGCCCGGAGCAACCTTCACCAGCCAGGAATTGGTTGCGTCATGACCATAGAAGCCATTCACCGCCTCGACCACCACCTGAATCACGTTATAGAACAGGTTGCCATTGGAGTCAACGGTGAGGGGACCCGTCTCATAAGTATTCGGATCGGTTCCAAAAGGAGCTATGCGCACGATGACCGCTCCCGTAGCTTTGCTCAGCTCGATGATACTGCCGCTGGCGCCAGGGAGATAAATGGCATCGTTGGCGAGCGCGGCATGGAATACCGGCTCCCAAAAATCGTTACGGGATCCCGGGGCCTTCCAGTCGCTCGCGTATTCCCATTGTTTAACGAGCTGGCCGTACTGCCAGGTGAACTTATTCTCGCCCCAGGTCTGGGTGGCAAAGCTACTGGCGCTGTAGGTGCCGGATTTGAATTCCATGTATACGTCGTTGCCGTCGATCAGCGGGACTTGATAATGCGCCACCAGCTCGTCGTAATTGGCGGCCTGCTCCTGCGCCACCAGCGGGTCATAAATGATGTTGGCCAGGATCACATTCAGGCTCTGTCCGGCTACATCGGCGCTGCTGGTGTGTTGCGAGTTCTGCGCCCACTGAGGCCAACCCGTGCCGACCGCGATGGTGGTCTCTGCCGTACTGGTCGATCCGCCTGCCTCGATCTGCAGCGGCGCGGCATTCGCAGGCAAGGCAGTCGAGGGAATGACGATGTTGATCTGATATACGCCCACGAACTGCGGCGACAATCCCGAAAAAGTGACAGACACCGAAGCTCCGGCGATCAAGACAACTGGCGTCGTCGTCGTGCTCCGCAAGGTAACCAGCGAGTTATCTCCCGTGATCCCGGCGGGAGTGACAGGTCCGAGGCCGCTGGCCAATAGCATGAGTGTGTCGCCAGGCGTGGCCGGGTGGCTGGCCAATCCAGGGATGGAGCCGGTGGGAGCGGCGAGTGAGCCGTCCGGATTAATGGCAATGGCATGGCCCGCGGATGCATACAGCCCCGGCGAGGACACTCCTACCTGTACAGCCTGCGGCGCTGAGGAAACACCAGCGTTGGTTACCATCACGCTGACAGGACCCGTTGTGGAAACGTCCCAGGGAAGTTGGGCGTTGATCTGGCCTGCGGAGACGTAAAGCAGCGGGGCGGCGGAGCCGTTGAAACTGACCGACGTCTTGTCCAGCGTCGTAGGCAGGGGGATCGCGCTGGCGGACGCGGTTTCGGAAGCGAGGTTCGTACCGAAAATGGACACCAACGAACCGGGCACAACCGGCGCGTTGAAGGTGGCGGCATCCACGACTCCGCCCGTAGCTACAACCGGCGTCTGAGCCGGAACGAGCGTCGCCGCGAGCAAGAGAACGCTGGACGACGCCAGGAGATTCGAAATGCGCATGCCCCATCACGAATTATAGAATTGTTGCGCAACGAACGCAGACATCTAAAGCTGGCGCCGGGTAGAATAGAGAGATGGCGAACAAACTCGAGGACATGTTGGGGTCGGCTGCCGCGCTCGCCAAGGGCATGGGCGTCACCTTCAAAGAGATGATGTCTCCCACGGTGACCGAGAATTACCCCGACGAGCCCCCCAAGTTTCAGGATCGCTACCGGGGCGTGCACGTTTTGCAGCGCGACGAAAACGGCATGGAAAAGTGTGTGGCGTGCTTCTTGTGCGCGGCGGCGTGTCCCGCCAACTGCATTTACATCGAGGCCGCCGAGAACACCGAGAAGGTGCGTATCAGCGGCGGCGAGCGCTACGCCAAGGTCTACAATATCGATTACAACCGCTGCATCTTTTGCGGCTACTGCGTGGAGGCTTGTCCGACGGACGCCATCACCCACGGCCACGGCTTCGAAGTGGCCAGCTTCAACACCGCCACGCTGGTGATGCGCAAGGAACAGATGCTGGCCCCGATTCCGGAAAAAGCCGCCCCGGTCACCGCAGGCTTATCTTAACCTGTTGCCCCACGCGTTGGCCCCGGCGAGCTTCTCGAAATACCGGTACACAATGCGCGTCACCTCCGGCACAGGCGAGCGGCGGTCGTCGATGAAGGCCGACATTACGCTGAGCACGAAGGGGCGCCCCTCCAAAAACACGATACCGGCTTCGCCGCGGGCGCCAGGTAGCTCGCCGGTCTTGGAAGCAGTTTCGATATCCAGCGGCAGGCCCTCGTGGATGCCCCCGGAAACCTTCTTCATCAGCTCGATAATCTCTTTGCAGGCGGCCGGGTCGACGACTTTGCCGCGGTAAATCATCTCCACCAGGCGGGCCATCTCCGCTGGCGTCGAAACGTTTTCGTCGCCGCGCGCCACGGCGGCCGAATCCATCATTTTGCGCCGCAGACGCGTGTGCGGCAGGCCCAGCTCGTCTATCATGCGGTTCACCCCGTCCATGCCGGCCATCTCGATGCACTTGTTGGTAGCGGTGTTATCGCTCGACTCGATCATGGCGGCGATCAACTCACGCACGCTCAGGGTCACCGAGCCGGTCTTCAGGCGCTCCTGCAAGTGTCCGCTGCCGCCTACGGCATCGCCGGGATGCAGCGTGACCGGATCATCCAAATGAAACCTGCCGGCCCGGGCCGCCTGAAACATGCGCACCAGAATCGGTATCTTGATAACACTGGCCTGCGGGAAGACAGTATCGCTGTGCAACGCGGACATGCGTCCGGTGTTCAGGTCGATGGCTGCCACGCCGAGGGCGCCATCGAAGCTTTCATCGAAGCGGCGCAGTTCGGCCAGGGTCTTATTTTCGAGAAGCTCGGAGAGGGTCGGTTGCGCGCATGCCGCACTCGCCAGCGCGAAAAGGGCTGCCAGTCGAAGCATGCTCGCATCGTATCATCGAGGCGGCGTTCCGGGCCGACGCAGCCTTCGCCAAGCCGGAGATCTAACCCGTTCCGTCCAAGCTGGTGCTACCGGCGACGATGGGGGGACGGGTAGGCCGTTCTTGAAAGAGCTGGATAGACCCAGTACTCACAATTTGTGGCGCAAGGATTGCACAGGAGAGACTGCCCAGAGTATTCTGGTCTGTGATCACGCGGTCCATAATGGGAATGCGTGCTCCACCTAAATTCTAGGACGGGAAACACCATGCGTAGTTCAATACGTAAGCGTATCGCCATCGGCTGCTTTGCCATTGGCTTGCCGCTCTTGACCCATTCGGCTCAGGCTGGCTATCTTCCGGGGCTAACGAACCTCGACTTCAGTTCCTATACAGGTGTCGCACCCAAGGCCTGCTTTAGTTGCGTTGACCCGACCGGCTGGACCGGCGGAAGTGGTCTCATCTTCATTGATTCTACGACGCCGGGACAAGATGCCGCTGGTCCAGTGTATCTCCAGACGTATGGTGATCCCTCCCCGAACCTTCCCGGAAACTACGTGGAGGCGGACGGCAATCCTACTTATGAGAGTGGGTTTAACTACTTTGTTACGGGGCTGACTCCAGGAGAGACCTACACGCTTAGCTTTTATGAAGGCGCCAGTCAGCAAACGGGGTTTGGCAATGGCCTAAACACGACCGAGCAGTGGATCGTCTCGTTGGGCAGCACTGGGATGAGCTTCTGTGATGGTTGCGGCGCGGCTGACCCGTATTATGGCGGCTTCGACAGTACATACTATAACTTAGATCCGAACGCAAGTGTCGTGGCGTCACCGTTGATGACTACCCCGTCAGGGGGCACCACGCCTTGGCAATCTGTCACGATCAGTCTTACGGCTGACTCTACTAGCGACCTGCTGAGTTTTCTGGCTTGGGGAGACAACGGCAACACCGTCAATCTTCCGCCGATCGTGTTCCTATCCGGGGTCGATTCACCAAATGAGCTCACGACACCGGAGCCGGCAAGTGTACTGCTCTTCAGTAGTGCCCTGCTGGGTCTTGGCCTTGGCGCGGCCATTCGGCGTTGGCGCGCCTCCAAAGTCTGATCACGCCCGGCTATCGGTACAACATCTTTGTCAGCTTTCCTGGATCTTCATCACCTTCTGGCGTTCCTGATAAACGCGGCAAGGCTTTGCGCATGGCTGCTGCTTCTCGCCGTGATCTTTGTGCCGCTTGAGCGCCTGTTCGCGCCGCATCCGCAAAAATTCTTCCGCAAGGCCCTTGCTCAGGATCTGGGCTACTATTTCATCAGCGGTCTGGTGCCTGGCCTGCTGCTCGCCATACCGTCTTCTATTGTCGTGTTGGGAGCCCACGCGATCGTTCCACACCGCCTGCAAGCCGCGGTCGCGGCTTGGCCACTGTGGCAACGCATCCTCGCCGGACTGGTGGTCGGCGAGATCGGTTTCTACTGGGGCCATCGCTGGACGCACGAAATCCCCTTTCTATGGCGCTTCCATTCCGTCCACCACAGCGCCGGACATATCTACTTTTTGATCAGCTCACGCGCCCATCCGATCGATAGCGTTTTTATCCGGTTGTGCGGTCTGGTCCCGGCGTACATTCTGGGAGTTGCAAGTCCCTTAACCCCAACGGGAAGCCTGGTTCCGGTGGTTATCGTGTTGGTTGCCACAATGTGGGGCTTCTTCATCCATTCGAATTTGCGCTGGCGGCTGGGTCCGCTGGAATGGCTGATATCCACCCCCGCCTTCCACCACTGGCACCACACTCTGCGCGAGCCGCTGAACCGCAACTACGCATCCATGCTGCCTTGGATGGACTGGATCTTCGGCACCTTCTATCTGCCTCGGAAGCAATGGCCGTCCGCCTACGGCACCGAGACGAAGGTGCCCGGTTCGTTGGGCCAACAACTGATCTATCCGCTATTCCCGCAGCCGCCACAAGTCGGATTACCGGAGCCGGTTGCGGCGTCACACGCTGCAACCGGTGACTGAGCCGCGACCGTCAGGAAGCGGTCTCCGAACCCCTACTGTGCCGCCACCGGTCCGTCGCCCTCCGAATGCTCCGGCCTGGCCAACAGGTTCAAACTCATCGCCTGGTGGATAGCGGGCATCAGGGCCGCGGCGCTCTCGAGCGTAGCCAGCTTGGTCTTCTGATCCGCGGTCAGCACGGCCAGCGATTGCGCTTTAAAGCTCGCATGGGTCGCCGCGATCTGCTGCCGCAAGCTTTGCATGCTCACCACCAGCTTGCCGGCCGTGGCTGCGTCGGCGCCGGTTCCCTGCATCTGCGTGCGGAGGCTCTGGTGCAAGGGAGCCATTTGCTGCATAATCGGCTTAAGCGCGGCCATTTCGGACTCATGCAACTGCTTCAGAGCCTGGATCTGGGTATCGGTCAGGTTCAGATAACTCTGGACCTGATCGGTCTTCGCTGCCATGCCGCGAGGGCCGTGGCCGCCGGGTCCCTGGGCAAGCAGCGCGGCGGCTGCTGTGATCGCGATCGGAATCAAACGCAAGTTCATCTTTTTGGGTGCCTCCGGATTCCAGTATGCCGCGAAAAGTTGGAAAAACGCTGTGCAAGCCGGCGAAAACGAGTTAAATTTCCGGTAAATCGGCACTTACACTTTTAACGAACGCTTTGCAAACGGTTAACACCGGCGTGTCAGCTAACCGGCTTTCCGCTTTGCAGTCTAAAGGATAGCTTGATGGAATTGACCGATAGCGTGGCAGTCGCGCAGGCGCGGGACGGAGACTCCGGCGCATTTCGCGTGCTGGTCGAACGCCACAGCCGCAATCTTTTCCGTCTCGCGTATCGTATGACTGGACATCAAGAAGACGCCGAAGATGTGGTGCAGGAAACCTTCCTGCGCGCCTACCGGCAACTTGCTAAATTCGACGATCGGGCGAGCTTCGGCACGTGGCTCTACCGTATCGCGGCCAACTGCTCGCTGGACCTGATCCGCGCGCGCAAGCGTCGCAGCGAGAACCGCGAAAACCACGATAGCCACGAAGAGGGCGCGCCCGACCCGATGCAGTTGCTGGCGGATGGAGCGCCCACGCCCGAGCGGCTGGCGCTGAGCAGCGAAGTCGAGCGGCGGGTGGCCGGCGCTTTGGACGATCTGAGCGAGATGGAGCGGGCCGCGTTCGTGCTGCGGCATTACGAAGGCATGTGCATTGACGACATCAGCCGTACGCTGGGTGTGCAGCCGAACGCGGCCAAGCACAGCGTCTTCCGGGCTGTTCAAAAATTACGCAGGGCGCTGGAGCCTCTGGTGAGTACCGCATCATGAATCACCTGACCGAAGAACAATTCGTTTTGTATTACTACGGCGAAGGCGACGGCTCGGCGGGCGTGCGCGAGCATCTGGACGCCTGCGAGGCATGCCGCGGGGAATACGCCAATCTGCAGCGCGTGCTGAATATAGTGGACACCGCGCCCGTGCCGGAGCGTGGGGCCAACTACGGCGCGCAGGTATGGCGGCGGCTGGAACCCAAACTGGGTGTGCGGGGAAATGGATGGGCCCGTTGGCTCATGCCGATTCGGTGGCCGATGCGCCACTGGGCGGCGGCCGCGGCCATGGCTGCATTGGTAGTGACTGCGTTTCTTGCCGGGCGCTATTATCCGAAGCCCCAGCCGTCTCCGCGGATGGCCGCGGGTCAGGTGCGCGAGCGCATCCTGCTGGTTGCCGTGGGCGATCACCTGGAGCGCTCGCAGATGGTGCTGGTGGAGTTGGTGAACGCGCGTCCCGGGCAGGCGCTGGATATCTCGTCGGAGCAGGAGCGCGCCGGGGACCTGGTGGCCGAAAACCGTTTGTACCGGCAAACGGCGGCGCGCACGGGCGATGCCAGTCTGGCCGGAGTGCTGGACGAGCTGGAGCCGGTGCTGCTCGAGATTGCTCACGGGCCGGCGCGCCTGACTCCGGAAGAAGTCGATAAGCTGCGGCGGCGCATCGAAGGCGATGGCATCTTGTTTAAGGTGCGGGTGGTCGGCTCCACGGTGCGCCATCGCGAAGAGAAGGCCGCGGCAAATCCCGGCCAGAAGAGTTTATAGGAAAAAACAAAATGTACAGATTACGTGTATTGATAACGATGGCCGTGGCGCTGGCGCCGGCGGGACTGCGCGGGCAGTTGGCACAGGTGGCGCAAGCCGACTTCCTGCCTCAGAACGGCGCTCAGAACAGCGCCCAAAACAGCGCCGCCAGACGGTCGGATGAACTTTACGCCAGGGGCGAGAGCGCCATCGATGAGCACCGTTGGGATCGGGCGGTTGAGGCTTTCGGACAAGCCGCCGCCGCAAACGGGCCGCGCACGGATGGCGCGCTTTACTGGAAGGCTTACGCGCTGAACAAGCTGGGCCGGCGCGAGGAAGCGCTGACGACCATCGGCCAATTGCGGCAAGCCTACGCGAACAGCCGCTGGCTCGACGACGCCAAAGCCCTCGAGATGGAGGTACACCAGGCTTCCGGCCAGAAGGTCAACCCGGACGCGGAGCCCGATGAAGATCTCAAGCTGCTGGCCCTCAATGGCCTGATGAACAACGACCCGGAGCGCGCGCTGCCGATCCTCGAAAAGTTCCTGCAAGGCAATCAGCCTCCCAAGCTGAAGGAGCGCGCGCTGTTCGTGCTGGCGCAGAGCGACTCTCCGAAGGCGCACGAAATCCTTGCGCAGTTCGCCCGCGGCAACAGCAATCCCGACCTGCAAATGAAGGCCATACACTATCTGGGCGTCATGGGGTCCAAGGAGAACCGGCAGATTCTATCCGATCTGTACGCCAGCTCGAACGACAACAACGTGCGGCGGGCCATACTGCACAGCTTCATGGTTTCGGGCGACCGTGACCACCTGTTACAGGCGGCTAAATCGGAGAAGAATCCGGATCTGCGTATGGAGGCCATCCATCAGCTCGGCATCAGCGGCGGCCAGTCCGAGCTCTGGCAGCTTTACCAGGCCGAGCCTACCGTCGAAGTGAAGGAAACCATTCTGCACTCCATGTTTATCGGGGGCAACGCCGACAAGCTGATCGACGTGGCACGCACGGAAAAGGACGCGAGATTGCGGAAGGCCGCCATCCACAGCCTGGGCCTGATGGGCGGCGAGCATACCGGCGCGACACTGGCATCCATGTACGCCACGGAATCCGATCCGGCCCTGCGCGGCGAAATCATCAACGCGCTGTTCATACAAGGCAACGCCAAGGCGTTGGTGGACCTGGCGCGCAAAGAGACCAATCCGGAAATGAAGAAAGCGATTGTGAGTAAGCTGGCGGTGATGGGGTCCAAGGAAGGCGCCGACTACATGATGGAGCTTTTGAGTAAATGAAACCTGTTTACCTTTTAATCCTGGCTCTGGGAACCAGCCTCGCGCAGGGGCAGCCCTCGCTCGAACAAAGTTTTCGGGAACAGTTGAACGCGCAGCCGCAGCCGGCGTGGGTGGGCTACACGGTTCCCGCCGTCAAGGGGCACGATCAGAATTGCGACTATGGGCACGGCGACCGGGGCGTGCGCCCGCCGGGGCCCGTGCATCTTGAGCCGCCCGACCAGGTGCAGATCCTCATGCGCATCGAGCAGAACCAGGTGGGCAAGATCCGCGTGATATCAGGCGATTGCCAGCTCGATGCCGATGGCGTGCCGCTGCGCTGGATTCGCGATGTGCAGCCGGCCGAGAGCGTGGCGCTGCTCGCGTCACTGGCGGCATCATCCGGTGGGGCCGCCGGCGCGCCGGACCGCGTGCGCGAGGGCGCCATAACCGCTATCGCGCTGCATGCGGATGCCGCCGCCGATGAAGCGCTGGAACGCTTCGCCGCGCCGGGCCAGTCCGAATCTTTGCGGGATAAAGCCATCTTCTGGATGGGCGCCGCGCGCGGACAGCGGGGATACGAAGCGCTGCGCCGGATAGTAACCGGGGATTCGAGCGATCACATTCGCGACAAGGCGATCTTCGCGCTCTCCGTAAGCCAGGAGCCGCGGGCGGTAGACACCATGATCGCGGTGGCGCACAACGATACAAGCGGGCACGTGCGCGGCCAGGCGCTGTTCTGGCTGGCGCAGAAGGCCGGAAAGCAAGCCATGAGCGCGATTACCGATGCGGTCGACCGCGATCCTGACACCGAGGTCAAGAAGAAAGCTGTGTTCGCGCTGCAGCAGCTTCCGGACGGGCAGGGCGTCCCAATGTTGATACAAGTTGCGCGAACCAACAAGAACCCGGCCGTGCGAAAGCAGGCCATGTTCTGGCTGGGTCAGTCCAACGACCCGCGCGCTCTGGCGTTTTTCGAAGAAATACTGAAAAGATAAACCCAGCACCGCGAGCGTAGCGAGCCACACACCCAGCACCCTCTTAAAGCTATCCTGTATTGCATGTGGCCCGATCTCCGCTTTGCCCTCCGCACTCTGGCTCGCAGCCCCATGTTCACCGCCGTCGCGGTTCTGTCGCTGGCGCTCGGCATAGGCGCCAACACGTCCATCTTTTCGCTGCTCGACCAGGTAGTCTACCGCTCGCTTCCGGTGCGCGATCCCCGCTCGCTGGTGGTCTTCCACGTCGACGATCACAGCCCGGGCCATAGGTCGACCGATAATAGCCAGAGCGTCTTCTCCTACCCGATGTATAAGGACCTGCGCGACCGCAGCGTGGTTACGAGCGGCGTCATCGCGCGGTCCGCCGCTCCCGTCAGCATTTCGTGGAACGGGCAGACCGAGCGCGCGCGGGCCGAGATCGTCTCGGGCAACCTGTTTGACGTACTCGGCGTGCGCGCGCAGATTGGCCGCCTGCTGTCGGCGGACGACGACGGCGCTCCGGGAGCGCATCCGGTGGTGGTGTTGAGTCACGACTATTGGGTGCGCCACTTTGGCGCCGATCCCGGCATTCTCAACCAGAAGGTGGCCATCAACGGCCATCCCATGGTGGTGATCGGCGTGGCCCCGGCCGATTTCCGCGGCGTGCTTTCCGGAGAGAATCCCGAATTGCTGGTTCCCATCGCCATGAAGCGCGAGGTCACGGTCACGCCCACCTGGGACGGCCTTACCGACCGCACCGCGCATTGGCTCAACATTCTGGCGCGCGTGGCCCCGGGGGTTTCACCGAAGCGGGCGCAGGCGGCCCTGCAGACCGTCTACCGGCCCATCCTGGAATTGGAAGTAAAGGAGCAGGGCCTGGCGCGTAGCAAGCGCACCGCGCAACTGGTCCTAGCGCAGAAGCTGGAGCTGCGGCCGGCGGCGGAGGGCCTCAACGAATTGAGTCTGCAATGGGAGAAGCCGCTGGTGGCGCTCATGGCGCTGGTGGGGTTGGTGCTGCTGATCGCCTGCGCCAACGTGGCGAACCTGTTGATGGCCCGCGCCGCGTCGCGCCGCCGCGAGATGGCCATTCGCCTGGCGCTCGGAGCCGGACGGCGCGCCCTGCTGCGCCAGCTTTTGCTCGAGAGCCTGGTGATTGCCCTAGCCGGGGGCCTGCTCGGCTTGCTGGTCTCGGTCTGGACCACCAGCGCACTTCTGCGCGTTCTGCCGGCGGATGCGACAGGCGGATGGATATCGGCTCGTATCGATATTCGCCTGCTGCTGTTCACGCTGGGGCTTTCAACCGTCACCGGACTTTTATTCGGACTCGCGCCGGCGCTCCAGGCGAGCCGCGCCGAGGTAGCTTCCACGTTGCGCGAGCAGCCCGCCGCGCTGGCTTCGGCGGGCGGAGGAGCGGGTTTCCGCCGCGGCTTGGTGGTGCTGCAACTGGCGCTCTCGCTGCTGCTGCTGGTCGGGGCCGGCCTGTTCGCTCGCACCCTCTTCAACCTTGTGCGCGTAAATCCCGGCTTTCGCACCGAGCGCTTGCTGACCTTCGCCATCGATCCGCCGCTGAACGGCTACTCGCCAGCCCGCGGCTTCGCCCTTTTCGAAGACTTGCAGCGACGGCTCGCGGCGCTTCCCGGAGTGGTCGCCGCCGGCGCCGCCAGCCCTGGCCCGCTCACCCACAGCACGCGCAGCAGCAACGTCACCGTGGAAGGCTATCGCGCTCGTGAAGACGAAGATATGGACGTCTCGCAGCACGCCGTCAGTCCGGGCTATTTCGCGGCGCTGGGCGTCCCTGTGGCGCGCGGCCGGGAAATCGCGGAGCGCGACCTCACCTCGCCGGACAAAGTAGTGGTGGTGAACGAGGAATTCGCGCGGCGCTTCTTCGGCCAGCGGGACCCACTCGGCAGCCGCATGATGTTCGGCGCCAGTAATCAACGCAAGCCGGACCGCGAGATCGTTGGCGTGGTACAGAACTTCAAACATGGCAGCTTGCGCGAGAAGCCGGGCCCGGCCGTCTACTACCCCTACACGAACGAAGACAATCTGAATCGCATGGAATTCTACGTGCGCGGCGAGCGTGACACCGAAGCGCTGGGGTCCCAGGTCCGCCGCCTGGTGCAACAGATGGATGCGAGCCTGCCGGTATTCGACATCATGCCGGTCGAGGTTCAGGTCGAGGAATCGCTGCAGATCGACCGGCTGATCGCCATTCTGTCGTGCGCCTTCGGGTTGCTCGCCACCATCCTGGCCGCCATCGGGCTCTACGGCTTGGTGGCTTACACAGTGGCGCGGCGCACCGCTGAGATCGGCATCCGTGTGGCGCTCGGCGCCGTCCCCCGCGATGTATTGTGGCTGGTGATGAAGGACGTGGGCGTGCTCGTGCTATTGGGGATTGCCATTGGAGCCCCCGCGGCGCTGGCGCTCGGGCGGCTGGTCGAGTCGCAACTATTCGGACTGCATGCCGGCGATCCGGCGATCTTCGCGGGAGCCTCCCTGGCACTGGTGCTGGTAGCGCTATTGTCGGGCTTGATTCCGAGCAGCCGGGCCGCACGCATCGATCCGATCGAAGCCTTGCGGCACGAGTAGTAGGTCGGACCGGCCTCCTGGCCGGTCACACGTCGGCCAAATTTATTTCCGCCATCGAAACAAACCAATTACACCCAAACTTCCAGCCGTAACACCCCAACCCGCCACCCCTGCCCGCATACCCTTGGCATGGGAGAACCAAATGACCTCCACCAAACAGACAGAAGCCAATCGTCGCAACGCGCAAAAGTCCACCGGACCCAGAACTCCCGAGGGCAAGGCCGCCGTCCGCCTCAACGCCCTCCGCCACGGCTTGTGCGCTCGCACCGCCGTGCTGCCCAACGAAAACGCCGAAGAGTTCCAGCAGCTTTGCGCCGACCTCGAAACCGAATGGCATCCCCAGGGCCGCACCGAACAGTACTTGCTCGAGCAAATGGCGGTCGCCCAGTGGAAGGCCGCCCGCGCCTGCAACATGGAGTACAACATCTACGATCAGGGCAGCCTCACTGAATCCAGGATGCGCACGCTCGAATACGTATTGAAACAACAAACCCGTTGGGAGCGCGCCTACTTCAAAGCGCTGCGCGAGCTCCAGGCCCTCCAGAAGCCCCGTCCGCCACAAAATGAGCCGCCCGATCCGCCCGTCGAAACCGAGCCCGAACCCGCATCAAAAACGAGTGAACAGAGCCATTCTGACCCGCAACCCCGGCAGAATGAGCCAGATACACCGATATCCGATCCGCCGGTCGAGACTGGCCAAGAGGAATTGAAGGAGCACAGCCCCGTCGGTGAACGAAATAGCAACCCTACTTCTTGGCCAGCTCGTTGATCGCCGCCAGCACCTCTTCACTGTGCTGATCAGGTTTCACGCCCGTCCAGACCTTGACGATCTTGCCGTCCGGATCGATCAGGAAAGTATTGCGCAAAGCCATGCCGTTGGGGCGCAGCGAACCATACGCTTCGACCACTTTCTTGTCGGGATCGGCCAGCAGCTTAAAGGTGAGCCCCTGCTTGGCGCAAAAGTCCTTGTGGCTGTCCGTGCTGTCCACGCTCACGCCGACGATCACGGCATTGGCCTGCTCATACTTGGCGAGATCGCGCTGGAAATTGTGCGCTTCGATGGTGCAGCCGGGCGTATTGTCCTTCGGGTAGAAATACAGGACCACCCACTTACCGTGGAACTCACTCAGGCTCACCGGGCTGCCATCCTGCGAAGGCAGGGTAACACTCGGGGCTGGTTGGCCTACGTCTGGAACACCGTCAAATGCGAACATTGTAACGGCTCCCAAAAGCAAAAGCAGCGTAGCGAATATCGCGATGCGGATCTGAGTCATAACCACGATGCTATCATGAAGGCGCATGCCGCAGGCACTCCCCACGGTGGTCGTCGTCGGCAGACCCAACGTCGGAAAATCGACCCTTTTTAACCGCATTACAGGAAAAAGGCGCGCCATTGTAGGCGACCAGCCCGGCATCACCCGCGACCGGCTTCACGGCGCGGCGGAATATCAAGGGCGGCGCTTCGAACTGATCGATACCGGCGGCATCGTGGTGGACGATGCGGAGTACATTCCGAGTCAGATCCTGAAGCAGGCGCGCGTGGCGCTCGAGCGTGCGGCGCACATCATTTTTCTGGTCGACGGCCGCAGTGAAATTACCGCGCCCGACCGCGACCTGGCGCGCATGTTGCGGCGGCTGGGCAAGCCCGTCTCGCTCGCCGTCAACAAGGCGGATACTGGCGCGCGCGAAGACCTCGCGCACGATTTCTATTCGCTCGGCATTAAGGACATTTTTCCGGTATCCGCGGAGCACGGCATCGGCGTCGACGCGCTGCTCGAGCACGTTACGGCCGGGTTCGCCGAAACGCCCGAGGAAGAGCGGCGGGAAGCCATCAAGGTGGCCATCATCGGCCGGCCCAACGTCGGCAAATCTACTCTGTTGAACGTGCTCACCGGGCAGGATCGAGCCATCGTTTCGCCGATTGCCGGGACCACCCGCGACTCCGTGGATGAGACTATCGTGCGCGACGGCGTCAGCTATACTTTCGTGGACACCGCCGGCATACGGCGCAAAGGCAAGACCAAACAGATGGCGGAAAAGCTCAGCGTCGTGATGGCGCGGCGGAATATCCGCATGGCCGATGTCGCGCTGGTGCTGCTGGACGCGAGCGAAGGCGTCCTGGCCCTGGATGCGACCATCGCGGGTTACGCGCACGAGGGCGGGCGCGGCGTGATCGTCTGCGTCAACAAGTGGGACCTGATTTCGGAAGGGAAGAAGACCGCTTTCGAGCGCGACCTGCGCGATCATCTGAAGTTCCTGGAGTATGCGCCGGTGCTTTTCCTTTCCGCCAAAACCGGCGTGGGCGTGACGCGCATTTTCAAAGTAATTCGCGAGGCCTATGAATCCGCCACCAAGCGTATCTCGACCGGAGAGCTGAACCGTTTCGTCGAGAGCCTGCACTTCGAGGAGCGCAGGATCTACTACATCACGCAGGCCTCGGTGCGGCCCCCGACTTTCGTGCTGTTCACTAACCGGACCGGCCCGCTGCACTTTTCACACGTGCGGTATTTGACTAATCAGATCCGCAAGCGCTTCGGATTTATCGGAACGCCCATCGAGCTGAAGACCAAGACCAAAAAAGACTGATGCCCGATGCCACCCGATGCAAAATGATGCCAAAAAACAGGAGCGCCGTCGCAGAGAGTTGAAGCTGCGCGAAGCCGAGGAGCGCAAAGACGACCAGCGCGAACAGGCCATCTGGATGTACAGGGACGCGCAAACCGCGCTGCGCGATGGCGACCTGCCCGCTGCGGCGCGTCTGGCTAGGAAGGCCTTGGTGCTCAAACCTCAGCACTTCGGCGCGCTGACCCTGCTTGCCCAGGTCTACCTCGAGGCCGGAGAGTATGCAGTCGCCTTGCCGTATCTCAGGGAGATGCGCATACTGCATCCCGACGACCCCGGCACGGCGTACCTTAGCGGCGTCGCATTGCGGAAACTGGGTCGGAGCGCCGAGGCATTGGCCGAGTTCGAAGTGGCACTGAAGTACGTCGAACAAGCTTCCGAAAATAGGCAGGCGGCGTTGCGTCAGGCTGCGGAAAGCGCCTGCCGGAAATTGAAGGACGAAATGGCGAGGCCCGCGCCGCCAACCGCAAAGCCAGCGCCCCCGCCGCCCATACCCGCCGCGGCGCCCGAACCTGCCTCGCAGCCCGAAACGCCGCGCGTGCGGGTGACCTTCCTGCCGCCGCCTCCGCTCGAAGCGCGGGCCGCCGCCACCGGAACGCTCTCCGATTACTTCCTGCGCCGCGGCCTCCAGGCGCTTCGGTTAGCCCAAAGCTTCGAGGATCTGGTCTGCCTTCCCTCGTTGACCGGGGTGGACAGTTACATCTATCAGCACGAAACCGTCAGAAAGGTCCTGCGCCATTTCAAAGGACGCGCGCTGCTGGCCGATGAAGTGGGCCTCGGCAAGACCATCGAAGCTTGCCTGGTGTTGAAGGAATATTGGGCGCGCGGCATGGTGCGCAAAGCCCTGGTGCTCGCGCCGCCTTCGCTGGTGAGCCAATGGAAAGGAGAGTTGGCGGAGAAGTTCGGCTGCGCGCCGGTCTCCCCGGACGGGGCGGAATTCCGGCGCGATCCGGAACGCTTCTGGAAAACCGAGCCGCTCATCGTGGCATCCATCGCCATGGCGCGGCTGGAGCCTCACGGTTCGGCGCTGGCGGGCACGCCCTGGGATATGGTGATCGTGGACGAAGCCCATTGTCTGAAGAACCGCGCCAGCTCCAACTGGAAACTGGTGGACGCCCTCGAAAAAAAATTCATCCTGATGCTCACGGCCACGCCCGTGGAAAATAACCTGATCGAGCTTTACAACCTGATCACATTGTTGAAGCCCGGCCTGCTCGCGACCGAGGCGGAATTCCGCAAGCAGTTCGTGAACGCGGCCAAGCCTAAGGCGCCAAAGAATCCCGAGCGGTTGCGCGCCCTGCTGGCCGAAGTGATGGTGCGCAATACGCGCTCGGCGGTGGATGTGCGCCTCCCGCATCGCGTGGCCGCCAGCGTGGTAGTGGCGCCCTCCGCCGCCGAGGCGGAGCTTTATGAGCGCGTCTCGACCTTCGTGGCGGAGCGCTACAGGCCGGGCGAGCATTCGGGCGCGATGACCCTCGGCTGGCTGCAGCGCCAGGCCGGCAGCAGCCCCCAGGCGTTGAGCCGGTCCATCGCGCGCCGCCTCGCCGGGCAAGAGCGCGAAGACCCGCACAACATCGCGGAACTGGAGGCCATCCTCGATCTGAGCTCTCACATCGGCGACGGATCGAAGGGCATTCAGCTTGGCGACATGCTGTCGGCGCGCCAGGCGAAGACCGTGGTATTCACCGAGTTCGTGCCTACACTAGAGCACCTCGCGGAGGTTTGCCGCCGTCGCAATATCCGCTACGCGCTTTTCAGCGGCGACCTTTCCAGGGCGGAGAAAGACGCCGCCATCGCGCGCTTCCGCGATGATGCCGACGTGCTCCTTTCGACCGGCGCCGGCGGCGAGGGCCGCAATCTGCAGTTCGCCGATACGGTGATCAACTTCGACCTGCCCTGGAACCCCATGCGCCTGGAGCAGCGCGTGGGCCGCGTCCATCGCATCGGCCAGGAGCGTGACGTCTTCATCTTCAATTTCTGCCAGGCGGGCAGCGTGGAGGAGCACCTGCTGCGCGTCCTGCACGATAAAGTCAACATGTTTGAGCTGGTGGTGGGCGAGATGGATGCCATTCTGGGCAGCCTCGACGACGCCCGCGACTTCGCCGAGGTAGTGATGGACCTGTGGATCTCGGCGCGCCAATCCGGCGCTGTCGACGAGGCTTTCGACGACTTGGGCCGGCGGCTGCTGGCGGCCAAGGCGGAGCATGTTCAGGTAAAAGAACTAGACGAAGCGCTGTTCCAGCGGGATTTCGAAGTTTGATAGAGGTTTGATGTGGAGCTGAGCGATTGGGCGCGCGATCTGCTGCTGAGCCGCGGCGCGCTGGTGGAAAGCGAAGGCCAAGGGGCGCTGCGCGCGCTGCTGCCCGCGGACGTCTCCGCCAGGCTGGCAGTGGGCGACTGGCTCTCGCTCGATTTCGGCGCGCGTGTCGGCGCGGACGATTCCTCCGAATGGCAGGAGCGGCTCAGCACGCTGCTGCCCCCGTCGCCCGCGGTGGCCGGTGCCCGGCTGCGCCAGCGAATAGTCGCAGGGCCGATCGATGCCGATACTGTTCTGAACCGCGAGCTGCCCGTTCAGAACGGGGTTTGGCGGCTGGTGGAAGACTACGCCGAGGCCGTGCCATATTACCTATTCTCGTTCGAGTACACGGTGGAGTCCGACGAGCGCACCATCGGTTATGCGAGAGTGTGCCTCAACGGCGCCTCGCGCTCGTTGGCGCAGCAGCCGGAGCGTATGCTCCATTCAATTCAGGACGACTTGGAAGAAGATCCGGTGTCCCCGGACGTATCGGGTCCACTGGGCGCGCTCTACGTGCTGGCTTCCCGCGCCGCGCAAGCGGAAGTGCGGGACCGCATCGCCGCTATCGAGCAGAGCGCCAATCGGCGTCTCGCGCGCGATAGCGAACGGATGGCATCTTATTACAGTGGCCTGTTGGCCCAGATCGAGAAGCGGGCGGCGCGGCGGGATGCGGCGGAGAAAGATCGCACCCGGATCGAAGCGACGGGCCTGGATCGCGCGGCGAAGATGGAAGACCTCGTCCGCAAGTATTCGCTGCGCGTGCAGCTCGAGTTGACCGACGTGCTGGCGGTTCGACTGCCGGCGCGGGCGATTTCCGCCAGGCTCGTTCGCAAGAAAGAGGAGCGCCTGGTCACGCTGCATTGGAACGCGGTATTGCGCGCGCTCGATATGCCGCTGTGCGAGCACTGCTCCGGCCGGGCTCGCCCGCTGTTCTTATGCGAGAAGGTGCACCTGCTCTGCGGCGCCTGCTGGAGCGCCTGTCCGGCGTGCGGGCGTGTGTATTGCCGCGTGTGCCAGCGAGCCTGTAAGTGCGGGGCAAAGGGGTAGCGTACAATAAGCCATCCATCTTATGCGGCCCTTCGTCAGCACAATCCACCCACGCAGCGTGCTCTCGTTTGCGCCAGATAATGAGCCGCTGGCTCTCACTCCTCTGAATGTCCTGATTGGTCCTAATGGGTCCGGCAAGTCGAACCTGATCGAAATTTTTGAACTGCTCAAAGCGGCGCCGACCGATCTTGCGGAAGCGATTCGTGACGGCGGCGGCATTGGCGAGTGGCTGTGGAAGGGCGAGGGCAAGAGCGCCGACGCGGGCGTCAGCACCGAGCTTCAGATCCCGGAGGTCGAGCCGCTGCTGCGATATCGGTTAGAGTTCGGCGCGGTAGATCACCGATTCCAGGTCCTGGACGAAGCCATCGAAGACGCGGGAAAGAGTCCCGCAGACATCGACTATTTCTATCGAATTCGAAACGGCCTTCCGATGCTTAGGTTCCGTAAGGTCGGCTCGGGCTTCAAAGAGACGGTGCGCAGAAGCCGCGTCAGTCACGACCCTCACCAATCGGTGTTGTCGCAGCGTAAGGACCCCGATTCATATCCGGAGGTAACGGCAGTCGGACGCTCCTTTGGACGAATCCTGACTTTTCGCGAATGGAGTTTTGGCCGATATGTTCCCCTGCGGCAGCCCCAGCCCGCGGATTTGCCAAACGATATTCTTTTGCCGGATGCCCGAAATCTAGGCCTGATTCTGAATGCCATCGAACACAGCGATGTGTGGCCGCGTCTGAACGAAGCCATCCGCCGCTTTCTGCCAAGGTTTAAACGTCTATCGACTCTAGTCCAAGGCGGTACCGTCCAGATTTTCCTGCACGAAGACGGACTTCGAACTCCGATACCGGCTACACGATTGTCCGACGGAACGATCCGCTTCATTGCCCTGTTAGCGATCCTGCTGAAGCCTGGCACGGCGCCGCTGATCTGTCTGGAAGAGCCGGAATTGGGGCTGCACCCGGACGCGCTGACATTGATCGCGGAGTTGTTGGTGGAAGCCTCGCAGCATACACAACTCGTGGTGACTACTCAATCCGATGTTCTCGTCTCAGCTCTCAGCGAGCACGCCGAGTCCGTGGTCGTCTGCGAGAATGTGGCCGGCGCATCACGGTTTTCCCGACTAGAGAGCGACAAGCTCCAGTTCTGGATGGAGAAGTATAAGCTCGGCGAGATCTGGCGCATGGGCGAACTGGGAGGTAATCCATGAACGGAATCGCGGTGTACCTGGAAGGCGGTGGCAATTATTCCACCGACGACAAAGCCACTCTGCGTCCGGGCATGTCGGAGTTTCTTCGCTCCCTACGTGAGGCCGCCCGCCAGAAACACCTCGATTGGAGAGTTGTCGCCTGTGGCGGCCGGAACGCTACGTACGATGCGTTTCTGAATGCGACGAAAACATCGCCCGCCGGATTCAACGTGCTTCTGGTGGACTCGGAGGGACCAGTAGCCACTCCGCTTTCGCCGCGAACTCATCTGAAAGAGCGCGACGGCTGGGATCTACCAGCGATCAGCGAGCGCTCGATACATCTGATGATCCAGACAATGGAAGCTTGGATTATTGCCGATGCCGATGCAGTGGCACGCTACTACGGCCAGTACTTTCTCAAGAAGGCTCTTCCGGCGGCTCAGCATCTCGAACGACTCGATAAGGTGCGTATCCAGAATGCCCTGAAGCGGGCAACAGCGAAGACACAAAAGAAGGAATACTGCAAGATTCGCGACGCCGCCGCATTGCTGAGAGCGATTGACCTCGGAATTCTGAGGCGTCGCTGCCCATCGTGCGAGCGCCTGTTCGCAACCGTGCGTGAGGCAATCGACTAGAAGCGGCAACTCTTGCCGAATGCTCTGCAAGAGTTGTAACTACGCGCGGGCGCAACGTCCTCCCGCCTTGTGTTCACATACATTCGGCTTTGGCCCCCAACCTGCCCTTAAGGGATACGCTACTGCTTTCAAAGGAGAAATAGAATGCTCGGCTTAGGACTACTCGGCACCGTAATTGTGATCGTGGTAATTGTTTGGCTCGTCCGCAGGGTGTGAACGCTAACTTTCACCTTTCCGCGCCTTCACAAAATCCATCTCGCTCTGCTTCGGAATTCCCGGCTCGAAGCACCGTCGGCAGCGCGCTTCGTACATCTCGGCGGCGCCCACCACGATCAGATCCTCGGCGCCGCGCAGGCGTTGCGTGTGCTTAGCCGGATTGCCGCATCGCACGCAAATAGCGAGCGTCTTAGTAATGGATTCAGCCAACGCCAGCAAATCAGGTATGGGGACGAACGGCCGCCCCAGGTAATCGGTGTCCAAACCGGCCACGATCACCTGCTTGCCGCTATCGGCCAGACGCTGCGCGACGTCCACCAGGCTCGCGCCCATGAAGTTGGCCTCATCCACGCCGATGACCTCCGAGCGCCAATCCACGCGATCCAGAATTTCGGCGCCCGAGCTCACTACTTCGGACTTCATGCGCAGGTCGCCGTGCGAGACAATCTCATCATGGCCGTAACGCGTGTCGATAATCGGCTTGAATACCTGCACACGCTTGCGCGCGATGGTGGCCCGCCGCAAGCGCCGGATCAGCTCCTCGCTCTTGCCCGAAAACATGGGGCCGCAGATCACCTCCACCCATCCTACGTTGCCGGTCACAAACTCCATGTATCAAGCCAAAGCACCGATCCAGGATGGCACACCCAGCCCAACGGAATCTAGTATGGGTACAATGGCAGTTCTATGAACAGGCTTTGCTGGACGCTCCTGCTATGCATGTGCGGCTTCGCCGCCGAGAAAAAGCCGGTCACCATCCAGACCATGGCGATGCCGCGGCACGTGCCCGCTATCACCTGGGCGCCCGACGGAAAGCGGTTCGCGTGGACGGAAGATAAGGCCGTCTGGCAATACGACGTGCTCACCGCCAAAAAGAAACAACTGGCCGCTCTCGCGCCTCTCGAAGAGAAGGCCGTAAAGCCGCCCAAACCGGAAACTTTCGACTGGCTCAACCGGCGGGTCTCCGAGCAGAGCTTCCAATGGTCTTCGTCCGGACAGGAGATGCTGATCAGCGTGGAAGGCGATCTGTTCCTGCTGCACACGGAAACCGGAAAGTGGGAGCAGCTCACCGCCACGCCCGAGCCGGAGCGCGATCCCAAGCTGTCGCCCGACGGCCATTTCGTTTCATTCCGGCGCGATCACGATCTGTACACACTCGAGATCGAATCCAAAAAGCTGACCCGACTCACCGGCGATGGCGGCCCCACGCTGTGGAACAGCGAGCTGGACTGGGTGTATCCGGAGGAGCTGGACCTTTCGACCGCGCATTGGTGGTCGCCCGACAGCAGCCAGATCGCCTACCTGCAGTTCGACGTGAGCCGCGAATCGATTTTTCCGCACGCGGACCTGCTCTCGTGGCGCGCCCTCCCGGAGCCCGAGCGCTTCCCCCAGCCGGGCACGCCGAATGCGGAGGTGCGTCTGGGCGTGGTGGCGGCCGGTGGCGGTCCCACGCACTGGATGGATATTGGCGAAGCCCGCGACCACCTGCTGGCCCGTGTTTACTGGTCGCCGGACAGCCGCGCGGTGGCCTACGAGCGGCTGAACCGCATACAGAACCGCCTCGACCTCGGCCTCGCCGATGCGCATACCGGCGCCTCGCGGGTGCTCATCGCCGAGCAGGATCCCTACTGGATCAACGTCAACGATGACTTCCGCTTCCTCAATAAAGGCAAACAGTTCCTGTGGGGCAGCGAGCGGGACGGCTATCTCCACCTCTATCTTTATTCCACTGACGAGAGACAAGTGACACAACTGACCAGTCACGAGTGGGAAGTCACCGAAGTGACCGGAGTCAATGAGGAGACCGGCGAGGTATTTTTCGTTTCGACCGAGGAGAGTCCGGTCGAGCGGCAGCTTTATCGCGTACACCTGGATGGCAAAGACAAACCGCAGCGGCTGAGCCGCGGCGCAGGCACCCACGGCATCTCCATGAGTCCCACAACCGCATACTATATGGATACGGCTTCCAGCCTGGGTACACCGCCGCGCCGCACGTTGCACCAGAGCGATGGCTCGCAGATCGCAGTCTACCAGGAGTCCGTACTCCCGGACGTGGAAATCCTCCCAACTGAAATCGTCAAACTCAAGGCCGGCGATGGCGTCCCGCTTTTTGCGCGCATGATCAAGCCGGCAGGTTTCGCACCCGATAAGAAGTACCCCGTGATCGTCATGATCTACGGCGGCCCGGGCGTGCAGGCCGTGCATGACGCCTGGAGCGGCGCCGATTTCGACCAGGTCCTGGCACAGAGAGGCTACCTGATCTGGCAGTTGGATAATCGCGGGTCTTCCGGGCGCGGGCACCTTTGGGAGTCGAAGATCTATCACGAAACCGGCGCACAGGAGCTCAAGGACCAGCTTGATGGCATTCACTACCTGGAGACGCTGGGGTTTGCGGACATGACTCGCGTCGGCATCAGTGGCTGGAGTTATGGCGGCTATATGACGCTGTACTCTTTGGCCAACGCGCCCGGCGTTTTTCGGGCGGGCATCGCGGGCGCGCCGGTGACCGACTGGCGCAATTACGATACGATTTATACGGAGCGCTATATGGGCCTGCCGGAGGAAAATCCCGAGGGCTACCAGCGCAGCTCACCGCAGACCAATGCGGGCGATATTAAAGCGCGGCTGCTGATCGTGCACAATCTGGAAGACGATAACGTGCACTTCCAAAATACCGTGCAGATGGTCAACGTTTTGGAGAAGGCGGGCAAGCAATTCCAGATGCTGGTTTATCCGCAAAAGTCCCACGGCGTGACCGGCCCGGTGCGCAAGCAGATGTTGCAGGCGATGATGGAGTTTTTCGATCAGTCGCTAAAGGAGTAATCGCGAGACACTCCGGATTCAGCCTGCAAGAGTTGGGAGGAACTATGCACCACGTAGTGTTTCGTGCAACCATTCTCGCGGCTGTGTTATCGGCGGCAGGCGCCGGGCAGCAGCCAAAATCGCCCACCAAAATCGACACCTCCGCGAGCGGTGTGTTCGTCGGCCGCAGCGGTAAGCCGATGGCTAATGCCCGTTTGTTCCTGGGGAAAATCGTAGATGGTCAAGATGTACTCCAAGCCGATGTCAAGTTGGGCGGGTTGCCCATTTCTCATACCGATGCCAAGGGACAATTCCAGTTCACCGGTTTCGCCCCGGGCGCTTATACCATCCTCTACTACCCGGCGGGAGGGCCGTCCATTGCACCAGCGGAGTTCAGTATCAGAGCCCTGACGGCGGTTGACAAGTCCATCTTACCGTTGATGAAAAACGTGGAGATCGGCGCCAGCACGCCGCTCGATCCAGCCAAGTGGGGTGTGTTCACGCTAATGAAGGGTCATACGTTTTGGGCCCAGGGACCCGAGATGAAGGTGTGGAATGCGACGATGCGGCGAGGAACTGCCGGGCCGTATCTGGAGGTGCGCAAGGGTCTGATCTGGCACGCCGATTTTAGCGACAAGGGCCAGATCAAGATGGACGCCTGGAGCTTCTAGCTTAGCGCCGCCTGGAGCTTCTAGATTAGCTAAGCTAAGCTAGCTAAGTTTAGCTGGCGTCCGGCCATCTATACTAAGGGTTCATGACCCTATCGGGACCCCTGCTATTGCGTGCCGCGCGGTGGCTCACCTTCGGCTCGGCGGTAGCTATTCTGTTTTCCATCGCCGTTTCCCAGCTCCTGCTGGCGCTGGCGCTGGCCACCTTGTTGCTCTCCGGCGAGCGCCTGCGCCTGCCGCGCATCTGGCTTCCCCTCGGCCTGTTTCTGCTCGGAACCCTGATCTCTCTGGCGCTCTCCGGCGACCCGTCTGCCGGCCTGCCGCAGGTCCGCAAAATTTTTGTGTTTACCATTCTGTTAGTAGTATTCTCCACCCTGCGCGACATGCGCATCATCCGCCAGCTCTTCCTTTGCTGGACAGCCGTAGGCGCGCTGATCTCGCTCCGCGGGTTCGTGCAGTTCGGCCAAAAGGTGCAGGAAGCCCACGCCCAAGGCCGCAACTTTTACGACTATTATGTCGCCGAACGGATCACCGGCTTCATGAGCCATTGGATGACCTTCGGCGGCCAGGAAATGTTCGCCCTGCTCATGGTCACGGCGTTTCTGTTCTTTGCGTGTCTCGCGCGCCGGCGCGTATGGCTGTGGCTGCTGTGCGCGGTATTGATGGGTCTCGCGCTGCTGCTGGGATTCACTCGCACCATCTGGGTTGCGAGCGCCGCCGCCGGCCTGTATCTGATCTGGTTCTGGAAGCGCCCGCTGGTGATCGTATTGCCGATTGCTCTGGCGGCCATTGCGTTGCTCGCGCCCGCTTCGATTCGCGAGCGTTTCTCCTCCCTTCTCAAACCGGGAAAAGTGGATTCCAACGAGTTCCGCATCGTCACCTGGCGGACGGGACTCGAAATGATCCGTGCCCATCCGTGGTTCGGGCTGGGTCCGGAGGAGCCCCGGCTGCAATTCGACCGGTACGTGCCGACGGATATTGCGCGCCCGCTGCCGTCTGGTTGGTACGGGCACCTGCACAATATCTATCTGCAATACGCGGCGGAGCGCGGCATTCCGACCTTGCTCATGTTGCTATGGATGCTGGGACAGATCCTCTACGACTGCCTGCGAAAACTCTGGCGGCTTCCACCCGGGCGCAGCGACTTGAAGTTCGTGCTGCACGGCGCGGTTGCCGTGGTGATTGCGACCATGATCGCCGGCATCTTCGAACACAACCTCGGCGACAGCGAGGTGCTCACCATGTTCCTGGTGGTGGTGGGCTGCGCCTACGCGGCGATGGAGTGCGCCGCGCCCCTGGAGGCCAAGGCGAGTGCCTGAGCGACAAGTCGCGAAATCGATTAACGCCGTGCTCGACATCGAGCAGCCCGATGAGCTAATCGCTTACTTGCGCCGCGCGGGCCGCATCGGACCGAGCGAACAGGTCCGCATCTCGATCCTGCGGGGCGGAGTCTCGAACCGCACGGTCGCCGTCGAGCGCGAGACTGGCGACGCGTGGGTCCTCAAACAGGCGCTCGAGAAACTGCGCGTTCCCGTGGATTGGTTCAGCTCGCCGGAGCGCATCCATCGCGAAGCACTGGGCCTCGAATGGCTCGCCAGGATCGCGCCGCCGGGCTCCATCACGCCGCTGTTGTTTGAAGATCCGGAGCAGCATCTGCTGGCCATGCAGGCCGTGCCGCAGCCGCATGAAAACTGGAAGTCGATGCTGCTTTGCGGAAGAATCCAGTTGGATCATTTCCGGCAGTTCGCCGCGCTGCTGGCCACCATTCACCGCGAAGCATACCGGCGGCGCGCAGACCTGGAAGCGGTGTTCGCGGAACGCTCGTTCTTCGAATCGCTCCGGCTGGAACCGTACTACGCGTATGCCGCGCGGCAGGCCCCGGACGCCGCGGAGTTTCTGGATGCGCTGATTCGCGACACACTGGCGTGCCGCCTCACCCTGGTCCACGGGGATTACAGCCCGAAGAATATTCTTATATACCAGGACCGGCTGGTGCTGCTCGATCATGAAGTGATTCACTTCGGCGATCCGGCTTTCGATCTGGGGTTTTCACTGACGCACTTCCTCAGCAAGGCCCATCACCTGCCCGCGCTGCGGCGCCAGTTCGCCGAAGCCGCCCTGGAATACTGGCGCGTATACGCGGAGACGCTCGGGGCGCTCCCATGGGCCGCGGATCTGGAGCGGCGCGCCGTGCGCCATACCTTGGGCTGCCTGCTTGCCCGTGTGGCGGGTCGCTCGCCGCTCGAGTATCTGGATGTAGCCGAGCGACACCGGCAGCGTCAGGCGGTGCTGAGCATTATTTCCGTCCCGCCCGCCACCATCGCCGGACTGTTCTGCATGTTCGAGGAGAGATTGTGCCTAACATCGAATCTTTGACCGCGGCCGAAATCCTGGACAGCCGCGGGCGGCCGACTGTCAGCGCTACGTGCTGTCTTACAAGTGGAGCGACGGCTTCGGCATCGGTTCCGTCGGGCGCCTCCACCGGGACCGCCGAGGCGCTGGAGCTTCGCGATGGCGACCCGCGGCGCTACCACGGCCTGGGGTGCCGCCACGCGGTCGCGAATATTCATGGCGCTATCCACGGGGCCGTCGCTGGGCGGGCGTTCGCCACGCAAGCGGAGCTCGACCGTGCCCTGATCGAACTGGATGGAACTCCCAACAAATCCCGCCTCGGCGCCAACGCCATTCTGGCCGTCTCAGTGGCCTTCGCGCGGGCTTGTGCGCAAGAGCGCAAGTTGCCGTTGTACAGCTATTTCGGGGAGATGCTGGGGCTCGCGCCGCACACCCTGCCGCGCCTCACCGTCAACCTGTTCAGCGGAGGCGAGCATGCGGGCAAACAGATCGCCCTCCAGGATGTGCTGATCGTGCCGGCACGCTGCGCCACCATAGACGAGTCGCTGGCCCTGACTTATGACGTTTACCAGGCAGCCGCCGGCGTGATTCTGAAGCGCTACGCGATGCGCCTTCTGACCGCGGACGAAGGCGGACTCTCGCCGCCGTGCCAGAGCGCGGAGGAGCTCATCGAGACAGCGCTGGCGGCGATAAAAACGGCGGGTTACAAGCCCGGCGTCGGCGTGACGCTCGCGCTCGACGTGGCATCCAGCCACTTCTACGCGGACGGCCGCTATTATATGGATGGCGCGACGCTCGACAGCGCCGGGATGATCGAAAGGCTCACCGGCTGGGTGGGGCGGTATCCCATCGTGAGCGTCGAAGACGGCCTCGCCGAAGACGATTGGGAGTGGTGGCCCCGGCTGCGGGAGGCGATCGAGTCGCGCGCCCTGGTGCTGGGAGACGACCTGCTGTGTACCAATCCCAAGCGCATTCGCCGGGCCATAGAAGAGCGCTCCTGCAACGCCCTGTTGCTCAAGCCCAACCAGGTCGGCACGCTGACGGAAGCCGCCGAAGCCTGCCGGCTGGCAAAGGATGCCGGCTGGCAAGTAACAGTCAGCGTGCGTAGCGGCGAGACAGAAGACCATTGGGCCGCCGACCTGGCCGTGGGGTGGAGCGCCGATCACTTCAAGGCCGGTTCGATCACGCAGTCCGAGCGCCTGGCGAAGTACAACCGTCTGTTGGCGATCGAGCGGGAGACCGGCTGGCCGGTGAAAGAGGGTGCCGGGTGACAGGTGCCAGCCCCCTTTCTTTATTCGGCGCGCAGCACCGCGACCGGGTCGATACGCACTGCGTGGATCACCGCCGGCAGAGCGGCCAGTAACGCCGCCGCGAGAATGGCCAGCGACGGAAGCGCGAGCACATCCAAGTCCGTCGGCTTCACCTGGTAGAACAGCGATTCGATGTATCGTACCGAGACCATACCGAGCGCGAGGCCCGCGACCGCTCCCGCGAGTACCATCCGGAAGACCTCCGCCGTGACGAGACGGGCGATGCCGCCGGGTTGCGCGCCGATCGCCATGCGAATGCCGATTTCGCGTCGCCGCTGCAGCACAGAGTAGTCAAGCACTCCGTACAGGCCAACACCGGCGAGTAACAGCGCTACACCAGCGAAGAACAGCGCGAGGTTCGCCAACAGCCGCTCACGGATGGTATGCGACTGATTCAGCCCCGCCTGTGTCTGGATGTTAGTAACTCGGAAGTCAGGCCTGGCGCGCGACACTTCTTGACGCATGGTGGCCGCCATTGCGAGCGGGTTCGATCCGGATGTGCGCACAATGAACGTCGCAAAGCGTTTGGCCCGCGGCGCCCCCTTGTCGTCCACCGCCTGGAATGGAACATAGGCTACCGGCAGGATGGGTCCTCGCATGTCGCGGTAGCGGGCGTTTCGAACCAGACCCACAATCTGAAACCGAGTGTGGTCCTCGGTTTTCTCAAAATATTTTCCGAGGGGGTTCTCGCCGTTGAAGTATAGCTTCGCAAAAGCATCGCTGACGATCGCCACCCCGGGCTCCGAGTCACTCGAGCGGAAGTCTCTGCCGGCAATCAGCGGGATCTTCATTGCTTCGATCCATCCGGGTGAGACGTCCATGAAGTAGCCGATATCCGCGCTGGGGGGCTGGCCGTTAACCGAGACAGAACCGATCGTGGCATCCCCTTTGAGCAGCGGCCATCCAGCCAGCGCGACGGTCTGGACACCCGGCAGCGCGCGCAGATGTTCGGCCACCTGGTCCCAATAGAGCGCCGGCTGAGCGCGCTCCGCCACGGTATCCAGGAGGAGAATCCGCTCGGCCGAAAAGCCGGTGGATTGATTCGACAGCCGATCGAAGGTGGCGACGAAAAGTCCCGCCACGAAAAGCACAAGGAAACAGAAGGCGACTTGCACCGCGATCAGCGCGCCCATCAAGCGGCGGCGCGCGTGCGGATCATCTCCGCCTTTGAGCGCGCTGGCAGGCTTAACTGCCGAGGCGCGCAGCGCCGGCGCCAGACCGAACAGAAACGTCACGCCGAGCGCCAGGGCCAAAGCGAATCCAAGCACCCGCCAGTCCGCCGGAAGGACCAGGCGCGCCGGATTGTCCGGAGGATTGATCCTGCTGACGACGAACGGCGCCGACCACCACGCGAACGCCCCGCCAATGGAGGCCGCCAGCAACGCGAGCCAGGCGCTCTCCACCAGGACCAATTGCACCAGGCGCCACCGCCCGGCGCCAATCGAAACGCGCAGCGCCATCTCGCGCGCCCGCGCGGCCGCCTGAGCCGTCATCAGGTTGGCGACGTTCGCGCAGGCGATCATCAGCACTAGCGCCACCAAAACACCGAGCGTTGCGAGCGGCTGACGGTAGTCTCGCTGCATCCTCGAAACGCCCGAGGCCGCGGGCGCCAGCATCAGCGCCTCGTTGAGGAATTTGTCAATACGGCCCTGACTCATTCCGCTGAACCGCCGCTTAGCCATCTCTGTGCGGAACGCTCGAAACGGCGTCCGCAGTCTGTCGCAAACGGATGCGGCGACAACACCCGGCTTGAGCTGCACCAGGATCCGGATCCAGCTTCTATCTACCTGCGCGACCCCGGCATTCATCATGGTGGGGACGAAAATGTCGGTTACGGTGCCGGGCTCGACGCCGGTGAAGCGCTGGTCCGAGACGCCTACGATCTGGTACACGCTGTCACCCATTCGAAATGTGCGTCCGAGCACTTTCGGATCCTGGCCGAACCGACGCTTCCAATAGTCGTAGGAAAGGACCGCGTAGGGATGCGCGCCCGGCGCGAGATCGTCATTTTCGCTGAGCAACCGCCCCAAAGCGGGCCGTAGTCCGAACGTGCTGAACATCCATCCGGATACGTATTGCAGATACGCTTTCTCTATTTCACGGTCCGTTCCGTAGGTCAAATCCGTCCGTTCCGCATACGAGACGGCGATCAGCTCAGCCTGATCCTTTACCATGGCGCGCATCTCGCGAAACATCGGATACTCGTAGCCGTCGAGTGTCATCGGCTTTCCAGCGGAGAGGAACGACTGGTGGAAGCAAGAGTACAGTCGCCCAGGGTGGGCGATCGCCAAAGGCCGCAGCAGCAGGGCGTCGATGAGCCTGAAGGCCGAGGTACAGGCCCCGATCGCCAGGGCGAGTGACACGATCGCCGCGGCGGAAGTCACCTTTCTTTTCCTGAGCTGCCGCCAGCCGAACACGGTGTCGGCGCGGAGTGAATCAATGCACGACCAGAGGGGCATATCAGTACCTATACGTCTGAGTAGCGTGAGAGGTTAGTCAAAATCCAGCCGACGCAGTTGCCAATCCCGCTCCGCTGAACGCAAACTGGAGGGTATGCCCACCAAAGTTCGTAAAGCCGTATTCCCCGCCGCGGGACTCGGTACGCGCTTCCTGCCCGCCACCAAAGCGCAGCCCAAAGAAATGCTCCCGCTGGTGGACAAGCCCATCATCCAGTATGGCGTCGAGGAAGCCATACATTCCGGAATCCAGAACATCATCATCGTCACCGGGCGCGGCAAGAGCGCTATCGAAGATCATTTCGACGTCAGCTTTGAACTCGAGCACATGCTCGAAACCCGCGGCAAGAAGGAGCTGCTTTCGATCGTGCGTAACGTCTCCGACATGATCAACGTGGCGTATATACGGCAGAAGGAAGCTATGGGGCTGGGGCATGCGGTGCTGCGCGCCACGGAACTGGTGGGCGAGGAACCTTTCGCGGTGGTGCTGGCCGACGACGTGATCGACGCCGAAACCCCCTGCCTGCGCCAGTTGCTCGATGTTTACGAATTCTTCTGCTCGCCGGTGTTGGCCGTGATGGAGGTTCCGCCGGAGAACATTTCCGCCTATGGCGCCATCGATGGCGAGCCGATCTACCACAATGGCAGTCGCGATCGCGTCTACCGCATACGCGACCTGGTGGAGAAGCCCAAAGCCTCCGAAGCTCCGTCGAATCTCGCCATCATCGGCCGCTACGTACTGATTCCCGAAATTTTCCAATCGCTTCTGGCCATCGAGCCCGGCGCCGGCGCCGAACTCCAGTTGACCGACGCCCTGCGGCATCTGCTGCGCACCCGCCCCATCTACGCATATCGCTTCGAGGGCACGCGCTACGACGCCGGCGACAAGCTCGGATTCCTGAAGGCTACGGTTGAGTTCGCTTTGCGCCGCCACGATCTGGGCGGTCCGTTCCGGGAATACCTGAAGAACCTACAACTGTAAATCCGCCAAATGTTAACTTCAGTACTGAAAGTACTGGACACCGAAAAAGAGTAAGCATATTCTCATCCAAGGATGAGCCTGGAGGCGGGAGCGAAGCGACCCGCCGCCAAGACTCCTTTCTGACCTGATTTTGCGCAGTCTCGCTGCC
>Ga0302324_100000708_pt1 | contig 84536 bp, 80 predicted proteins | sample Palsa_T0_1_FD_201949 | JGI IMG/M metagenome (GOLD analysis project Ga0302324, IMG submission 201949) | Peat permafrost microbial communities from Stordalen Mire near Abisko, Sweden - Palsa_T0_1 | ecosystem: Environmental > Terrestrial > Soil > Palsa > Peat permafrost | place: Sweden: Abisko...
GAAGGGCGGACCACTCGCGCGGTCCGCCCTTAACGTTATAGAACTAAACAATATGACTCCCGATATGACGGTCTGGGGAGTCGGGATGGGCCCTGAACTGAACTAAAGCTCGCTTAAATCCCATTTTTTGCTCGAGCCGTGGCGGGTAGGGACAAATCTCCGGCCCAGTTCGCACTCGTTCGTCCAAGTGCGTTTGTGCGGCCCTAGCGTCCGTTTGGCGAGTGCCAAATCCTCATGCGCCCATCCGAGTCGGGACAGGCCCCGAATTCAACTAGCGACTGGCACGGCCATTAGTGCTCGATCGACCACCTTATTTTTTGATATCGACAATGGCTGCTGCAGTTGGGATCCTCGTATCGAGGATAGTGCTATCTGCCACCCTGCCGGGTGTCTGCCGCTGGAGAAAGGACTCAAAAGCCGAAGCCCAAACCGCAGGGTGCGGGGTCGACACGGCTTTCGTTTCCGAATGGTCGCTGCACGACAGTCACGCGAAATTGACTGGCTGCATCAGTCACGGCGCGACGCTCGCGCTATAAGGCGGCCTAAATCGGCGTGGCCTTACCTTGATCTGCCCTGTTGAGTCGCCGGTTGTTCACGAAGTGACCGTGGGGGCGGCTTGAGCCGTCGTGTGGCCCTGCTGCATCCAGCTCTCGATGTCTGGCATCATCTTATGTAGCAAATCCGCGGCGGCGGCCGCGCCGACTACTTTCTGCGGGAATCTAACCTTCCCGCATCCAACTACAACTGCGAAGAACGCTGTTTCGCACGCATGAATCCGGCCCGTAAAAACAGCTTACCGATCGTTTGCCTGACGCGTAGCGTGGCACCAAGGTGTTGCTGCGCTGGATCGTAATAAAAGCGCTCCTCGTCGATCCTGTCACCAATCCAGCGTTGGTGAGCGAGTTCGTCCTGCGTGAAGCGGTGGCCATCCCGGCGGATAAACTCGAACACCCAGCGGATCACCGCCCGGTCGCCGTCCAGCAAGTACCAGGTGCCGGGCACGGTACGAACGGCCTCGAATGACCTCAGCACGCCGCGCTCGTTCGCTATCAGTAGTTTTCGCCCGCGTAGCGGCGACTCCAGGTTTTCTTGCGCGGTAGCTTCTTCGGTATAGAACTCCTCTATCGCCTCGACATATCTTCCCTGTTCTACCTGAGTGATGAAGTGTTCAATACGTTCGCGGCTGGGCATGGGCTTGGCGTCCTCGGGAATCTGGATAGTACATTTCGACAGACGACTCACGCTACGGCGGGGCCGAATCAGTCGGGAAAATACCTTAGACTCGAATTTCTTCCCTAGTGAAATCTTGCGGCTGACCGAAGCCGGAAACCAGCACCAAGAGCCGCGTTCAGTCCTCTAACAGGGCAGGCGGCACAATACTTAATGCCAAACCCGCCATGTACCGTCTGCGTCTTGCGCGAGCCTCATCGATCGCAACCCAAAAGGTTCCGGGGTGACTCCACGGATCCATAGATCCATGCGCCGCACGTCGATCTCGATCAACACGGCGTTGCCCCGATCTTGTTCAGTCGGGAAGTAGCGGTCATACGCTCCGATCCAATGCTTGCAGACCTCAGACGCGTCCTCGAGTAGCGCCGTGAAACCTGCAACACTCACAAAGGCATCGTCGCCATTCTGCACCACGACGGTGGATCGGCCTGCGCGACGGATGTCAGAGGATTTGCGTGATCTCGCGTCAGCGAGGTACAGCATCTTCAACCTGCCAGGGCCCACCACGCGTAGCCCCCCCATCGGGCGCACGTTGACCTCACCCTCTTCGCCGGCCGTGATGAGCCAGGAAACGGGGGCGTCGGCAAGAACTTCTGATGCGGCGGTGAGCAATTTTCTCACCTCTGTTGTAGCTGAATCATTCGAGTCAGGCACGAGACGCCCCTCCTTAGCAGTTCGGTATGATCATCTTGTCGAACTAGACTAATAGGTCTAGACTCAAAAGTCTAAATGAAAAGAGCCCTATTTCAAAGACCGGACTTCCTTGCCGCGGCTCGCACTCTCGTTAGTGAGCAAGGGCCCGCCACCGTCACCGTCGATTCTGTTGCGCGGCGCCTGAAGGCTCCGAAGGGATCCTTTTATCATCGCTTCGAGTCACGCGATGCGCTGCTCGCCGAGCTGTGGCTTTCCACTATCGTTGACTTTCAGGAGGGCTTCTTTGCCGCTCTTGAGTCCGGCGACGGGTTGCGGGCCGCCCTCCATATGCCTGCGTGGGCGCGCAGCCACCTCGATGACGCTCGATTGCTGTTGCTTTATAACCGCCATGATTTCGTTCAAGGGCACTGGCCGAAGGCGCTCAGACGAGGAGTGAACGATCAGGCCGATCGACTCAAGGCAGGTTTCTCTGGATTTGCAAGACAGGCGTTCGGCCGCACCACGGAGGTTGAGTTGCGGTGCGCGAAATTTGTGCTGGTAGAAGCCCCAGGGGCTGCGGTAAAGGAGCACATTCGCCACCGAGAGTTTCCGCCCCCGCTGGTAGATGAACTGATAACGAAGACCTACCACGCAATCGTGTCCCGCACGCAATGACGCAGGGTGCAAGGCAGTCGCTTTGCAGCGAGTGCACTTTGGCGCTGAGCTCTGCCGGGGTGGGAGCGTCTCAGCGTTCCCATGTTGTGCGAACGGAGATCTTCGATGAATGACCGCAACCGCGCTGCACGGCTGCTTGTTTCGGTGGGCTCGATGGTCTTGATCGCAGCCGCGCTGCTTCATCTGTCTGACTACGCGAAAGACTTGCGCGTGGTGAGCGCGTCGAATCTCAGCACTCCAATGCAAGGGGAGGTGCGCTGTCTTTTTCTGCTGGTAGGGTGGGACTGGGTTGTGATCGCGATCACTATGATGATCAGCGCCTTCGGTGTGACAGCAGTCCCGAAGGGAGTTGTGTTGTTCTGCGGGTCGGCTCTTCTCGTAACGCAAGCGGTGATGCTGGCGCTCATGGGCTGGTTCTGGGGTATCGCAATCATCCTTGCATCGGCGCTGATGATCCTTTGCGGCGGGTTTTTCTTTCAAAACACCGCGCGGGCGGAGCCCACGGACAACTAAGGTAGAGCTAGTCGATGACACATGTAGTAAAGGTTGAAGTTCGCGGTCGATCAACCGCCAGTCCGCGAACCCTTTACTCTGTGGCGAAAGATTCAGCCGGGTATCCTCGGTGGTCACAGATCGGATCATTCGAACACTTATGCTCGGGCAGTGGAGAGCGCTTTGGGGTAGGCTCACGCCGCATTTTTCGCACCTGGCCGTTAAAGTTAGTAGAGGAAGTCGTAGAACTAATACCAGATCGGTGCGTGAGCTACATCCTTCATAGCGGATTGCCATTTCGCGACTATCGTTCGAGCATTAAATTCGCGCCGGTGCTTGGTGGCGGTGCTTCGATCCATTGGCAGAGTTCGTTCTACCCGACCATCCCCGGCACGGCTTTCCTCTGTCGCGCATTCATGCACGGGGTTTTATCCAAAATGGTGCCCGCGCTGGCAGCAGAGGCTCAGCGTCTCGAGAGCCATGCAGGGATTGCTGCCGTGCACGTTTAGCGCGCTCTGATGAAAGCTCTCCGTTCGGAAGCTAGGCGCGACTTCGTGCGCGTCGACCTCGAGCTGATGACGCAGACCGGCGTGTTACCGCTCTCCACCATAGCCGCCCCAACGCGGTGCCGGGGGGCGCCCTATCGCCACACGATAATGGGCGTGAACGGGTAGCTGAGCGCGTGCAAGCACCGGCAGTTCGGCAAAGTCCGTTAGACGGGCGCCGTTGCCGGCTCACCGCCGGGGAAGAATTGCGACTCGAGAGATAGAACGACTGCAAGCGCGCGTTGGGCGCCTTCCGCAGTGAGCCAGTTCGCGACATGCTGAACGCGGTAGTACTCCGGGCCCGGTGAGCACAGCCAGTTCCTCACATTGACCATGTATACAATATTAGCTGGAAGGCTGCCGCCAATCCGCGGCAGCAATTCCTCTACCGCCCGAACCAGCGGCCAAGCCTCGGAGGCTATTCGCAGGTGCGTAGCAGGATCACGGCGCGCAGCCCATTCGTTCAGCACGCACTCGGCGGCTACATGGGCGCAAATGATCGTGGCGCTCGCGTATGAGGCTTCCAAGGACTTCGGCGCTGTGCGCGTGTGCTCCTCGAGCAGCGCAGTAGTAGTGATGAGTCCGCGCCGCTGACTTACTTGGACTTCCGACATGGGTGGCGAGTTCCGGTTGCAACGATCGGGTGGTACACAGCTGCCTTGTAAGCGGCGCCGTCGAGTCTTCATCTTCGTTAGGGCGCACATTTTGCCTGCAGATAGCTGATCGGAGCACCGTCTTGGAAACAAAAATGGCAACTACGGCATTTGCGAACGGATTCAGAGCGCTAGCTGAGATAGGCATCAATTTGACACCTATCTCACCTTGCCAACCGTCCGGCGGAGTTTCAACATGTTGGGTTGGAGCACGCGAATTGGTGAAAGATGAAATTCCCCCAGCTTTTCGCCATCTTGAAAAAGAAGCGAGATTTTGAGCGCGCCCATCTGCCCTTCATAGCCTCCCTGCTGGATTTCGACCTCATCCTCGAAATTGGTTATGCGCAGGAGCAGAAAAAAAAGATCACGCCGAAACAGCTGTTCCTTCTCAAGCTCGGTTCGGTGAGTTCAGTACGACGCAGACTCACCAAACTTACTGTAGAGGGAATCGTCGTGCGGCAACCAAATAGTAGTGATCAGCGCTCGGAATTCCTGACCTTGTCCGCGGCGAGCGTACGCGTGCTCGAGAGATATGGGGGTCTTCTGATATCGCTATCGGAATTCAGCGACTGAGCTAAGAACACGCAGCACGCGCACTTGAGGCAAACGTGTTGCGCGCCGGACTAATGGCTGGCTATGGATCCGACGCGGTTGCGCCGTGGGGTGTTTCGGAATAACAATAATATCGATGAAACCGTACCGGAAGAGTTGCGGACCGGAGCGGGGACGCGCCCATTGGCGCACCAAGTTCAACGAATAGTAGGTTGGCACGCGCGGTAAGACTAACGAGCCGGCAGAGATCAAGCTTTTCGCCAGTTAGGCCGCAGCCTAGTCGCGTTTTCTCGACGGCATCGGTCCGCGCCGGTCCAGACCGTGAAAACTGAACGCGTCAATGGCGTTCATGAGCCGATCAACGGTCATGCCATCGACGCCCGGAGCCCATTTCGCAAGCCAGATCAACATCCCTAACAGCAGCTGTACGACAAATTCCGGTTCGCATTGCACGACTGAACCGTCTGCCATCCCCTCTTTCAAAAATCTCACCAGGATGTCCTTTAAACGCTCCGCCCAGGCGGCTATCGATTTGCGCTGTGCGGCGTCGAGATATGAGTAGTCGCCAAAGTAGAGTTGCGGCCCGTTTCGGGCGGAATCCACTAACAGCCCCCGAATAGCATGCCGCAGCTTATCCGCGCCTGGGCCGCCCTCCAGCTCAATCGAGTGAAGGGTTGCTTCGAATCGCTGTAGTGATTGGCGATGACAGGCGTACGCCAGGGCTTTCTTATCTGAGAAGTAGTAGTACAGGGTGGCGTCCCGCAGCCCAAGCGTGGCGGCAATTTCGTGCATGGTCGCGACCGCATAGCTCTTGGCATTAATCACTTCCGTGGCCGCGCGCACGATCGCCTCACGCTTGCCGGCGGATTTCTTACTCCGCGAGATCGGCTTGCGGCTCTTGGGTTTGGCGGAGCGATTCGAGGCGTCCAAACAATATCCCGACGTGGCCATCGCCCGGGGCGGGCAGCAGCGTGATTATCCCCCGCCCCCCAATGAGGAGGCCACTTGCCATTCAATTCTATGCAGTCCTAGAATATCTAAGATGTACTAGAAAAATGGCGAGGCTGGACAAGCCGACCCATGCGTTGCGTTCGACTGCTAAGAGGGGAGTGGTCTATGCGGAACTTGAATTTTGCAGCTGTACTGGCGTTGGCAATGTTCACCGGACCGGCGTTCAGCCAGGACGCGACACCTGCTTCGGCTGCCGGTGCAAATATCCCGATCCAAGAGGTGATTGTCACGGCCACCAAGCGCCAGGAGAATCTCGAGGACGTGCCTCTGTCGGTCTCGGTGACCAGCCAGGAAACACTGGAACGGGCACAGATCCGGGATCTGATCGATCTTCAGTCGGTGGTTCCGTCGCTAAAGGTGAGTCAATACAACGCGATCGGGCAGACCGACTTCATCATCCGCGGCTTCGGCAATGGAAGCGGGAATGATGGTATCGAGAGCTCGGTCGGGGTATTCGTGGACGGGGTCTATCGCTCGAGGAGCTCCTCAGCGCTCGATGACTTACCCGAGGTAGATCACATCGAGGTGTTGCGTGGGCCCCAATCGACGCTGTTCGGCAAAAACGTATCCGCGGGCGCTATCAATATCGTAACGGCAAAGCCCCAATTCACCTTCGGTACCAGTGACGAACTCACCGTTGGCAATTACCACGATGCCGTCGGTCGCGTCTCGGTCACCGGCCCCCTGTCCGACACGGTCGCGTTTCGTCTCTCCGGGAACATAGACAGCCGCGAGGGCTATCTCACTAATACGACCACGGGGGACGACGTCAACAATCGTCATCGCTACTCCATGCGAGGCGATCTCCTCTGGAATGCCTCAGATACCGTTTCTCTGCGAGTCATCGGCGACTACAACGATATCCGCGAGACATGCTGCGGCGTCGTGTCACTCCTCAATGGGCCTGCCACGCAGTTCATCGGCGCGCCAGCACCGTATGGCTTGGGGAAGCCGGTGAGTGATCCGGCGACAAAGTTCGACAATGACATCGTATTCAATACCGATCCGACGAACCACATCATCGGAAAGGGACTATCAGCTCAGCTTGACTGGAACGTCGACTTTGCGACGCTGACCTCGATTACGGCCTACCGCAACGAGGCGAACCGCTCCATTCAGGACGTGGATTTCACCGGCGCGGATCTGGCGAATAAGGACCAGCCGGACAGCTTTGGAACCTTCACTCAGGAGATCCGCCTGGCGTCGGGGGGCGATGGACGCCTCAACTGGTTGATCGGAGGCTTCTACGAGGAGGAGACGCTTCACACCGGAGTCGATACCCGATACGGCACTGACATTCGTGCCTACGCTGATGGCCTGAGCGGCCCCTCGTCAGCCATTCCGGGGCAGTCCAATCTGTACACCCTGGAGTATTTGCAGAGTCTCGTTACGCCATCGATCGTGCCCGGAGCCACATATTTTCAGCCCGGGCAGGGCATTTCCGACTTCTATCGCATGTACACGCGGTCGTACTCGATATTCGGTCAGCTCGATTACAAGCTTACCGAGCGTCTGACGCTCACCGGTGGTCTTGCGTACCTGGACGACCACAAACGTGCCGTCTCAGACGTGGTCCTCGACGACCCCTTCTCCTCGTTGAACCTTCTGGACGTACCGCAACTGCCGTACCTGGGGATCCCGGCGAATGCCTTCGCGCCACTGGCTCCCCTGCAGTTCTTTTACGGCAACACGGCCAATCACGCGCCCGTCAACTTTCCGAACGCCAGCGAGTCGGGAATCCTGAACGGCAGCAAGGCGACGCCCACCGCAAAGCTCGCGTATGACTTTGGCCCGGTCAATGCCTACCTGAACTTCTCGAAAGGCTGGAAAGCCGGCGCCTACAACCTCTCCTCCGACAGTCGTCCGCCGGATGCGAACGGCGTGGGACGCACCGCCGGGCCTGAGAGCGTCACGCTCTATGAAGCGGGACTCAAGGGCCGCTTTTCCGGGGGTTACCTGAATCTGGCCATTTTTTATCAGTCGATCGATGGCTTCCAGGTGAACGACTACACAGGCACCGGTTACGCCTTGGTGAATGCCGGCAAGGAATCGGTTCGTGGCGCGGAGCTGGATGCGCTCTTTCGTCCCATTAACTGGCTGTCACTGACCGGTTCGGCAACCTACCTGGATCCGCGTTACGACTCGTTTCTCGATGCACCCTGCGTTTCGTACGACACGGTGCGGTGCCCGGTAAATCCCTCCACAGGTCTTATGCCGAATTTCCGTGATCTGAGCGGGACGCATCCGGCCGGTATCCCCACTTGGTCGGCGTCGGCGTCCGCGACGTTTTCGCACAATTTTGGCACCGGATTGGGCAGTTACTTGCGCGCCGAGTACGACTGGCAAAGTAAGGTGCAGTTAAGCGAGACGACGCCGCCAAATGTCTCTACCTTTGGACAGGAAGGTCTGAATGCAAGCGTAGGATTAACCAGCGTTCGGCAGCATCTTGAATTCATGCTGTGGGCCCGGAACCTAACGGACTACCGGACCATTCTCGCGGCATTCCCAACGGTAGCCCAGACGGGTAGTTACAGCGGATTTCCGAATGAGCCGCGAACCTATGGCGCAACCATTCGCCTTAGGTTTTGAGTCGATGGACGTCGGCCGCAGGCATATGTCGGCTGCCCTAAAGCTTCCGTTCGCGACGCGGCCTGGGTCTAGAAAGATGCGTTTGGCGACCTTGCGGCGCCATGACCGTCGGTGGTGCTCATGACGCTTCCTTCAGACAGGTCCGCCGGTGCCGCCGCACTGGATACGGCGGCGATCCGTGAGCGATATCGGGCAGAGCGCGAGGCACGGACCTCCCACGCTGCTACTCGTGCGTATCGCGACATCGAACAGGGATTCTCTCGGCTGGCCGACGATCCCTACGCAAGTGTTCAGCCGCGCGCCCCGCTGCACGATGCAGTGGAGGTGCTCGTGGTTGGCGGGGGGTTCGGGGGACTGCTGGCCGGCGCGCGCCTGCGCGAGTTGGGTGTCCAAAAAATTCTGATTCTGGAAGCCGGCAGTGACTTTGGAGGGACCTGGTACTGGAATCGGTATCCCGGCGCCGCCTGCGATGTCGAATCCTATATCTATCTGCCGCTGCTGGAGGAAACCGGCTACATGCCGGTGGAGCGGTACTCCAAAGCCGCCGAGATTCGCGAGCACGCGCGCCGCATCGCCCAGCGCTTTCATCTTTACGATGACGCCTGCTTGTCCACTCAGCTAACGGGCCTGAAGTGGGACGCCGCTACCGCCTGCTGGACGGCCACGACCAACCGCGGTGACGCATTCAATGCAAGATTCGTGGTTCTGACGACCGGTCCCCTCAATCGCCCAAAGCTACCGGACATCCCGGGCATGGAGCACTTCAAAGGCCACACCTTTCACACTAGCCGCTGGGACTACCAGTACACCGGGGGAAGCGCAACTGAGCCACTGGTGCGTCTGCGAGGCAAGCGCGTTGGGATCATCGGCACGGGCGCGACGGCGATTCAATGTGTGCCACCGCTGGCGGAATCTTCGCGGCATTTGTACGTGTTTCAGCGCACCCCGTCCTCAGTCGATCCGCGGGATAACAGTCCGACGGATGCGGTGTGGGCGGCGAGTCTCTCGCCCGGATGGCAGCAGCGGCGCATCGAGAGTTTCACCGCCCAGCTGGCGGGCGAGTTGTCGCAGGAAGATCTGGTCGCAGATGGCTGGACCGTACTGGCAAAAGCCGTGCGGGGCATGCTCGCTCGCGATCCCTCAGCCGACCCGCTCGCGCTTCTCGAGCGGGCGGATCTTGAGAAGATGGCGCGGATGCGCGAGCGCATCGAGCGCATTGTCCACGATCCGGCAACCGCGCAGTCTCTACAGCCCTGGTTTAGTCTGTTCTGCAAGCGCCCGTGCTTTCATGATGACTACCTGGGCGTATTCAACCGCTCCAATGTCACGCTGGTCGATACCCGGGGGCGGGGGGTGGAGTCGATCACGGCGACGGCGGTCGTTGCGAACGGAAAGGAATATCCACTCGATTGCCTGATCTTTGCCACGGGGTTCGAGGTCTCGAGCAGCTTTGCGAAGCGATCGGGATTTGAGCTGTGCGGCACCGGCGGGGTGACGTTGTCGCAGAAGTGGGCGACCGGCATGTCAACGCTTCACGGAATGCACAGCCGCGGCTTTCCCAATTGCATGATCATCGGTCCCGCGCAATCGGGCCTCTCGCCTAACTTCCCGCACATGCTCAGCGAGCAGACCGCTCACGCCGCTTACATCATTGATTATGCGCTGCGCAATGGGATCCGGACCGTCGAGGCATCGGAAGAGGGTGAGCGTGCGTGGGTGGATGCGATATTAGCTTTGGGAGAGGGTCGGCGAAAGTTTCTCGAGAGTTGCACACCGGGTTACTACAACGACGAAGGGCGCGACTCAGAGCAACTCGCGCGCAGCCTTTCGTTGGGGGCCGGCCCGGTCGCCTTCATCGAGGTGCTCCGAAAGTGGCGCTCGGAAGGTCGATTTTCGGGCCTCGAATTGGACGGCGCTCAGAATACCCCAAGTACGGAGGAGCGCAGGTGACGGACCGGCGATCAAGAAAATCAATCTTTATCACCGGTGCTGCATCGGGAATCGGACTTCAGACCGCCCTCCTGTTTGCCCGGCAGGGCTGGTACGTGGGTGCGTTCGACCTCAATGCGCAGGGGCTCAGCGCACTGGAAACAGATATCGGCGGCAGGAACGGCATATTTCGTCCGCTCGATGTCTCGGATCCGACCGCGTTTGAAACTGTCGTTGCGGAGTTCGCGGAAGCGACCGGGGGCAAGCTCGATCTGCTCTTTAATAACGCGGGCACCGGCGTGGGCGGTTATTTCGACGAAGTACCCTGGGACGAACTGGCGCGGGTCATCAACGTTAACCTCTTGGGCGTGATGATCGGCATCCGCGCCGCGATGCCGCTCTTAAAGGCTACACCGGGCAGTCTCTGCCTGACCACGTCCTCGTCCTCTTCGATCTTTGGGACTGCCGGAATTGCGGTCTACTCCGCCACCAAGCATGCCGTCCGCGGGTTGACCGAGGCGTTGTCAATTGAGTTCAAGCGCTTGGGCGTGCGAGCGGCGGACCTGATACCGGGCCTGATTGATACTGCCATCCTCCCCGAACGCATGCGGGCGCTGGCGCCTGCCGAAGGCATGTGGCGAGTCGTAGCCCCGGCTGAAGTCGCTCAGGCCGTCTGGAGCGCCTATCACGCCGATCAGCTGCATTGGTACATCCCGCCGGAATTGAAAGAGTTCGACCTGCAGGCCGCGACCCTCCCGGAAGTAGTGCGGGACGAGCGCGCCAAGCTGCCGCTTTTAATCGCCTAGCGGCGCAAAAGGAGACACGCGGATGTCAATTCTCCCGAGTCCCCCTGATGTGCCCGGAGACACGGCAGCGATTTCTGACCTGATAACCGCGTTTGCCCGTCAGCGGGGGGCGTTTGCACGTGACCGCAACCCCTCAGTGCCCCAACGGCAACGCAGAATTCAGGCATTGATGCAGATGATGACGAAGTATCGTCAGCGCATCAGCGCCGCCTTGAGTGACGACTTCGGCTCGCATCCGGCTCCGCTGTCGGACTTGATTGAGGTGCTTGGCGTTTTGGGTCGCGCACGCTATGCGCTTGAGCAATTGGAAGCTTGGGTGAGCCCGTCGCCGCGGGAGACCGACCTCGGGATGCTCGGGACCTGTGAGGCTTACGTTCAGTGCCAGCCAAAGGGCGTGGTTGGCAATATCGTGCCCTGGAATTTTCCCTTCGACCTCTCGATCGGGCCGCTGGTTGAGATGCTAGCAGCCGGAAATCGCGTCATCCTGAAGCCATCAGAGTACACGCCCGCTAGCGCAGCACTCCTACGCGAAATGATCGCCGACACTTTCGATCCGACCTTGGTGCACGTCGCCGTCGGCGGTCGGGAGCTGGCACGCGCGTTCACGGGGGTGGCCTGGGACCATCTTCTCTATACCGGTAGCGCCGCAGTGGGGCGCCAGGTTATGGAGGCGGCGGCACGGAACCTTACCCCGGTGACACTCGAACTTGGCGGCAAGTGTCCGGCCGTGATGGGGCCGGGGTCAGTCACCCCACGAAACGTGGAGTCCGTGATCGGCACCAAGACGATCAAGAATGGCCAGATGTGCATTACGGTTGACTACTGCCTGGTGCCGCGAGGGGATGTCGGAACATTTGTCGAACTTGCGACGTCTTTCATGCGGCAGGCGGCCCCCGATTACTCACGCAGCGACAGCTGCGCCGGAATTATCTCGACGCGACACCTCGATCGCCTGCAAGCGCTCCTGGCAGAGGCGCGCGAGCACGGTAGCCGAATCGTCACGCTCGAAACCGACGGAGTGGTAGATCGAAGTACGCGGCGGATGCCGTTGTCGCTGGTGATTGATCCGCCCGTTGGCGCGCGTCTGATGCAGGAAGAGATCTTTGGCCCCATCCTCCCAATCATTCCTTATGACGAGATTTCTCAGGCAATAGAGTTCATCAACGCGCGGGATCGTCCGCTCGGGCTCTACGTGTTTAGCGATGATCCGGCGACGATCGACGCTGTGCTCGGCGACACCCTCTCCGGAGGGGCGGCAGTGAATACCTGTGCGCTACAGGGTGCGATTCCCTCCCTGGGATTCGGGGGAGTGGGCGCGAGCGGCATGGGCCGGCATCACGGCATCGAAGGATTCCGCGAATTCTCCAATCAGCGGGGGGTCGTACGTCGCGGCACGGGCGACATGATCGACATCTTCTACGTTCCCTACAAAAAGGCGGTCGCCGTCGCGCAGTCGGTCTTGGGCAGCGATTGAGATTGACTCAATTGATGATGAACCTGTCACTGATGTGCGCTTTTCATGCTTCCTGCTAAGAATCTGCGACGCTGGCCCGCGGGGTTGCCCCTGCATCTGGAGCTGCCGCAGACCTCGCTGTACTACAACCTTGAGGTCTCCGCGCATCGTTACCCAAACCGCGCGGCGTTGATCTACTACGGGACGGAAATCAGCTATTCGCGTGTAAAAAGCGAGGTTGATAGCCTCGCTGGCTTTCTGCAGCAGCGTTTCGAAATTACCAAGGGCGATCGCGTTGTGCTGTTTATGCAGAACTGCCCGCAGTTCGTCATAGCGTTCTACGCCATCCTTAAGTGCGGCGGCGTGGTGGTGCCCGTTAACCCCATGAACCGTGCGTCGGAGCTCAGTGCCATCGTGGGCGACAGTGGTAGCAAAGTCGGGATATTGGCCGATGAGCGCGCTGCCGAAATGGCATCTGTCCTGGGTAAGCAGCTGCGGTACGCGTTAAGCGTGCATTATGGGGACTATCTGGGGGACACCAGCGAGCTGCCGATCCCGGATTTGGTGCGGGCGCCGCGCTCGCTCTTGGCCGGAGCGGTTGACTGGCAAGAGGCCCTGCAATCCGCTGCTAGACCTTTGGACGTTCCGGTCATTGCGGATGACTTGGCCCTTTTGGCGTATACCTCGGGGACGACGGGCGATCCGAAGGGCTGTATGCATACGCACGCGAGCGTGATGCATACCACCGTTGCGAGCATGGAGTTCTGCCACGCTGCCAAGGATCAGGTCGTTCTGGCCGCGCTGCCGCTGTTTCATGTGACCGGTCTGCAGCTCTCGATGAACGCGGCTATTTTCGACGGCTCCAACATTGTTCTTATGACCCGCTGGGATAGGCAGTGCGCGGCGCTTCTGATTGAGCGCTACGGCGTAACCGCGTGGACCGCCGCACCGAGCATGCTCATCGACTTTCTTGCCCAGCCGGAACTGGACCGTTTCGAGCTAGGCTCGTTGCGGCTGCTGACCGGTGGGGGTGCGGCGATGCCCCGCGCGATCGCTGAGAAGATTAAGGCGTTGTGGAATCTGTCGTATATCGAGGGTTACGGACTTTCAGAGACGATCGCGACCTCGCTCACCAACCCGGTGCAACGCCCTAAGGCTCAATGCCTCGGGATGCCCATCCAAGACACCCGCGCGGTCATCGTCAATCCCTACACGCTTGAGCTTGTAACGGCAGGAGAAGTGGGGGAGATCCTGCTTAGCGGTCCGCAGATCTTTCTTGGATATTGGCAAAAGCCCGAAGCGACCGCTGCAGCATTTGTGGATATCGAAGGGTGTCGGTTCTTCCGGACCGGAGATTTGGGCTATGAAGATGAGGAGGGCTATTTCTTCATCGTGGATCGACTCAAACGCATGATCAACGCGTCCGGCTACAAGGTGTGGCCGGCGGAGGTCGAAAGTCACTTCTACGCTCACCCGGCCATTCTTGAGGCCTGCGTCATTGCGGCAAGCGATACGCACCGAGGGGAGACTGTTAAGTTGGTCGCAGTCCTGCGGGCTGGCATGAGTGCGAGCACAGAGGAACTCAGTGCTTGGGCACGCGAGCGAATGGCGATCTATAAGGTACCCAAGCTCTATCACTTCGTTGATTCGCTGCCTAAGAGCGGCAGCGGCAAAGTGCAGTGGCGGGTTCTTCAGGAACGGGAACCCCTATCCGCGAACTAATCCTGCCCGCGTAGGGCTCGGCAGATGATTCAGCTTCCACAAAGATCATTAAGAGCTCTCAGGGGGCGCAGTGAAGATATTCAAGGGTCCGCGGCTTGTATTCGGCCTGTTTGTACTCGGGCTGATCGTTGTCACTGAGTTTGTGTGCGGGTATTTAAAGATCCCTGGCTGGCCGGCGTACGTGGTTTGGGTACTGTTCTTCATCGAGCAGATGAATACGGAGAAGATCGCACCGATTCTCTGCGGCGCGGCGACAGGGATAGGCCTGATTTTGCTTGCCCCGATCGCGATCGGGGGTCTCGCGCACTTCGTCGGGCCGGACATCGGACGGTTGCTGTATGTATTGCTGGCCGTTTCCGCGATCTTCGCTTTCGGTGAAGTGATTCCATGGATCCTGAACAATTACACGTTCATGGTCGTTACTGTGGCAGCCATTGCGCTCGGTGCCCCCAACCCGAATCCACTGCTGTGGCTCGTGATTTGCCTCATCGGTGGGGCCCTCCTTATCGCTGGAACGCTCTTAGTAGTCAACGCTATGGGCGCATCAGCCCATGCGTCCACGGATTGAGGATGAAGCGTCTCGTCGAGTCGGGACGTCGGCAAGACAGTTGCGGGAGTGTCCCTCTTTGGGTTCCAGATAGGATGTATTTGCGGATCTGGAAACCGAGAGTAGGGACCGGAAGGGGATGAGTATGAGCGCAACGAGTCTTTTCGATCTGTCCGGAAGAGCTGCGTTGATCACGGGGGGGTCAAGGGGGCTGGGTCCGCAGATCGCAGAGGCACTGGGGGCTTACGGCGCTCGAGTCATGCTCGCCGCGCGCAAGCAGGACGAGCTTGAGCAGGCGCACTCTGTGCTCTCGAAGCAGGGGATCGATGCGGAGTGGATGGTAGCGCCCATCGGCGGCCTGGGACAAGGTGGGAAGCCACCCGTCCGCGATATCCAGGCACTGAAGGCATCTGCGTAGTGGAGGAGATCTAGCGCAACGCTCAGGTTTTAGGACAAGCCGCCGGTTCTGTGCGATCAAAGAATAAGTTGTCGCAAGATCTTCCGTCTATCCGGCATGCCACTCGTTGAAATGCGAATGACAGCTTCTCGGCAACTGTGAGCTGCTCGCTTAAATGCATTTCTTGCTCGATGCGTAGCGGGTAACAAACAATTCTCCGGGGCGGTTCGCTGCTGTTCGTGAAGATCCGCTTTTGCGGTGGTAGCAACAATCCCCGGGCCACTCACTGCTCCTAGTCAGGGGGCGGTAAGTAGTCCTCGATTGCGAAAGGATACGCGGTGTCTACCCCAGGGCCCCCGCCGTCGGGCGTGGTCCAGAAGGTTACCACCGTGAGCCCTTCCGGTGACGTGGCAGTCCACCCGACATCCGCCTGGGTGGCCGGCAGTGGCCTCTTCAGCACGCGTGAAGACGCGCATCCGTGAAGCATAGAAAAGCAGACAGCCAGCAGAGAGGCACCAATGGACCATCGTGTCCGGAATCGTCTGACCGCCATAAACATTATCCCAATGCAATATCCGTGCGGGCGTTTACCCTGGAGTTGCCGAATTAGAGGCACCCCTTGGCCCAAAGACTCTCGGGCGCGAAAAGCGCACAACTTCGGCAACTTCAAGAGGCGTTTGGACATTCGTGCCAGCGTGGCTTCACAGGCCAGAATTGGGGTGCGATGCTGAATGAGCCCCAACCGCGATCGCCCCGACCACCCCTGCGATCACAACCACCAAAGCAGTGGTCTTTGCCGCACTAAAAACTCGCCGGTCGATGGAGGCAATGTCCGAGAAAGGAACGGAGCCGTGATCGCCGTAGATGACGCCATCACGCACCGACAGTATGCGTAATTCGTGTTTGGCGCCCGTGACTGTTGTAATGACCACGCGATCTCCCGCTTGCAGTACGCCGCCGTCATTGAAATGCTGGGAAAGGTCACTCGGGGCATTCGCGATCGGCTGCAGTGTCGTGCAACCGGTGAGCATGTAAACGATCAGGTACAGAGCCGTACAGGTTTTCATTCGCCCATTCATCCTTTGCTGTTAAGGACGTTCCGGGAAGGTTGTTGAAAACACTCTAGCGCCGTTGCCCGGCACTGTGATCACGCCTTCCGGCCCAAAAAACTAGCTCTCCTGTCAGATAAGAGTGAGTCGAGGCGGTTTTGGACCCCAAAATCGCCTACCTGCAGATTTAGGGGGCCAACGTCGCGTCGGGAGGCTCATAGTTAAGAGGCCCATCAGACCGCGCAGGTGCCGCTCGAAATGGCGAAGGCCGGCAAGACATTCGTAGAAGAATTGTTCGCGTACCGCGGCGCGTTGCAGGCATTCTTTTATCGGCGCTTGCGAACCAAGGCCGACGCAGCGGACCTCGTACAGGAAGTGTATTTGCGCATGCTGAGGGTCAGTGATCCGGAGGCAATTCGCAATCCGGAAGCTTACTTATTCACTGTGGCCGCAAATCTGCTGAGGGAGAATGCGGTGGCGGACGGACGACACGCGCAAGACGTGGCGGTCGAGGCAGTTGAGCCGACGCCGGCGTTGACATCGATACCCGGATTTGAGGCGGCCGTCGACGCCGAAAAGAGGGTCGAGCGGCTTTGCGAGGTTCTGGAAGAGTTACCGCTCAAGTGCGCTACCGCTGTCATCCTGCAATATCGCGAAGGACTCAGTCACCAAGAGATTGCCGCGCAACTGGAGGTGTCGCCACGCATGGTCAAGAGATACCTGGCTGAAGCTTTGAATCACTGCCGCCGTCGCATGGCGCGCCTGAGATAAGCCCGTGAGTCCGACCGACGAGCAGATTAGAGCGGCGATCGCTGAGCAGGCCAGCCAATGGTTCACGGAGAACCGGGCCGGTCCTCTGGATCACAAGGAATCGGGTCGCTTTATGGCGTGGCTTCAGGCATCACCGGCGCATGTGGAGGAGTATCTGCGCGTCGCGGCACTCGCGCCGGACCTCGAGAGGGCAACAAAACGCATCGATACCCCGCGAGAGATCCTGCTCGCGCGCGCGCGCGCTGAGCCGGACGGAATTGTGAGCATCAATCGAACTGGTTTGGCGAAACTGGGCCGATCGACCCGGCAGCGCCGCCCGGCGGTCCGGGTGCTAGCTGCCGCTGTGATCTTGGCAGTGGTTGCTGTCACCACGGTGTGGTCAATCCGAGATGGTGAGCGCTTCGGGCTGGCCCGTACTTACAGCACCCGGCGCGGCGAGCAGCAGATCCAGACCTTGCCGGACGGCTCGATCGTGCATCTCAATACCGACTCCGCAGTTACGGTTCGCTTCTCGCGCGCGGAGCGCCTCATAAGCCTCGGTCGCGGTGAGGCGCTGTTCCAGGTCGCGCACCAGGATCATCGGCGGCTGCGGGTACAGACGGATCGGGGCGGGGTCGTTGCGGTTGGAACGCAGTTCGACGTCTATCGTAAGTCAGGTACGACCGCGGTTACCGTCATTGAGGGGTCTGTCGAGGTCTATAGGGGTAGCGCGCCGCCGCCCGCTCATAGCGACATCTGGACGCGCCTCAACCCGGGTGACCAACTTGAGGTGGGCGATGGGATTGGTGCGCTGCGACATATTGATGCGCGTGTGGCAGTCGCCTGGATGCAACGGCAGATCGTCTTCCAGGATGAGCCTCTCGGTGAGGTCGCCGCCGAATTCAATCGCTACGGCCCGATCACGGTGGACATCGATGAAGAATCGCTGCGCATGCTGCGGATCAGCGGTATTGTCGATGCCTACGATACGGACTCGTTCTCCGCGTACCTCTCGACTCTGGATGGAGTCACTGTGAAGAAGACGCCGACGCGTATTCTTGTGCGGGCCCGCGCGTCACTGGAGCCGCATTCCGCCGGACAGTAGACTCTTGAGCCAAAGCCAGTCGGAGTGGTGCAAGAAGCGCTGCTCGCTGCTTGGCTTTTTCACATTCCTTGCAGTAGTTGTCCGCGCCTGCAGGCTAAGCGAATCGCCGAGACCACGACTCGCCTGCCGTCTGCTGGGCGTGCTTTTGGGGGTGTGGTCCGGCGCAGCACGTTCGTCCGCGGAGCTGTCGGCGCCTATCCCCTCACAGGCTCTGGCAGATGCTCTGATCGAGTTCGCGCATCAGACCGGGCTGCATCTGTTATACGAGTCGAAGCTTGCCGCGCAGCGACAATCCCATCCAGCTGGGGCGAGGCTGTCGGCCCCGGAAGCCCTCGCCCTGTTGCTGGAGGGAACGGGCTTGGGCTTCCAATTTCTCAATCCCACCACGGTCCGCATCTACCAACAGGAGTTCGCTGCTGAGGCCGCTCCGCCACCTGCCGCTGACGTGCCGGAGCCTCGCGCGCCGCCGCCGCCCGCGCGCCGGGTCGATCCGCTCGACGAAGTTCTCGTGACGGGCACGAGGCTCGGGGAGCATCTCAACGATTTGCAGGACATTCAAAACATCCCCGCCTCGGTGAGCGTTGTGAGCGGCGCAAGCTTGGAGACGAAGAATGCGCTGCAGCTTTCGGACTATTCCGCGAGTCTTCCCGGCGTGAATATCATCGGCGGCGGAATGCCGGGAGCGGCCGGCGTGGCGATCCGCGGGGTGTCTCCTCTCGTCCTGGCCACCTCGGTGGCGTTCTACCTTGACGAGGTGCCGATTGGCGCGAGCGGTCGTTGGGGTTATGCCGGCGGTACAGCGCTCGACCTCGTGCCCTACGATCTGGAGCGGCTCGAGATACAGCGCGGACCGCAGGGGACGTTTGGCGGGGCCGGCGCAGAGATCGGCTCGATCAAGTACGTTCTCAATCCGCCGGACCCCAGTGGCTTTCATGCCCGCGTCGGCGCGGACTTGAGCACGATCACCCGTGCTTCCGAGCCGGGCGAGTCCGTCCGGGGCATGGTCAACGCTCCGATCATCGAGGACTTGCTCGCGATTCGCGCCACCGCCTATGACAGCTATACCCCAGGGTACATCGAGAACGCGCGTTCTGGAGCCAACGATATCAATGCGCTTCGTCATTACGGTGGGCGCATCTCTGCCTTATGGCGATCGGTTGACTCGCTGTCGCTGACAATCATGGCGCTGTACAACCGCATCGATCAGCAATCACTTTCCGAAATATTGTCCCCCTCCATCGTCAATGTCCCAAACAGCGGCGCGGCCTACATTGTCAGAGGCGTCGGATCCTATGGAGACTTGACCGATGGTCTTGCGTTCCCATCTCCTTTTAGGAAGGGCCTGGACAGCTATTCGGCGACTGTGCGGTGGAACGTCGGTTTTGCTGAGTTTGTATCGGTCACGGGTTGGTCGCGTAGTCACGAGCACTACGCGCAAGACTACACGCCTATCGATGGCAGCTATTTTCCGGCGTTGAGCGGCGGCGCCGTCCCTGCGGGTCTCGCGGAAGTGGAGCAGGACGTTTACTTTGACAAGCTTTCCCAGGAAGTGCGGATTGCTTCCCTGTCCGGCCAGCGTTTCGACTGGGTACTAGGTTCGTTTTTCACGCGCGAGCGCCTACGCGATCAGAGTATCGAATACGCCTTCGATGACTCCTATAAGCCCATAGCGGCCTTCGCGCCGTACCTGAGCCTCGTCAACCGACCATCCTCGTTCAACGAGTTGGCGGCGTTCGGGGATGTGAGGTGGCAACTCAGCAAACGGATGGAACTCGCGGCCGGAATTCGTCTGGCGCACGATATCCAAGACTACGCCAACTTCTCATCGGGGCTACTGAGCCAGCCGAACTTCGAACGCGATGGACCGGACAGCTCGATGACCTGGATGATGACAGCAAGATATAGCATCAACCCGGAAGTCATGCTGTACGGACGCGTGGCGACCGGCAGCCAGCCGAATTCACTCCTGGTTCCACCCGGAGCCTTAGGTCCGCAAAAAGGGGAGACCGCTACCAACTATGAAATCGGCATGAAATCCCAATTTCTAGAACGTCGTGCACTGGTGGATCTCACGCTCTTCTACCTGAATCGAGACAGGACGTTGATAAACGTGTACGAGTCCGGTGTTTTTAACTCGGCGGCGGATGCGGGAGATGCGACGGCGGAGGGTTTGGAACTCACGAGTTCGTACACGCCACTTCGAGGGCTGGCATTCGGATACAACGCGGCCTATACGCAGAGCGCATTCGCCCACGTCAGTCCCTACGCGCCATATCAATTGACCGGTTTTCAACTGGAGAGCGTCCCGAAGTGGGACATGTCGGTCACCGTCAGCTACGACTGGATGCTCTCGAATCTATGGGGTGCCCGTGCGGGCGGCGACTTTCGATCTGTCGGCCAGGAATGGGCCACGTATGTTCAAAGCCGTTCGCTCGGTGGCTATCCGACCACACAGCTGCCTTCGTACACGGTGATCGATTTGAATGCGGGTGTCGCACGAGGGTCGATGTCTTTGAAATTCTTTGCGCGGAACTTGGCCAATAAGCGTGCCTATTTGAACAGTCTCGTAATGGTTAACGACTACAACACTCCCGTGCAGGCGGAAAATTATGTCCTGCAACCGCGAACTGTCGGGATCGGTCTGGACTACACGTTTTGAGGGGGCCCAAGAATCTTGCGATGAAGTTGGGCGCAATTCTCGTTGTGGCAATGCGGGTGGCCCCGCGCTCGCGCGTCGGGTCAGGAGGAATTTCAGTGCCAAGCGACGCTCAGGGCTGGTGCTACTTGGACGAGAAAGCTTCTGCTGCCCGGTCTACGAATCCTCTATAGTTCGCCTTCAAAGTTCGAGTCCTGAGTGGACTCGAAATCACTCGAACTAAGAGCTATATCACATTGAAAAATAAGGACTTGGTGCCCGGGAGAGGAACCTAACTCGCTCCAATTCTGCAAAGAATTCAATGCCTTCTCGCAGCGAGGCCGAAAATTACCCGCTGAATTGCCCCCTAACCGTTACCTGCTTAATCTTCGTCGCCCATTGTAGCGGGTAAGACTGCAAGGCGTTCCGCTGCGGTTCGCTGGCGTGCGCTCCCAGCAGTTAGATGCCAACGTAGTCCCGTGGGGAGACGAAAGTAGCGCTCAGACGGGCTGCAACGAACCGTCCGCACCATGAGGGTGAGGGCTAATCCGAGCTGCGTGCTTGCCGACCTTGTCTTTAGCCATTTCCAGATCGAAGTGCGCTTGCAAGTTAATCCAATAGCTATCAGATGTACCGAAATAGGTTGAGAGCAGCACCGCCATTTCCGGTGAGATCGAACGCTTCTCGCGCACAATGTCGTTCACTCGAGGCAGCGGAACGTCCAGCGCCTTAGCCAGTGCATACGCACTGAGGCCCACAGGCTCCATGAACTCCTCCCGGAGAATCTTCCCGGGGTGAGTGAGCTTAATCTTTCTTGCCGCCATATTCGTTACTCCAACCTAGTGATAATCGACGATCTCGACATCAAAGGCATGACCGTCACGCCATCTGAAACAGATCCGCCACTGCTTGTTGATCCGAATGCTGTACTCGCCTTTCCGGTCGCCTTTCAGAGCCTCCAGCTGATTCGAGCTCGGAATCGAAAGATCCCTCAGGTTTCCAGCCGCATTCAACTGCTGGAGCTTCATCAGCGCCCGCTCTTGAATGTCGCGCGGAAGACGTGTGGAGTGCTCGCGACTCCAGACCCTCTGGGTCTCTCGACCTCGAAAGGATTTGATAACGTCAAAATACTAACCCACCGCGTTAGTAATGTCTAGCGTTACTATGCTGGTCAATCATCCGGACGCGCCACCGGGGGTTATCGTCGTGCCATTACGCCGACCCAGGCCGGCTTCAATTCACGTCTGCTGCCACCTTAGGCAGCGGCGAGATCGTCTATAGTTCGCGCGAGTTCGAGACAATCCGCAACGCACCGAGGGTGGTCCAACCCGTCTTCAAGTCACAGGAGTATCCGCTTGAGCTTCGATCCCTCAAAAAAAACCGCAGCGCTGATTGAGCGGCTGACCGAATTCATGCAGGCCCACGTCTATCCGAACGAGGCAGGGTTAGCCGCGGAAATCGCGGCGGGTGATCGTTGGCAGCCGACACAAATGATGGAAGAGCTGAAGAGCAGGGCCCGAAGTGAGGGCCTGTGGAACCTGTTCCTGCCCGAGTCGGAATACGGCGCAGGACTTACCAATCTCGAATACGCGCCACTGTGCGAGATCATGGGTCGAGTGTGGTGGGCGCCGGAGGTATTCAATTGCTCGGCACCCGATACCGGCAACATGGAGGTGCTGGTGCGCTACGGGAGTGAAGCGCAGAAAGAGCAGTGGTTGCGGCCGCTTCTCGATGGCCGCATACGCTCATGCTTCGCGATGACGGAGCCTGCAGTCGCCTCCTCAGACGCGACCAATATCGAGGCCTCGATTCGCCGGGACGGCGATACATACGTCATCAACGCCCGCAAGTGGTGGTCTTCCGGCGCCAACGACCCGCGCTGCAAGGTCTTCATCCTTATGGGCAAAACCGATCCGGATAACGCCGAACGGCATCGCCAGCAGTCAATGATCATCGTGCCGCGGGAGGCAGAAGGGGTAACGGTGCTCAGGCACCTTACCGTCTTCGGTTACGACGATGCGCCGCACGGTCACGCTGAGGTCCTATTCGAGAATGTTCGCGTGCCGGCGGCCAACATTCTGCTCGGTGAGGGCCGGGGCTTCGAGATCGCGCAGGGGCGGCTGGGACCGGGGCGTATTCACCATTGCATGCGTCTGGTCGGGCTTGCCGAGCGCTCGCTCGAGAGCATGTGCCGCAGGACGCTTGAGCGCGTGGCTTTCGGCAAGCCGGTCGCGGCTCAGGCCGTGACGCTCGAGCGCATCGCCGAGGCGCGCATTCTGATCGATCAGGCTCGACTGCTAACATTGAACGCCGCCCACAAGATGGACACCGTCGGGAACAAAGTGGCGGCTAAGGAAATCGCCATGATCAAGGTGGCCGCGCCCAATATGGCATGTCAGGTGATCGACTGGGCGATCCAGGCACATGGCGGCGGCGGAGTTTCGGGTGACTTTGTACTCGCGCTCGCTTACGCGCACGCCCGCACCCTGCGGCTGGCCGATGGGCCGGACGAAGTCCATCGCAACCAGATCGGGAGGCTGGAGTTACGCCGCTACGAATCGCGAGCCTCCGCATGAGGCCGGCGGCGCTCGGTCCCGTGGCCTATCAGGCCTTGATTGGCCGGGAGCTTGGCGTTTCTGATTGGCATGAGATTACGCAGGTCACGATCGATGCGTTTGCGAATCTGACGATCGATCACCAATTCATCCACGTGGACCCAGAACGTGCCAGTGCTACTGCCCTTGGAGGCACCGTCGCTCACGGTTTTCTGACACTCTCGCTCCTGAGTAACTTTGCTTACCAGGTCGTGCCACCGCTTGCGGGCGTTGTGATGTCGCTCAATTACGGTTTCGAGAAGCTGCGGTTCCTGGCCCCTGTGCCCGCCGGAGCGCGGGTCCGTGGCCGCTTCGCGGTGAAGGAAGTTCGGGAGCGCCGAGCCGGGGAATGGCTCTTGGCGCTCGATGCGCGCGTCGAGATCGAGAACAGCGAAAAGCCGGCGCTCATCGCGGAGTGGTTGGGATTGAATATCGTGGCGTGACGGCGTCGGTGCTGTTCCCCGAGAGTGTGCCGTCGCGAACAACGACCGTCGGTCGATCACAGCTCGTCGGTCCGGCCATCACTGGCCGTGCCGCTCGCCAGTCCGATCGTGAATAAATTTGAGATCTCCCGCGCGACGTGCCGCCGGCCGGCTGCATCCAAGGAGACAATACCCTTCACCAACCAGGAAGAGGCACCCGGAAGGATCAGCATCGTCGCCTCCAGATCCACATCTCTCAGAGATCCTTCCCGAATTCCTCCGGCGAACACTGCCGTGAATCCATTGATGAGTCTCCTCGACAGGTCATCAATTCCCGCCCGCGCCTCAGGCGACAGGGACTCGTGGCCGACGAGAGGTCTGAGGGGCTGGATGTCCTCGCGCAGCTGAACAACAGAGGCCGCTTCAGCATAGGCAGTGAGTCGATGCAAGCACGAGGCGTCGAGCTCGTTCGCCTTCTCGAGGAGATAGAGGAAGATCTGATAGCTGCGCTGATAACACGCGGCGATCAGGGCGTCCTTGTCGCCCACATGGTTGTAGAGCGCACGCTTGGTAGCCCCAACGTCTGCGGCGATCTCATCGAGCGATGTGGCATCCACACCCTTACGATTGAAGAGACGCGATGCCGCCGCGAGGATCCGCCGTCGCTTCTCTTCCAGGATCGATTCGCGGTCAAAGACACTGAACGTCCCGATCGACAAGGGTGTGAGATCGATCGGCTCGGCCTCGGGCGCTTCGCGCCGTTCCACCGACCAGCCCTGCAGCAGCAGATCCTTCGCGACCTCCAATAGGTGCGCCCGCGCCACGGGCCGAAGTGCTGACGTCGAGCGCGGAGCGATGGGCAGCCAGAACACAATGCTGATCAGAGTGCGGGCGACGACCTCTGCATCGCATCGCCTGAGCTCGCCGCGCCGAATTCCCGCTTCGAGGACGTTTGCCAGGCGGGCAACGGCGCCTTCGTAGAGGCTGAGGATGGTGCGGCGCGGAACGTCCGGGAGAATGCCGATTTCGCCCAGCGCCGCGATCTCGGACGCATCTTCCGCCAGCGCCAGGTCGAAGAGCCGCTCGAGGATGGCGGGGGCCGTTCCCCCGGTTTCGATCGCCGCGTCGAGGTATCGCAGGATGACCTCGCACGAGCGTCGGTACGTCTGAAAGACCAGATCTTCCAGGTCCTTCACGTAGTAGTAGAGCGCGGGCCGCGATACACCCCGTCGGTCAGCTATCTCTCCCAATGTCGTCAGAGAGACGCCCTTTGAATTTAAGGACTTAGCGGACTCGTCCAGGATCTGGTCCAGGCGCGATGACGCGGAGACACGGGTGGGGCGAGTTCGGTGCCGACGCGGCTGATCCATTGTGCCTGCCAGTTTATGTCTGAGGCTAATTCAACACCAGAACGTAAAAATCAATTGACACGCCACTTTCATGTGAGTGACGATCAGCACCGAAACGTCAAAAAGGCACGCACAGGCCCATGCAGGTCGCGGCCGGGCACGTTTCGGAGGGGGACTATGAAGATTGGGACACCGGTTTCGGTCGTTTGCTGTGTAGCTATCGCTGCCGTCTGGCTGGGGGCGGCCCCGGCGCTGGGCGAGACCACAAGCCCAGGACCAGCGGCGCAGCCGAACGATGGAGCGTCGAGCCTGCAGGAGATCATCGTCACGGCTGAAAAACGCGAAGAGAACATCCAGCAGGTGCCGGCCGCTGTATCCGCACTGGGGAAAGAGCTGCTGCAAACCACCGGGATGCGCGACGTTGCGGCTCTGCAGTTTCAGACCCCGAACTTCTTTTCGGGCAATACGGTGGGCGTCACCCAAATCGCCATCCGTGGCGTGGGGATGAACCTGCTCGATCCGACCACCCAACCCGGCGTTGCGGTGTATGTGGATGGAGTTTACGAGGCGCGCACCCAAGCCACGGGGCTCGATCAGATTGATCTCGAGCGAATCGAAGTGCTTCGCGGTCCACAAGGCACACTTTATGGGCGAAACGCGACCGGTGGCGCCGTCAACTTCGTCACTGCAGCGCCATCGGGGCAGTTCGAGGGGCAGATTCTCGCGGGCTACGAAAATTACGGCGAGTATCACGCGCAGGGTCTTCTGAATGTTCCGGTCAGCGACAGTCTGCGCGTGCGACTGATCGTTGATGAGGACAACCAGGAGGACGGCTTCATCAAGAACGTCATTCCCGGAAGCCCGGACGTCGATGACCACAAGACCCTCCTGGCGCGTTTTAAGCTGGATGCCGATCTGTCTCAAACGGCAACGCTGAATCTGAGCTTCTCGGGCGCCAATGGCAGCGGGGCCAGGGACTACCTTCTCACGCAGAACCTGGCCGGGGCGGTGCCGTATGGCTCGCGGCAGACCAGCGCGAATCTCCCGAGCACCAGCGACCTGAACGCCTGGACGGGAGCGGCGACGTTCAATTGGAATCCAGGGCCGGTCAAGTTCAAATCCGTAACTAGCTACGCCTCCTACAAGTACGACAACGGTTACGACGGTGATGGTACCAATCTCAGCATCTTTGCCGTGACCGACCAAAACAAATCGGACACCTTTACTCAGGAATTTGATCTCTCGGGGGAGGGCGGAGGATTTGACTGGCTGCTCGGCCTGTACTACCTCCATGACAGCCTAGACCTGGGGCAGCAATTCCTGTTCCCGACCGGATTTGCCACTTTGCCGCCGAACGCCTTCCTCGCCATCTCCGCATCCCCGTACGAGACCAAATCGTATGCAGGTTTTATCGACGGGGATTATCACGTGACGGAACATCTGAAGGTCCTGGCCGGAGCGCGGTACTCCAAAGAGATTCAGGATGTGACCGAAACCAACGCGTTCGGCCTGCAGGCGGGCTCCACCACTATCCCGCTCTTCGCCGAGTGCACGGATCTCAACACAAAGCTCGATTTCGACGCTTTCACGCCGCGCGGCGGCCTTCAGTACGATTTCAATGCAAGCCAGAACGCTTTTTTCACCGTTTCAAGGGGCTTTAAGGCGGGTGGCGTGAACGAATCGGCATGCACGGATAACACCTACCTTCCCGAACACATTACCGATTACGAACTGGGGTTTCGCAATCAGTGGTTCGACAACCGGGTCACTTTCAACGCCACAGGCTTCTACTACGACTACACGGACTTCCAGGTTCAGCAGATCGTGGGTTTCTCCTCGGACGTCATCAATGCGCCATCGGCGACCGTCAAGGGAATCGAACTCGAAGGTGTCTGGGCTCCCGATCCACACTGGGCAGTCAATGCGAGTATCTCGGGACTCAATGCGCGCTATGGCTCAGGGTTTGCCAACATTGATGTACTGAATCGCCCGGCCGGCTCGCAGAACCTTGAGGGACACGATCTCAATCGGGCGCCCAAAACCTCCGGGAATCTCGGTCTGCAATATCGCAGTGGCGCGCTTGCCGTCGGTCACCTTACCGCGAGAGCCGATCTCTACGTAACCAGCAAGTACTACTTCCGGGAATTCAACACATCCGGAGACACTCAGGACGGCTACAGCATCCTGAATGTGAATCTTCTATGGGACAGCCCGAGCGGCCGCTACTCGGCCCGTGTGTTTGCCAACAACGCGACTGACACCCACTACATGACGACGATGTTTGCCAATGAGAATCTGGCGGCACGTCAGTACACACTGGGAGCACCCGCGCAGTTTGGCATCGCCGTGAAAGCACGCTTTTAGTTGCCTTCAGCTATGAGTTCGGCTACGAGTGCGCAAGACATTGCTGCGATCGCCGCGTTTAAGGAGCAGTGGCGCGCAGCCGAGACGAATCGCCGAGGGATGCCGGTCTCGATCCTAGACCAACGCCGGTCATTCGAGGAGTTCTTTGCAGCCGTGCCGATCGCCGAGGGCTGCGTGGTGGCACCGATTGAGGCTCCAGGCCTACGGGGTGAGCGAATTGTGCCAAGCGGCGCGGTGCAGCAGTGCGCGCTGCTATATTTTCATGGCGGCGGGTTCTTCTTTGGCAGTTTAAACAGCCACCGACATCTGGTCTCCCGCCTGGCGGTAGCTTCCGGTTTGACCGCGTTCAGCATCGACTATTCCCTGGCCCCAGAAAATCCCATTCCGGCCGCAATCGACGAGGCACTGGTGGCCTATCGCTGGCTACTCGAGCAGGGCCTTCCGGCGAGCCGTATCGTGCTGTCTGGAGATTCCGCCGGTGGAAACCTGGCAGCCGGGACAGCCCTCAGAGCGATAGCCGCAGGATTGCCAAGGCCGGCGGGCCTTCATCTCATGAGTGCGTGGCTCGATCTAACGCAGTCCGGCGCCTCCTATAAGGCGCAGTCAACGCACGACATCATGCTAACGCATAAGACGATGTGCGAAGTGGCGCAGATCTACGTCGGTACATTCGATGCTCAGCATCCGTGGGCTTCTCCCTTAAACGGGGATCTGTCGAGCCTGCCCGCGGTCATGATCCAAGTGGGCACCGATGAGATTCTGCTGAGCGAGTCATTGGCGTTCGCGGAGAAGGCCGCGATTCACGGTGTGGACGTGCGGCTTCACGTCTGGGCCGAGATGTTCCATGACTGGCCGCTTTTTCACGCCGTGCTGCCCCAGGGAACTCGAGCCATTGCCGAGGCTGGGATCTGGATGAAAGAAATCGTGTCCTAACTTCGACAACGGCCCGCTGAGCGACATCCGCCACAACCGAAATGCTTACATGACCGGTTCAGTTTTAAGCCAAGCTCCTACCAACCCACCCTGACGCAGTGCAGCCAGCTCACGCGCATTTGAGTCGTCGATTTGTTTCCTGCGAGGAGCAGCAACTGAGGGCCGGATGTTTGTCACCGGGCGGAACTTGAGTTCGAAGTGAAGTGCGCATTCGCGTCGCCCAACGCGAGTTCTCTGCTTACCTGCGCGCGAATCCTCTATAGTTCGCCTTCAAAGTTCGAGTCCTGCTGGGACTCGAAATCACTCGAACTAAGAGCTATATAACATTGAAAAATAAGGACTTGGTGCCCGGGAGAGGACTCGAACCTCCACGGTGTTACCCGCTAGTACCTGAAACTAGTGCGTCTACCAATTCCGCCACCCGGGCAGGCGAGGAAGGCCGCGCAATGTACGCACGGTGTCAGAGGCTGTCAATTGACGGCCGGTAGAGGCAAGTACGGGCGCGGCGGCCGCGGCGCAGGCAAGCGCGCGCCGCAGGCCAAGTCAGGCAGCCACAAGGCGGCACCGCGGGCCCCCTCACGCGCCAAGGGCGCGAGCCGCGGCGCTGAGGCGCACACGGCCGGCGGGGTGCGCTCCGGCGGACTCGTCGAGGGCACGGTGAGTGCCAACCGTGCCGGTTACGGCTTCCTGCGCGTCGAAGGCTTCAAGGACAGCATCTTCCTGCCACCACCCGAGATGCGCGGCGTGATGCACGGCGACAAACTGCGCGTGAAAGTCACGCGTGCTGCCGATGACCGCTGGTCGGGCACGGTGGACGCAGTGCTCGAGCGCGGCGTGAGCGCCTACCTCGGCACCGTGGAGATGCAGGGTCGCAACGCCTGGGTCAACGCGGCCGACCGGCGCCTGCAACTGCGCTGCGCCGTGGCGCCGGCGGACCTGCAGGGTGCGCGCGGCGGCGACTGGGTTATCGCCCGGGTCACCCGCCACGCCGGTTCCGCTTCCGCCGCCCAGGCAGTGGTGGTGAAGCGCTTAGACCCGGACCGTCCCGTGGAGCTCGCCACCGAGTCCGCCATCGCGCGTTTCGACCTGCCCCATGAATTCACACCCGCCGCCCTGCGTGAAGCGCAGGCCTATGGCGCGCACGTGGACCCGCGCGAGGCCGACACGCGCGAGGACCTGCGCGGCCTGCCGCTCGTCACCATCGACGGTGAGGATGCGCGCGACTTCGACGATGCCGTATATGCGGAGGCCCATCCGGCCGGCTTCCGCCTGATCGTGGCGATCGCCGACGTCAGCCACTACGTGCGCCCGGGGAGCGCGCTCGATGCCGGCGCCCAGGAGCGCGCCACCTCGGTGTATTTCCCGACGCGTGTGCTGCCCATGCTGCCGACGGCACTCTCCGACCATCTGTGCTCGCTCGCCCCGCACGTCGACCGGCTGTGCTTCGCGGCCGACATGATCATCACCAGGGCCGGGGCCTTGAAGAGCGCACGCTTCTACCCGGCGGTGATGCGCTCGGCCGCGCGCCTGACCTATGGCGTGGCTTACCAGGCGCTCTTCGAGGGCCGTCCCGCCGCGCGCGAGCAGCTCGGCGCGCTGTTCCCGAAGCTCACGATACTGGTGGACGTCTACCGCGCGCTGCACAAGGCCCGTGCCCGGCGCGGCGCGCTCGATTTCGATGCTCCGGAGGCGGAGTTCGTCATCGACGAGGCGGAGCGGGTACGGGGCATCGAGATGCGCGCGCGCAACGAGGCGCACCGCCTGGTGGAGGAGTGCATGATCCTCGCCAATGTGGCGGTAGCCGAGGCGCTCGAGAAAGGGCAGGCGCCGACGCTCTACCGTGTGCATGCGACGCCGGATGACGAGAAGCTCGAGCGCCTGGCGGCGACGCTGCGCTCGCTCGGCATGGATGCGCGCATCCCGGAGACCGTGACCACGCGCGACCTGCAGGCGATTGCGCACCGTGTCGCGAGCGCCGCCGAGCGTGCCTTCGTCGAGACGCTCGTGGTGCGCGCCCTGCCGCAGGCGCTCTACCAGCCGGCCAACATCGGGCACTTCGGACTCTCGCTCACGCACTATGCGCATTTCACCTCCCCGATCCGCCGCTACCCGGATCTCGTCGTACACCGCACTCTCAAGGCCCTGATTGGCGCCGCAGGCGGCGCGGCAGTGCGCTATGACACGCTCCCGCTCACGGCTCTGGGCGAGAGCACCTCGCGCCTGGAGAAGCGGGCCGACGAGGCCGACCGCTACGTCTCGAACTTCCTCAAGTGCACCTACCTGAAGGAGCGCATCGGCCAGACTTTCCAGGGACTCATCACCACCGTGGTCGAGTTCGGCTGCTTTGTGCAGATCCTGGACGTGGCCGTCGATGGCCTGCTGCACATCGATAACCTGCGTGACGATGACTACGTCATGGAGGACAGCGGCCACGCCTGGCGCGGCAAGCGCACCGGACGCCGCCTGCACACCGGCGCACACGTGCGCGTCATGGTCACCTCGGTAAATCCGATCGAAGGCCTGATCGATCTGGCGCTCGCGGAGGACACCTGAGGTGCGGCCCGCGGTCGGTGCCGCCCGGGGCACGCAGACGATCTACGGCCTGCACGCGGTGCGTGCCATGCTCGAGCGCCACCCGCAGCGCGTGCTCGGCGTGCGACTCGCCGAGCATCGCGCGGACGCGCGCGCCCGTGTGATCGAGGAACTCGCGCAGCGCAACCAGATCGCGGTGCAGCGCGTGGACAGCCACGCCCTCACGCAACAGCTCGGCGAGGTCGCACACCAGGGCGTTGCCGCCGACGTGGTGCCGCTCGCCCCCTGGGACGAGGATCAGCTGCTGGCCGCACTCACCGACGCTGCGGCCCCGCTCTTGCTTGCGCTCGATGGCGTGCAGGACCCGCACAACCTCGGGGCCTGTCTTCGCAGTGCCGATGCCTGCGGTGCGCTGGCGGTCGTCGTGCCGCGCGACCGGGCCGCGCAGCTCAGTCCGGCGGTACGCAAGGTCGCCGCCGGCGCCGCCGAGAGTACCCCGGTGGTGGCGGTCACCAATCTCGTGCGTACACTGAAGCTTCTGAAGGAGGCGGGTCTGTGGGTGGTGGGCGCGGATGCCGCCGCCGCCAAGGACGCCTGCCAGGTGGATCTGAAAGGGGGAGTCGTGCTGGTACTCGGAAGCGAAGGGACGGGCCTGCGTCACCTGACGCAGCAGAACTGCGATTTTCTGGTGCGGCTGCCGCAGCTCGGGGCGGTCGAGAGCCTCAACGTCTCGGTCGCCGCCGGCATGCTCCTCTATGAGGCCGTACGGCAGCGGAGCGTCGGATGAAGGCGGTGCTGGCGAAGGCGTTCGCGCCGCTCGACGAGCTCACCCTGGAGGAGGTGCCGCCGCGTCCGGCCGGCGCCGGACAGGTGGTGGTGAGCGTGAAGGCGGCGGGCGTGAACTTCCTCGACGGCCTGATCGTGCAGGGCAAGTATCAGACCAAGCCCGCGCTGCCGTTCTCCCCGGGCGCGGAAGTCGCCGGGGTCATCAAGGAGGTGGGCGCGGGCGTGACCGGGCTTGAGCCTGGCATGCGGGTGCTGGCGCTTGCAGGCTTCGGCGGTTATGCCGAGGAGCTCGTGACGGATGCCGGCAACATCATGCCGCTACCTGAGGCCATGGATTTCGCGACCGCGGCCTGCTTCCCGGTGGTGTATGCCACCTCGATCCACGCGCTGAAGGACCGCGGGCAGCTGCGCAGCGGGGAGACGCTGCTGGTGCTCGGGGCTGCCGGCGGTGTGGGACTGACTGCGGTGGAGATCGGCAAGATCCTGGGCGCGCGCGTCATCGCCGCTGCCTCGAGCGATGAGAAGCTCGCGCTGTGCAAGGCGCGCGGCGCGGATGCCCTGATTAACTACGCGAACGCGGACCTGCGCGAGAGCCTCAAGCAGCTCACGGCAGGCAAGGGCGTTGACGTGGTCTACGATCCGGTCGGCGGCGCCTACGCAGAGCCTGCGGTACGCAGCCTGGCCTTCCTCGGGCGCTACCTCGTCATCGGTTTTGCGAGCGGGGAGATTCCGAAGATCCCGCTGAACCTGCTGCTCCTGAAGCAGGCCTCCGTGGTGGGCGTCTTCTGGGGGGCCTACGCCAAGGCGCGGCCCGCCGACAACGCGCGTAACTTCGCCGAGCTCTTTGGCTGGTACGCGCGGGGGCTCCTCAAGCCGCACGTGTCGGAGACCTTTCCGCTGGCACGTTACCGCGAGGCGCTGGACGTGGTCATGAATCGCCGGGCGCGCGGCAAAGTGGCGCTGCTCGTCGGCTGACGCTGGCGCGGGGGCCCATGTCCGAGGCGACGGTTTCCTTTACGACCCAGGGCGAGATCGCCCTCGCCACTATCGAGCACCCGCCGGTGAATGCGCTCGCGCACGGCGTGCGCGCCGGCCTCAAGGCCGCACTCGAACGCACCGCCAGTGATCCTAAGCTTCTCGCCCTCGTGATCCTCGGTGGCGGCAGGAACTTCTCCGCCGGCGCCGACGTGCGCGAGTTCGGCCGGCCCTTTGAGCCGCCGCAGCTGGGTGAGGTCATCGAGCTCACCGAATCCCTCGCCAAGCCCGTGATCGCGGCACTGCACGGCAGTGCCCTCGGTGGCGGACTTGAGCTCGCGCTCGCGTGCCATTTCCGCGTGGCCCTCGAAGGTACCCGCCTCGGGTTGCCGGAGGTGAAGCTCGGCATCATCCCAGGCGGCGGCGGCACGCAGCGCCTGCCGCGACTCATCGGCGCGCGCGCGGCCCTGACGGTGATCGCCGAGGCCAAGGATCTCGAGGCGGCCGAGGCGCAGCGCCTCGGGCTCGTGGATCTTTGCGTCGCGGTTGACCTTGAGGCCGCGGCGCTCGCATTCGCGCGACGCGTGGTGCGCGAGGGCACGCCGCTGCGCCGTACCGGTGCCATCGTGCCGGTGCTCGATGAGCCGCAGGTGTTCGAGGAATTCACGCGTAATGTCAGCCGCCGGCAGCGCGGCTTCCTTGCGCCGCTTGAGGCGGTGAAGGCGGTGCGCGTGGCGTACGAGCTGCCCTTCGCGCAGGGACTTCAGCGCGAGCTGCAGATGTGCATGGCGCTCATGAACGGCGCGCAGTCACGCGCGCAGCGCCACGCCTTCGCGGCCGAGCGCGAGATCGCGCGCATCCCGGGCCTCAAATCTGACCTGCCGGTGCGCGAGATCCGCACCGCCGCGGTCGTGGGGGCGGGCGTCATGGGCCGCGGCATCGCGCTGTGTTTTGCCAACGCCGGCATCCCGGTGCATCTCATGGCGCGCACCGCCGCGGCCGCCGAGGGCGCGCGGGCAGAGATCGCCAAGGTGTACGCTGCGCAGGTCAAGCGCGGCAGCCTGCCCGCGGCGGAGGCCGAGCGGCGCCTGGGCCTCATCACGGGGGCTGGCACCCTGAGCGAGCTGCGCCGCGCCGACCTCATCATCGAGGCGATCAGCGAGGACCGGGGCGAAAAGGAAGCCCTGTTTGCGGAGCTCGGGCTGCACTGTCGCCCCGGCGCGATTCTCGCCAGTAACACCTCTTTCCTGGATCTGACGGCGCTCGCCGCCGCCAGCACCCGCGCCGCAGACGTCGCGGGCCTGCATTTCTTCAATCCCGCCCATGCCATGCGCCTCCTGGAAGTGGTGCGCACGCCCGCGACCGCCCCGCAGGTGACCGTGACGCTCCTGCAGCTGGCACGGCGGCTCGGCAAGATCGCGGTGCTGGTGGGCGCCGCGGAGGGCTTCGTCGCCAACCGCATGCTGGCGCGCCGCTCGCGCGAGGCACTCTTCATGCTGGAAGAGGGCGCGCTGCCGGAACAGGTGGACGCGGTGCTGACGAACTTCGGCTTCCCCCTGGGGCCCTTTGCGGTGGCCGATCTTGGCGGCCTCGATGTCGTGCTCGCGACCCGCCGCGCGCGCTTCGCAAGTCTCACACCGCGCGAGCGCGCGGCCGATCTGCTCGAGCAGCTGAATGCGCTCGGCCGCCTCGGGCAGAAGAGCGGCGCGGGCTGGTACTGCTATGACGCCGAGCGGCGCGCGCTTCCGGACCCCGTCGTGCACGATCTCATCGCGCGCCATTCCGCCACGCGCGGCATCCGGCGCCGCGCCATCAGTGATGAGGAGATTCTCGAGCGCTGTCTCTATGCCATGATCAACGAGGGGGCGCGCCTGCTCGGCGAGGGCGTGGTGCCGCGGCCGCAGGAGATCGATGTCATCTGGCTGCACGGCTTGGGCTTTCCGGCCTACCGCGGCGGACCGATGTTCTATGCCGACGAGCTCGGGCTGCCGCGGGTGCTGGCGGCGCTGGAGCGCTACCGCCAGACGGTCGGGGCCGAGTACTTCACGCCCGCGCCGCTGTTGCAGAAGCTCGCCGGCGAGGCACGCGGCTTCTACCATCCGCAAGGCGCACATAATAAGGAGTGAGATTCCCGTGGACTTCGAACTCAGTGAGAAGAGCAAGACCTACCTGAAGCGCCTCGGCGACTTCATGGACGAGCACATCTACCCGAACGAGGAGCGCTTCTACCAGCAGCACCGTGAGGGCGACCGCTGGGAGGAGCCTGCGCTGCTGGGGGAGATGAAGGGCAAGGCGCGCGCGGCGGGACTGTGGAATCTGTTCCTGCCCGACTCCCGTCACGGTGCCGGCCTTACCAACCTCGACTATGCGCCGCTGTGCGAGATGATGGGGCGCGTGCGCTGGGCCCCGGAGGTGTTCAACTGCTCCGCGCCCGATACCGGCAACATGGAGACCATCGAGCGCTACGGCACCGAGGCGCAGAAGCGCGAGTGGCTCGAGCCGCTGCTGGCCGGCACGATCCGCTCGGCTTTCGCCATGACCGAGCCGCGCGTGGCCTCGAGTGACGCCACCAACATCGAAAGCTCGATCGTGCGCGACGGCGACAGCTATGTCATCAACGGCCGCAAGTGGTGGACCTCGGGTGCCGGCAGCCGCCACTGCAAGCTCTTCATCTTCATGGGCAAGACCGACCCTTCCGCCCCGCGCCACACGCAGCAGTCCATGATCCTGGTGCCGCGCGACACGGCCGGCATCACGATACTGCGGCACCTGCCGGTATTCGGCTTCGATGACTCGCCCCACGGGCACATGGAGATCGACTTCAAGGACGTGCGCGTGCCGGCCACCAACCTGCTGCTCGGTGAGGGGCGGGGCTTTGAGATCGCGCAGGGACGGCTCGGGCCGGGGCGCATCCACCACGCCATGCGCCTCATCGGGCTCGCGGAGCGGGCGCTGGAGAAGATGTGCCGGCGCGTGAAGACCCGCAAGGCCTTCGGGCGCGCGATCTCCGAGCAGTCGGTGACGCTCGAGCGCATCGCCGAGTCGCGCATCAAGATCGACCAGGCGCGGCTCCTCGTCTACCACGCGGCCTGGCTCATGGACACGGTCGGCAACAAGGCCGCGCGCGGCCCGATCGCGATGATCAAGATCGCAGCCGCCGAGACCGCCTGCCAGGTCGTCGACTGGGCCATCCAGGCGCACGGCGCCGGGGGCCTGAGCGATGACTTCCACCTCGGCCACGCCTACGCGCAGGCGCGCTCGATCCGCATCGCCGACGGCCCCGACGAAGTGCACCGCAACCAGATCGGGCGCCTGGAACTGCAGAAGTATCCCGAATGAGCGATGCCGAGTTTGCCGGCACGATGGCGGTCACGGCAGAGCAGCGCTTCGATGTGCCGGCGCTCGAGCGCTACCTCGGTGCGCACCTGCCGCACTTCCACGCGCCGCTCGAGGTGCGCCAGTTCCGCGGCGGCCAGTCGAACCCGACCTTCCTGCTGCGCGCTGCGGATGGCGCCCAGTACGTGCTGCGCAAGCAGCCGGGCGGGCCGCTCCTGCCGAGCGCACACGCGGTCGACCGCGAGTTCCGCGTCATCAGTGCCCTGAGCGGCACGGGCTTCCCGGTGGCGCCGCCGCTGTGCTTCTGCGAGGACCGCAGCGTGCTGGGCACGCTCTTCTATGTCATGGGCTACGCTGCCGGCCGCAACTTCTGGGATCCGACGCTGCCGGATTTAAAGCCCGCCGAGCGCGCGGCCGTCTACGACGAGATGAACCGGGTGCTGGTACGGCTGCACACGCTCGATTTTGTGCGCGCGGGCCTCACCGACTATGGCAAGCCCGGCAACTACTTCGCCCGCCAGATCGGGCGCTGGAGCAAGCAGTACCGCGCCTCCGAGACCGAGCCCATCGAGGCGATGGAGAAGCTCATCACGTGGCTGCCGCAGAATATCCCCGCGGACGATGAGACGACGCTCGTGCACGGGGACTACCGCCTGGACAACATGATCTTCCATGCGCAGCAGCCGCGCATCATCGCGGTGGTGGACTGGGAACTGTCGACCCTCGGGCACCCGCTCGCGGACTTCTCCTACCACGTGATGCTCTGGCGCGTGCCGGGGGGCGAGAACCGCGGACTTGCGGGGGTCGATTGCGCCGCCTTGGGGATTCCCACCGAGGCGCAATACCTTGCGACCTACTGCGAGCGCACCGGTCGTGCGGGCGTCGCGCCGGCCGTGTGGGACTTCTGCATGGCCTATAACCTATTTCGCATCGCCTGTATCCGCCAGGGGATCCTGAGGCGCGTGGTGGATGGCACGGCCGCGAGCCTGCACGCGCGCGAGGCCGGAGCCAAGGCGCGCGAGACCGCACAGCTCGCCTGGCGGCAGGTGCAGGAGCGCCTCGGCGGCTAGCGGCGCAGCTGCGCGGTGCGCGACAGGAAGCGCCAGCCGGCCGCCGTCTTTTCCACGACGTCCCGGTAGACGACGCTTCCGACCCGGCCGTTCACCCCCACCCCGAGGCCCTTCGACACCACCCGCACGGTGCCGTCCGGGTCCTCGCTGACGAGGATGTTGGTGGCGTGGTGCGCGAGCGGGTGGGCAGCCTCAGGAGCGCTCCACAGCGCGCGGATCGCCTGTGCACCGTGCACTTCTCCCAAGTCGAACTCGCGCATGTCATAGCGGCTGCGCTCGGTGAAGAGCTCCTCCACGCGCTGCCACGCGCGCTCATCGATGACGTGGCCGTAGCGCGCCAGGAGCTCGTGGATCGCCAGTATGTCGTACGGCTCGAGCACTCGAGGTTCAGTCCGGTGTGACCACCGCGCGCCCGAGGAGCTCCCCGCCATCGAGCTTCGCGTAGGCGCGCGGCACCTCCGCGAAGCTGAAACTTTCCGTGTCGTTGCGCAGCCGCCCGGCTTCGGCGAGCGCCACCACCTGGCGCAGGTCCGCGATGGTGCTGCCGACGAAGTTGAACACCTCCCCGTCCTTGGGCAGCAGGTGGAACCAGGGGTGATTGAGGCGCCCCATCCCGGCCCCGATGAGTCCGTAAGCGCCCGTGGGGCGCACCGCCGCCAGTCCCCCCTCGATGGTGGCGTCGACGCCGACGAAATCCAGCACCACCTCCGCTCCGGCACCGGCGGTGAGGGAGCGCAGCTCCTTGGCGGTGGCCTCGTGAACGCCACCTAAGACCTCGTGCGCGCCTAAGCTCTTGGCGTAATCCAGGCGCGCCGGGTTCACATCGACCGCGATCACGCGCGCCGCCGTCAGCGCGCGCAACAGCTGCACCGCAAAGCTCCCAAGTCCGCCGGCGCCGATGACGACCGCCGTCGTGCCCTCACCCAGGCGCGGCAGCACGCGCCGCACCGCGTGCATGGAGGTGGCCCCGGCATCCGCGAGTGGGCCTGCGGTGCGCGGATCGAGCGCGACGAGGGGGATCAGCGGGCGGGCGTTTTCCAGCAGCACGAAGCGTGCAAGGCCGCCATCGCGCCCGTAACCGCGGCCGGCGGTGCCCGACTCGCAGTTGTTGTCGAACCCGGCGCGGCAGTAGACGCAGGTGCCATCGGAGTGTGGCGAGACCAGGATGACCGGCTGCCCGTGCGAGAAGCCGCTCACCCCTGCGCCCGACTCCTCGACCCAGCCGGCGATCTCGTGCCCGAGGGTGAAGGGCAGCTCCCAGCTGAGGAACGGGGGCGCCACGGCCGCCGGATCCATCATGCCGACATCGGAGTGGCACAGGCCGTTGCCGCCGACGCGTACCAGGACCTCGCCGGCGGCCGGGCGCGGCACGGGGACTTCCTGCAGCTGCGCGGGCCGCCCGAACTGGCGCAGCCGCCAGGCCATCATCGTGGGCTCGTTCGCCATATCCCTAGTATGACCCCGCCGGCGCGCGCCGCCATGCTCCCCTTAAGATGAGGCAGCCCACAGCGCTGGTACGCGACACGGGCGGGGCAGGTGTGCGAGATTTCGCCGATGACACGCTGGCAGAATCGGCCCCCCGGATCGAACTGGGGGGAGTTCGGCGCTGAGGATCAGCGCGGACGCATGAATCTCATCACGCCCGCGCGGCGGCTCGCCGCGGTGGCCGAGGTGCGCGAGGGACTGGTGTTCTCCTTGAGCCTGCCGCTGGATTACCCGGGCGGACCGGGACTGTGGGACACGCGCCACCCGCCGCGGCTGACGGCCACGCACTTCAAGGATGGCACGCCGGCGTATCCCTACCACATGTCTTCCTTCGCCGCGCCGGCGACGGATGTGGTGTGTGACGATGCGGTCACTCTGTGCCTGCAGTACTCCACGCAGTGGGATGCGCTCGCGCACTGTGGCTCGGAGTTCGACGCCGACGGGGATGGTCAGGCGGAGACGGTGTTCTACAACGGCTTCCGTGGCGGGAGCGACATCGTCGGACCTGCGGTGGAGGGCGGTCCCTGCGCCCGGGCGCTGGGCATCGAAAATCTGGCGCGCGCCGGTGTGCAGGGGCGCGGGGTGCTCATCGACCTCTACACCGAATATGGCCGCACGCCTGCGAAGGTCGGCTACGAGGCGCTCATGCGGCTCATGGACGCGCAGAGCGTGGGCGTCGAGGCGGGCGACTTCCTGTGTCTCTACACCGGCTTCGCAGACCTCGTGCTCGGGATGAAGAAGCGCCCGGACCTGCGCGTGCTGCACGCAAGCTGCGCCGGACTCGACGGCGCCGACCCCAGGCTGCAGCGCTGGATCGCCGACAGCGGCCTCGTCGCGCTGTGCGCCGACAACCCCGCGGTGGAATCCACCGCCGCCATGGGGGAGGCCGGCGCGGGGCGCCGGCCGCTGCTGCCGCTGCATGAGCTGTGCCTCTTCAAGCTCGGCATCCATCTGGCCGAACTGTGGTACTTCGGCGAGCTCGCTCCCTGGCTCAGCTCCCACGCACGCAGCCGCTTTCTCCTGACGGCGCCGCCGCTGGACCTCCCGGGGGCGGTGGGCTCACCGGTCACGCCACTGGCGACGGTGTAAGATCCGCGTGCCGTGACGCCCCCGACCCAGCTGCCGCAGCCTTCGACGCCACCGCTGAAAGTACCGCGGCGGTGAGCACCGTGCGCAGGCGGGCGGCCCCGCTCCTGGGCTGCGGGCTCGCGTGTGTGGCCTCGGTCTGCCTTGCCGAGGAACTCACCACCGTGACGGTGACCGCGACCCGCATTGCGAGCGCCTCCTTCGACGTGCCCGCCGCGATCACCAGCGTCCCGGCAGCGCAACTGCAGGATGAGGCGCTCGGCATCAACCTCGCCGACGACATCGCCACGGTCCCCGGCCTCCTGGCGCGCAACCGCAACAACTACGCCCAGGACCAGCAGATCTCGATCCGCGGCATCGGCGCGAACTCCACCTTCGGCATCCGCGGCGTGCGCATCTACCAGGACGGCATTCCGCAGACCGGCGCCGACGGCCAGGGACAGGTGTCGCAGTTCAACCTGGACTCGGCGGCACGGGTGGAAGTACTGCGCGGGCCGTTCTCGGCGCTCTACGGCAACTCCTCGGGCGGGGTGATCCAGATCTTCACCGCCGAGGGCACGCAGCCCGATGAGCTGCGCACCGCGGATGCCTACGGCAGCTTCGGCGTGTGGCGTGCCGGGCTTGACGCTACCGGCGCCGACGGCCGCTTCAATTACAACGCCGACTTCACGCACTTCTCCGTGGACGGTTATCGCCCCCAGAGCAGCGCCGACAACGAGTCCTTCAACGCCAAGCTCGGATTCTCCGCCGATGAGCACAACCACCTGGCGCTGATCCTGAACGTGGTCTCGCGCCCGGACGCCGACGATCCACTCGGGCTCACTCCGGCACAGTTCGCCGCCAACCCCTACCAGGCGGCCCCGAGCGCGCTGCTTTTCGATACCCGCAAGAGCCTGCAGCAGCAGCAGGCCGGGCTCACCTGGAACCTCGACCTGACCGATACGCAGTCGCTTGCCTTGATGGGCTACTACGGCCACCGCAGCATCCTGCAGTTCCTGTCGATCCCGGTGTCCGCGCAGGCCCCGCCCACGAGCTCCGGCGGGGTCGTCGGCCTCGACCGCGACTTCGGCGGCGGCGATGCCCGCTGGGCCTGGCAGAGTGAGCTCGCCGGCCGGCCCTTCTCCCTGGTCGCGGGCGTGAGCTACGACCGCCAGAACGAGCTGCGCCGCGGTTACGACAACTACATCGGCGCAACGCTCGGAGTGCAGGGCGAGCTGCGCCGCAACGAGAACGACATCACCTACGATATCGATGAATACACCCAGGCCAGCTGGGAAGTGGCACCGCGCTGGTCGCTCCTGGCGGGCGTGCGCCACAGCGACGTCAACTTCAGCGTCGAGGATCACCTCATCACGAGCGTGAACGGCGATGACGGCGGCAGCGCCACCTACAGCGCCGGCACGCCGGTGGCGGGCGTCGTCTTCAAGGTGAATCCGTCGCTGAATCTCTACGCCTCCTACGGGCGCGGCTTCCAGACACCGCTCGGCTCGGAGCTCGCCTACCGCCCCGATGGCGGCGCCGGACCGAACTTCGACCTGCAGCCGGCGCGCAGCGTCAACACCGAATTCGGCGCCAAGCTCGCCCTGCGCCCGACGCTGAACGCCGAGGCGACCCTGTTCCAGACACTCACCCAGGACGAGATCGTCGTCGACACCAATCTCGGCGGCCGCTCGACCTACCAGAACAGCGGCCGCACCCGGCGGCGCGGCGCCGAGGGCTCGCTCGATTGGCACTTCGCCGACCCCTGGCACCTGCAGCTCGCCTACACCTACGTCGATGCCACCTACCGCGACGCCTATTACACCTGCACCACCGCCCCCTGCGGGGTACCCGCGGTGCTGGTGCCCGCCGGCAACCGCCTGCCCGGGGTGCCGAAGAACGACGCCTTTGCCACCGTGCACTACGGCGGCGAGGCCGGCCCGCAGTACGCCCTCGATGCGCAGCTCGTAAGCACGGTGGCGGTGAACGACGTCAACAGCGTGTTCGCCGCCGGCTACGCGGTGTTCGGGGTGAGTGCGGGCTGGGCCGCACCCTTCTCGAGCGGACGCTGGAACGCCTTCGTGCGGCTGAACAACCTGTTCAACCGCCGTTACGTCGGTTCGGTGATCGTCGACGACTCCAACAGCCGCTATTTCGAGTCGGCCGCGCCGTTCAACGTTCTCGTCGGCGGCGCCCTCAGCTGGAAGTAGGCGGGTCGCCTGCGCCGAGTGCGTGGCGTGCGGCGATGAAGCCGAAAGTCATGCCGGGCCCGAGCGTTGCGCCCGCGGCCGGATACGAATGCCCCATGACGGTGGCGGCCGTGTTGCCGCAGGCGTAGAGCCCCGGGATCGGCGCGCCCGCCTCATCCAGCACCTGCGCATGCTCGTTGGTGGCGAGGCCGCCGTTGGTGCCGATGTCGCCCGGATACACCGGCAGGGCGTAGAAGGGTGGCGTCTCCAGCGCCCGCAGCGTCGGGTTGGGCGTGACCCGCGGATCGCCGTAGTAGCGGTCATAGGCGCTCTCGCCGCGCCGGAAGTCAGGATCCGTGCCAGCCCGCGCGTACTCGTTGAAGCGCGCGATCGTGGCGCGCAGCTTCTCCGGCGGGAGCGCCGTGCGCGCGGCGAGTTCCTCCCAGCTGTCGGCGCGGATGAGCACCGAGCGCAGGTTCTTCGGCTGCAGCCAGTCGGGCAGGTCCGGGATCATGGGACCCAGGGGGTAGCGGCGCCGGAAGGTGCCATCGAAGAGCATGAGCGAGGGGATGGTGCGGGCGGCCGGGGTATCGTGACGCAGCATCTCCTGGCCTGCGATGTGGTAGGAGGCCGCCTCGTTCATGTAGCGCTCGCCCTGCGAGTTGACGATGATCGAGCCCGGCAGCGCGCGCTCGATCGCCATGAGGCGCGCGCGCTCCTCGCCCGGCAGGCTCATGGACGTGCCCCACCAGGCCGAGTCCATGGCGAGGGTTGCAGCGCCGATCTGTTGCGCGGCGATGAGCGCCTCGCCGACGTTGTTCGGCTGCGAGCCGCTCCAGCGTGGCTCGGGCGACTGCGGCAGGAAGCGGCGCCGCATCTCGGCGTTGCGCTCGAAGCCCCCGGCGGCCAGCACCACGGCACGCTGCGCGCGCACCCGCAGGGCGCGCCCGTCACGCTCGATGAGCGCACCGGTGACGCGGCCGTCGCTGCGCAGCAGCGCGCGCAGCGGGGCGTTGAACCACAGTTCACCGCCGGCCCGGTTGAGCGAGACCTTGAGGCGCCCGAGCAGGGCGTTGCCGAGTGTCATGCGCCGGTCGCGCGCGGAGTGCAGCCGGTGCGGCAGGTCGAGGAAATAGTTGCCGAAGATGGTGAGGGCGGTGAGCCACCAGCCAGGAGACCGGAACAACAGCGTGCCGGTCTCCTCGAGCGTCCAGCTGACGCGCCCCAGGAACTGCACCGCCGGGTGCGGCGGCCGCAGCCGCTCGAAGTCCGCGCCGAGATCGCTCGCGTGCAGCGGCAGCGCCTCGAGCGAGCGCCAGCCGGTCTTGCCGCCGGGCATTTCCGGGTGGTAGTCCGCGTACGGATGCGCGCGCAGGTGCACCGCGGTGTGCGCCTCCAGCCACGCCACCATCTCGCGCCCCTGGCGCACGAAGGCCCAGATGCGCGCATCGCTTACCGCGGCATCGGTGAGGGCGCGGATGTACTGAAAGGCTTCTTCCGGGCTGTCCGGGTGGCCGGCACTGAGCGCCTGGTCGGTGGCCGGGATCCAGATGACCCCGCCGGAGGTGGCGGACGTGCCGCCGTAAAGGTCGCTCTTCTCGAGCACCAGCGTGCGTGCGCCCCCGGCGGCCGCAGTGACCGCGGCGGTGAGGGCGGCCGCGCCCGAGCCTGCGACGAGCACGTCGGTCTCGAGGTCCCAGGAGCTTGGGGCCGGCACGGGTGCGCTGCGCCTTTCAGCCCGGGGGCTGAAGCTTCGCGGACGGCGCCCCGCCGCCTGCCGCCACTCGGCGGTAGAGGGTCGTGCGCTGGCGCGCCGGGCGCCCGATGCCTGAGGCGAGGGCGACGATGCGCGCGGCATCGAACTCCTGGCCGTTCACCCCGCCCGCGGCGCGCGTGATCGACTCGTTCATGAGCGTACCGCCAAGATCGTTGGCACCGCACCTGAGCGCCAGCGCCGCAGCCTCAGGTCCCATCTTCACCCACGAGGTCTGGATGTTCGTGATGTGAGGATGCAGTGCCAGGCGCGCGATGGCGTGCATGAGGAGCGCTTCGCGCAGCGTCGGACCGGAGCGCGCCAGGCCGCGGCGCCACAGCGGCGCCTCCATGTGCACGAACGGCAGCGGCACGAACTCGGTGAAGCCGCCAGTCTCGCGCTGCAGGGCGCGCACCGCCAGCAGATGCCGCGCCCAGTGCAGCGGGGTGTCGACGTGGCCGAACATGATGGTGGCCGTGCTTCTCAAGCCCACCGCATGCGCCTCGCGCATGACGGTGAGCCACTCGGCGCCCGTCAGCTTGTCGGGGCAGATGATGGCGCGCACCTCATCATCGAGGATCTCGGCCGCGGTACCGGGCAGCGTCGAGAGTCCCGCGGCGCGCAGATCGGCAAGGTAGCCGCGCAGGGTGAGCTTCAGGGTGTGGGCGCCGTGGCTGATCTCGAGCGGCGAGAAGGCGTGCACGTGCATGTCCGGGCAGGCGCCCTTCACCGCGGCGACGATCTCAAGATAGGTGTCGCCGGTGTAGTCCGGGTGGATGCCGCCCTGCAGGCACACCTCCGTCGCGCCTGCATTCCAGGCCTCGCGCGTGCGGCGCGCGATCTCGGTCAGGTCCAGACGGTAGGCGGGGCCGCGCAGGCTGTGCGCGCTGCGGCCCTTGGAGAAGGCGCAGAAGCCGCAGTGGTAGAGGCAGATGTTGGTGTAGTTGATGTTGCGGTTGATGACATAGGACACCTCATCCCCGCACGTCGCGGCGCGCAGCTCATCGGCGGCGCGCAGCAGCGCCGCAGCCTGAGGGCCCTCGAGCGCAAAGAGCGCGGCCAGCTCCCCTTCACCGAGGTCCTCGCCGCGGGCGGCCCGCCCGAGGAGCGGTGCGAGAGCCGCGTCGGGGCGCCCGCCGCCGCGGCGTGCGCGCCGGAACGCGCGCGGCAGCGCGGTGCCGGCCCCTGCATACCAGTCATCGGTGCGCGCGCGCCCCGAGGCGTCGGCGAGCCGCAGCACCGCGGGGCGCAGGGCCGGATCGACCCACCGCGCCGCCTTCTGCACATAGCGCGGCGTGAGCGCCAGGCGCTCGGTGAGCGTGCGCCCGGCGGCGCGGGTCGCGCGCTCGAGCACTGTAAGGTGCGGCCACGGCGCCTCCGGGTTCACGTGGTCCGGTGTCACCGGGGACACGCCGCCCCAGTCATTGACGCCGGCGCGGATGAGCGCGGTGAGTTCGCCCGGCTGCAGGTTCGGGGGCGCCTGCAACGACATCGCGGCGCCGAAGATCAGCCGTGTCACGGCGAGCGTCCACTGGTGCTCCTCGAGCGTGGGCTCGGGCGCGTGCGCCATGCGGGTGCCGGGCTTGGCGCGGAAGTTCTGGATGATGATTTCCTGCAGGTGCCCGTGGCGGGTCTGCAGTTCGCGCAGGGCGAGGAGGGATTCGATGCGCTCGCGGCGTGTCTCCCCGATGCCGATGAGGAGGCCGGTGGTGCAGGGCACGGCGAGCTCCCCGGCGGCCGCAAGCGTCGCCAGCCGCGCTGCCGGCAGCTTGTCGGGTGAGCCGAAGTGCGCGCCACCGCGCGCCGCGAGGCGCTCACTCGCGGTCTCGAGCATGAGCCCCATGGAGACGGCCACCGGGCGCAGGCGTAGCAGGTCCGCGCGCTCCATGACCCCGGGGTTCAGGTGCGGCAGCAGCCCGGTTTCCGCATGCACACGCCGCGCGCAGTGCGCCAGATACTCGAGCGTCGTCGCGAAGCCGAATCCTGCGAGCGCGCGCCGCGCCGCCGGGTAGCGCAGCTCGGGCTTGTCACCGAGCGTGAAGAGGGCCTCGCGGCAGCCGGCAGCGGCCCCGGCGCGCGCGATCTCGAGCACCTGATCGAGGCTCAGGTAAGGCTGGGCCAGGTGGCGCGGCGTCCTGGCGAAGGTGCAGTAGTGGCACACGTCGCGGCACAGCTGCGTCAGCGGGATGAAGACCTTCCTCGAGTAGGTCACCACGCGGCCGAAGCCGGCAAGCGTCACGGCCTGCGCGGCCGGCAACAGCTGCTGCGCGCTGCACCGTTCCAGGGCGAGCGCGGCCTGCGCCTCCGGTGCGCTGCCGGCGCGTGCGGCGGCGAGGATGGCCTTGAGGCCCACTCGTGCGTCTTGGGGATGTGTACGCATGCGTTGTGGCTATGATACGCGGGCGGCACCGCCTGTTGGTCGCCGCCGCATCCGCCGCCGGGATGCTTAGTCCAAATGGGGGGAATCAAGCTTATGCAGCCTGAGGTGCTCAAGAGCGCGCTCGAGTCCTACGTCCGGGCCTGGGCGACGAATGACAGGGCACTGTTCCTGTCGCTGTTCGCGGGCGACTGCGAGTGGAGCGATCCTGTGGGTACGCCGCCGTTCAGGGGGCACGAGGGCGTGATTCGCTTCTGGGAGTTCGCGCACCGCGACAGCGCGACCCGCATGACCCCGCAGCTGCACCGCATCGTCGTGTGCGCGAACGAGGGAATCCTGAACTTCACCATGCAGGTGCGCATCCCTTCCAAGAACCAGGGGCTCGACCTGTTCATCATCGAGCGCTTCGTGTTCAACGAGGCGGGCAAGATCCACCTGGTGCAGGCCTACTGGGACCAGGGGAGCGTGAGCGTGCCGGCCGGCATGGCAGGCTTCGTGCCGAACATCGATGAGGCCTACGACAAGTAACGTGCCCATCCCTGAGCACGCGCTGCCGGAGGTGGACTTCGGCACCGACGAGCTGCCGGACCTGGAGCTGCGGCTGGCCGCACTGCGCGCCGCCGGTCACCGCGCCCTGCCGGTACGCTACCTCGGCGGCACCGCCTGGCTCCTGCTGCGGCACGAGGACGTCGGGCGCGCCTTCCGCGACCCGGCGCACTTCCCGGCGGCGGCCGCGAACCTGCGCTACTCACTGCCGGTCCAGGGCCGCACGCTCCTGTGCATGGAAGGCGAGGAGCATCGCATCCACCGCGCTCTCGTGGCCGCGGCGTTCCAGCCGCAGGCGGTGCACGCCCACGCCGAACGCCTGCTGCGTCCGCTTGCGAACGAGCTGATCGATGCCTTCGGCACAAGGCGTGAGCTCGACCTGGTCGAGGACTACTGCCACCGCTTCCCGCTGCGGGTCATCGCCGGACTCCTCGGGATTCCGGCGCAGAACGAGGCGCAGCTGTTCGCCTGGGTGCGCGGCCTCTTTGATTACCCCTTCCATCCGCAGGCGGCGCTCGCGGCACGCGATGAGGTGAACGCCTTCCTCCTGCCCCTGATCCAGGCGCGCCGCCTGGCGCCGCGCGAGGATCTGATCTCGCACCTGGCGCGCGCCGAGGTCGAGGGGCATACCCTGAGCGATGAGGACATCCTCAGTTTCGTGAAGCTCTTGTTCCCGGCAGGCGCGGATACCACCTACCTGACGCTCGGGAGCCTGATGAACGCGGTCCTGAGCGACCCGGAGCTCGCCGGCCGGGTACGCGCCGAGGCACAGCTCATCCCGGGCGTGGTCGAGGAGGCCGTGCGGCTCTACGGGGCGGTCGGCCTGCTGCCGCGCTACACCGAGACCGGCGCCACGGTGGGGGAGGTTCAGATACCGCCCGACTCCTGGGTGCTCTTCGGGGTGCGCTCCGCGAACCGCGATCAGGAGCAGTACCCCGACGCGGAGCGCTTTGATCCGCAGCGCCACGCGCAGCGCCAGGTCACGTTCGGCGGCATGCCGCATTTCTGTCTCGGCGTGCACCTGGCCAAGGCGGAACTGGCGCTGTCGCTCGAGCTGCTCCTCGCGCGGTTGCCAGGCCTGCGCCTGGCCTCCGGGGCGATGCCGCAGTCGTACGCGGTGCTGCGCGGCGTGCGGCGCCTCCCGGTCGCCTTCGATGTGCTGTTGCCCGCGCCTCAGCCGAGGAAGGCGTAGCGCGGATCGCGGCGTTTCTTGAGGGCCTCGATGTCGGCGGGCTCGTCGATGTCGCAGGCAAGTCCTTGGCGCTGCACCCGCGTGAGGCTCAGGCGCGTGCGTGCGGCCTCCGCAACGTGAGCAGCGAAGCTGCCGGGTCCGAACTTGAGCCGGAACGGCGTCGGCAGCGGCAGGGTGAGCGCATTGGTGCCGCTGCCGGCGTGATCCGGGGCTGCGGCAGCCGCGCCCGCGGCAGCGGCCGCCATGAGCGCGGATACGTCCTCGGCGCTCACGAGCGGCAGGTCCGCGAACAGGATCGTGAGCCGCGTGGCGCCGCGCGCCTGCAGCGCCGGCAGCATCGCCTGCAGCGATGCATTGAGCCCGGTCCCCGGATCGCTCACGACCTCGATCGCATTCGGCACGTGCCCGCGCTCGGAACTCAGGACCAGTACCTGGTCGATCGAGGGCGCGCGGGCGAGCGCCGTGAGCACCTCACCGAGCATCACGCGGATGAGCTCGGCGCGCTGCGCCTGCGTGAGACAGTGCGCGAGGCGCTGCTTGCCGGTGCCCGCCGCTTTCACCGGCACCAGCGCCCAGGAGCTCACGCGCGCCGGCCGATGCGGGATGCAAAGTGCAGCACCTCGCGGGCGAGCCGCTCGCGGCCGGCGAGTTCCACCATCACCGTGTCGGTGACGTGCACCGGCAGCGCGAACTGCGGCGCGAGTGCGGCGTCGCGCTCATCGAGGACGAAGCCATCGATGAGGCCTGCGTAGTGGCGCGCGATGGTGAGCGGGGAGGGCGCAAGCTGCAGTTCCCCCATGATCTTCGCGGTCGGGCCCTTGATCGCCTGACCGCCCACGAGCGGCGTGACCGCGATCACCGGGACGCCGCGGGCGCGCAGCGCCGCACGCATCCCGGGGACGGCGAGGATGGGATCGACACTGAGATAGGGGTTCGAGGGGGCGAGGATGATGGCCTCGAGATCCGGCGCCGCCAGGGCGGCGAGCGCGCCGGGCGCCACGGCCGCCGCGGCGGCGCCTGCGAAGTGCAGCGAGCGCACCTCGGGTGCGCAGCGCAGGCGCACGAAGTAGTCCTGGAAGGCGAGTTCACCCTCGGCCGTCGCGACGCGCGTACGAACCGGGTCATCGGACATCGGCAGGATCGTCGCCTGGATGCCAAAGCGCGCCGCGACGGCTGCGATCACGGCGCTCAGGGTCTGGTTCGCCTTCAGGCGCTGCGTGCGCTCCACGTGCAGCGCCAGATCAGCATCCCCGAGCCGGAACCAGGTCTCCGCGCCGAGCGATTCCAGGGTCTTCATGAAGGTCCAGGTCTCATCGCGCCGTCCCCAGCCGAGCTCGGGGTTGGCGAGGCCTGCCAGCGTGTAGAGCGTGGTATCGAGGTCCGGGCAGATGGTGAGCCCGAGGTGCTCGAAGTCATCGCCCGTGTTGACGATGAGGGTGAGTGCGCTTGGGGGCAGCACGCGGTAGAGCCCGAGCGCCAGCTTCGCGCCGCCGATGCCGCCGGAAAGCGCGACGACCCTGGCTGCGCTCACCGGAACAGATCCTCGGCGAGCGGGCGGATGAGGGCGGCGGCGGGCGTCTCGGGTCCGCGCGACTCCAGGCCCCGCACCAGCACCGCAGGCGTGCCCTCGGCCGCCTCGCCCATCGCAAGTGCCGCGGCCGCGGCGATGGCATCCGCGTGCGCGACCTCGGTGACCTCGAGCGCCCGCCCGCCGCGGTCGCGTTCGCCGCGGCGGTTGATGAGGCTGTTGAGCCCGGCGGCGCCGATCGCGACATTCACGACGCCGCGGCGCCACGCGCGCCCGAAGCTGTCGCTGATGATGATGCCCGGCATGACGCCGCAGCGCGCGCCGAGCGCGGCGCGCAGGCCCGCCGCCGAGCGGTCCGGGTCCTGCGGCAGCAGCAGCACGCGCTCACCGCCGGCGGCCGCGGGGACGTTGGAGCGGTCGATGCCGGCATTGGCCATGACGAAGCCGAGGCGGTGGCGCACGATCAGCACGTCACGCTTGGCCCGTAGCACCTCGCTCGACTCGGCGAGGATGAGCTCGACCAGGCGCGCATCCTTGCCGGTGATCCCCGCAAGCTCCAGCGCGCGCGCCTGCGCACGGATCGAGTCGAGCGCAACGTAACGGCCTTCGGCCTTGGAGACGATCTTCTGCGCCACCACCAGCACGTCATCGGCGCGCAGCGTCAGGCCGCAAGAGTGCAGCGCGGCGGCCAGCAGCGCGGCAAGATCGCTCCCCGGGGCCACCTCCGGCACCCCGCAGAGCGCCGTCAGCGTCAGCGAGCCCGGCGCCCCGGTCATCCGTCGGCTGCTTCGTTGAGCGCGCCGGTGATGCGCACGCCGGCGCCATCCACCGCGTAGTTCTTGTTGATGAAGATGAGGACCGAGGTGAGCGCCTCGGTGGCGGCGGAGTTGGCCAGTGCGCCGCCGTGCAGGCCGCGCAGCCCGGCGCTGCGGGCAAGCTGGATGACGCGCGCGCGCGCCTCCTTGCTGTCGCCGAACACCAGCACGTCACAGTCGACGACGGCATCGGTGGCGAGCTTGTGCGCGGCCACGCTGTGGAAAGCGCCGACCACGGTCACGCTATCCCCGAGCAGCTGCTGCGCCTTCACCGCCGCTGAGCCTTCGGGGGGCAGCTGCACGCGCATCACCTTCGGCGGCACCAGCGGCACGGTGGTGTCCACCACGATCTTGCCGGCCGCGGCGCTCCTGATCTCCTGAAGCGTTGCGGTGTGGGCCGCATACGGCACCGTCACGACGATGAGGCCACTTGAGGTGGCGGCCTCGAGATTGCTGCCGCCGCGCACGCGGGCGCCGCTCTCGCGCGCGAGCTGCGCGGCAGCCTCTTCAGCGCGGGCGCTATCGCGCGAGCCGATCATCACCTGAAGTCCGGCCTTCACCCAGCGTCGCGCGAGTGCGGCGCCGAGGTTGCCGGTCCCGCCCACGATGGCGATCAGGGGCTGGGGGGCGTTCGGGGCTGCAGGTTCTGGGGCCATGGGGTCTCTTTGAGGTCGTTCAGAATTTGAGTCCGCTGTCGCTCACGACCGGCACGTTGGTCCAGCGCTCATCCGGGGTGCGGTACCAGCCCCCGGCCGCCAGCGCACCGCCGTCCAGGTGGATAGTGGTGCCGGTCACCCAGGCGGACAGCTCGCTTGCCAGGAACACCGCGCAGCCGGCGGCATCGGCGGGCGTGCCGAAGCGCCCGAGCGGGATCCAGCGGCGGATGTGCTCCTGGTACTGCGGCGGGATGAAGAGCGAGGGTTTCACCTGCTCAGTCTCGGTGGTCTCGGGTGCGATCGCGTTGACGCGGATGCCCTGCGGCCCGAGCTCGAGCGCGAGACTCCTCGTGAAGCCGGTGACGGCGGACTTGAAGGCCGAATAGACCGCCGCCATCGGGATGCCGCGGAAGGCCTCGATGGTGGAGAGGTTGATGATGCTGGCGCCGCGCGCCGCGCGGCGCATGAGCGGGATCGCCGCGCGCGTGACGAGGAACAGGTGGCGCAGGTTGGTGGCGTAGAGCGCATCCCACTCCTGTTCCGTGGTGCGCTCGAAGGGCTTGAGCACGTTGAGGAAGTCCCCGACATTGTTGACCAGTACGTCGAGGGCGCCGCAGCGGGCCGCGATCTCGCTCATGAGCGCCTCGACCGCGGCTGCCGAGCGCACGTCGGTGAGCGAGACCCAGCTTGAGGGGCTTGCGGTGAGGGCGGTGCGCGCTGCCTGCGCACGCTCAGGATCGATCTCGGCGACGACCACGCGCGCACCCAGGGCTGCGAAGGCCTCGGCTATGGCGCGCCCGATGCCGGCCCCGCCGCCGGTCACGAGCGCCGTCCTGCCGGTGAGTGTCAGGGAAGGGGGCTTGTCGTTCATATCAAGGATTCGTCGCGCGGTCCGCAGTGGCTATAGTAACCAAGGCCCGCACCCGACGCGCGCCCGGGGGACAGCGATGACACAGGTGGCGATCGGCCTCTACGGCCTGCACGGCTGGTTCGGCGGGGATTTTGCGCCCGTGACCGAGCTGGTGCGCACGGCGGAAAAACACGGCGTGGACCTCGTCAGCCTCACCGACCACGTGGTGATGGGCGAGAACGTGCAGAACTATCCCTACGGGCGCTTCCCGGCGCCGCTCGACTATCCCTGGTTCGAGCCCCTCACGGTGCTCGCGGTGCTGGCGGGCGTGACCGAGCGCATCCGCCTGTCGAGCGGCATCGTCATCGGCCCGCTGCGCCCCGCGGTGCTGCTCGCCAAGCAGATCGCAACGCTCGACGTGATGTCACGCGGGCGCGTCAGCATCGGACTCGGGGTCGGCTGGCAGAAGGAGGAGTACGAGGCCTCCGGCATCCCCTGGGAGGGGCGCAACACACGCTTCTTCGAGCAGATCGAGGTGTGTCGTCTGCTGTGGCGCGAGGCGCCCGCGGCCTTCCATGGCGAGACCGTGAATTTTCAGAAGATCTATTCCTACCCGCGCCCGGTGCAGGCGCACGTGCCGATCTGGCTCGGCATTGCCCCGACCGACCGCAACATCGAGCGCATGGCGCAAGTGGCCGACGGCTGGATCCCGATGGAGCAGGATCCGGTGAAGCTTGCGCCGATCATCGCGCGGCTGCGCGCAGGCGTCGCCGCCCGCGGCCGCGATCCGGCCGCCTTTACGGTGCGCTGCGTGCCGCGTTTCGTGTTCCGGCCCGACGGCACTCCGGACCTCGAGGCAACGCTCAAGGCGGTGCCGGCGCTCCTCGCCGCCGGCGCCAGCATGATCGAGCTCTTTCCGAGCGCCTTCTGCCGCGGGCCGCAGGACTTTGCGGCGTTCTGCCAGCGGCTCGTGGCGCTCAAAGGCCCCTGAGGAACTTCAGGAGCGCGGCGTTCACCGCTTCCGGCTGCTCCTGCTGCACGAAATGACCGGCGCCTGGCACCAGCACGATCTCACGCAGCTCCGGCGCACGCCGGCGCATGCTGTCGATCGCATGTGCGGGGATCATCTTGAGCACCACGTCCTCGGCGCCGGCGATGAAGAGCGCGGGCTGCGCGATGTCGGCATCCGCAAACGCCGCTCCGAGCTCCCAGTTGCGATCCGCCATGCGGTAGGAGTTGAGGCCGCCGATGAAGGTGAGCGGCGGGGCTGCGCGGGTGTACTCGCGCACGTAATGCTCGAACTCCGCTTCGCTGAGCCAGCTCCAGGGCAGCGGCGGCGCCGGGGCGAGCACGTCGAGGTAGCCCGTCCCCGCGGTCGGGAACTTCGACCAGTCAAGCAGGCGCCCCTGGGCGCTCAGGGCATGCAGGAGGCGCAGCAGGAATTCGCGCGGCCGGGTGCCGAGCTCAGCCTCCGGCGGACCGATCTGCTGGAAGTAGTGCATATGAAAGAAGTGCTGGCGGGCGATGGCAGCGAAGGCAGCCGAGGGCCGCACCCCGGGGACCGCGAAGGGAGCCGCCGGGGAGTCGGCCGCTGGCACCGCCTTCGAGCCCGAGCCGCCGCGGCCGGCGAGATCGAAGTCGTAAGGACAGCTCATGATGACCACCGCCGCCACGCGTGCCGGGTGGCGCACGGCGAGGTTGCAGACCTGCTGCGCGCCGAAGTCGTGACCGACGAAGACGGCCTGGCTCTCCCCGAGCGCATCCAGGATCCCGAGCATGTCCTGCATGACGTGCTCGGCGCCGTAGAGGGCGGGGGCTGCCGGGCGGTCACTGCCGCCGTAGCCACGCTGGTCCGGCGCCAGCGCGCGGAAGCCCGCCGCCGCCACGGCCGGCAGCTGGTGTCGGAAGCTGTAGCCCAGGCCCGGGAAGCCATGGCAGAAGATGACCGGCGGCCCGCGACCCGCGCTCGCCACTTGCAGCGTCACGCCGTTGGTTTTGAGATTCTCGTAGGTGATCGACATGTCCCTATCATGCTCATGCGCCGCCGGAGCCGCTATGCCTAGGATCGAGGAGTCACCGGTCATCGGATTGTGCTGGGGCACAGCCATCGGTACGCCGCTCGAGCCCCTCATCGATGCCGCAGGCGGCGCGGGCCTGGGCGCCGTGACCCTCACCGCCGGGATGTACGAGGCGAGCCGGGCGCGCGGGGTGAGCGATGCGCAGCTGCGCCGCCGGCTCCTCGACCACGGCGTCCGGGTGCATGCCATTGACCCGCTGATCGGCGTGCTACCGGGGACCCCGAAGCCCGCCGAAGTGCCGCCGGAGAACCGGGCCTACTTCGAATTCACCGAGGAGCGCTGCTATCAGGCCGCCGAGGCGCTCGAGGCCGAGACCATCAATCTTGCCCACTTCGGCGGGCGCGCGGTGGCGGAGCAGGAATTCATCGACTGCCTGGGACCGCTCGCCGAGCGCGCCCGGCGCCGCGGGGTGCGCCTGACACTCGAGTTCCTGCCCGAAAGCGCGATCCCGGACCTCGCCGCCGCGCAGCGGATCGTTTCGGGGGTGGGATCAAAGAATCTGACGCTGCTGCTGGACACCTGGCACTTTGCCCGCAGCGGCGGGACGCTTGCGCAGCTTGAGGCGGTACCGCAAGGCCAGATCGGCGGACTGCAGATCTCGGACCGGATCGAGCCAGCCCCCGGCACGGCCTATACCCCGATGGGGGGCAGGCTCCTTCCCGGGGAAGGGGAGATTCCCCTCGTGAGCCTCCTCAAGGCGCTCCTTAGAAAGGAGCCCGGACTTACCGTCGCGGTCGAGGTGTTCAGCGATGACCTCCGGGCGCTGCCGGCGCACGAGATCGCGGCCCGGGTGGCTGCCTCGACCCGGGCCGTGCTGCAGGCGGTGCGGGCTGAGGCGACCTCCGCAAGTCCTTGATCGGCAAGCCCTGCGCTCGCACGGGACGTTGCACCCGGGAGTCGCTTTGAGTATGCTTCGCGCCCCTTCAAAACCGAAGGGGCGCAGCCTTCGAGCTGCGGTTACTCCTTGCCGCACCGGGAAGCCTTAAATCCGGGCGGCTTAATCCGCGAGGAGCATTCATGAGGCATTACGAAGTTATTTTTCTCGTGCATCCGGATCAGAGCGAGCAGGTGCCCGCGATGATCGAGCGCTACAAGGGCATGATCGCCGCCGGTGGCGGCCAGGTGCATCGCCTGGAGGACTGGGGACGGCGCCAGCTCGCCTATCCGCTCGCCAAGGTGCACAAGGCGCACTACGTGCTGATGAACATCGAGACGGACCAGAAGACCCTCGATGAGCTCACCGGCGCTTTCCGTTTCAGCGACGCCGTGCTGCGTCACCTGGTCGTCAACATGGACTCGGCCGTGACCGATCCTTCGCCGATGGCGAAGGCCGCTGACGAGGAGGGTGACGGTGCTCCGCGCCGGCGCGAACGCGTACGCGACGATGGCCCGAACACCGATGACGACGACAACTCCGCAGCCGAGAGCGCCTGAAGGCGCCCCCAAGAGGAACTAACATCATGGCAATGTCCAGAGGACCCGGCGGCAGCAGTGGTGGCGGCGGCAGCCGCTTCTCGCGTCGCAAGAAGTTCTGCCGCTTCACCGCCGAGGGCGTGAAGCAGATCGACTACAAGGATCTCGCGACTCTCAAGGGCTACGTCACCGAGACGGGCAAGATCGTGCCGAGCCGCATCACCGGCACCAAGTCCTTCTACCAGCGGCAGCTGGCAGTGGCGATCAAGCGGGCGCGCTTCCTTGCGCTCCTGCCATACACCGACCAGCACTAAGGGGCAGCTCAATGGACGTCATTCTGCTGCAGAAGGTTGCCAATCTCGGCAACATCGGCGATCGCGTGAAGGTGCGCTCCGGCTACGGACGTAACTTCCTGCTGCCCGGGGGTAAGGCGACGCTCGCGACCCCCGACAACGTGGCGCGCTTCGAGGCGCGGCGCGCAGAGCTTGAGCGCCTGGCGCACGAGCACTTCGCCTCCGCCGAGCAGCGCTCCGCGGCGCTGCAAGAGTTCAAGCTCATCATCACTGCCAAGGCCGGCACCGAGGGTAAGCTCTTCGGATCGATCGGCACCGCCGATATCGCCGAGGCTGCCACCCGCGATGGTCAGAAGATCGAGCGCAGTGAAGTGCGCCTGCCCGCGGGGCCCTTGCGCACCGTGGGCGAGCACGTGGTGAGCGTGCACCTGCACGCCGACATCGACGTGCCGCTGCACATCACGATCGTCGCCGAAGAGTAAGCCGCTTCGGCCCGGCAAAAAAGGGTGGCCGGTTCCGCCAAGACGCGCGGGGATTCGGGCTCGGTCGCCCTCATTGATGCGCCGACACCGCCGCACTCAGTGGAAGCTGAGCAGGCGGTGCTCGGCGGTCTCCTCCTCGATCCTGCCGCCTGGGATACGGTGGCGGACCAGGTCCTCCCGGAAGACTTCTATCGCCCTGATCATCGCCTGATCTTCGCCGCGATCGGTGAGCTGGCTGCGGACGGCAAACCCTGCGATGTGGTCACAGTCTCCCAGCAGCTCGAGCGCACCGGCAAGCTCGATGGTGCCGGTGGCCTCGCCTACCTGAGCTCGGTCGCGCGCGATACGCCCACGGCGGCTAACGTGCGCGCTTACGCGGAGATCGTGCGCGAGCGCTCGCTGCTGCGGCAGCTGATCCGCGCCGGCACTGACATCGTTTCGGCGGTTTTCAACAACGACGGCGAGACCGCGCGTACGCTCGTCGACCGCGCCGAGCAGAAGGTCTTCGAGATCGCGGAAGGCACTTTCCGCAAGCGCGATGGTGCCGTGTCGGTACGCTCGCTGCTGCCGGCGGTCATCGACCAGATCGACGAATGGCACAACAATCCCGACCAGCTGCGGGGTCTGCCGACCGGCTTCACGGAGTTCGACAAGCTCACCGGCGGTCTGCGCCCCGGCGACCTCGTCATCGTCGCCGGGCGCCCCTCGATGGGAAAGTCCACGCTCGCGGTGAATATGGCCGAATACGCAGCCGTGAACCCCAACACGAAGGCCGCGGTCGCGATCTTCACCATGGAAATGCCCTCCGAGCAGGTGGTCACGCGCATGCTGGCCTCCATCGGCGGCGTGCCCCTCAACAGCCTGCGCAGCGGCAAGATCACGGATGAGGACTGGGTGCGAATCACGAGCGCGACCAGCCAGCTCTCGGAAGCCAAGATCTTCATAGATGAGACACCGGCACTGAACCCGACCGAGTTGCGTGCCCGCGCCCGGCGCGTGAAGCGCGAGCATGGATTGAGTCTCGTGGTGGTTGATTACCTGCAGCTCATGCAGGTGCCGGGTACCAACGAGAATCGCGCGACGGAGATCGCCGAGATTTCGCGCGGGCTAAAGGCGCTGGCGAAGGAACTCTCGGTTCCCGTCATCGCGCTCTCGCAGCTGAATCGCGGCGTGGAGCAGCGCGAACACAAGAAGCCTGTCATGTCAGACCTGAGGGAATCGGGCGCTATCGAACAGGATGCAGATATGATCCTGCTGATCTACCGCGAAGAGGTCTACGACAAAAACACTACAAAAAAAGGCATTGCAGAGATCGACCTCGTCAAACACCGCAACGGCGAGATCGGCACCTTCCTCCTGACCTTCCAGGGTCAGTACACACGCTTTGCCAATTACGCCCCTGACTCCTACGCGGAAGGTGTGTTGAGGTGAGCCGGCTGATCCGGGCCGTCATCGACACACAAGCCCTGCGTCACAACCTGAATGTCATCCGCGCCCGCGCCGGGCGCGCCAACGTTATCGCAGTCGTCAAGGCCAACGCCTACGGTCATGGCCTGGTGAGCGCCGCGCTTGCCATCCAGGACGCCGGTGCCTTTGCGGTCGCGCGCCTGGAGGAGGGCATGTCGCTGCGCCAGGCCGGGGTCACCTCCCGCATCGTGCTGCTCGAGGGCGTCTTCAGCCGCTCGCAGCTCGAGGATGCGGCGCAGGACCAGCTCGATCTCGTGGTGCACGACCCGAGCCAGATCGAGCTTCTGGAGAAGACGGGCGGGGCGGCGCGCTTTGCGATCTGGCTGAAAGTCGACACCGGCATGAACCGCCTCGGCTTTGCGCCTCATGAATTTGCCGCAGCTCTGGGGCGCATCCGCGAGCTGCCGACCCCGCCGCGGGAGCTGCGCCTGATGACGCACCTCGCCTGCGCGGATGAGCGCGACGGCGTGGCCACGCGCGAGCAGCTGGCGCGCTTCAGCGAGGTGACCCGGGGCTTAAGCTACGAGACGAGCATCGCCAATTCCGCGGGGCTCTTTGGCGAGGTGGCCACGGCGAGCCAGTGGGTACGTCCGGGCATCGCCCTCTTTGGTGCCTCACCGTTCGGGGACCTGAGCGCCGCGCAGCTCGGCCTGCGGCCGGTGATGACCCTTCTGAGCACGGTCTTGACCGTGCGTCAGGTGCGCCGCGGCGAACGCGTCGGCTACGGCGGCGCCTGGAGCGCACCTAAAGACTCCCGCATCGCGATCATCGCTGCAGGCTACGGCGATGGCGTGCCGCGCAGCTTCGAGACCGGCACACCGGTGTTGGTCCGCGACCAGCGCGCCGCCCTCGTCGGCCGCGTCTCGATGGACATGATCGCGGTGGACGTGACCGGGATCGAGGGCGTCGGCGTCGGCACCCCGGCGGTGCTCTGGGGCGAGGGCCTGCCGGTGGAGGAAGTGGCGCGCCACGCCGGCACCATTCCGTACGAACTCCTCTGCAGCGTCAGCCAGCGCGTGCCGCTCGAACCACACTAGGGAAACCAAGAATCATGCAACTGTGGCAATTGGCGATACTCGCGATCGTGCAGGGGCTGGCCGAGCTGCTGCCGGTCTCAAGCTCCGCGCACGTCATCGTCGCAGAGAAGCTCCTGGGCCTCGATCCCACCGCGCCGCAGATGACCCTGCTCCTCGTCATGCTGCACACCGGCACCATGTTCGCGGTCATCGCCTACTTCTGGCGCTCCTGGCGTGACGCCTACTTCAGCTCCTGGGCGGCGTTCCGCGCCATCGCGCTGCGCGTGATCCTCGCCACCGCCCTCACCGGCGTGGTCGGGCTCGGCCTGCAGGCCTTCATCCAGCACGCCTTCGCCGCCGGCGCCTCGGACTTCGAGATCGAGAACCTGTTCGGCAATGCCAGGCTGATGGCGGTGGCGCTCGCGGCCGTTGGGGTGCTGATCATCGTATCCTCGCGCTTCAAGACCGCGGACACCGGGGCCCTCTCGGTGAGTCAGGCCGGCTGGATCGGGGTGGTGCAGGGGATCTGCCTGCCGTTCCGCGGTTTCTCGCGCTCGGGCGCGACCATCTCCACCGGCATGATCCTCGGGGTCGCGCGGCGGCGCGCCGAGGAGTTCAGCTTCGCCCTCGCCGTGGTGCTGACGCCGCCCGTCATCGTGCGCGAGCTGCACCGCCTGCATAAGGCGCAGCAGGCCGTGGGGTTAGGTTCCGGTGGAAGCCTCAGGCACGCGATACTCCCGAGCCTCATCGGCATGGCACTGAGTTTTGTCGCCGGGATGCTGGCGCTGCGCTGGCTGTCGCGCGCCCTGGAAGCGGGCCGTTGGCACCTCTTCGGTGCCTACTGCCTCGGCGCGGCCCTCATCGTCCTGTGGGTCGGCTAGAGCCCGTCAGCTGACGAAGAATCCCATCTTGACGCCGGCGAGCTGGATGACGTCGTTGTCGTTGAGCTTGGTCGCACTGGCGCCGATCGCCGTGCCATTCAGGAGCGGGAAGTCATCGGGCTTGCCGCTGTCGACGTGCACGATGTAGTAGGCCTCGGCGCGGCGGGTGATCGCTGCGACCTGCACGCCCGGGCGGCCGAGTGTCGTCAGGGCCTTGCTGAGCTCGACCTCGCGCCCGGCGAACGCCCCGGAGAGCACCTGCAGCTTGGCCTTCTTGAGCGCCGCGGCGCCATCGAGCGCGCGCGTCTTGCCGGTGGCCGTGATCGGGGCGCCGCCTGACTTGTCGGTGATCTCGGCGGCCGCACGCAGCTTCTCCACCGGGCGGGCGGAGGGCTGGATGACCATGGTCTTTTCGAATTCGTCCTGCTGCTCGTCGTCCTCGACGAAGCGCAGCTGGTGGTGGCCGACGGTGATCACGTCGCCATGCTGCAGGGCATGCTTCTTGATCAGCTTGCCGTTGACGTAGGTGCCGTTGGTGCTGTTGAGATCCTCAAGGAAAGAGTCATTGAGGATGTTGATGATCAGCGAGTGGTGACCGCTGACGGCTGCGTTGTCGATGCGGATGTCATTGTCAGGGAGGCGCCCGATCGTGTAGCGCTCCTTGTTCATGTTGTATTCCGCCATTACCTGGCCATCCAGGCTCAAGACCAACCTTGCCATGTGCTTTAGCCTCTATCGCGTGTCAGCCAAACCAACCCAGGATCTTGTCGAAAATCTTCGTGCGAGCCGGAAAAGCATCCATGATGTGCGCCATGACCACCGAGACGTTGTCCCGGCCTCCGTTGTCATTGGCCAGTTGAATCAACTGCTTGGCGACCGTATCCAGATTAGCACTAAAGGTGTTTATGGTTAAATGAATATCTTCGTCTTCAACCATATCTGAGAGCCCGTCGGAGCAGAGGATGAACACCTCGCCCTTATTGACCGGGACCTCCTGAATCTCCACGTCCACGCTCGCCTCGACCCCCAGGGCCCGGGTCACGTAGTTCTTGTTGGCGGCGCGCTGCGCCTCCTCGGCCGAGTAGAAGCCACGGTCGACCAGCTCCTGCAGCAGGGAGTGGTCCATCGTGACCTGCTCGATCTTCTCGGTCCGCTGGCGGTACAGGCGCGAGTCCCCGACGTGCGCGATCGTCACCTTGTTGTCGAAGAACAGTGCCGCGACGACGGTCGTGCCCATGCCCTCGCACTGCGGCTGCGTGCGGGCGGTCTGGTAGATGATCTTGTTGGCGCGGCTGATGGCATCGCGCAGAATGATGTTCGGGCGCGACAGGCCGGTCTCGCGGTCCGGGATCGACAGGTCCTCGCGCTGCACGTGCTCGCGCACGAGGTTCACGATGGTCTTCACGGCGATGCCGCTGGCGACTTCGCCGGCGTTGTAGCCGCCCATGCCATCCGCCAGCACGAGCAGCCCGATGTCCGGATCGACGGCAATGGTGTCCTCGTTGTGTTCGCGGACCTTACCCGTATCGGACAAACCGACGAAGCGAAGCTTGTTCCGCAAGCTCATGCCTCGCCCTGGTCCGCTTTTGGCCCACCGAATGTGATACGCGTCACTTTCCCGTCCCCGAATGGAGCCGGCATAAGCTAGCATCGCCGGCAGAGGGTCCGAGTGGCTTTGTTCACAAAAGAAGCCATTGGGCCCGCCCCCCGCGCGAATCCTAGCCGAAAGTGGACCCGTGGCGCACAAATGGCCCGCCTGAATCCGGTGTTTGTCTGCAGTTCCTGCGCGGGCGAGACCCTGAAGTGGCAGGGCCAGTGTCCCTTGTGCGGCGAGTGGAATTCCCTCGAACAGCGCACCGGCGGCCGTGCGCGCCAAGCACCGGCCGCCAGCGCCGTGACGCTGGCCGCGAGCGCCCAGGCGACGACCGGCGGTGAGCGGCTGATGAGCGGCGAAGGCGAGCTCGACCGGGTCTTGGGCGGGGGACTGGTGCCCGGCTCCGTCATCCTGCTGGGCGGGGAGCCGGGGATCGGCAAGTCCACGCTTCTTCTGCAGGTGGCCGCCCACGTGGCGCTGTCGCGGGCGGCGATCTACGCCAGCGGCGAAGAGTCGGTAGCCCAGGTGACGCTGCGGTCGCGGCGTCTGGGCCTCACCGCGGAAGGCTTGAGCCTGGTCTGCGAGACCGATCTGCCGGCAATCCTCGCGCTCGCCACCGAGCGGCGCGCGGCGCTCCTCATCATCGACTCGATCCAGACCGTGCAGTCAGGCAGCACCGCCACGCTTGCGGGCGCCGTATCGCAGCTGCGCGAGTGCACCGCAGAACTGGTGCGCTTCGCCAAGGCGGGCGGCTGCGCGGTGGTGATCGTGGGCCACGTCACCAAGGAGGGCACCATCGCCGGGCCGCGGCTGCTTGAGCACCTGGTCGACACCGTGCTCTATTTCCAGAGTGAGGCCGGCAGCCGTTATCGCATCGTGCGCGCCACCAAGAACCGTTTCGGCGCCGCCAACGAGCTCGGGTTCTTCGCCATGACGGCCGGCGGACTCAAGGAAGTGAAGAACCCGGCGGCGATCTTCCTGTCGCGCGCCCCCGAGGCCGCCCCGGGGAGCATCGTGACGGTCACCCGCGAGGGCGGCCGGCCGCTGCTGATCGAGCTGCAGGCGCTGGTGGACCGCATGCGCTTTGGTGCACCGCGTCGCGTGGCGCAGGGCCTGGATGCCAACCGGGTGGCGATGCTCCTGGCCGCCGCCAACCGCCACGCGGGCGTCTCGCTCCAGGAGCACGACGTGTTCGTGAACGTGGTGGGCGGGATCGAGATCGGCGAGACGGCCGCGGATCTGCCGGTGCTGCTGGCGCTCGCCTCGAGCCTCAATGACCGCGCCATCGCCGCGCACCTCATCGCCTTCGGGGAGATCGGGCTCACCGGGGAAGTGCGCCCGGTGGCCTACGGCGATGAGCGCCTGAAGGAGGCCCAGGCGCAGGGCTTTCGGGTTGCGATCGTGCCCAGGGACAACGCGCCGCGGCGCCCGCCCGGGGATCTCAAGGTCATCGGGGTTGCGCGCATCACGGATGCGCTCGAAGCCGCCGCCCTGCGCGCAGGCTAGGCGCTCTTCAGAATCGCCGGCGGCCGCACGCGCACCGTGCGGATGGCGTTGTCGGCGATCTGCAGGACCTCAAACTCGTAGGCGCCGACGCGCACCATGGTGCCGCTGTCGGGGATGGTCTCCAGGTGCTCGAGCAGGAGCCCGTTGACCGTCTTCGGTCCCCCGGTGGGCAGCTGCCAGCCGAGCGCGCGGTTGAGCGCGCGGATGGTGGCGCTGGCATTGACGATATAGACCCCGGGGCGCTCCACGTGCACGTCCTTGTGGGTGATGGTCGCAGGGTCGGACGTGAATTCACCGACGATCTCCTCGAGGATGTCCTCGAGCGTCACCAGCCCCTCGATGTCGCCGTATTCATTGACGACGAAAGCGAAGCGGCGCCGGTTGCGCTGGAAATGTCCGAGCTGCACATTGAGAGGCGTGCCCTCGGGGACGAAGTAGGCCTCGCGCCCGCGCGCAACCTCGACCAGGCGCTCGCGGGAGAGGGAGCCGCGCACCAGTTCCTGCGCCACGCGCTTCATATGCAAGAGGCCGATCAGGTTGTCGAGCTCGCCCTCGTAGACCGGCAGGCGGGTGTGCGGGGTCTGGCGCAGCTGATCGAGGATCTCGTCCCAGCTCTCGCTGACGTCGATGCCGTCGATCTCCTGGCGCGGCACCATGATGTCATTCACGGTGACGTGACCTAAGTCGAGGATCGACAGCAGCATCTGGCGGTGGCGGGCCGGGATCACTGGCGCCGCCTCGCTCACCACCGTGCGCAGCTCCTCGGCGCTCAAGGACTGATCGGAGCGGGTCGGGCGCGCGGCGCCGAACAGGCGCAGGAAGCCGTAGGCGAGCGTGTTGGCGAGCCACAGCGCCGGTCGCGCCACCCCCACCAGCACGCGGTAGATGCCGGCGGCGTGCAGCGCCACCCCTTCCGGGTTCGCCGCCGCGTAGATCTTGGGTGCGAGCTCGCAGAACACGATGACGATCAGGGTGAGGAGGGCGCCGGCGAGGGGCACCGCATAGCGCTCGCCGCTGCGCTGCGCAAGGATCGTCGCGATGGCGGAGGCGAAGACACTGGCGCCTGCGAGGATCACGAGATTCGCGCCCAGCCAGTCATCGGGCTTTGCCAGGAGGCGCTCGAGGGTGCGCGCCTGGCGATGGCCGGCCTGCGCCCGGTGACGGATGCGGAAGCGGTTTACCGAGAGCATCGCCACTTCGGTGCCCGAGGAGAAGGCGACGATGATGAGGAGCCCCAGGAGAATGAGGGACAGGAGTGTCGTCGATGCGAAGTTCAAGTCGGAACCCTTTCTCGCGGCCGCGTTAGCGCCCGCGCACGGCCTGTTGCGCCCCCTGTCCCGTGCGCGGGCACCCCTAGCATAGAAGCTTCACGGCCCGGAGCGGGAAAACCGCCCCCGCGCCCTTATAATCGAGCGCCCCGGAACCACCGCCCGACAGTACCTGCCCATGTTCGACAGCCTGACCCAGCGCCTCTCCCGCACGCTCGATAACCTGCGCGGTCGCGGCCGTATTACCGAGGAAAACGTCGGCGAGACCTTGCGTGAGGCGCGTATCGCGCTGCTCGAGGCGGACGTCGCGCTGCCGGTGGTGAAATCCTTCATCGAGGGCGTTAAGGCCAAGGCGCTCGGCGCCGAAGTGCTCTCGAGCCTCACCCCCGGACAGGCCTTCATCGGCATCCTCCACCAGGAGCTGGTGGGGCTCATGGGGGCGGCGGGCGAGGGCTTCCGCCTGCGCGCCCAGCCCCCGGCGGTGATCCTGCTGGCCGGGCTGCAGGGCGCCGGCAAGACCACCACCGCCGCCAAGCTCGCGCGGCGGCTGATCGAGCACGACAAGAAGCGCGTCCTCCTGGTGAGCACCGACGTGCGCCGGCCGGCAGCGATGCTGCAGCTGGAGCGCCTGGCGGCCCAGGTGGGGGCCGAGTACTTCCCGGCGGATGCTAGCGCGGCCCCGCCGGCGATCGCGGCCCGGGCACTCGAGCGCGCCCGCAACGGGGTCTTCGACGTCCTGATCGTGGACACCGCGGGGCGGCTGCACATCGATGACAGCCTGATGGCCGAGGTGCGCGACATCGACCAGGCGGTGCCGGCGGCCGAGCGGCTGTTCGTGGTGGATGCCATGGCGGGCCAGGACGCGGTGAACGCGGCACGCGCCTTCGGGGCGGTGCTCGACCTCACCGGCATCGTACTCACCAAGGCCGATGGCGATGCCCGCGGCGGCGCGGCGCTCTCGGTGCGCCAGGTGACCGGCAAGCCGATCGTGTTCCTCGGCGTCGGGGAGAAGACCGAGGCGCTCGAGCCCTTTGACCCCGAGCGCATGGCCTCGCGGATCCTCGGGATGGGGGACGTGGTGAGCCTGGTCGAGCAGGTGCACCGCCAGGTCGACCACGAGGAGGCGCGGCGCCTCGCCGACAAGGTCGTCAAGGGCAAGGGCTTCGACATGGCAGACCTTCGCGGGCAGCTCGAGCAGCTGCAGAAGATGGGGGGCGTCGGGGCCCTCATCGACAAGCTCCCCGGGGCGGCGCTCCGCAAGGGGGCACCCTCGGCCGAGCAGGGCGACAAGGACCTGCGCCGCCAGATCGCCATCATCAATTCCATGACCCCCCGGGAGCGGCGCACGCCGTCGATCATCGACGGCTCGCGCCGGCGCCGCATCGCGGGGGGCTCCGGCGTGCAGGTCCAGGACGTCAACCGCCTCCTCAAGCAGTTCCTGGAGATGCAGCGCGTCATGAAGAGCATGAAGGGCGGGGCCCTCAAGCGCATGATGGGCGCCTTCAAGGGGGGCATGCCGCCGGGGTTCCCGGGCCGCTGAGGACCCGCCTCGCCGCGCCTGTGGACGATGGCCTGTGCCCGAGGGGTGCCGCTGGCGGGTGGAACCCCGCGCCGGGCCTAGAAAAACTGGCGCCCGGGGCGGGCGTTGCGTAGAATCCGCGCTCTTTTTTCAGGGCCCCTTGGGGGCCCTCCTCAACTCAAGTGAGAGCCTTAAGACCATGGTAACTATTCGCCTGACGCGGCGCGGGGCGCGCAACCAGCCCTTCTACCACGTGGTAGTGACCGACAGCCGCAAGCGCCAGGGCGGTCCGAGCCTCGAGCACGTCGGGTTCTTCAATCCGATCGCCCGCGGTGGCGAGCAGAAGCTGAAGCTCGATCTGCCGCGCATCGACTACTGGGTCGGCCAGGGCGCGCAGCCCTCCGAGCGCGTGGCGCATCTGGTGTCCTCCTACCGCAAGCAGGCCACGGCCTAAGGCACGAGGGATGCGGGCCAAGCTGCCGCGGACCTAATAAAAAAGGTGTCCGCGCGGCAGGAGGCGACAGCCGTGGAATGGGTGGAACTCGGACGCCTGGGAGCCCCCTTCGGAATCAAGGGCTGGATTCACGTCGAGTCTTTCACCGAGCCGCCGCAGGGGCTGCTCGAGTACCCGGTGTGGACGCTGCGGCTCGCCAGTGGCGAGCGCGTGAACCGCACGCTCCTCGAAGGACGGGTGCACGGCGCCGGACTTGTGGCGAGTCTTGCGGACCTGGCCGATCGCGATCAGGCGGCAACCCTCACCGGGGCCTGGGTGGAGGTGCAGCGCGCGGCGCTCCCGCAACCGGCCAAGGGCGAGTTCTACCGGGCGGACCTCGTGGGGTTTGCGGTCAGGAACCTCGAGGGCGTGGACTTAGGAGTGGTGAGCCACTTCGTTGATGCGCCGCGCGGCACCGTCATGGTGACCCGCCAGGCGGGCGGGGCGGAGCACTGGGTGCTGGCGCAGCCGGCGCACCTGAAGAAAGTGGATGTTGCGGCGCGCGCGATTGTGGTGGACTGGCCGGCGGAGCTGGAATAGAAGGCTCCATGAAGATCGAAGTAGTGACGCTCTTTCCTGCGCTGATCGAGGGAGCGCTGAGCTTCGGGATCGTGGGTCGCGCGCGCTCGCGCGGCCTGGTGAGTGTCGGGACCGAAGACCCGCGTGCGCACACGAGTGACGCGCACCGAACGGTGGATGACCGGCCCTACGGCGGTGGCCCGGGGATGGTGATGAAGCCTGAGCCCCTGGTGGCGGCGATCCGTGCCGCGCAGGCACGCTTGCCGCCGGGCGCGCCGCGCGTGTATCTGTCGGCGCAGGGCGAGCGCTTCAGCCAGGCGCGCGCGCAGGAGCTGGCGCAGCTGCCGGGCCTGTTGCTCGTGGCGGGACGCTACGAGGGCGTGGATGAGCGCGTGATCGAGAGCGCGATCGATGCGGAGCTCTCGGTCGGGGACTACGTGCTCTCCGGCGGTGAGCTGCCGGCGCTGACGGTGATTGATGCGCTGGTGCGCCTCCTGCCCGGAAGCCTGGGCGATGAGCGCTCGAGCGTCGAGGACTCCTTTGCCCAGGGGCTCCTCGACTGGCCGCACTACACGCGGCCGGAAGTGTTCGAGGGCCGAAGCGTGCCGCCGGTGCTGTTATCCGGTGACCACGCGGACATCCGCCGCTGGCGGCTCAGCGCTGCATTCACCCGCACGGTGGAGCGGCGGCCCGAGCTCCTGGTGGCGGCGCAGCTGGCGCCGGAACTGCGGCGCGCATGGGATGACTTCCTCGCCGCACGTGCGGCGGGAAACGCAGATCGAGGTGAAAAGACATGAGCAACATCATTCAGGAAATCAACAAGAGCCGCATGACGCGCCAGCTGCCGGAATTCCGGCCCGGCGACACGGTGGTCGTGCAGGTCAAGGTGGTCGAGGGCGACCGCGAGCGCGTGCAGGCCTACGAGGGCGTGGTCATTGCCAAGAGCAACCGCGGCATCAACTCCTCCTTCACGGTGCGCAAGATCTCGCACGGCGAGGGCGTCGAGCGCGTGTTCCAGACCTACAGCCCCGCGATCAGCGACCTGAGCGTCAAGCGCCGCGGCAGCGTGCGCCGCGCGAAGCTCTACTACCTGCGCGACCTGTCGGGCAAGGCCGCTCGCATCGAAGAGAAGCTCTGAGGCGCGAGCCTCGTGAGGATCGGCAGCGCCGCCTGCGCGGCCGCATAAGGGAAGGAAGCTGACCGCATGACGCCACGTTCCTTTTTCTCGGGGCTGTGGCGCGGCCTCGACGGCCTGCGCAAGGCGCTGCACCTGATCCTGCTGCTGATGCTGTTCGGGGTGATCGTCGGCGTCCTGCGCGGCAGCGTGCCGCTGGTACCGAGCAAGGCGGCCCTCGTCATCGCCCCGGATGGGCCGCTGGTGGAGCAGCTTTCCGGCAACGCGCGCGTGCGCGCCGTCGATGAGGCCCTGGGGAACGGCCGGCCCGAGGCGCTCTTGTGGGACCTGACGGATGCCATCCACGCCGCGGCCTCCGACAAGCGCATCCAGGTGCTGGTGCTCGACCTCGACAAGCTCGAGAGCGCCAACCAGCCCTCGCTCGCAGAGCTCGCAGCCTCGATCCGCGAGTTCCGCGCCAGCGGCAAGAAGGTGATCGCCTACGGCGTCGAACTCACCCAGGAGCGCTACTACCTCGCCGCCCAGGCGGACGAGGTGTACCTCGATCCCATGGGCTTCGTGCTGGTGCAGGGCTACGACCGCTACCGCACCTATCTCAAGGATGCGCTCGACAAGCTCGGCGTCGACATCAACGTGTTCCGCGTCGGCGCTTTCAAGAGCGCCGTGGAGACCTACACGCGCACCAGCATGTCGCCCGAGGACCGCGAGGAGAGCCGCACCTACCTGACGGCGCTCTGGAGCGCCTACCAGGACGAGGTGACGCGCGCGCGCAAGCTGGCGCCGGATGCGCTCTCGAAATACGTCGACTCCTTCATGACCACGGTGCCGGCGGCCCGCGGCGATGCTGCCAAGGTGGCCCTGACTCAAGGGCTCGTCACCGGGCTCAAGACCTCCCTGGAAGTCGAGCAGCGCCTCACCGAGCTCGTCGGCCCGAATGATGACAAGGATTCCTTCAGCGGCATCTCGAGTGATGACTACCTGCGCGTGGCGCGTGCCGACAAGAAGATGAGCGGGCTCGCCAAGCAGAAAGTCGGCGTGATCGTGGCGAGCGGGGAGATCCTCGACGGCGAGCAGCCTCCGGGTACCATCGGCGGCGACTCGACCGCGAAGCTCATCCGCGAGGCGCGCAACGACAAGGACGTGAAGGCGGTCGTGCTGCGCGTCAACAGTCCGGGCGGCAGCGTGCTCGCCTCGGAGGAGATCTACCGCGAGCTCGTGGCGCTGCGCGCATCCGGCAAGCCGCTGGTGGTCTCCATGGGCGGCTACGCGGCCTCGGGCGGCTACTACATCTCAGCACCCGCGGATGAGATCTGGGCCAACCCGGCCACCATCACCGGCTCGATCGGCATCTTCGCGATCATCCCCACGATCGACAAGACCCTGGGCAAGATCGGCGTGAGCGTCGATGGTGTCGGCACCACGGCGCTGTCGGGCCAGGCGCGCATCGACCGTCCCCTGAGCGATGGCACCAAGGCGGTGCTGCAGTCGGTGACCACCCACGGCTACGATGAGTTCGTGGCGCGCGTGGCCGCGGGACGCAGGAAGACCACGGCCGAGGTCGACGCCATCGCGCAGGGGCGGGTGTGGGCCGGCATCGATGCCAAGCGCATAGGCCTCGTCGATGAGCTCGGCTCGTTCAACGATGCGGTGAAGTCCGCCGCGCAGCGCGCCAAGCTCACCGACTACTCGACCAAGTTCATCGAGCCGAAGCTCACCTGGGCCGAGACGCTCGCCATGAACCTGAAGTCGGGCCTCATCAGGAACTTCGTGCGCTTCACTCCCCAGGACACAGCGATCGCGCGCCTGGCCGAGCGCCTCGATCCTGTCACCCAGCAGGCGGCGGCGCTCGCGCGTTTCAGCCAGCCGAACCGTCTCTACGCTTACTGCTTCTGCGAAGTGCGCTAAGAGTCGCCGGAGGGCTCTCATGGGCAGACTTCAGGACAAAGTCGCGGTGATCACCGGCGGCACCTCGGGGATGGGCCTTGCGAGCGCCAAGCGCTTCGTCGCCGAGGGCGCCTACGTCTACATCATGGGCCGGCGGCGCGCCGAGCTCGATGCCGCGGTGAAGGCGATCGGCCGCAACGTCACCGGGGTGGCCGGCGACATCGCCGCGCTCGCCGATCTCGACCGCCTCTACGAAACCGTGCGCGCCGGCGCGGGGCACGTGGATGTGGTGTTCGCAAACGCCGGCATGGGTGAAGTGGCGCCGCTCGGGGCGATTTCGCCCGAGCACTTTGACCGCACCTTCGGCGTCAACGTGCGCGGCACGCTGTTCACGGTACAAAAGGCGCTGCCGCTGCTGCGCGACGGCGGCTCGATCATCCTGACCGGCTCGATCGCCGGCGTGAAAGGGCTGCCAGGCTTTGACGTCTACAGCGCCAGCAAGGCCGCCATCCGCTCCTTCGTACGCACCTGGACGGTAGAACTGAAGGAGCGCAGGATCCGCGCCAACGTCATCAGCCCGGGCACGATCGACACCCCGATCCTCGCCGGTCTGCCGCAGGCGGCGATCGCGCAGCTCGTGGCCTCCATCCCGATGGGCCGCATGGGTGAGTCCGAGGAAATAGCCACGGCGGCCCTGTTCCTGGCCTCAGCCGACTCTTCCTTCATCAGCGGCATCGAACTGTTCGTCGACGGCGGCGCGGCGCAGGTCTGATCCGGCAGCGGCCGGCAGGCACCGGCACTCAAAGCGCGCCCGAGGATCACTCCTTGAGCTCGATCCAGGTCGGGGCGTGATCGCTCGGCTTCTCCCAGCCGCGCACCGCCCGATCGACACCAGCGCCAGTGAGGCGTGCGCGCACCGCCTGGTTCAAGAGCAGGTGATCGATGCGCAGCCCGGCATCGCGCTCGTACGCATTGCGGAAGAAATCCCAGAAGGTGTAGATCGTCTCATCCGGATGCAGCGCGCGGATGGCGTCGGTCCAGCCCTGCGCCAGCAGATGCGCGAACGCCTCGCGCACCTCGGTGCGAAACAGGGCATCGTTCACCCAGCGCTCGGGCTTGTAGACGTCGCGCTCGGTCGGAATCACGTTGAAGTCGCCCGCCAGCACCACCGGGCGCGCGCCCGGGGCAAGCTCGGCCGCGTGCGCGATGAAGCGCTTGAGCCAGCCGAGCTTGTAGTCGAACTTCGGCCCCGGTGCGGGGTTGCCGTTGGGCAGGTACAGGCAGCCGATGGTCAGATCGCGCACCCGCGCCTCGATGTAGCGGCTGTGCACGTCTTCGGCATCCCCGGGCAGCGTGCGGCGGATCTCCTGCGGGTCCGTGCCGCGCGCAAGGATGGCGACCCCGTTCCAGCTCTTCTGGCCGTGCCAGATCACCCCGTAGCCGGCGTCCCGGATGGCGCTCTCCGGAAATTTCTCCTGCGGTGCCTTCAGTTCCTGCAGGCACACCACGTCGGGTGCGGATTCCTTGAGCCAGCGCAACAGGTTCGACAGGCGCGCGCCGATGCCGTTGATGTTGTAGGTGACGATCCTCATGGGGTGGTCTTTCGCGGCGGCGCCGGGCGTGCAGGTGGGCGGCCATTATAGGAGCCCGCGCCGCCTCCGGTGCGCTGGCGCCGATTGTGCTCAGGCAGCGGGCGTCGCAGAATCGGCGTGCGCGCCTGCGCGCCATGTGCTGGAAGACCCCATGTGCCGCAACATCAGGATACTTTTCAATTTCGAGCCGCCGGTGACGGAGGCTGAGGTCCGCGCCGCGGCGCTGCAGTTCGTGCGCAAAGTGAGCGGCTTCAACAAGCCCTCTCTCGCCAACGAAGCTGCCTTCAACAGCGCGGTCGAGGAGGTGAGTGCCAGCTGCCGGCGGCTGCTCGGAGCGCTTACGACACACGCGCCGCCGCGCGATCGCGCCGAGGTCGCGGCCAAGGCACGCGCGCGCGCCTCGAGCCGCTACCAGTCCTTCCGCCCTCTGCCGGAGCCGGGCGCCGAAGACTGATGCAGGCCTGAGGGCGGGCGCCGGCGGCGGCACGGGCTACGCTCGACAGCCGTTAATCTTGAGGTGCCGCCCTGGCGCTGCCGCGCGGCGTGTTAGTTTCAGGCGATGCGATTGCGGCACTCCTGGTCACTGCTGCTGCTGGCGGGCACGCTGTTGCTGTCGGCATGCAGCTCACTGTCGTTCGGCATCGCCAACCTGCCGGCGCGTTTTTCGCGCTCGCACCGCGACGCCGACATCCCCTTCGGGCCCGAGAGCTGGCAGCGGCTGGATGTCTACCGGCCGGCAAACCGCGCCGCCGCCGCGCCCGTGATCGTGTTCTGGTACGGAGGCAGCTGGACCCGGGGGAATAAGGACGAGTATCGCTTCGTCGGCACGGCGCTCGCAGGCCTCGGGTACGTGGTGGTGCTGCCGGACTACCGACTCTATCCCACCGTACGCTTTCCGCAGTTTCTCGCCGACGCGGCGCAGGCGGTGGCCTGGGTCGAGCAGCACGCCGCCGCTTACGGCGGCGACCCGCACCGCATCGTGCTCATGGGTCATTCGGCCGGGGCCCACATGGCGGCCATGCTGGCGATGAACGCTACCTACCTGCGCGAGGCCGGCGCGGACCCCAGGGACATCCGGGCGCTCATCGGACTGTCGGGGCCCTACGAACTGACCCCGGACGATGCCACTCTGAACGCTATCTTCGCCGCCCCGTACGCGCCTCATGACTGGCAGGTGCTGCCCTTCGTCACGGCCGGCGCACCGGCGAGCCTTCTGATCCACGGTGCGGCGGATGAGGTGGTCTGGCCAGGCAACAGCGAGCACCTCGCGGCCGCGCTGCGCGCCTGCGGCGTGCCCGTGGTGCTCAAGATCTACCCGGGCCGCGGACACGCGGCGACCGTTGCGGCGCTCTCCTGGGTACTGCGCTGGCGTTCGCCAACACTTGCGGACATCCGGGAGTTCATGCGGGCGCTGCCAGGTCCCTGAGGTTCGCGCGTGACCCCTGGGCGCGGCCCGCTCCTGCCCTCGGGTGGCACGCTCAACGTACCGCGTGCCTGCGGAACAGCAGGTCGAACCAGGGCTCCCAGGTCCGGCCGCCATCGAGCGAACGCGTGCCAACTTCCCTGACCCCGCCGGCGAGTGGTTCCCAGCTCCCGCGCACCCAGCGTGGCGGCGCACCGTAGCCGGCAAGATCCGTTCCGGCCAGCTCCATCCGGCCCGACCTGAGCCCGCCCTCGATGACGAGCAGCTGTCCATGGTTCGTGATCCAGGTCTGATGCCACAACCGCCGGCTCGCATCGTAGATGCTGAAGCTGCGGCCCTCGTGACCCTCGGTATCGGCGTAGCTCTCGAGCACGCCACAGCCGTCCAGGATGGGTTCGACCGTGACCCGTGCGACAGCCTTCGCAGGGTCTGAGGCATCGAACACGTCCCACTCCCCGAGCCAGAAGTCGAACTGCCGGTAGGGCGGGTCTGAGCACGGCGGCACGGGCGCCGGGGACGCGCGCGCACTTACGACCTGAAGCACCACCGCGAGCGCGGCGAGGATCCGCCGCGCCGCGGCGGCGCGACCCGCGCGCGCTGTCACGCGTGCGGGCCGCATCGTCGGCAAGGACACGAGGTTCTCATTCGCCGTTCTGGACCGGCACGGCGAGGAACGCCTGTCCGGAGGTGGTGGCGCCGGTGATCTCCCCGCGATCGTTGATGTCGAAGGCGAGCTCGAGGGCGCCCTTGAGGGCTGAGCCCGGTTCCACCAGATCGTTGAGGTTCTGCGTCACGCCATCTTCCCAGATCCAGGCGTGGAAGTTCGGCACCGCGTCGTTGGAATAGCCCACCACCTGGCGACGGTTGTTGATGCTGGTGGCAACTCCGGCGATGTCACGCTGCGGCGCGGCGCCCGCGACGCTGATCAGCGGCAACGGTATCCAGCGCCAGCCCTGGCGCGCGCTCCAGATGAAGGGCGGCGTGAAGTTTCCCTGCGGGTCATTGGGCGCCCCCGCGAAGCCAACGACGTCGCCGCGCTCATTGATCATCATGGGCGTGTTCCAGTAGAGCGCCCCGTCCGGGTTGGACAGTTCGATCACGTGGCCGTTGTCCCACAGCACCGCATGGCGCGCACTGATGCTGCCGACAGCGAAGCCACAGGCGCCCGAAATACCGACGATCTGACCGCGGTCATTGAGTGCCGTCGCCGCGCCCGTGGTATCCCCGGTCGCCGCCCCTGTGCTGTCGAGTTCCAGTACCGGCAATTCCCGGATCTGGCCCACGCCTGGCCCCCATACCACCGCTCGGAACTGCAGCAGCTGCGGGGCGATGCAGGAGGGATCGTGCACGCCGTTCTCCGCCCAGCCGGCGGTCTCACCGAGGTTATTGGTGCCGGTGGCGAGGCTGTTGGTGCCGCCGGGCAGCGGTCGCAGCGGCCGCATGTGGCGGGTGAGCGGGTCCCAGACGAAACCCAGGCACTGCTTGAGGCCGGGATTCGGCAGGAATGCGCTGCAGCTCCAGCCCTCCTTGTTCGGGTCCGCTGTATCAGTGAGCGAAAATCCGGACACCAGCCCCAGGCTGTTCTTCACCGGCCACTGCACGGTGCTGTTGAGAGAGGGCGCCCCGAGCGTGCCCAGGTCGGTCTGCGTGCCGAGGGCCCAGACGACGGCGTGCACGGCGGCGCCGGCGGGCGTGTAACTGCCGGCGACGAACCCGAAGCTATCGATGCTGTTGCCCGAGCCGCTCGGGTTGAGGATGGTCACGCGATACTGGACGTGGCTCGCGCCACTGGCGACGCCGCCGCAGCCGAGGGCTGCGAGTGAGGCGAGTACGATGGACGAATTCCTGCGCATGTCGATCTCCCTGTGTTGAGTAACCGCCAGGGAGGACTCTAGAAAATGGTACGCGCAGGAACCGGCCGGCTTCGGACCTGCAATCAATGCCAGGGCAGCGGTTCAGTTGCGGCGAGCAGGTGCAACGCCGCATAGCCGCGGAAAGGGCGCCAGGCTTCAGTGCGCGCGGCGAGCTGCGGCGCCGACGTCACCGCGCCGCTGGACAGGCGCGCACCTAACTCCGCGGCCTCGCAGGGCAGTGCGTCCGGATCGCCGAGCCCGAACAGGGCCACGTACTCGCTCAGCCAGGGCTGCTGCGCGGCCGGGAAGGAGGCGCGGATCGCCGCATCGAGCGGCGCGCCGCGCCCGCTGCGGCGTGCCACTTCGGCGGCAAATGCCTGCAGCTGCGCTGCGAGCGCCGGTGGGCAACCAAGCAGCGACACCTCGGCGCGTGCAAGCGCGGCCGCGCCCGGGAAGCAGTGGGGGGAGGCTGCCTCCAGCTCGCCGAGGTTGGCCACGAGCTGCGCCAGCATGGGGCGTGCATCGAGGGGCGTGGCCGCCGCGCGCAGCAGCGCGCGCACGCCACTTTCGAAAAGATCCCAGTGGCCGGGAATACGCAGGCCCGGGCGTCGCGCCACCAGCGGCGCGAGTTGCGCATCGCGCGCCAGCACCTCGCGGATCCTCGCAGGGTCGGCGGCGAGATCGAACATGCGCCGCGCGTTGGATGCCAGAGCGAGGAGCTCGGGGGCCTCGCCGCCGAGGATGCGCAGCTCGAGCGCATCGGCCGCCTCGATCTGTCGCACCTCGACCGTCACGGTCTTGCCGGCGATGCGCACCCAGCGCCGGTACACGCCCGCCTCGACGCTCTCAAGACCGCTGATGGCGCTGCGTGCGAGCGACTCGCTCATCGAGCGCCAGTCATAGGGCGGCCGGTAGGTGAGGCGCAGGCGGATCCCGGCGGCAGCGCTGCGCTGGCGTGCCTTGCGAAGATCACGCGGCGAGCGCTGGTAAGTGTCCTTGAAGGCATCGTTGAAGCGCCGCACGCTGCCGAAGCCGGAGGCGAGGGCGATCTGGGTGATGGGGAGCCCCGTCTCATCCAGCAGCTGCTTGGCGAAATGCAGCCGACGGGTGCGCGCGACGGCCATCGGCGAGGTGCCGACGTGCCGGCTGAAGAGGCGGCTGAGGTGTCGCGCGCCGACGCCCAGGTGCGTGGCGAGTTCTTCCACCGAACTTTGATCGAGTGCGCCGCTTTGGATCAGTCGCAGTGCGCGCCGCACTACCGCGGAGGTTCCGAGCCAGGCCGGCGAGCCGGGCGCGGACTCGGGGCGGCAGCGCAGGCAGGGCCGGAAGCCTGCTTCCGCCGCCTCCGCCGCCGTGGCGTAGTAGCGCACGTTGGCGTCCTTCGAGGTCTTGGCCGGGCAGATGGTGCGGCAGTAGATGCCCGTGGAGGTCACGGCGATGAAGAACTTGCCGTCGAAGCGGGCATCGCGGCTGCGCCGTGCCCGGTCGAGCACTGCGCGCGTCATTCCGAGCCGCTCGAGCATCGGCGCACGATAACGCGCCGCCGCGCACCGGACCAGCCGTTTTCGGCTCCATAAAGTCGCGCCGGATTGCGGGGCGACCGTCCGGCCGGGAGGCCGCAGGGGCAGCTTCGCGCTGCGCAACCTGCAACCCCCGTGGTCCTGCGGGCTCGCCTGCCGCACACTGAGGCTAGCGAACGTACAGGCGGGCGCCGACCGCGTGATCGACCGCCTGGACGGTGGCCGCCACCTGCACCGGGGAGGCGATCGGTGCCCACAGGAAGGCGCAGATCAGGAGGGCACCGAGCAGTGCCAGGACACGCTCGCCGAAGATTGAGACTGACATGATGAGTTCCTCTGTGTGGCTGTCCACCAGCGGACCGGTATGGGTCCGTGGCCGCCGATTTCATGGGTGTTACTCTCGGCTGCATGGGCGCTGCGAACAAACCGAGAAACTGAAGCCACCTTAAGGAAAACTTCGCGTGGGATCGGCTTACGATCGGCTGCCGCTGAACGCGTTACGGGTATTCGAGGCCGTGGCGACGCGGCTGAATTTCGGCGAGGCGGCCGAGGCGCTGCACGTGACGCCGGCGGCGGTCAGCCAGCAGATCAAGGTCCTCGAGGACTACCTGCAGACGCCGTTGTTCCGCAGGAGCGGCCGCAAGGTCGAGCTTACCCCCGAAGGCGCGCAGCTGTTGCCGGGGGTGCGGCGCGGACTGGATGAGTTCGAGACCACCCTGCAGCGCCTGAAGCACACGCGCCAGAGCGGCAGCATCAACATCAGCGTGCTCTCATCCTTCCTGCAGACATGGCTGACGCCGCGCCTGGCCGACCTGCGCGCGAACCACCCCGAGCTCGAGCTGCGGATTCAATCAGGGCCGGAGCTCGTTGACTTCGCGCGCAGCGATTTTCATGCCGCGGTGCGCCTCGGCAATGGCCGCTATCCGGCGCTGCACGTGGAGAAGCTGATGGATGACTGGCTGCTGGCGGTCGCCTCGCCCCGGGTGCTGAAGAAATACGGGCCGCTCGGTGCACAGACGGAGCTTGATGCGCGGCCGCTCCTGCACGGGGGCGAGCTTGACTGGTCGAGCTGGTCGGCCGGCGGCGCCGAGTCGCGCAAGGCGCAGCGCGGGTCCTACATGGACGATTCGGCGAGTCTGCTGGCCGCGACGATTGAGGGCTTGGGGTTCGCGCTCATCCGCTGGTCGCTGGCTGCCGGGGAGCTCGCGGCGGGCCGCGTGCAGCTGGCGAGCGAGCGCGTCATCCCCTACCGCTTCGCCTATTACTTCGTCTGCCCCAGGACTTACATCGAGCTGCCCAAGGTGGCGATGTTGCGCGACTGGCTCAAGGCGCAGGCCGGCGCCTTCGCCGCCCCGCCCGGCAGGAAGCGCTGAGGCGGTGCGCGCCGCTAGTTGCGCGACTTGAGCGTCGACCAGTCGAGCAGCACCTTGCCGGACTTGCCCGAGCCCATGGTCTCGAACCCCTGGATGTAATCCTGCACCGCGAAGTGGTGGGTGATGATCGGGTCGAGCTTCAGTCCGCTCTGCAGCAGGCTCGCCATTTTGTACCAGGTCTCGAACATCTCGCGCCCGTAGATGCCCTTGATGGTGAGGCCCTTGAAGATCACCTGGTTCCAGTCGATGGCCGTGTCCTCGGGAGGGATGCCGAGGATCGCGATCGAGCCGCCGTGGTGCATGGTGCGCAGCATCTCGCGCAGCGCCCCGGCGTTGCCCGACATCTCGAGCCCCACATCGAACCCCTCCTGCATTCCCAGCTCCTTCATCGTCTCATCGAGCGACTCGCGCTGCACGTTGATGGCGCGCGTTGCGCCCATCTGCCGCGCCAGCTGCAGGCGGTAGTCGTTCACGTCCGTGATCACCACATGACGGGCGCCGGTGAAGCGCGCGATGGCGACCGCCATGATGCCGATCGGGCCCGCCCCGGTGATGAGCACGTCCTCGCCCACCATGCTGAAGGCGAGCGCGGTGTGCGTGGCGTTGCCGAAGGGGTCGAGGATCGAGGCGATGTCGTCGCGGATCGAATCGGGGAGCTTGAAGGTGTTGTCCGCCGGGATCGACAGGTATTCGGCGAAGGCGCCGGGCCGGTTCACGCCCACACCGATGGTATTGCGGCACAGGTGGCGGCGGCCGGCGCGGCAGTTGCGGCAGTAGCCGCAGGTGATATGGCCCTCGCCCGAGACCCGGTCGCCGGTCTTCAGTCCCTTGACCTCCGAGCCCAGATCCACGATCCGCCCGCAGTATTCGTGCCCGACCGCCATGGGCACCGGAATCGTCTTCTGCGCCCAGGCGTCCCACTTGTAGATGTGCATGTCGGTGCCGCAGATGGCGGTCTTGGCGATCTCGATCAGGACGTCGTTGGGCCCGACCTTGGGCTCCGGGATGTCCTTCAGCCAGATCCCCGGGGCGGCCTGCTCTTTGACGAGTGCTTTCATGGTTGTTGTTCTTTCCTTGAATCAGCCGATGACGCGCAGCTCGCGTCCGACGCGGGTGAAGGCCGCAAGGGCCTGCTCGAGCTGCCCCTGGTTCAGCGCCGCCGACATCTGCGTGCGGATGCGGGCCTGGCCCTGGGGCACGACGGGGTAGGAGAAACCGATGACGTAGACGCCCTCCTCAAGCAGCCGCTCGGCCATGCGGCCGGCGAGTGCGGCATCGCCGAGCATCACCGGGATGATCGGGTGCTCGCCGGGTTTGAGCGTGAAGCCGGCCGCCATCATGCCGGCGCGGAAGAAGCGGGCGTTCTGCATGAGCTGCGTGCGCAGTCCGGGGCTGTCTTCGAGGAGGTCGAGCACCGCAAGACTCGCCGCTGCCACCACCGGCGGGATGCTGTTGGAAAAAAGATAGGGGCGCGAGCGCTGCCGCAGCCACTCGATCACCTCACGGCGCGCGGCGACGTAGCCGCCGCTGCCGCCGCCCAAGGCCTTGCCGAGGGTGCCGGTGAGGATGTCGATGCGCTTAGCCACCCCGCAGTGCTCGGGCGTGCCGCGGCCGCTGGCGCCCATGAAGCCGGTGGCATGGGAGTCATCGACCATGACGAGGGCGTCATAGCGCTCGGCGAGATCGCAGATGTCGGCAAGCTTGGCGATGTAGCCATCCATGGAGAACACGCCATCGGTGGCGATCAGGCGGGTGCGGGCACCGGCAGCCTCTTTCAAGCGTGCCTCGAGCTCCGCCATGTCGCTGTTGGCGTAGCGCAGGCGCTGCGCCTTGCACAGGCGGATGCCGTCGATGATGCTCGCGTGGTTGAGGGCATCGGAGATGACCGCGTCGCGCTCATCGAGGAGGGTCTCGAACAGGCCGCCGTTGGCATCGAAGCAGGAGGAGTAGAGGATGACGTCCTCCATCCCGAGGAAGCGCGCCAGGCGCCGCTCGAGCTGCTTGTGGGTCTCCTGGGTGCCGCAGATGAAGCGCACCGAGGCCATGCCGTAGCCATAGACATCGAGGGAGCGCTGCGCCGCCGCGCGCACCGCCGGGTGGTTGGCGAGCCCGAGGTAGTTGTTGGCACACAGGTTGATGACCTCGCGGCCACCGGCCTCGACGACCCCGCCCTGCGGGCCCTGCAGCACGCGTTCGGGCTTGAAAAGCCCCTGGGCGCGCAGATTGTCCAGATCGCCCCGCAGGCGCGTTATGACCGCTTCATTCATGGTGCGGTAATTATACTTGAGGCCCATGCCCGAGCCTTCAAGCACGTCCGCCGGAGCTGCCCGCATCGACCGCTGGCTGTTTGCCGTACGCCTCTACGGCTCGCGCCCGCTGGCTACCGAGGCCGTCGCCGGCGGGCGGGTCCACGTTAATGGCGAGCGGGTGAAGGCGGGGCGCGCCCTGCGCCCGGGCGACCGGGTGACCCTCACGCGCGGCGCCCTGGAGTTCGAATGCACGGTGCAGGCGATCCCGGCGCGCCGCGGGCCGGCGAAGCAGGCCGCACTATGTTATGAGGAGAGTGTGGCGAGCGTGGCGCGGCGCGCCGAATTCGGGGCGCGCATGAAGCTCGCCGCGGCGCTGACGCCGCGCCCGGCGCGCCGGCCGGACAAGCACGAGCGGGCGCGGCTGCGGCGGCTGCGCGGTCGCATTTGAGTCCCTGCAGGTCGCCGCAAAGCATGTCGGACCGCAGTTAAGGCTTCAGACTCCGCGGGGAGGGCAAAATCCCCGCAGGCGTGCCCCGGGCGGCGCGCGAGGTTGGCAGATCCATGACGCTCAGTGTCTTTGACATCTTCAAGGTCGGCATCGGACCCTCCAGTTCCCACACCATGGGACCGATGCGGGCGGCGCGCGAGTTCGTGCTCAGCCTTAAGCGCGACGGGCTGCTCGAGGCCACCCAGGAGATCGCGGTGCGTCTCTACGGGTCGCTGGCGCTGACGGGCCTGGGTCATGGCACCGACACTGCGGTGCTGGTGGGTCTTGAGGGCGCAACGCCTGAGACGGTGGATCCGGACAGCATCGAGACGAGCGTCAGGCGCATCCGCGACACGCACCGCATCCGTCTCCTCGGGGAGCACGAGATCGCCTTCGATGAGCCGATGCAGCTGCTGTTCATGCACCACGAGCGCCTGCCGCGGCATTCCAACGGCATGCGCTTCAGCGCCCTCGGCGCTGCGGGCAAGCTACTGCGCGAGGCCGACTATTACTCGATCGGTGGCGGCTTCGTCGTCAGCGGCAACGAGTCAGAAGCCCCCGAGGCGCGCTCGCACAGCGCGCCGCCTTACCCCTTCACCAGCGGCGAGGACCTGCTGCGGCTGTGCCGCGAGCACGGGCTGGAGATGTACGAGCTGATGCTCGCCAACGAGTACAGCTGGGCGCAGCCGCAGGAGGTGCGTGCGAAGCTGTTGCACATCTGGGGCGTGATGCAGGCGTGCGTGGCGCGCGGCTTCCGCCAGACCGGCCTCCTGCCCGGGGTGCTCAAGGTGCGCCGCCGCGCGCCGCGCCTGTACCGCATGCTCACCGAGAGCGGCACGGTAAAGCCGCTCGACGTCATGGACTGGGTGAATGCCTACGCGCTCGCGGTCAACGAGGAGAACGCCGCCGGCGGCCGCGTGGTGACCGCGCCCACCAACGGCGCCGCCGGGATCGTGCCGGCGGTGCTGCATTACTACCGCCGCTTCGAGGAAGGCGCGAACGAGGAGGGCGTGATCCGCTTCCTGCTGGTCGCCGCCGCCATGGGCATGCTCTACAAGCGCAACGCCTCCATCTCCGGGGCCGAGATGGGTTGCCAGGGTGAGGTCGGGGTCGCCTGCTCGATGGCCGCCGCGGGGCTGGTGGCGGCACTGCAGGGCACGACCGAACAGATCGAGAACGCCGCCGAGATCGGCATGGAACACAACCTCGGCCTCACCTGCGACCCGGTGGCGGGCCTGGTGCAGATCCCGTGCATCGAGCGAAATGCCATGGGCGCGGTGAAGGCGATCAACGCTGCGAGGCTGGCGGTGCGCGGCGACGGCTCGCACAAGGTTTCGCTCGACCAGGTGATCGCCACCATGCGCCAGACCGGCATCGACATGTCCACCATCTACAAGGAAACCTCGCAGGGCGGCCTTGCGGTGAACGTGCCGGAGTGCTGATCGGGCAGCGCCCCGCGGAAAACTTCAGGCGAAGAGTCCGAAGAGTCCCGAGGGCGGTGACTCCTGCCGCGCGCCGCTCAAGGCCGCCGCGGAGAGCTCCTCCCAGTGCGCGCACTCGAACGCCATCGAGCAGAATGCCGCGGTCGCCAGCGACTGCGCCTGCCCTGCCGGCAGCAGCTGCTCCACGAGCTCCGAGAGTCCCGGGTTGTGCGCCACGACCAAAAGGTGTGCCACGCGCGGGCCGCTCCTCCTGGCAGCGGTCAGCAGATCCGCCGCACTGGCAAGATACAGGGCCTCCTCGCGCAGCACCCGCCGCGCGGGCAGTGCCAGCGCGCGCGCCACAACTTCCGCGGTCTGCTGCGCGCGGCGCGCAGGACTTACCAGCACCAGATCGGGCACGAGCTTAAGTTCGATCAGGCGCTGCGCCATGACTTCGGCGGCGTGGCTGCCGCGCCGGTTCAGCGGCCGCTCAAGATCGGTGAGCCCGGCATCCTTCCAGCGTGCATCCGCGTGTCGCATGAGCGTGAGTCGCTTCATGCGCGCGGCCCCTCAGGAGGGAACTTCCACCAGCACGCGGTCGTTGTCGATGCGCGCCGCGAAGGTCTGCAGCGGCTCATAGGCGGGGGGCGTGAGCGCCTCGCCGGTGCGCAGGCAGAAGTGGGCACCGTGGCGCGGGCAGACGATCTGGCAGTCCTCGACCTGCGCATTGCCGAGGGTCTCGCCATCGTGGGTGCACAGGTCCTGCACCGCGTAGACATTTTCCCCACAGCGCACCACCGCGATCGCATAGCCCTCGACGAACACCGCGAAGGGCTCCGTCTCGCTCAAGTCCTTCACGGCACCGATGTCGACCCACTTCGAGCTCACGCTATCCCCCTTCGTTTTTCTCAGAATGCTTTCAAAACATGCCCGTCTGCAGGCGGGCGGCCTCGCTCATCATGCTCTGGTTCCAGGGCGGGTCGAACGTCAGCTCCACTTTCACCTCGCGCACCGTTGGGATGCGGGAGATCTTGTCGCGCACGTCGTCCACCAGGATGTCACCCATGCCGCAGCCGGGCGCGGTCAGGGTAATTTTAACCTCGACCACCCGTGTGCCGTCGTCGTTGGCTTTCACGTCGCACTCGTAGACCAGTCCCAGGTCCACGATATTGATCGGGATTTCAGGGTCATAGCAGCCGCGCATCTGCTCCCAGGCGAGCTTCTTCACGTCCTCCTCGCTGGCATTGGGCGGCAGCTCCGGAGGCTTGACGGTGTCCTGGCCAATGGCATCGGCGTCCTCGCCCGAGACGCGAAACAGATTGCCGTCGATGTAGACGGTGAAACTGCCCCCGAGGGCCTGGGTGATGTAGCCGGCCTGGCCGGGCTTGAGGTTCACCTCCTGGCCGGCCGGCACGATCACCGCCTTCACTTCGCGGTTGACGACGAAGGGTTCGTTCTCGTGTCTGCGCATCGCTATTCCGTCGACACGGTGGCGGCGCCCTCCTCGAGGGCGGCGTTGAGCGTGTGCCAGCACAGGCTCGCGCACTTCACGCGCGCCGGGAACTCGCGCACACCCGAGAGCGCGGCGAGCTTGCCGAGCGCCTCCGGGGCCGGGGCATCCGCGCGCGTGAGCAGGTCGTGCACCTGCCCGAAGAGCATGTGCACGGCGGCGCGGTCCTTGCCCTTGACCGCTTCCGTCATGAGGGACGCCGAGGCGGTGGAGATCGCGCAGCCCTTGCCCTCGAAGCGGATGTCCTCGATGCGCTCGCCGTCGAGGCGCAGGGTCACGGTGAGGCGGTCCCCGCACAGGGGGTTGTGGCCATCGGCGCGCGCGGCACTGCCTGCCAGCGTGCCGAAGTTACGCGGGCGCTTGTTGTGATCGAGGATCACGTCGCGGTAGAGCTCCTTCAGGTCCATCAGTGAAACACCTCGCGCGCGCGTTTGAGCGCTGCCACCAGGGCATCGACGTCGGCATCGGTGTTGTAGCAGGCGAAGGAGGCACGCGCGGTCGCCGGGATTCCGAAGAAGGTCATCACGGGCATGGCGCAGTGGTGCCCGGTGCGCACCGCGACCCCTTCCGCGTCGAGGATGGTGCCGAGGTCGTGCGGGTGCACGTCCTTCATGGTGAAGGAGAGCACCGAGGCCTTGTGCGCGGCGGTGCCGATGAGCTCGATATCGGGCATCTGCGCAAGAGCTGCGGTCGCCCGGCGCAACAGGCGGTCCTCGTGGGCCGCGATCGCCGGCAGCCCGAGCGCCTCGACGTAGTCGATCGCCGCCGCCAGTCCCACGGCGCCGGAGATGTTGGGGGTGCCGGCCTCGAATTTGTAGGGCAGCTCGTTCCAGGTGGATTTCTCGAACGAGACGGTGAGGATCATGTCGCCGCCGCCCTGCCAGGGGGGCATCGCCTGCAGCAGCTCTTCGCGCGCGTAGAGCACCCCGATCCCGGTCGGCCCGTAGAGTTTGTGGGCGGAAAAGGCGTAGAAGTCAGCCCCGAGCGCCGCCACATCGACCGGCGTGTGCGGCACCGCCTGCGCGCCGTCGATGAGCACCACGGCGCCCGCGGCGTGCGCGGCCTCGATGATGCGCTTCACCGGCAGCACCGTGCCTAAGGCATTGGAGACGTGCGCGACGCCGACGAGGCGCGTGCGCGGGGACAGCAGCCTCAGGAATTCCTCGAACTCGAGCTCGCCGCGGCGGTTGATCGGCGCCACCTTGAGTACCGCCCCGGTCTGCTCGCACACGAGCTGCCAGGGCACGATGTCGGCGTGGTGCTCGAGTGCGCTGATGAGGATCTCATCGCCGGCCTTGAAGCGCGGGCGCGCATAGGACTGCGCGACGAGGTTGATGCCTTCCGTGGTGCCGCGCACGAAGATGACCTCGCGCACGCTGCGCGCGTTGATGAAGCGCCGCACGCGCTCGCGCGCGCCCTCGAAGGCGGCGGTCGCGGCCTGGCTCAGGGCATGGACACCGCGATGCACGTTGGCGTGGGAGCGGGTCTCGTAGGCCTCGACCGCCCGGATCACGGGCCACGGGCGCTGCGAGGAGGCGGCGCTGTCGAGGTACACCAGAGGGTGGCCGTTGACGTGCGTGCCGAGGATCGGGAAGTCGCGCCGCACGCGCTCGACGTCGAACGCTGGCGGGCTGAGCAGGGCGGGATTGGCGGCCACTAGAGTAACTCCTTGAGGGCGCGGTCCTTGAGTACCGTGGCGAGGTTCTCCTCGATCTGGCGGCGCAGCTCCGGTACTTCAATGCGCGCGAAGGCATCGGCGAGGAAGGCCCACTTGAGGAGCCGCAGCGCTTCGGTGCGCTCGAGCCCGCGCGCGAGCAGGTAGAAGAGCATGTTGTCGTCGAGCTTGCCGGCGCTCGCCCCGTGGCTGCAGCGCACGTCATCGGTATAGATCTCCAGCTGCGGCCGCAGGTCGATCTCGGCGTCGGGCCCGGCGAGCAGTCCGCGCAGCGACTGCTGCGAGTCGGTGCCGG
>Ga0302324_100000709_pt1 | contig 84256 bp, 73 predicted proteins | sample Palsa_T0_1_FD_201949 | JGI IMG/M metagenome (GOLD analysis project Ga0302324, IMG submission 201949) | Peat permafrost microbial communities from Stordalen Mire near Abisko, Sweden - Palsa_T0_1 | ecosystem: Environmental > Terrestrial > Soil > Palsa > Peat permafrost | place: Sweden: Abisko...
CGGAGCCTTAACGCGAAATCACTTACTCAAAAATCCACCCTTGAACAACGTGCTTGGCGAGTCCTGCGCGGCTGGCACACCGACCCCGAATATCGAGGACGGAGTGGCCGCTTGGCCGCTTTGCCGTTTGCAGGAAAGCAAAAAACTTTTTCAACGTTGGTACGAAGATACGGCGGGGACGTCACTCCCCGTTCAGTACTTCGAGAGCTCGAAAGAGTTAAGGTGGTGACAAAAACTCGATCCGGCACGTTGCGTCTACATTCTCGAGCGCTGCATTCGCGTAGCCTGTTGATCCAACAGCTCTCGGATTTAGCGCGAATCTTTGGGGATTTCGCGACAACAGTTGCTGGAAACGATCAAGAGGGGAATTCTCAAGGGTTCTTCGGATTTAAAGATGCAGTTGTACCTTCGCTAGATCAGGCTGCTCTGTTTCAGCATACTTTCGCAGAGCGAGGAGCAATCTTGCTTGAGAGCTTTGAGCAGTGGCAAAAGGGCCAAGCCCGCTCCTTAAAAAGGCCTTTGCCCTCAACGAATGCGAAGGTCCGCGTTGGGTTGGGCGTCTATTTGATCCAGGACAGCTCTAGATCAGAGAGCAATATTCGCGAATCAATGCGCTCTTAATATACGCAGCCACGCAAAGTTCAGGCAGTGACCTTTTCCTCCCTCAACCCACGCCTAAGTATTTTCCCGACATTCGATTTAGGCAACTCGTTTCTGAAATACACGTGTTTAGGAACTTTGTAGCCAGTGAGCGACTGGCGGCAATGGTCGATTAGCGCAGCCTCCGTAAGGTTCGGGTCCTTGCGAACCACGAATAATGCAACTACTTCGCCTGAGTGTTCGTCCGGCATGGCAATCGCTGCTGCTTCGAGGACCCCGGGATGAGCTGCCGCAACGGCTTCGACCTCGTTAGGATAAACGTTGAATCCTGACACCAGGATCATGTCCTTCTTTCGATCTTCGATGTACACGTGACCACTTTCACTGATGCGGCCCACATCGCCGGTGCGGAGCCATCCGCCCGGAAGCATGACTTTCGCAGTCTCATCAGGACGATTCCAGTAACCACGCATCACCTGTGGACCCCGTAGGCAGATTTCACCAATTTGATTGATCGCCATATCGTTGCCGCTATCGTCTTTGATTGAGATCTCAGTTGAAGGGATGGGCAGACCTACAGAACCGTTGAATGGGTCTTCCACACGATTGATGCAGCCAGCGGGAGAGGTCTCTGTTAGGCCCCAAGCCTGAGTAATCGCCTTTCCCGTTACCTTCTGCCACCGTTCGGCAACCGATGCCTGTACCGCCATACCGCCGCCAAGAGTCACCTTTAACTTACTAAAATCTACTCCAGCGAATGCAGGGGCATTGAGCAGCGCATTGAAGAGCGTGTTGACACCACTGAAGAAGGTGAATGGATACTTCTTCATTTCGCCAATGACGGCGGGCAAATCGCGCGGGTTGACGATGAGGATGTTGCGCCATCCAAGGGACAGGAAAAGTAAGCAGTTCGCGGTCAACGCAAAGATGTGGTACAGCGGCAAAGGGGTGAGGAGCGTCGCAGGCTCACCAGCGAACACGGGGGTCACCCACGCTCGAGCCTGTAACACATTTGCAACGACATTACCGTGTGTGAGCATAGCGGCTTTCGACACGCCAGTTGTTCCGCCGGTGTATTGGAGAAATGCGAGGTCGTCCGACTGCACATCAACTTCCGTGAGGCTCAGGTGCTTGCTGTCGGCAAGTGCGGCTTCTAATTGGTGCGCCCCTGCAATGTTCCACGATGGCACTTGTTTCCGGATGCGACGCACGACGAAGTTGACGATCCACGATTTTGGGAATCGCAGCATGTCGCCGACCGAGGTTACGATGACTACACGGATCTTGGTGCGGGCTATGACCTTTTGCAAAACATGGGCGAAATTCTCGAGGATAACGATCGCCTCAGCACCCGAGTCCTGTAACTGATGCTCGAGCTCCGGGGGCGTGTAAAGAGGGTTGGTGTTCACGACGACGACGCCGGCGCGCAGCGCGGCGAGCATCACGACGGGATACTGGAGAAGATTAGGCAGCATGATGGCGAGCCGGTCGCCTTTCTTAAGAGCCGCTGTCTTTTGCAGCCACGCTGCAAAATGCCGTGACGTGTGGTCGAGCTCCGCGTAGGTCATCGTACGGCCCATCTGCACATAGGCATCGGCATCGGCAAACTTCTGAAAACTCTGCTCCGCGATCGCCTTCAGGGAGCGGAACTCGCCGACATTGATTTCAGCTGGCACGCCGGGCGGATACGACTTCAGCCAGATCTTATCCATATGAATTTCAATGCGCGTGTAGTAGAGGAGTTAGCTGCGGCCAGACGGTGTCGAGTATGAGAGGGGCACCGCGCGCATTCGGGTGCATTCCGTCCGCCTGCATGTAGGCCGGATTGAGCGCGACCGACTCGAGCAAGAAGGGTACTAGAGGTACATGATCGCGTTGTGCGATATCCGTATACATGTGAAAGAAATCGGCGGTGTAGCGCGGTCCATAGTTGGGCGGCATCTGCATGCCGATGAGTAAAATTTTCGCGCCAGCTGCACGCACTATTCCGATCATTTTTTCCAGATTGGCGCGCGTCTCGGGTATTGGGAGGCCGCGCAGGCCGTCATTGGCACCGAGCTCGAGAATGACGAGAGCGGGATTGTGCAGCTGCAGTGCGCGGGGTAATCGCTGCACTCCGCCGCCGGAGGTTTCTCCGCTCACGCTGGCGTTGACGACCGGGGTTACGTACCCTTGCGCCTGCAGCCGTTTTTGCAGCAGCGGCACCCAGCCTTCGTCGGGGCGCAGGCCGTAACCCGCACTTAAGCTGTCCCCAAACACTAGTATGGGCAAGGCCTGTGTGGCCGCGCCCTGGACCGTAATGAGCCATAACCCGATGCCAAGCGCCCAGGCGCAGATCACTCGCGAAAGCGTTCTCAAGACCGATCACCTCACGAAGCAGGTTAACAGTCCCGAAGGACCGCTGACTATTGTCCACGACGTATCGTTGGACATTGCAGCGGGGGAATCGGTTGCGGTCGTTGGCCCCTCCGGTGCGGGAAAGTCCACCCTGCTTGCATTGCTTGCGGGCCTGGATGCGCCGACGTCCGGCAAGATTTGGCTCGCAGGAACGGATCTTAGCGCTCTTGATGAGGACGGGCGCGCGCGCTTGCGGGCGCAGCGCGTCGGATTCGTGTTTCAGGCGTTCCATCTGGTGCCAGCTCTCACCGCGCTCGAGAACGTAATGCTGCCTCTGGAGCTCGCCGGCCGCACCGATGCGCGCAGTGGCGCATTCGCGGCGCTTGAGCGCGTCGGGCTGGCAAAACGCAAAGGACACTACCCGCGTCAACTCTCCGGAGGGGAGCAACAACGTATCGCGCTCGCCCGCGCTTTTGTGACGGAACCCGCCGTGCTGTTCGCCGATGAGCCAACCGGCAACCTTGATACGTCGACCGGCGAGCGCGTCGGCGCGCTGTTGTTCGAACTCAATGCGCATTCGCAGACGACGCTGGTCCTTGTGACACACGAGCGGGACCTTGCTTCGCGCTGTCAGCGCACATTGCAGATGGAAGCTGGGCGGCTGCTCTAACTCATGCGCGCCTTATCGCTTGCCGTGAGAATGCTGGCGCGAGAGTGGCGTTCGGGGGAACTCGGCGTACTGCTGCTCGCGCTCACTGTCGCCGTGGCGTCTTTGACCGGCGTCGGATTCCTGGTGAGCCGCATCGGGGCGGCAGTCGATCTGCAGGCAACGGAAGTTCTCGCCGCCGACGTTCGACTGGGCTCGCCACAGCCGATCTCGCAGGCGTCTCTGGGTGAGGCCGCACGGCGCGAAATCCTCGCGACGCGCAGTACGCGGCTCCTGAGCGTAGTGTTTCACGATGATCAGAGTCAGCTGACGAACATACACGCGGTCAGTGCGGGGTACCCGCTACGGGGACACGTCCTCATCGCCAATGAACCGTTTGCCAAAGGAGACGCCACCTCCGCAATCCCCCCGCGCGGCGAAGTGTGGCCGGACTCGAGGCTTCTCGCGGCCACCGGCGCGCAGATTGGCTCGTCGCTCGCCATCGGTGCAGCCACTTTCCGCGTCAGCCACGTGCTCATCTCGCTGCCCGACCAGGGCGGAACGTTTGCGGAGCTTGCGCCGAGCCTATTGATGAATCTGGAGGACCTGAGTGCCACGCAGCTCATTCAGCCAGGCAGCCGCGTGAGCTACAGCGTGCTATTCGCCGGGGAGCGCGCCCGCATCGATGATTTCAAATCCTGGTTGCTCCTCAACAAGAAACCCGCGGAACGCTTGCGCGATATCCGCGATGCAAGTCCGCAGATCAAGAGCGCGACCGAGCGCGCCGGACGCTTTTTGAGCCTAGCGAGCCTCGTTAGCGTGTTGCTGTGTGCGATTGCGGTCGCGATGTCAGCGCGCCGCTACGTACATCGGCGCCTTGACGTCGTCGCGCTGATGAAGACGCTCGGAGCGACGAGCGCATTTACCTTGAGCGTAAGTCTGCTGCAACTCATCGCAATCGCCTTCGTGGCAGCTGTGGCAGGCTCAGGCGTGGGATTTATCGCGCAGGAATGGCTGCTGCGCGCGCTAAAGGGGCTATTCAATACGCAGCTTCCGCCTGCCAACCTGCTGCCGCTCGGCCTTGGGTTCATAGCAGCGATTGCTCTGCTCGCGGGCTTTGCTTTGCCGTCACTTCTGCAGCTCGCGCGCGTTCCGACCATTCGCGTATTGAGACGCGACGTCGGACCACCGCCGCCGCTTGTCCTGTTTGCCTTCGGCCCTGCAGTGGCAGTGATCGCGCTCCTCATCTATTGGGTGGTACGCGACGTGAAGCTTTTTCTGGATTTCACTCTGGGACTCGCGGGGTTCATTGCGCTCGTCGCCGGCGCCGGTTGGCTACTCGTGCATCTGGCAGGCCGGATGCGCGGCGGTGTCGGTGTCGCTTGGCGCTACGGAGTCGCCAATCTAAACCGGCGGCGTGCCGACAGCGTCCTGCAAATCGTCGCGTTCGGCACCGGTATCATGGTTCTTTTGATGCTTGGAATCGTACGCAACCATGTACAGGACAGCTGGCGGCGCAGTTTGCCGGAGGATTTGCCCAACTACTTTTTCGTCAACATCCCACCGGATGAGCGTGCGCCGTTCATAGATTTTCTGAAGGCGCGTGGCGCACAAACCTCGCGCGTTTTACCGATGATCCGCGGCCGCCTGACGGCAATCAACGATCGTCCGGTGGAAGGCGCACAGTCCGCCGGTGACGGTGAGAACTTCGCCGCGCGCGAACAGAACCTCACCTGGACAGGCGACCTCGGCAACGACAACAACATCGTCGCGGGCCGCTGGTGGACGCGCGAGGATTTCGGAAAGCCGCTCGTGTCCCTTGCGACGGAGTTTCAGGAGTCGCTGCACGTGCACGTGGGCGATAAGCTGACCTTTGATATCGCCGGCGAGAGCATATCCGCAGAAGTTGCCAGCGTCCGCAAGGTGAAGTGGGATAGCTTCCAGCCGAATTTCTTCATCGTATTTCCCCCCGGCGTCATCGACAATACGGCGGGAACCTATATGACGAGCGCCTATTTCCGGCCGGCCGGCGCCAACTCACTTGCACAGCTCGCCCGACGATTCCCCAGCGTCTCGATATTCGACATCGACGATTTGCTCGCGCGCGTGCGCTCGGTCGTGGACAAGGCCGTATTCGCAGTGCAGAGCGTTTTTGTTTTCACGGTGTTCGCCGGGCTTACGGTGCTGCTCGCCGCCGTGCAATCGAGCCGCGACGAGCGACGCTTCGAAAGTGCCATGCTGCGCACGCTGGGGGCGAGCCGCAAAGTCGTGCTGCAGGGTGTGCTCGCGGAGTTCGGCGTGCTGGGATTGCTGTCGGGCTTGCTGGCGTCCGTCGGTGCATCGATCTCCGGGTATTTTGTTGCTACCCGCATACTCGCGCTGCCGTACGGATTTGACCCTTCAGTGTGGGCGTTGGGCCCGGTCGGTGGCGCCGTGCTGGTGGTCTTGAGCGGTTGGCTTGCCACGCGCTCGGTTGTGAATCAGCCGCCGCTGCCGACGCTGCGCGCCAACGGCTGACGCTGCTTAGTGGGTGATGGCAATCGTGGCCCAGGCATCCGGCTCCGGATCGCCGCGCCAGCTCAATCCGTCAATCGTAAATTGATAGATTCCCGGTCCAAGCGCGGAGGTATTGAATGCCAGATGCAACTGACCGTTGGAATCTTTCATGACGTTGTGGAGTATCGCGACGCGCCCTTGATCGACGCGATCGATGGTCACGCGAAATGTCCGGTACGGCGAGTGCGTCATATCGATATGCAGTTCGGCGAGTTGCGCCGGGCCGCCACCGAGTGTAACTGCCGGGGTGTTCGAAGCGCCGGTGCGGCTGGGATTCAAGTGGATCGTGGTAGTCGTGGAAGCAGCTTCGATCGGCTGCTCGGCGATCGACGCCTTCAGATGCGCGATGCTGCGGCTCTTGTCTGAGCTTGCGCTACTGATGACGGCGAGCATGACCGCCAACAAAAGAACCGCTGCGCCCAAGCCAATCAAGAGCTCGGGTCTCTCCCACGGTTTCTTCGGCGCCTGCTGCCACGGTTCCGGCTTGCCACTTGTCTCAAGGAGGCGCAGTCCCGCATTGACGCGTTCGGGAAGGCCAATCTCATCAAGAAGCTCGGGTTCCGCACGGCAGAAGCGCTCAAAATCGGCCGCGCCCTTGATGGGAAGGTTGCCCGATAAATAGCGCTCGACGATCTGATTGCGGGCGATGAACTCGCGATCCATCAGCGGCGTTGCGGCGCCAGCAATTGATGCGGCAGCCTGCTCAGTGGCTCGATCGCTCGCCGGCTCGAGAGGTTCGGCCTGTGGCTGCGGATCAGTGTGAGATGTGGCTTCCTGCATTGGGGCCTGCCGAGGTAATGGTGCATCCGACCGGATCATGGCTGATCACCATCGTATCTTGCAGACTTGCCCGAAGGCGACCTGCGGCATGGCTCACAGAACGCAGTGCCCGGGATCAGCCCTTGAGACCCAGGCGCCATTGTACGCCGGGTCATGGACCCGTTATGTTGCGTTGCAATACAGGCAAATGTTGACCCGTCGGGGACCCGTTCCGAGGCGCGTCGCCGTTGAGACAGACAGTTATCGAAGCTTCCGCAAGGATTGAGCTGCGCCACTGGCTTTTCTTGTCGCCCGATCAGCCCCATTTGCGCCTCAAGAGGACGTTACAACGCTTCATCGTGGAGACGCCACGTGTCAGCGATGCGCTCGCTCCGGTTCAGCGGCATATCACGTAGAATCCCGCGTCCCCTTGTGGAGAATATCGCGATGCGCCAGATTATTTCGCTTTTCACCATGTTCTTCGCTGCCGCAACCAGCATGGCCGCGGCGGCGCCGGCTGTCGATCCGGCGCTGACAGCGGCGATTGCGAGCAGCCAACGCACCGCAAGCTTCACCGCGCGCGATGCCGCACGGCACCCCGCTGAGGAACTGACATTCTTCGGCCTAAAATCCGATGCGAATGTCGTCGAGCTCTGGCCGGGCGGCGGCTACTGGACCGAGATTCTCGCGCCGTATCTCGCGGCCAAGGGTCACTATACGGCGGCGCTGCCGCCGACCAAGGATAGCGGCGAGGACAGCACCACCGTCGCGCAGTGGCGCGCGCGTATCGCGCCGCAGGCGGCGCGTTTTGGAACGGTGCAGGAGACGACGCTGGGCAAGGGTCACTTCGACATCGCTCCGCCTGCGTCCGCTGATCTCATTCTGACCTTTCGCAATCTCCACAATTGGATGGAGGGCGGATACGCAGCCGAAGCTCTTGCCGCGTGTTTGCGCGCGCTGAAGCCGGGCGGCGTTCTCGGCATCGAGGACCACCGCGGCAGCAACAAACAGCCACAGGATCCCTTGGCGAAGAGCGGCTACGTGCGCCAGGACTACGCCATCAATCTTGTGAAGCAGGCCGGCTTCGAGTTCGTTGGCTCCTCGGAAGTGGATGCCAATCCCAAAGACACCAAGGACTGGCCGAGCGGCGTTTGGACCCTTCCACCCACGCTGCAGCTCGGCGACAAGGACCGTGCGAAGTACGTAGCCATCGGCGAGGCCGACAACTTCGTGCTGAAATTCCGAAAGCCGAAGCACTCCTAAAGACGCGCGACCGGCACAAAATACAGCGATCTTCGCGCGCCAGCGATGACACTTTTTTTTGCCATCGCTCGGCCGCCTCGCGGCGGATCGGTCAGCCCGCCGCGGATCCTGAGCCTTTGAGGAAGAACTCGACCTTATCCCGATAAGTGCGCGACATTTTCAGCTCGTGCGCACCTTCGAGCGTGAGGAAGTACTCGCCGTTCATGTGTGCCCGCAAGCTTTTGACACGGCGCAGATTGACGATGGTGGAGCGGTGTACGCGCTGGAACAGACGCGGGTCGAGGATATCTTCGAGCTCCTTCATCGTGCCACGCAGAATGTGCGTTTGGCCGCTCGCATGGATACACATGTAGTCTCCGGCAGCGTCGATCCATTCGATCGATGCGATGGGCACGCGCACGATCTCGCGGCCCTGCCGGATGGGGAGAATCTCGGCGCGCGGTCGCGCAACGGCCGCACTGCCATGCTCGAGAAGCTCTTCGAGCGCAACTTCTCCGCACCCGGTGATTTCTGCGATGAGCCCGTAGAGTCGATCGCGTTGCTGAATCGCATCCCGCGTCCGAATATACGTGCGCACCTTCTCGAGCGTTGCATCGAAGCGTTCATCGTCAATCGGCTTTAGCAGGTAATCCACGGCGCGCGCATCGAAGGCGCGAATGGCGTATTGATCGTACGCCGTGACGAACACGACTAGCGGCATGGACTCGCTTGGAACTTGAGCAAGGAGCTCGAACCCCGACAGGCCCGGCATTTGAATATCGAGAAACAAAAGATCGGGTTTGTGCGAGCGGATCGCGGGCAGAGCGTCGTGCGCGCTATTGCACTGCGCGACCATTTCGAAGTCCGCCGCATGCTTCAGACGCAGCTCGATTCCCCGACGGGCGAGCGCTTCGTCGTCGACGATCAGCGTCGAGATCTTGGCAGTCATCCTTACACGGTCTCCAGTGGCAGGGCCATTTCAACGTGCAGCCCGGGCCCGGAGTTTAATACAGCGAAGCGGTGGCCCTCTCCATAAAGAACGGCGAGCCGCTCGCGGGTGTTGCGCAAGCCGACCCCGCGACTGCCGCTCTGCAGCAGGCCTTCACGCATCCCGGGGCCGTCATCGATCACGGCAAGTTCCAGCATGGAGCCACGCGCGCGCCCCTCGATACGGATCATTCCTCCATTTTCGCGCGGCGAGATTGCGTGTTTTACGGCGTTCTCGATCAAGGGTTGCAGCAGCAGACTTGGCAGCAGGGCCTCAAGAGCGCTCTCCTCGATGGCGTACTCAAGCCGTAGTCGCTCGCCAAAGCGCAGTCGCTCGGTATTCAGATACAGGTCCAGGGACTCCATTTCCTTGCGCAACGTGACCTTCTTCATCGGGTCCTGATCGAGGGTATAACGCAAAAATTCGGCCAAGCGTGTGACGGCATGGTTTGCGATGCGATTCTGATTGTCGAGGATGAGCGTGGAAATGGCGTTTAGCGTATTGAATAGAAAGTGGGGATTCAACTGATAGCGCAGCATCTTCAGCTGCGCCTCCTGTGCGAGCGCGGTCGCCTTGAGCGCTGCTTCGCGCTGCTGCTGCAGCGACTCGTAATACTTGATGCCGAAGTACAAGGCGCTCCAGCACAGAAGTAGATAGGTCGTCGATAGCGAACCTTCCAGCACCTCGAATAGGGTCTTGAACTGCCAGGTGGGCTCGACCAAATATTTGTAGGCAAGATTGATGACCACGCGGAGCGCGAGTGCGGTCGCGTAGCACGAGGCCAGCACACCGAGAATCATCGTTCGCAGCGGACGGCCCCAGAGCCTGCGATAAATGGGACGCAACGGCATGGACAGAATAAAGCCGGAAACGGCGGCGATGGCGATGACCTGCTGGTAGGCCACGGGCTGGGCCTGCAGCAGAGCACCGAAGTATTGGCTGATGGCATAGGCGCCCCAACCGGCGGCGTGCAGGCTCCAAAAAAGCGCATTGCGGTTGGATCGCAATTGATCGAGCGTCATCTACTGCACCGTCGGCGCGGAAAAAGGCGGGAAACCTCCGCACAATATCCAAGCTTAGGGCACAAGTCGAAACGCAGGTGCGCGAGGCGCGCAGTCGAGCGCGCGATTCAGTCGCTTCAGCGCGGATCAGCGGGTCTTGCGAATGGCAGCGCTTGGCGGTTTGGTGCAGCCCGCCGGAGCCGCCAGGGATTCAAGCGGCAGGGGTCGGTCAAGGACAAAGCCCTGTGCAAGATCGCATCCCACGGCCGTGAGCCACTGCATGGCGGCCTGCGACTCAACTCGTTTGGCGACGCAGTGGATGCCCAGCACCTTACTAGCCTGCGCGATGGCGACCACCAGCGCCTGGGAGAGTTTGTCCTGCAGTGCGGACGAGGTCAGCCGCGCGTCGATTTTCACCAATCGCAGGGCGGGTGAGCGCAGGAAGCGCAGCGCGTCGGGGGAGAGTGAGAAGTTGTCGAGGACCAGGAAGCATCCGATCTTTTCGCAGGCGGCGATGAAACGCTCGACCTGAGCCGGGCATTGCGTACAGGCCTGCTCGCTAATCTCAAAACCGATGCATTGAGCCGCGACGCCCGTGCGTGCCAGATCGGCGGGTAGCCGGTGCAGAAATTGCGGATCCTCGAGTGCGCCGATGGATAGATTGATGGAGAAGCTCGCAGGTTCCGCGTCCCATACCACCGGGTTTTCCCCGAGCCAGTTCAAAAGCTGCTTGAGGACGAGGTTGTCGAGCGCCGCCCCTTCCGGGCCGCGCGTAGCGGGCGCGACAAATGCAGGCGGCACTTGCTTGCGCGCGGTGTCGCGCCTGGAGCGCGCGAGGACTTCGTAGCGCCGTGTCCGGCCGCCCGAACGCAGCTGCGTCAGCTGCTGCACGTCGAGCATCAAATCCGCAGCCTGCTCCTGCTCGGTCATGGCAGTCGCCGCAGGCGGGGTCTCGAGCGTCTTGGGCGGAGTTTTGGGCGCCATCTTGGCCGCCGCCTTGAGCGGCTCTTTGACAGGCGCTTTGGACGGCGCCGAAGCTTCCGGAGTCAGTTCGAAACTCAGGAAGTTATCCGTATTCTTATCTGTGAAAACCGTGGAGCTGGTCTCCGGCTCCGCAACGGTGAGTACCGGTAAGGAGCCGGACATCAGCGCAAGCTGGGATGCCGGGATGGAGCCCGTGTCCGTCGCAAGCTCGGCTCGCGCGATCGTGCTCGTGGCGCCCACATTTGTGCTCTTGACTCGCAGCAGAACTGCAATTTTTTGCAGAACCGCGCGCAGCGGCGCCGTCACGGACTGCATCGGCGCTTCGCCCTTCAATGATTTGGGATCGGACAGAATCATGGCGAGCCCCACGAGGTCGCCGCGCGGCGCGCGCACCGCGAGCAGGATTGAGCAGCGGCCATCATCGAGGACGCGCGTCAGAATGAGCTTATTGTCGGCCGCGCGCAGGGCGTCGATGCCATCGACGACCACACTATGTTCATCCGGGCCGAGTGCGCCTTCGCTCAGCCAGAGTACATCGCCGTCGCTGTTGTAGATGGAGAGCGAATGCACGCGCATGGGCGGCAGAGCGGTGCGCAGCTGGCGTCCCAAAGTTTCGGCAGTGACCGTGTATTCGGTTGACGCAACCGGCGCTGCTTTGGCGTTTGGGAGTGGCAAGGGAGCATTTCCATCCGTGTGGCTGTGGCCTGCAGCATGGCAGGATGGCGGCTCAGTGAGCGTGATTCCGCTCGCGTTTGTATCTGATCAGCGACTCCGCGACAGCTTTTGTAAAATCGCCCGCTACATGCCTAGATAATCCCGCTTGCCAATCTCGATGCCGTTGTGGCGCAGAATCGCGTAGGTCATGACGACGTGAAAATAAAAATTTGGCAGCGCCCAGGTTCTAAGAAACGGCAGCCCTTTCATCTCAAGAGTGCGGTCGCGCATCGGAATTTTGATGTCGCGATCTTCGGAACCGTCGACGGCATTTTCTGGAATGCTCTTCAAATGATCAATCGTGCGCGCGATGCGCGCGAGCAACTCCTCGATCGTGGTCTCATTGTCCTCGAAGCGTGGCGCTTCCTGCCCCGCAAGGCGCGAGCTGCCGTTCTTGGCCATGTCACAGGCGATCTGGATCTGTCGCGACAACGGCAGCATGTCCGGCGCAAGGCGCGCATTGACCAACACGCTAGGCTCGAACTTCTTCTCGGCCGCGTGCTTCAGCCCCTTATTCAGAACCGACGACAACGTTGCGAGCATGGGTAGGAAGGTTTCGACCGACATCGAGTACATCGAGATTTTCATTCCGGCACCTCTGACGAATAGAGCAGCGAATTTTACAGTACCTTCTGGCGTCGGTGCCTCACTGATGAAACAATAAGGTCTTAATCAACTCTAATTGTTGGCTTAATGAATGAACTCTGGGCTCCGGCGCAGCTCGCACTCCTGGCGAAGGTCGTCGACCTCAACGGCTTCTCCGCTGCGGCGCGCAGCTTAGGCGTGCCGAAAGCGGCGATTAGCCGCTCGGTGGCGGACCTGGAAAAGGCGCTGGGTGTGCGAGTACTCGAGCGTACAACTCGGCGTGTCGCGCTCACTGCGGCCGGCCGGCTGATCTACCCGCACGCCAAACGCGTTGTGGCCGAGGTCGATGCGGCGCGCGCGCTCATCGCACGACTGCATGCACCCGTCGGTGGGCCGCTGCGCGTCGCGGCAGAGCCGACCTACGGACGCGCGTTGCTCGCTCCTCTCGTGCCGCGCTTTCTCGAAAGTTTTCCCGACGTGCCCCTCGAGGTGGTGCTGCAGCCGGTAGAGGCGCAGGACTCCTGGGACGTCGCGATCCGCGCAGGCTTGCCCGATGAGGTGAACCTTGCGAACCGCTTGCTGGGCGCGCCACCGGCCGTGCTATGCGCAACGCCGACCTATCTGCAGCAACACGGCTCGCCGACGCGCCCCGAGGATCTGCGTGAGCATGATCTTTTGACGCCGGGCGCTGATTCGCCGGAGTATCGCCTGGAGCTTGCGCGCGGCTCGCAGCGCGCCGAAGTGCGTGTGGCGCCGAAGCTCACCGTGAATGATCCGGCAGTACTGCACGGAGCTTGCGCCGCGGGCCTGGGCGTCGCGCTATTGCCGGAATTTCTCTGCCGCCAGGGTTTGGCGACCGGACGGCTGAAGCTCGTGTTGCCCGATTGGACCTTGGCGCCGGCAGCGATTCTGTACGCGGTGTACGCGACAACGCTCGAAGCGGACACCCGCGTGCAGCGCTTCGTCGAATTTCTCGCGGCGAATATAGTTCCGGCACTCGCATCCGCGCGCCCGTCTCAGGCGTTCTCTACGCAGCGCCTATCCTGAGGAGACTTGATGTATCGCGCACCCATTAGGGAGCTTCGCTTCGTGCTCGATGAACTCCTCGGCGTTGGGGTCTTGCGCGCCTACCCGGAGCTTGCGGATTACTCCGCGGAGACCGCCGAGTCGATTTTGAGTGAAGCGGCGCGCTTCGCGCAGGAGGTGCTCGAGCCGCTCAATCAAAGCGGCGATCTTGAGGGCGCAAGCTGGACCTCCAGTGGCGTCGTGACACCGAAAGGTTTTGCCGCGGCGTATCGGCAATTCGTCGAGGCCGGCTGGCCGCAGCTTGGCGCCGATCCCAAATACGGCGGTCAGGCCGTCCCGCAAGCGCTCGGCGCCGCGGTGCGAGAGCTCTGGGGCGCCGCGAATCTTTCCTTCAAGCTATGCCCGATGCTGACCCAAGGCGCGGTCGAAGCGATTGACTTGTGCGGCTCACCCGCGCAAAAAGAGCTGTTTTTGCCGAAGATGGTGCGCGGCGAGTGGACCGGCACCATGGATCTCACCGAACCGCAGGCTGGATCGGATCTGGCGCTGATCCGCACGCGTGCGGTGCCCGACGGAGAGAACTTCCGGCTTTTTGGCACGAAGATCTTCATTACCTGGGGCGATCACGACTGCGCCGAGAACATCATTCATATGGTGCTGGCGCGGATCGAGGGCGCGCCGCCCGGAGTGAAGGGCGTGTCGCTCTTCATCGTGCCGAAGGTTCTGGTGAATGCCGACGGCACACTCGGCGAGCGCAACGAGGTGCGCTGTGTGTCCATCGAACACAAGCTCGGGATTCATGCGAGTCCCACCTGCATGCTCGCCTTCGGAGAAGAGCGCGGCGCGCTCGGTTACCTCATCGGTACGGCCAACCGCGGCCTCGAATACATGTTTGTCATGATGAACGCCGCACGCCTGTCCGTCGGCATCGAGGGCTATGCGGTTGCAGAGCGAGCCTTGCAGCGCGCCTCCGATTGGGCGAGAAATCGCGTGCAGGGCAGGCTCTCCGCCGCGCCCGCGAGCGGTCCCGGGACGATCGTGCATCACCCCGACGTCAAACGCATGCTGTTGACGATGAAGTCCTGCACTCAGGCGATGCGCGCGCTCGGACTTTATGCCGCGTTCGAACTGGATATTGCCGAGTTCGATCCGGATGCGCAGCGGCGGCTGCGCGCGCAGGCGCGCGTCGATCTTTTGATACCGGTCGTCAAGGGATGGTGCACCGAGCTTGGCAACGAGCTGGCCGCAGTGGGCCTGCAAGTCCATGGCGGCATGGGCTTCATCGAAGAAACGGGTGCCGCGCAGTACGTGCGTGATCTGCGCATCACGACCATCTACGAGGGAACCACCGGCATTCAGGCCAACGATCTGATCGGACGCAAGCTTGGGCGCGATCGCGGTGCGGCCATGAGTGCCCTCATCCTCGAGATGCAGGCCGAGCTCGATGCGCTCGAGGCTAGCGATGCCGTCATGCGCGGCATCAAGCATTCGGCCATTGAAGCCGTCGGGCACCTGCGCGCCGCGACGGACGGCATTTTGGAAGCTTTCGCTGCGGGTCAGGAACGCGCGCTCGCGGTGGCGGTTCCGTACCTCATGCTTTGCGGCTTCGTGACCGGAGGCTGGCTGCTCGCAAAGTCCGCGGCGATCGCGGCGCGGCGGCGTAGCGGCGCAGAGCGCGAATTCTATGAGGCGAAACTTCAAACCGTGCGCTTCTACGCACAGCAGATATTGCCGAGAACTCTGGCGCTGGCACGCATCGTTCAAAACGGCGCGAGCAGCGTCACCGAGAGTGATCCTGCCCTCATCTAGCGCGGCGCAGGATGCGCGCGCCGCGTCGGCAATCGCAGGGTGAGCGTCGGCGGTTCATTCAAGGACTGCAGAAAAATGCGCCGCGCCGTCTGGGGCAATGCGCTCCAGTCGACCTTGGCTGTTTGAGTATGGCGCAGCTGCCGATCGCTGATGCGCGCCTCGGCCGCGCTGACCGGCGCTCGGCGTGTCGGCAAGCGCCGCGTCTTGCCGTCGCGCAAGAGATCGGCGACCGCGTGCGCAACGCCGCGGTCGCGCGTGAGCTCGCTATGCGCGGTGGCCGTGAAGTAGGCGCGCGCGCCGGGCAGCAGCGCCTGATCGGTGGGCACCGTGCCGTCGCCATTGCGGGTGATCGTGTAGACGAAATCGTCCCGCTGGCGCGCGACTGCCGTCACCGTTTCCTGATTCACTCCTGCGATGACGAAGAAGCGCTTGTCACCGGGGCTCAGGATGCGAGCAAGCTGGCGCGCACCTGCCAGAAGCCGGGTGCGCGGTCGCGGCCCGCTCTGCGGCCACTCATCCGCGTCGAAGAGATCAATTCCTGCGCTGTGACCCGCGGCGGGCAGCAGGTGATAGAGACTCGGGAAGGCATTGAATACCTTCTCGGTGAGCCACTCGGCGGAGTGCTCGTGATGCAAACGTGCAATCTTGCGCACGACCGCATAAGTGCCGCGCAGCGCCTGTACCGATGCGAAGGAGCCAAAATTCGGAGTGCCCAGCAGTACGACGCGCTCCACGCATTCCGTGCCTGCCAGTGCGAGCGCAGCCCGGCCGATGAGGCCGCCCATGCTGTGCGCGACCAGCATGACGCGTTTCGCAGACTCGCTTCGTAGCCGCTGCGCGAGCGCCGCTCCAAGCACATCCACGCCCAGACGCCAGTCGTAATCGTGGAGGGCACAGTTGAAGCCGCAAGCCTGCAAATGCAGTTTCAGCCGCAGGTAGGTGTACAGCACGACGCCGAGAGAGACGATGCCGTCATCTGCTGCGGGTTTTAGAAGCTCGAGGCGACCGGCGGCGATATCCACCGGGTCGAGCCAGAGGATGTCCGGCGGCAGCGGCGCGTGGCGTCGCAGTCCGAGCTGCGATCCCATGATCCCGGGGACGATGATGACGCGCGGCGCCTTGGCAGCGATCGCGGTATTACGCGCGGAGCGCTCGAGGCTTACGAGCTCGCGATATTCAGCGGCGCCGAAATAGTTTTCGAGCTCGCGGCGATGTTCACCGCTGGCGAGCAGCGCCTCCACTTGGGTATCGCTCCACGACAGCCGATCGTAGGGCGAGATGTGGTGCGGCAAGATTTCCGATTTGGCCAAGCGCTGCTCTTAACTGTTGCGCGGCGGGTGCGCACACGCGACCCCAGAGTATGCCAAAGTTACTTTGATGCGACGCCACTTCGATCATCATGAACCGCTTGCGCTGATCGCGCTTTTTATCGGCGCTTGCGCGGTGGCGAGCTCCGGGATTTTCGTGCGCTTTTCGCAAACCGGCCCGACCGCGACCGGCTTTTGGCGCGGCGCTTTGGCCCTGCCGTTTCTTGCCGTGTGGGCGTGGGCGGAAGCGCGCCACCGCGGAACGCGCTGGTATGGCTGGATCGGCGACAAACGCATCTTCTGGGCTGGTGTGTTTTTCACCGGCGATCTTGCCTTCTGGCACTGGTCGCTGATGCTCACTTCCGTCACGGCGGCGACTCTCGAGGCGAATCTTGCGCCACTCTTCGTCGCTTTGATCACCTGGATCGTGTGGCGCGAGCGCCCCAAGCCGCGCTTTCTCGCGGCGCTGGCGATCGCATTTACCGGCGTGTTGCTGATCATGAGCCCAAAGCTGGGCCAGGCCCGCGGCGCGCTGACCGGGGATCTTCTCGGCCTTGGCACGGCCGCCTTCTACGGCGCATACATGATCGTCGTCGCGCGCCTGGCAACGACCTATGGCACCGGCGCGCTCATGCTGCGTACGACGCTGATATTCACGCTGCTCTTGGCACCGCTCATGATCGGTCAGAAGATTCTTCCCGACACGCCGCGCGGATGGGTGCTGCTCCTCGGGCTTGCGGTCAGCGCGCAGGTCGTCGGCCAGGGGCTCATCGCCTATGCGCTGGCGCGCCTGCCGGCGAGCTTCAGCTCTTTGACGCTCCTGATGCAGCCGCTCGCGGCGGCGATCTATGCGGCTGCATTGCTGGGCGAACGCCTGGCCGCCGTGCAGCTCGCCGGCGGCGCGATCGTGCTGGCCGCGATCCTGCTCGCACAGCGAACGCGCGACTAGGCGGCGTGCAATGCGATCTGCGCGCACACTGCGGCAATGGCCGCCTGGCGCGCGGTGGTTCTGCGCCAAACACCGCCAATCTTGCGCAGCGGCGCCGGACGGACGAAGGGCCGTACGACGACTCCGCGAGCGTGTCGATAGGCACCGTGGGTCGCAAGCTCGGGCAGCAGCGTGACGCCCGCGCCGGTTGCGACCATTTGACGCAGGGTCTCGAGGCTGGTCGCGCGAAAATCCTGTTTTTCCTGCATGCCTGCCTGACTGCAGACCGCAAGAGCCTGATCGCGCAGGCAGTGGCCGTCCTCGAGCAACAGCAGGGTTTCATCCTGCAAATCCTGCAGGCGGATCGCCGGTCGCTGCGCGAGCGGATGGTTCGCCGGCAATGCGACCATGAAGGTTTCATCGTAGAGCTCACGCGCCTCGAGCCCATCCAGATCGACGGGGAGTGCGAGGATACCCAAGTCGATCTCACCGGCGCGCAGCTTGGCGAGCATCGTTGCCGTCGGGTATTCATAGAGTCGCAGATCAAGCCGCGGCAGCGCCTTTCTGATTTCGCGCGCGACGCGCGGCAGAAGATAGGGCCCGATCGTTGGCAGCATGGCGATGCGCAGTGCTCCGGCGAGCGGATCGCGATGCGCGCGCGCGAGCGTGACCACTTCATCGCTCGCCTCAAGAATGCGCCGCGCGCGCGCCACGATCTCTTGGCCGGCCGCCGTCAGCGCCACGCGCTTGGGCTGGCGTTCGATGAGCTGCACCCCAAGGTAGTCTTCGAGCTTCTTCAGCTGCGTCGATAGGGTCGGCTGGCTGACGAAGCAGCGCTCGGCCGCCCGGCCGAAGTGCCGCGTGTCGGCCACGGCCACGAGATAGCGCAGGTCCTTCAGTTTCAAATCGGACATTGGCGTCCACTTCGATTCATGGCAGCTATCAAGACTATCATATTAATCGATTAGACCAATGGCCGAGTGTAGCCCATCATGCGCGCTGTTACCCCAGTGGTGCCGCCTGGCACCGTGAGTTACGGAGAAAAGACATGTTGAGCATTGGTGAAAAATTCCCGACCTACTCCCTTACCGGCGTCGTCTCGAACGACCTTGCCAAGGGTTTTCAGCCGTTCACGAACGACAGCTTTGCCGGCAAGTGGCAGGTCGTATTCTTCTGGCCGAAGGATTTCACCTTCGTCTGCCCGACCGAGATTGCCGCCTTCGGCAAGCTCGACAAGGAGTTCAAGGCGCGCGATGCGCAACTGCTCGGAGTGAGCATCGACAGCGAGTTCGTGCACCATGCCTGGCGCAAGGACAAAGAGGAGTTGCGCAACCTGCCGTTCCCGATGCTCTCGGACATCAAGCGCGAACTATCGCAGGCGCTCGGGATTCTCGACCCGGAAGCCGGAGTGGCGCAGCGTGCGACCTACATCGTCGACCCGCAGGGCGTGATCCGTTTCATCTACGTCACCGACCTCAACGTCGGCCGCAGCCCGAATGAGGTGCTGCGGGTGCTCGATGCGCTGCAGACCGATGAGCTGTGCCCCTGCAACTGGAAGCAGGGCGACGATACGCTAAAGGCGGCCTGATATGACCCTCGAGAACATTCGCGATGCACTGCCCGACTACGCGCGCGATCTGAAGCTCAACCTTGCAACGGTATTGACCCCGGCGGGAGCGCCGGGGTTGTCCGAGCGCCAGATCTGGGCGGTGGCACTGGCCTGTGCCGCCGCATCACGCAACAGCGCATTCACGCGCGACATCGAGGCAGTGGCGCTCGCGCATCTGGATGCAGCGCATGTGCAAGCGGCACACGCGGCCGCCGCCATCATGGGCATGAACAATGTCTATTATCGTTTTCTGCACCTGGTGGAGGATGAGGAATACAAGCAGCTGCCGGCGCGGCTGCGCATGAACGTGATCGGCAATCCGGGTATCGACAAATTGGATTTCGAGCTGCTGTCGCTGGCGGTTTCAGTGATCAACGGCTGCGGCACCTGCGTCGTCGCCCACGAGCGTCAGTTGCGCAAGCACGGCACGAGTCGGGAGGCGATACAGAGCGCGGTGCGCATCGCGGCGACCGTGCATGCGGTGGCGCGTGCTTCCGAGGCGTCTCAGGCGGCCTGATGCGGAAGTGCGGTTGAGACTCCGTGTGCCAGCTGTGCGGTCGTTATACAGCTGTCAGCTGGGTCGCAGGCGTCGCGGCGACTGAGCGACTCGCGAGAAGGAGTCCCTGGTCGAGAAGGTTGCGAATGCTGACGCCGCGGCGGCCCACGAGGTTCGCCTTGCTGGCGGTCAACTGGATGACGCCGTGCAGAAATCCCCATAAGACGATGGCGACCGCCGCCGGCTGTCCGGCATCGGCGCGGATGGATCCGTCACGCATGCCGGTGTCGAGCGTATTCACGATCATGCTCTGCAACGCATCTGCCTTGCGGGCGCATTCGCCCTCGTTACTGTCCGGATTTGCAGCGCGCGGTGAGCGCAGTTCGCAACGGGCGAGCACGCCGAAGTACACCGGAAATTCCTGTGAAAACGCTACGTAAGCCTTGCCAATGGCCTCGAGCTGGGTGATGCCGCGTTTGTGCCGCGCCGCGCCCTCGGTGCAGCGCTGCATAAGGATGGACATCGCGCGCTCACCGACACCGAACAGCAGATCGGTCTTATCGGTGAAGTACACGTAGAGGAGCGCGCGCGACAGCCGCGCGCGGCGAGCGACTTGATCCATCGTCATGTCGTCCCAGCCCTCGCTGGCGGCGACTACTTCGGCAGCATCGAGAATCTCTGCCCGGCGACGCTCTTTTTCTTCGTTACGGCGGTCGGCAAGGTCATTCATGGCCGGACCACCTTAAGGTACAGCTTGACACTCTGTCAACGATTGCACATTAAGACAATTCACGCGGCCGCCGGGCGCGTTTGGCCGACCGGTCTCGTTTAGACTGCGCGGCTTAAACGCACCTCTTTCGGAGCCCCTGCCATGAGCGACTCACCCTTCAGCGACCAAGACGGCGAGACCGTCGTTCAGACTCTCAATCACATCCTGGAGCTGGAGCTGGCGGGACTCGTGCGCTACCTGCACTACAGCTTCATGATCTTCGGCCACAACCGTATCCCGATCGTCGCGTGGCTGCGCGCTCAGGCGAACGAGTCGCAGGCCCACGCCACGCTTGCCGGCGAACACATTACAAATCTCGGCGGCCATCCGTCGCTCAAGATCGGCTCGCTTCTGGAAACCCACAAGCACAATGTTGATGAGATCCTGACCGAAGCGCTCGAGCACGAGCACCAGGGACTCGAGGAATATCGCAAGCTTCTCGTGATGGTGGTCGGCAAAAGCATCATGCTTGAAGAGTACGCACGCGATCAGATCGCAGCCGAAGAAGAGCATCTTGCCGAGATCCGCAAGATGATGCGCCGGCCGGGATCCATCAAATAAGGAGCGCCACAGCGTGCGCCGTTCCAGATAGCACGGCTGACGGGACGTGCTTGCAGCCTAGAGTGCGCCGGAGCGCTACCGCCATGGGGTTTCAGCTGCACCGTGCGGCGTTGCTTGCCGGGCTCGCCGCCGTCGCTGCGGTCGCGCACGCCGCCGTCAGCGTGACGGACGACACGGGCCGCTCTCTCAGCTTCTCGCACCCGCCGCAAAGGATCGCAAGCCTCGCTCCGGGCGCGACAGAGATGCTCTTTGCCGCGGGCGCCGGAGATCGGGTCGTCGCTACCGTGGAATACTCAAACGATCCGCCGCAGGCGCGTCGCGTGCCGCGCATCGGCGACGCCGCGGCCATCGACATTGAGCGCCTGGTCGGCCTGCACGCCGACGTCGTGGTCGTGTGGCCGGAGGGCGGCAATCCGGCACAGATTGCCGCAGTCGAGCGTGTCGGCCTGCCCGTGTACCGCGAGCGGGTGGACGCCTTCAGCGAATTTCCGGGGTCGCTGCGTCGCTTGGGTGCGCTTGCCGGCACGGGCGCGGCGGCAGATAAAGCGGCGCACGCATTGGAAGAAGAGCTGGCCGCGCTCACCCGGCGGTACGCAGGGGCAAGGCCGGTCACCGTGCTGTTGCAGATTTGGGATCGCCCCGTCTACACCGTGGGCGGCACGCACCTGATATCCGATTCGCTGCGATTGTGCGGCGCACGCAACGTATTCGGCGATCTCAAGGAGGCTGCACCCGTGGTCGACGTTGAGGCGGTGATTGCGCGCAATCCCGACATGATCATTGCGGCCGCGCCTCCGGGGTCCGCCGCCGCGTGGCTCGCCGAATGGAAACCATTTGGCACTCTCAAGGCGGTACGCACGGGCGGGCTCGTTGCCTTCGAGGACGAGCGGCTGACGGGTCTTGGTCCGAGTGCGCTCGCCGCGACGCAGGCGCTATGCGAGCTGATCGACGCCAGGCGCGCGACCCAGTAAGCCCGGGCGCCGCTAATCGCGGAAGTTATTGAACTGCAGCGGCACTTCAATTCCTGCTTTGCGCAGGAACTGGATCGCGGCCTGCAGCTCATCGCGCTGCTTGGCGGCTACACGTACTTTGTCGCCCTGCACGCTCGCCTGCACCTTTAATTTGGAGTCCTTCAGCAAGCGAGCAATCTTCTTGCCGCTTTCCTGGTCGATGCCGTGGCGCAGAATCACCTCCTGACGCGCGGCGGCAAGGTTCGTCTGCGGATCCTTGGCCTCGAGGCAGGCGACGTCTATGCCACGCTTCGAGAGGCGCAGCTTCAGAATGTCGAGCATTTGCTTCAGCTGAAAGTCGACCTGCGCATGCAGTGTTACCACCAGCTCGGCCAACTCGTAGCGCGCGCCGGTGTCTTTGAAATCGAAGCGCTGCGACAGCTCGCGATTCGCCTGGTCGACTGCATTGGTGACCTCATGGCCGTCGAGCTCGGAGACAACATCGAACGAGGGCATGGCCTGTCAGCCTTTCTTGAGCTCGGTCTTGAGTTTCTTCTGATTGCGGCGGGTGAGCTCCATGAAGCGCGGCGTTGGACCCGCGTCCTCATAGATGGGATCGCCCTGGTCATCGGTGGCGATCACCTTGCTGCCCGGCACGTAGGGCATGGCCGCGGCGACTTCCTGCAGCGCAATGCCAAGAAGATCGGTGATGATCTGCTCGGGCGTGCGGCCGGGAAACATTTCGGTGAGCGCGTGCAGGCGCGCCGCGTCGTCGAGCGGCAGGTGAACCGCGTATTTGCTTGCGGTGCGCGCACTGGCGGCGCCGTGGCGCCAACTCTCAATCAGCTCGGTCCACTTCACGTGCGACTCCCTGGGAATGGGCCGTGTGATGCTCCATTGTAGCCGAAGCGCGCCGCGTGAATTCTTGACGACGACTCGAGCATCCGGCCATACTGCCGAGCAAATGTCGCGACAGCACTTGAATACTTCCGCGCGCTGGTGGTGGCGTCCCTTCTGACGGAGGGGGTGTCCGGGCGCTGTCAGTTTCCACGACTTAAAGATTCTAAGGCCACGAGAACCCATCCTCCGGATATCCGCGGGATGGGTTTTTTTTTGGAATTACGCGATTGAAGCCACCGTTCGACATATCGGGTGACCTGGATACGCCGGTCTCGGCGTTCATGAAGCTCACGGCCCTCAACCCACGCTTTCTCCTGGAGAGCGTCGAGGGTGGCGAGCGGCTCGCCCGCTATTCCTTCATCGGCTTCGGCGATTGTCTGGAGCTCAAGGTCGGGGAGAGCGCAGTCACGATCGGCTCAGAGACTGCGCCGTTGCCAGCGAGTGCCGCTGAGCTATTGGACCTCTTGCGTCGCGGGCTTGCGCGCGCGCCGCGGCCGCTGCCGGAAATGTCCGGCGTGCCGCTGGCAGGCGGCCTCGTCGGCTATGCATCCTATGACGTGGTGCGGTATTTCGAGCGCCTGCCGGCGCAGCGTTCGGTTGCGAACGCAGCTCCAGTGATGCACTACGTCGCGCCGCAATCGCTCCTGGTATTCGACCATCTGACGCGCGGTATTGCGCTCCTGCACGCAGGTTCGGAAGGTGAGCGGCGCTCCTTGCGAACCGAGGTCATTCGCGCCCTGCGGGGTGCACTGCCGAACGGCGCGCGCGCGGGGCGCTATGAGCCGCCCACTGCGGCCTTCAGCCGCAGCGACTTCATGGCCGGCGTGTGCCGCACTCAGGAGTACATCGCCGCGGGCGACGTCTACCAGCTCGTGCTGTCGGCGCGATTTGGCGGGCGACACGAGCTTGATCCTTTCCAGGCGTACCGCGCCTTGCGGCTCATCAATCCATCGCCGTACATGTACTACTGCGCTCTGGGTGATGTGACGGTCGTGGGCTCATCACCCGAGGCGCTGGTCAAGCTCAATCAGCGCCATGCGCAGCTGCGTCCCATCGCCGGCACGCGCCCACGATCGGATGACGCCGCGGTCGATGCCGACCGGGAGACGCAGCTGCGCGCCGATCCCAAAGAAAACGCCGAGCACATCATGCTGGTGGATCTTGCGCGCAATGACCTCGGGCGCGTGGCCCGCGCCGGCACCGTGCGCGTCGACCCCTACCGCTGCATCGAGCGCTACAGTCATGTTATGCACATGGTGAGCGGGGTGCACGGCGAGCTCTCGGCCGGGTGCGATGCATTCGACCTTTTTGCGGCGGCCTTTCCCGCCGGCACGCTCGTGGGTGCGCCCAAAGTGCGGGCCATGCAGATCATCGACGAGCTCGAGCCGGTGAATCGCGGCCTGTACGGCGGCACAGTCGGCTACTTCGGGGCGCGGGGCGACATGGATCAGGCCATCACCATCCGCACTCTTGTATTTCGTGGCGATGAGTACAGCTACCAGGCGGGCGCGGGCATCGTCGCCGACAGCGTGCCCGCCAGCGAGCACGAGGAAGTGCTCGCCAAGAGTCATGCGCTGGTGCGTGCTCTGGAGCTCGCCCAGGGGGGGCTGTGATGCCGAAGCTCTTGCTGATCGACAACTACGACTCCTTCACCTACAACCTGGTGCAGGCGTTTCTCGTGCTGGGAGCTGATGTGCATGTGTATCGCAACGACGCCATTAGCGTAAGCGATGCGTTGCTGCTCAAACCGACGCATTTGTGCATCTCGCCGGGGCCGGGCACGCCGTACGACGCGGGCGTGTCGATGCAGATGATCAGCGCCTTCGCCGGGCATGTGCCGGTGCTCGGCGTGTGTCTGGGACACCAGTCGATTGTGGAGGTCTTCGGTGGCAAGGTCGTGCGCGCCGACCGCCTCATGCATGGCAAGACTTCACTCATCGAGCATGACGCGCGCACGGTGTTCGCGGGGTTGCCGCAGCTGTGCGAGGTGGGTCGTTATCACTCGCTCATCGCCGCGCCCGAAAAAATGCCCGCCGAGCTCGAAGTGAATGCGCGCACCGCCGAAGGCGAGATCATGGGCGTGCGGCATCGCACTCTCATGGTCGAGGGCGTGCAGTTTCATCCGGAAAGTATCCTGACGCCGGACGGTCCGCAGCTGTTGCGCAACTTTCTCGAGCTGGCGCAGAGCGAACGCCGTGCCGACGGCGTCCCCGGAGTGCTGCATGCAGCCTCTGCGTGAAATCCTCGAGAGCCTGCTGCAACGGCGCGACCTGTCCGAATCCGATGCGGAAGCGCTCCTCACTCATTTGACCAATCCGGATGCGCCGCCCGCGCTCTGCGGAGCGCTGCTTGCCGCGCTGCGCAGCAAAGGCGTGACCGCGGCCGAGGTGCGCGGCTTTGCGCGCGGCATGCGCCGCCTCGCCGAGCGTCCGCAGATTGCAGTCGGCCTGCGTGCGATCGACATCGTCGGCACCGGCGGCGATGCCTCGGGCAGTCTCAATATCTCCACCGGCACGGCGCTGCTGGCGGCCGCCTGCGGACTGCCGGTGGTCAAACACGGCAATCGCTCGGTCTCGAGCCGCGCCGGCAGCGCTGATGTGCTCGAAGCGCTGGGGCTCGCGCTGCCGCTCGATGCGCAGGCCGCCGGCAAGTGTCTGGCGGCGACTAATTTTACGTTCCTGTTCGCTCCCCATTACCATCCGGCGATGAAAGCGATCGCGCCGGTGCGCAGCGCACTCGGTGTGCGCACCATCTTCAATATTCTGGGGCCGCTGGCAAACCCGGCCGCGCCACCGCTGCATCTGATCGGTGCCTTCAGCCTGGACGCGGCGCGGTTGATCGCCGATGCACTGGCGGGATTCGATATCGAGCGCGGCTTCGTGATCCACGGCGCTGAAGGCTGGGATGAGCCGACACCCATGGGTCCCTTCACTCTCCACGATGTGCATCGCGGCCGGGTGACGGTCGAGGTGCGCACACCTGAAGAGTACGGGCTTGGCCGCTGTACGGCGGCGGCGCTCGCGGGCGGTGGCGCTGCGCACAATGCGCGCGCCCTGCGCGCCGTGATGTACGGCGAGGATCGAGGAGCGCATCGGGATTGCCTCCTCATGGGAGCGGCGCTTGCGCTTGAAGTCGCAGGCGAGGAGCGGCAGCCGCGCGAGGGCGTGGCGCGTGCCGCGGCTGCGATCGACGATGGCAGCGCGCGCCGCGTCCTCGATCGGGTGTCCAGCTTTACGGTGCTCACCTCATGAGCAGGGATTTTCTTACGCGGATGGCCGAGAGCAGCCGCGCTCGGGCCGAGGCTGCAATGCGCCGCTACCCCATCGGGCGCATGCGCGAAAAGGCGCAGCAATCCGCCGCGCCTCTCCCGTTGGTACTGAACGCTGCGGGCTTCGACATCATCGCGGAACTGAAACTGCGCTCTCCTGCCGCCGGAGCACTGCGCGCTCCGGATGAGGATATTGGCAACCGCGTCAGACGCTATGCGACCGCCGGCGCAGTAGCGGTCTCAGTGCTCACCGAGCCCAGCGAATTTCAGGGCGAGCTTGCGCATCTGGAGCTGACAGGGCGCGCGCTGCTGCCCGCGGGGATTCCGGCGATGCGCAAGGACTTCCTGGTCGATCCCTATCAGGTGGCCGAGGCGCGCGCGGCCGGTGCGGGCGGCGTGCTCGTCATCCTGCGCATGCTTGCACGCGACGAGCTGCAGGCACTCAGAGCCGAGGCGGAACGTTGGGGATTGTTCGTATTGCTCGAGGCGTTTGACGAGACGGACATAGAGCTTGCGCACGAACTCGTCTCCGGCTATCGGGAAAGCCCAAACCCCACGGTACTCGTGGGCGTCAACTGTCGGGATCTTGGGACTTTGCAGGTCGTCCCCGAGCGTCTGGAACGATTGGCGCCGCTTCTGCCGCGCGGCGTTCCGCGCGTTGCGGAGAGCGGTATCACGAGTACGACGGACGCGGCGCGCGTGCGCGCCGCGGGCTACGACGTGGCGCTCGTCGGCAGCGCATTGATGCGCACGCGCGAACCTGAGGAGCTCCTGCGGCAAATGCTCGACGCAGGACGCGCATAGGACGCAGCACAACGATGTGGGTCAAGATCTGCGGCATGACCACAGCGGCGGCGGTGACTGCGGCGCTCGAGGCGGGTGCGGATGCGATCGGCTTCGTGTTTGCCGAATCCGCGCGGCGCGTGACGCCGCAGGTGGCGGCGCAGCTTGCAACCCCAGCGCGCGGCCGCGTGCCCTGTGTCGCGGTCATCCACCATGCGACGCAGCAGGAGTGTGACTCCATCCTCGCCGAGTTTGCGCCGGATATGTTGCAGGCGGAACTCGGCGACCTTGCCCGGCTCGCCCTGCCCCGCGGGCTTGATGTACTCGCGGTCGTGCGTGCGGGCGCGGAGCCGGCGGATCCGCCCGCGCGCGTCCTCTTTGAAGGTCCCGTGAGCGGCACGGGCGTTCCCTGCGATTGGACGCGCGCACGCGCGTTCGCGCGGCGCACGCAGCTCGTACTGGCGGGCGGCTTGGATGCGCGCAACGTCGCGGCCGCCATCCGCGCGGTTCGGCCCTTTGGCGTCGACGTGTCAAGTGGCGTGGAGGACAAGCCCGGCATCAAGAGCGCGCTTGAGATCCGCCGTTTTGTTGAGGCTGCGCGTGAGGAGAGCAAATTATGAGCACACCGATGCCGCCTATCGACAGCAGGCAACTGCTCGCCGATTCCATCGCGGGCCGGTTCCCCGACGCACGCGGGCGCTTTGGCCCTTTTGGTGGCCGTTATGTTCCCGAAACGCTCATCCCCGCGCTCGAGCGCCTGGAGGGCGGCATGCGCGCGCACTTGCATAGCCAGAAATTTCAAGAGCGCTTCGCCCACGAGCTTGGCTCCTGGGTCGGACGGCCCACGGCCATGACGCATGCGGCACGGCTGTCGAAGGCCTGGGGCGCCCAGGTTTGGCTCAAACGCGAGGACCTCGCGCACACCGGCGCGCACAAGATCAACAATGCACTCGGGCAGGCGCTGCTCGCGCAGGAGCTCGGCGCCAAGCGCATCATCGCCGAAACCGGAGCGGGCCAGCATGGCGTGGCGAGTGCCGCTGCGTGCGCGCGGCTCGGGATGCCCTGCACGGTATTTATGGGCGAGATCGATATGGAGCGGCAGGCGCCGAACGTCGGGCGCATGCAGCTCATGGGCGCGACCGTCGTACCGGTAACCAGTGGCGATCGCACCCTGCGCGCCGCCATCGACGAGGCGCTTCGCGACTGGGTGGCCGATCCCACGGATACCTATTATCTGTTGGGCTCGGTCGTGGGCCCGCATCCCTATCCTTATCTCGTGCGTGAATTGCAATCGGTCATCGGGCGCGAAGCGCGCGCGCAGATGCTGAAGGAAGCGGGTGCACTGCCTGATGCGCTCATTGCCTGCGTCGGCGGCGGCTCGAACTCCATCGGTTTGTTTCACGCATGGGTGGCGGATCGGGCAGTGGAGATCATTGGCGTTGAAGCCGGCGGTCGTGGCGGGGAGCTCGGCGCAAACGCGGCGACGCTCACCTACGGGAGTCCCGGCGTTTTGCACGGCACCTATTCACTTTTATTGCAGGATGAGAACGGTCAGATTCAAGAGACGCACTCGGTCTCGGCGGGACTCGATTATCCCGGCGTCGGGCCCGAGCACGCGCTGCTCCTCGCTACAGGGCGCGTGCGCTACGAGGCCGCGAGTGATGAGGATGCACTTTCAGCCCTCAGGGAATGCTGCGAAATGGAGGGCATCCTGCCTGCGATCGAGAGTGCGCACGCACTCGCAGGCGCAAAACGCTGGGCGCGCGGCCATCCAGGAGGCAGCATTCTCGTCGGGCTATCAGGTCGCGGCGACAAGGACATGTCGACTCTGCAACGCACGCTGATCGCTGCGGCGGATGCCACCCGCGCAGGAAGCGCGCGATGAGCGGTCGCGAGCGCATCAGCGGCGCAATCCGCGCGGCCAACGCGAGCGGGACTCCCGCGCTCGTCGGGTTCATCACCGCCGGCTATCCCAGCCGCGAGCGCTTTCGCGAGCACTTGCAGGCGGTCGCGAGCGGCGTCGATGTTCTTGAAATCGGCGTTCCGTTCACCGATCCGATGGCCGACGGCGTCACCATCCAGCGCGCGAGCCGCGCCGCGCTCGCGCAGGGAGTGAGCCTGCGCTGGATCCTCGCCGAACTGGCTGAGCTGCAGCTTCGCGTGCCCGTGATCCTCATGAGTTATTTGAACCCGCTGCTCGCCATGGGGCTGCAAATGCTTTGCCGCACGGCGGCGGATGCGGACGTTGCGGGATTCATCGTGCCCGATCTGCCGGTGGATGAGAGCGATGAGTTCCGCGCGGCGCTCGATCCGCACGGACTTGCGCTGATCCAGATGGTCACGCCCGTCACGAGCGCGGCGCGGCTCGCGCGCTTGTGCGCCGCGAGCCAGGGTTTCATCTACGCGGTGACCATGACGGGCACGACCGGGCGCAACGTTGCCGTACCCGAGGCCGTCCTCGAGTACCTCGACCGCGTGCGCGCGCAGGCAAGCATTCCCGTGTGCGCAGGCTTCGGCATCCGCAGCCGCGAACAGGTGGCTCGCCTTGCAGATCATGTCGACGGTGTCATCGTAGGTTCGGCGCTGGTTGAAGTGCTGGAGCGCAATGCAGATCCAGCGGCGTGGCTTGCTACGCTGCGCGCCGCTGCGCGATGACGCTTAGAGAGGAGGCGCGTACGCATCGCGGGCTTGCGGTGCTGTTGGCGGCACTCGCAACGGTGAGCCCGTTCTCCATCGACACGTTCTTTCCGTCGTTTCCGGCGATCGAGACGCAGTTCGGGGTCGGCGTCTGGCAGATGCAGCAGACGCTCACCGCTTACCTCGTGCCCTTTGCGATCATGTCCCTGGTACTCGGGCCGCTGTCGGACGCGCTCGGCCGCAGGCCCATCGTGCTGGCCGGGCTTGCGGTCTACACCGCGGCGTCGGTTGGCTGCGCCGTATCGCCGAGCTTTGCGTGGCTATTGACGTTCCGTGCGGTTCAGGGAATGAGCGCGGGCGTCGGCATGGCCATCGGCCGTGCCATCGTGCGCGACCTGCATGAGGGACCTCAAGCGCAGCGCTTGATGAGTACCATCACCATGATATTTGGCATCGCGCCGGCGATCGCGCCGGTGATCGGCGGTTGGATCCACGTGGCGTTCGGCTGGCGCAGCGTGTTCGGCTTCATGATGCTCATCGGCGTGACGCTCATGATCGTGAGCTTCCTGCATCTTCCGGAGACTCATCCGGAGGAGCGGCGCGCGCCCCTGCACCCGGGGAACCTGGCGCGCACTGCCTGGCGGATCGCATCGCATCACGAATTCATCGTGCTTGCACTCGCGGCAGGTCTCACGTTCTGCGCGATGATCACCTACCTCGGAGCGGCGCCGGCAATCGTGCTCCGGCTATGGCATTTGACGGAAACGCAGTTCGCGTGGCTTTTTGTACCGATCATCGCCGGCTTCGTCCTGGGCGCGTGGCTCTCCGGGCGTCTCGCAGGGCGCATCACCGGACGGCGCCAGGTGGCTACGGGCTTCGCAGTGTCGCTTGGATCCTCAGGATTGGTTGTCGCACTGCATGCGACCATCCACCCGCTGCCGATCGTCGTGCAGGAAGTGCTCATTGGTATCGATGCCATAGGAGTGCAGCTCGTCATGCCGATTTTGGTGTTGAGCATGCTCGATCTCTTCCCGATGTCGCGCGGTTCCGCAGCTTCGGTGCAGTCCTGCGTGATGCTGCTGACGAGTGCGGCGTGCGTCGGACTTGCCGTCCCGGCGCTGGCAGGATCGCTCGCGCTATTGGCGGCGGGCTCGTTGGCTTGCACGCTCGTCGGTTGCGCTCTGTGGTGCGCCACGCTGCACATCAAACGTTAAGGGCACGACGGCCGCGGGCGTCATGCGTGCCGTGCGCCAGTCGCCCAATTTGTAGTAAATGAGCGCACCGCCGGCCAACGCCGCGCCCGTGATCGGGAAACTCCACCACACCGCGTCACTATGCCAGCGCTCAACGAAAGCATAGGCGAGCGCGAAACGCGTCACCAGCACGGTCGACGTCAGGATCAGAAGCGGCACGACGACCGCGCCGGTTGCGCGAACGACGCCAAACAGCACCGTGGAAACGCCGAAAAATACGAATGTGGCCGCGACGATGCGATTCGCGTGCACCGCGATCGCCAGTGCGGGAGATCCGGCGGGCAGAAACAGCGCGAGCGCCTGGTGGCTGAAAATTTCCACCAGCACGATGAGCGATCCAGTCAGGAGGAAGTTGTAGAGCACGCCGATGCGCGCGGTCGCCGCCACCCTATCCCATTTTTGCGCGCCGACGTTCTGCGCCGCGGCGGCGGTGACCGCCATGCCGAGCGCGAAGGCACTCATTTGGATGTAGTTCCAGACCTGCCAGCATGCACCGAACGCCGCGGTGGTGTTGACGCCGAAGCGATTGACCAGGGTGATCATGAGCACGCTGCTGAGCGAGACCACAAAGATCTGCAATCCCATCGGTATGCCTTTGCGGATCAGGGTCGCCACGATCGCGGCGTCGATGCGCAGCAGGCGAAGCTCATCCTTGTACAGGCACAGCACATTTTTGCGCCGATATAGCGATGCGATGAGCGCTATCAGACTGACGGCCTGTGCAACGAAGGTCGCGAGCGCCGACCCTGCGATCCCGAGTGCCGGTATGGGCCCGAGCCCAAAGATAAAGAGCGGATTGAGAGCGATATCGAGCCCAACCGACAGCACGAGGAAATAAAACGGCGTCTTCGAATCCCCGGCGCCGCGCAGCACGGCCATGACGAAGGCATACATGTACATGAAGGGCAGGGCGAGAAAGATCACCCGCATGTAGGCCGTTGCGAGCGGTATCGAGGCTGCCGGTGTGCTCATCGCGGCGAGCAGCCGCGGACTTTCGAGCCAGCCTGCCGCGGACATCGCCACCGACAGGACGGCAAAAAAGGTCGCGCTCGTGCCGACGACGCGCTTGGCCTCGAACACTTGCCCGGCGCCGATATTCTGCCCGACCAGTATGGTCGCGGCCATCGACAGGCCGAACACGCCGCCCAGGAGCAGGAACATGACGCTATTGGCGTTGGAGGTGGCAGCGAGTGACGCCTCGCCCAGGTACTGGCCCACCCAGACCGAATTGATGGAGCCGTTCACGGTCTGCAGCACATTGCCGCACAGAATCGGCAGCGCGAACAGAACGAGACCGCGGCTTAGCGAGCCCTCAATGAGAGTGCGTGACAGCTGCATGACGGGTGCGCCGGCTAGCGCGGCGGGTAATGCGCGTCGAGCCACGCCGCAAGCCGCTCGAGTGTCGATGCATCGAGGTGCACACGCATCTTGCCTTCGCGCACGCGTTCGAGCGCGCCCTTCACCAGAGCCGGCAGGACGCGCGCGAGCTCAATGAGTTCAGGAAGCTGCGCGCGCAAATTGCGCCACAGGCGCCGCGGACTTGAGCGCTCGCGCATCCACTCGCGCAGGATCGGGCTTGCCGTGCGCCATATGTCGAGCTCTGGATACAACTGTCTTCCGAGCCCCTCGACGGCGAGCAGCGTCTTCTGCAGCAGCACGAGTTGCGGCTGCACGGTCATGTCGAAGCGCCGTGAGATCTCGAACAGGCGCAGGAGAATCGTGCCGAAAGAGATGTCCTTCAATGGTCGGTCGAAAATGGGCTCGCACACCGTGCGCACCGCGGATTCCATTTCATCGATGCGCGTGTCCGGCGGCACCCAACCCGATTCCAGGTGCAAGGTTGCGACGCGGCGGTAATCGCGCTCGAACACTGCGAGAAAATTTCGCGCCAGGTACTGCTGATCCTGCGGATCGAGCGAGCCCACGATGCCGAAGTCCACCGCGGCATAACGCGGCTCGGCCGGATCGTCGATGAGCACGAAGATGTTGCCCGGATGCATGTCGGCGTGGAAGAAGTTGTGGCGGAAGACCTGCGTGAAGAAGATCTGCACGCCGTTCTCGGCAAGCTTCTTCAGGTCGGTGCCGGCCGCGCGCAGGCGCTCCATGTCGCTGATGGGCACGCCATGGATGCGCTCCATCACCATGACGTTCACGCGGCAGAAATCCCAGTGCACTTCGGGCACATACAAGAGGCGCGAGCCCGCGAAGTTGCGTTTCAGCTGAGCGGCATTGGCCGCTTCGCGCAACAGGTCAAGCTCGTCGAGAATGGTCTTCTCGTATTCGTCGACGACTTCGACGGGCCGCAGCCTGCGACTCTCCCGCCAGTAACGCTGCGCGAGCATTGCCAGCGCGTGCAGCACTTCAAGGTCGCGGTCAATCGATTCGCGCATGCCGGGACGCAGGACTTTGACGACGACCTCCTCGCCCTGCGGCAGGCGCGCGCTGTGCACCTGAGCGATCGAGGCGGCGGCGAGCGGTGTTTCATCGAAGGCCGCGAAGACCTCCTGCACCGGTCGGCCGAGCGCGCGCTCGATGATGCCGCGCGCCACGTCTCCCGGAAAAGGCGGCACGCGATCCTGGAGCTTCGCGAGCTCATCCGCGATATCGCTCGGCAAGAGGTCGCGCCGCGTGGAGACGGCCTGGCCGAATTTGACGAACACGGGCCCGAGCTCCTCGAGCGCGAGGCGGATGCGCGCACCGCGGCTTGCCTTCCTGCGCCGCTCGAACCACAGGCCGGGCGAGAGACAGAAAATAAAGCGCAGCGGCCTGTACAGATGGGTCGCGCCGACGAAATCATCGAGCCCGTGGCGCAGGAGCACGCGCTGGATTTCAATGAGCCGCACGATGACGCGCAGCTTCATGGTGTGAGCAGCTTGATGCGCGCCTCGAGACGATCGACGTCTTCGCGCAAGCGGTCGACGCCGGATGTGAACTGCTCCGCCTCCGCGCGCGGCACGAGGTCGGCGCGCTCGTGCGCGAGGTATTCGGCGACATTCCGCGCGGCGGTCTTCGCCGTCTGACGACTCCAGCCAAACACGGCGCGTGCCAGCCTTCCGATTTGATGCGCCGAAACGTCGCCGATCGCAAGCGACAACTCCTCTTCCAGGTCGGGCATCAAGAGGTGCGCAAGCTCGCGGTACTTGCGCGCGATCTCGGCGTCACCGCGTATTTCGACCGTGCCCTTTTGCAGGACGGCCTCGGGGGATTGCCCGGCAAGCGCAAGCAGACTCAATGGGCTGCCGCTCACTTGCGCATCGGCCACGGCGGCAGCATCGTGCGTGACGTGCACAAGAGCGCCGCTCGAGCGCACGAGCATTCGCGTCACGCCGCGCACGTCGAGCGCAAGGCTCTTGCCGTCAAGCTCGTTACACAGCTGCCGGGCGCGTGGCGAGCGCGGCAGTCCGCGGTTCAGTACATTTTCAATAGCCGTCAGCATCGCAGCGTCAATAGCGATAGCCGCGATGCACGGCGACGATACCGCCGGATAGATTGTGGTACTTGCAGCCCTCGAGGCCGGCTGCTTGCATCAGGGCGAGGAGTTCCTCCTGGTCGGGATGTTTGCGAATGGATTCGGCGAGATAGCGGTAGCTGTCCGCATCCGCGGCGACCAGGCGGCCGAGCAGCGGCAGCACGTGGAAGGAGTACGCGTCATACAGGGGCCGCAGGGCAGGCACAGTGGGATGGGAAAATTCGAGAATCAGGAGTTGCCCACCGGGTTTGAGCGCGCTCGTCATGGACGCAAGAGCAGCCGCCTTGTCGGTGACGTTGCGCAGACCGAAGCCGATGGTGATGCAATCGAAGTAACCGGCGGGAAACGGTAGCCGCTCGGCGTCGGCCTGTACGCAGTAAACATTGCGCACCCAACCCTCGTTGAGAAGGCGGTCGCGCCCACGCTGCAGCATGCTCGCATTGACGTCGCTCAGGATGACGAGTCCGCGATCGCCCACTTGGCGCGCAAGGCCGGCGGCAAGGTCGCCGGTTCCTCCCGCAACATCGAGGGCACGTTGCCCGGGGCGCAGGTTTGCAAGCGACAGCGTGAATCTTTTCCACAGCCGGTGCGCGCCGCCCGACATCAGATCGTTCATGAGATCGTAATTGCCGGCCACGGAATCGAACACGCCGCGCACGCGGCGCGCTTTCTCGCGCAGCGGCACGCGCTCGTAGCCGAAGTCGGCTGAATTCTCGTCACTCATGGATTGCGCGCCATTGTAGAGGGGAAGTCAGCGGGGAGGCTGGGCTGAGCGATGCTTGCGCTCAAGATAACGAGCCCAGTTTTGCTCCCGATCACGCCCGAGCTCATAGAGGTACTTCCAGGAATAAAGGCCGGTGTCGTGGCCATCGTCGAACACGAGCTTCACGGCATATTGGCCCACCTGTTCGACCGCGCGGATGCCCACATTCTCCTTGCCGAGCACCAGCACTTCCTGACCTGGACCGTGGCCTTTCACTTCCGCAGACGGCGAATGCACGCGCAGGTACTCGAACGGCAGCTCGAAATCCACGCCATCGTCGAAGACAACGCGCAGCACGCGCGAGCGGCTGCGAAGCTTGATTTCGATCGGTACGGGGTCGGGCACGACGACGTTAAGTATACTGGCGATGATACGATGGTGCGGTGCACCAAAAAGGGTGGTCCGACGGTGACAATTCCCAATGCAACACTATACTTACACACGTTACCCCATCGAGGACCTCCGCACCGCCGCGGCACTGAATGCACCCTACAGACACTTCGCATCCCGACTACTTTCATAAGGTCGTGGATTGCCAGTGGGCCTGTCCCGCCCACACCGATGTCCCTGAATACATTCGATTGATCGCCCAAGGGCGATTCACCGATGCCTACATGGTGAACCGTCATTCCAACGTTTTCCCGGGCATCCTGGGCCGTGTTTGCGATCGGCCCTGCGAGCCGGCGTGCCGTCGCGGCCGCGTCGAGAAGAAGCCGGTCGCGATCTGTCGCTTGAAACGGGTCGCGGCCGATTATCGCGACGATGTTGCGGGCCTCCTGCCGAAGATACCGCGGCTGAAAAACGGCAAGCACATCGCCTGCATCGGTGCCGGGTGCGCCTCGCTCACCGTCGCAAACGATCTCATGCCGCTTGGCTACGAGGTGACGATTTTCGAGCAATACGCCGAGCCGGGCGGCCTCATGCGCACCAACATTCCCGCGTTTCGCCTGCCGCAGCAAGTGTTGAGCGACGAGATCAACATGATTCTTGGCATGGGCGTGAATCTGAAACTCAATCATCCGATCAAAAGCCTGCGTGAGCTGTTGCAGGACGGGCGTTACGACGCGCTGTTCGTCGGCTCAGGTGCGCCGCAGGGCAAGGAGCTCAATCTTCCCGGCCGCGCGGAAGGCGCAGCCAATATCCATATCGGCATCGCGTGGCTGGGATCGGTCGCGTTCGGGCACTTGGACAAGATCGGCGAGCGCGTGCTCATCATCGGCGTCGGCAATACCGCGATGGACTGCTGCCGCACGAGTCTGCGTCTGGGTGCGCGCCATGTGAAGGTGATGGCGCGCAAGCCGCGCAGCTTCTTCAAGGCCTCCGCCTGGGAGCTCGAGGATGCCGAAGAGGAGCACGTCGAGATCATCGTCAACCGCGTGCCCAAATCCTTCGTGGTCGCAAATGGCAGGCTCGCCGGAATGCTGTTCGACAAGATGGAGTACGACGTCGACGCGACGGGGCGTATTACGGCCGAGCGTGTCGTTGCTGAGGAATTTGAGGCGGCCGATGACGTCATCCTTGCCATTGGCCAGGAGAATGCGTTTCCGTGGATCGAGCGCGACCTCGGGATCGAGATGGACAAATGGAATGTGCCGCTCATCGATGCGAAGACCTTTCAATCGACGCGGCCGGGAGTTTTTTTCGCCGGTGACGCCGCATTCGGACCGAAGAACATCATCTGGGCGGTCGAGCAGGCGCATCAGGCTGCGATTTCCGTGCACAAGCACTGCCACGGCGCGCCAATCACCGAGCGCCTGGCGCCGGGCATGAATCTGCAGAGCCGCAAGATGGGCATGCACGAATGGTCGTACGCGAATGACTACACGCCGCTTGAGCGCCGCCTGATGCCGCACGTGTCTTTGAAGGAACGCTTCAAGAAACTCGACATCGAGGTTGAGCTCGGCTTCACGGTCGAACAGGTTGCCGCAGAAGCGCAGCGTTGCCTCAACTGCGATGTACAGACCGTGTTCGACGCGAAGCTGTGCATCGAATGTGATGCCTGCATCGACATCTGTCCGGTCGACTGTCTGACGATCACGGCAAATGGCGAGGAGGCCGACCTGCGCACGCGCCTTAAGGCGCCGGCGTTGAATACCACACAGGCTCTGTACGTCTCGCGCGCGCTGCCGCAGACCGGGCGCGTGATGGTGAAGGACGAAGATGTATGCGTGCACTGCGGATTGTGTGCCGAGCGTTGTCCTACCGCAGCCTGGGACATGCAGAAATCATACGTTCATTGGCCGCTCGCCGCCGATGAGGCGCGCGCTGCGGTCGAACGAGAGCCCAAGATCGCCTAAATCCGCAAGCGCAATGCCCCCTTCGTCATAAGAGCGAATTCCATTCATGTCTGCCCCTGACTCCGCAAGGATCAACGACTTCGTCATCAAGATCGCAACCGTGAACGGCACGGGCTCGGCGAGCGCGAACATGCTTCTCATGAAGTCGATCTTCCGCAGCGGTATTCCGGTGATGGGGAAGAATTATTTCCCGTCAAATATCCAGGGCCTGCCCACCTGGTACGAGATCCGCGTGACCAAGCACGGCTATGTCGCCTGCTCGGGCCGCGTCGACATCATGGTGGCGATGAACGCGGAGACCTACTCGAAGGACGTGCGCGAGGTCTCCCCCGGCGGCTATCTCCTGTACGACTCGACCTGGCCGCGGCCCGCGCTCTTGAAGCGAGAAGACATCACGGCCATCGGCCTGCCGCTGGCAAAGCTGTGCAATGAGAACTTCAACGGCGTGCGCACCCGCATCCTGATGAAGAACATCTGCTACGCCGGGGCGCTGGCGGCGCTTCTGGATCTGGACCTCGAGCACGTACGGCAGCTCCTAGCTGAAACCTACGCGAAGAAACCGCAGCTCGTGACGAGCAACATGAAGGCGATCGAGCTGGGTTACGAGTGTGCCAAGGCCAACTTCCCCTGTCCGCTGCCGCTGCGCGTTGAGAAGATGGACAAGACCACGGGCTACATCATGATCGACGGCAACACGGCCGCCGCGCTCGGCTGCGTGTTCGCAGGGGCGACGGTGGCCGCCTGGTACCCGATCACGCCGTCCACTTCATTGATGGATGCGTTCAAGGCTTTCAGCGACCGCATGCGCGTCGATGCCAAGAGCGGCCGCAAGAACTTTGCGTTCATCCAGGCGGAGGATGAGCTCGCCGCGATCGGCATGGTGATCGGTGCATCGTGGAACGGCGCGCGCGCGTTCACGGCCACCTCAGGTCCCGGCATCTCACTCATGAACGAGTTCCTGGGGCTTGCCTACTACGCCGAGGTGCCGGCGGTCATCTTCGATATTCAACGCGTGGGGCCGTCCACCGGCATGCCCACGCGCACGCAGCAGGGCGACATCATGGCCTGCGCCTACGCCTCGCATGGGGATACGCGCCAGGTGTGCCTGTACCCCGCGAACGCCGAGGAATGCTTCCATATGGCGGTGCAGGCCTTCGATCTTGCCGAGCGCCTGCAGACTCCGGTACTGGTGGTGTCGGATCTTGATATCGGCATGAACGACTGGATGTGCCGCGAATTGAAGTGGGATGACGCCTACCGTCCGGATCGCGGCAAGATGCTTGATAAGGCCGAAATCGAGAAGCTCGAGAAATTCTATCGCTACCTCGACAAGGACGGCGACGGCATCACCTATCGCACCCTGCCCGGGGTGCATCCGAAGGCTGCCTATTTCACGCGCGGCTCGGGACACACCCAGTTTGGCGCATACACCGAGGACTCGGCCGACTATCAGCTGCTCCTCGACCGGCTGCTCGTTAAATGGAACTCGGCGAAGAAACTCGTACCGCGCGCCATCATCGACGCCACTGCCGAAAGTGAACTTGGCATCGTCTCGGTCGGCAGCTGCGATGGCGCAATTCGCGAGGCCATGGACCTCTTGCGCGCGCGCGGCGTCGGGGTCAACTACATGCGGGTGCGCGCCTTTCCGTTCACTGAAGACGTCGACCGGTTTCTCGACGCGCACCGGGTGATTTTTGTCGTCGAGCAGAACCGCGATGCACAACTGCGCGCGCTGTTGACGCTCGAGACCAAGGTCGAGAAGTCGAAGCTGCACTCGCTCCTGCATTACAACGGCCTGCCGATTTCCTCAAGCTTCATCGTCGAAGGGGTGATTGCGCATTTGCAGCCGGGCAGCAAGAGTCGTGCGGCGGCGGCGCTTTAGGAGCTGGCAATGACGTTCATCGCAAAACCCAAGATCGCGCATCCCTCACTGCCGCGCAATCCGCTCGGCATGACGCGACGCGACTACGAAGGAGCGCTGTCGACGCTGTGCGCCGGCTGCGGCCACGACTCGATCACCGCGGCTATCGTCGAAGCCTGCTGGGGACTTGCGATCGAGCCGCAGAATCTGGTCAAGCTTTCCGGTATCGGCTGCTCGTCCAAGACGACCGCCTACTTCGTGAGCGGTGCGCACGGCTTCAACTCCGTGCACGGCCGCATGCCCTCGATCGCCATGGGTGCCAACGCGGCGAACCGCAATCTTCACTACATTGGCGTGTCAGGCGACGGTGACACGCTGTCCATCGGGCTCGGGCAGTTCTGTCATGCGATTCGGCGCAATCTGAACATGCTCTACATCATTGAGAACAACGGCGTGTACGGCCTCACGAAGGGCCAGTTCTCGGCCTCCGCTGACGTGGGCACCAAGGCGAAGAAGGGCGAGACCAACTTTCAACCGCCCATCGATGCGGTGCTGCTGGCACTGACGCTCGGCGCCTCGTTTGTCGCGCGCAGTTTCTCCGGCGACAAGGAGCAGCTTGTGCCGCTCATTCAGGCAGGCCTCAAACACAAAGGCTTTGCGCTCATCGATGTGCTGTCACCGTGCGTCACCTTCAATGACCACGAGGGTTCGACAAAAAGCTATGCCTACACGCGCGAGCACTATGAGCCCGCCATTCACACCGACTTCGTGCCCTTGCAGCAGGAGATCACCGCGGAATACGCGGCGGGTGCGACGCTGCCGGTGGTGCTGCACGACGGCAGCCGCATCGTATTGCGCAAGCTGGACGATGCCTATGACCCGACGAATCGCGCCGCCTGCGCCGCGACGATTCAGGAGCGCCTGAAGGAAGAGGAATATCTGACGGGACTGTTGTTCGTTGAGCCCGGCCAGCCGGAATTTCATGAGCTCAACGCCACGCCCGATGGCGCGCTGAATGCGGTGCCCTACGAAGTTCTCAGCCCGGGCTCTGCGGGGATGCAGAAGACTCTGGCGCGGTACCGCTGACCGGCAGCGCTCGAGGCCGGCAGCGCGCGCCGCGCGTTGAGATTTTCTTAGTGGCGCGCGTTGCATCCTCGCGTGACATCTCGATGCAGCCGAGATGCGCGTTTTTTGCTTGCCCGACGCGTCTCGCCTAGACTGCGCGACCAGTATTCAAATCCACCAAGGGAGTCGAAGTGCATGGGAAAAGGTGACCGCAAAACCCGCCGAGGCAAGATCTATCGCGGATCTTTCGGCAAGTCTCGCCCTAAAGATCCTGCCAAGCAGAGAAAGAAAGCGGCCGCCAAGAAGTAAGCCGCAGTCACGCAAAACCCTCCATGCGTAACCTCAAGAGCCAGTGTTGCGCGGTTGGCGCGGCTGTCACCTCCCGAGGCCGCCATACGTGTCGCGCCGCACTCGAGCGTACGCAGGTTTGGGGTAGCCTGCGCAATGCACCTGGCTGGCACGTGCCGAGGTCTTTGATGGTCAAGAGTGTAGGATTCGTCTGGGCAGCCGCTTGGGTCGTTACCACGGGATTCGCCCAGCCGCATGCTGCAGCGACGGCGGAACATCCCTATCAGATGCTGCCCTACACGCCGAGTCTCGACGTTGCATCGATGGACCGCTCCGTTGATGCCTGCGAGGATCTCTATGCCTATTCCTGCGGCGGCTGGCAGAAGAACAACCCCATTCCGGCCGACGAATCGAGCTGGAGCGTGTACGGCAAGCTGCAAAACGACAATCAGCATTACCTCTGGGGCATCCTGGAGGACGCGGCAAAGATGGGTGCCGAACGCACGCCCGCTCAGCAGAAGATCGGCGACTACTTCGCCGCCTGCATGGATGTCGACGGCGTCGAAAAAGTCGGTGCGGCACCGCTCAAGACCGATCTGGCGCGCATCGATGCGATGCAGGACAAGCGCGCGCTAGGCGCGTGGCTCGGCGAATCACAGGCGCGCACCGGCAGCAACGGCATGTTCTTTGCACCTGGAGTCGAGCAGGACGCTCGCGATGCCACTCAGGTCATAGCGGCCGTCAACGCCGGCGGAATCGGCCTGCCGGATCGCGACTATTACCTGAAGGATGACCCGCACTCAAAGGAGGCGCGCACGCGCTACCTTGTTCATGTGCAGAGGATGTTCGAGCTCCTGGGCGAGGATGCAACTGCCGCGCATGCCGACGCGGCCGTGGTGATGCGGATTGAAACTGCACTCGCCAAGGCTACGTTGACGCGCGTCGAGCAGCGCGATCCCTACAAGACTTATCACCGCCAGACTCTCGCGGGACTGCAGAAGCTGACACCCGGATTTGACTGGCAGGGGTACTTCACCGCGGCGGGTTTGAATCCGCAACCCTGGCTCAATCTCGCACAGCCCGCGTTCGCGAAGGAGGTCGAGGCGCGCATTGCCGCCGAGAGCTTGTCTGACCTGAAGGCCTACCTGCGCTGGACCCTGGTCGATGCGACCGGGACTTATCTTTCCAAGAGCTTTGTTGACGAGGACTTTGCCTTCTACAGCGCTTATTTGCGCGGCGTGCAGAGCGACGAGCCGCGCTGGAAGAAATGCGTGGTCTGGGTCGATCGTGATCTTCCCGACGCGCTCGGCAAGGAGTTCGTGGCGCGCGCCTTCCCGAGCGTGATGAAGGAGAAGACGCTTTTGATGACGCAGCAAATTGAAGCCGCGATGAAAGAGCGCATTGAGCGGCTCGATTGGATGAAGCCCGCGACCAAGAAAGAGGCGCTTGCGAAGCTTGCCAAAGTCCGCAACAAGATTGGTTACCCGGACGTGTGGCGCGATTATTCGCAGCTCACCATCGAGCGCGGCGATTTCTTCGGCAATGTCACGCGCTCAATCGCCTTTGAATCCCGCCGGCAGGCGGCAAAAGTCGGTCAGCCGGTCGACCGCGGCGAGTGGCCGTTGTCCGCTCCGACGATCAATGCCTTCTACGACTGGCAGCTGAACGACGTGAATTTTCCCGCAGGGGTGCTGCTGCCGCCGCTCTACGATGCGAAATTGGACGATGCGCCGAACTATGGCGACACCGGTGGCACCATCGGGCACGAGTTGACGCATGCGTTCGACGATCATGGACGCCAGTACGACGGTGACGGCAACCTGCGCGACTGGTGGGGGATGCGCGATGCGGCGAATTTCGAGAAGCGCGCGCAGTGCGTCCGCGATCAGTATTCCCAGTACGTCATTGTCGATGACGTGAAGATCAACGGCGCGCTCACCTCCGGCGAGGATATCGCCGACCTTGGCGGCGAACTCCTGGCGTGGATGGCATGGCAGGAACAGACCCGCTCAATGCAGCTGGCCGCGGCCGACGAACTCTCGCCGGAGCAGCGCTTCTTCGTGGGCTTCGCACAATGGGCCTGCGGGAATGAGCGCCCGGCGACGCTGCGATTGAACGCAGTCGTTGATCCGCATTCGCCGCTACGTCAGCGGGTCAATGGCGTCGTTACGAACATGCCTGAATTCGCACAGGCCTTTCACTGCAAACCCGGCCAGGCTCTCTTCAAGCCGCCAGAGAAGATGTGCAAGATCTGGTGAGCCGGGACCGGTGCGCCTGCGCTGCGCGTGTACACATCGGGCGGGGAGTAAACACCTTGTCAAAGATGCTGGCGCTGAGCGGCCTCATCACTTTGACGGCAGTTGGAACTGCTGCTGCGCGGCCCTTCACGGCGACGGATCTTGCGCGCCTGGACCGGGTTTCCGATCCGCATATCTCACCCGACGGGCGCTTCGTTGCCTACAACGTTCGTTCCACCGACTGGGAGGCGAATCGCGGCGTCAACGCCGTTTGGGTACTGGAGCGCAGCGCTGCCGGCGCGCCGCCGCGTCTGATTCGCGACCAGGAAAAGGCTGCCACGGCGCCACGCTGGTCGTCCGACGGACGTTGGCTCTATTTTCTTTCCTCGCGCTCCGGCTCGACGCAGCTCTGGCGGACCACTGCGAGCGACGCCGATACCCGGCAAATGACGAGTCTGCCGCTCGATATCGCGTTTTATCGGCTCGCGCCGAATGCGCGCGGCGCGGTCGTCGCCGTGAACGTTCACCCGGACTGCGATTCGTTGGCCTGCAGCAAGGCCAAGGATGATGCCAAGGCCAAGGACAAAGCCACGGGCGTGCTCTACGACAGCACCACGACGCGGTTTTGGGATAACTACCTCGATGGACGTTTCATCGAGTTGTTCGCGGTCAATCTCAGCGGCGACACGCAGCCTACCGATGGGTTAGCGCTCACCCGCGGCCACAAGGCCGACATCGTCTACAGACCCGATGGCGACGATTCCGCATTCGTAATCTCCAGGGATGGCGCGTCGGTTTTCTTCGCCGCCGCGCCATCCGGCTCCTCGCAGGGACTGGGCGCTGCGCGCAGCCTGTACACCGTACCGTTGGATGCGAGCACAGCACCGCGGCGGCTGGATCCTGCCACGCAGACTTATGACGGCGAGCTTGCGCTGTCTCCGGACGGATCGCGGCTCGCTTATCTTTCCAGGAAGGGGTCGATCTTCACCGCCCCGCGCGCCCGAGTCATGATCCGTGACATCAAAAGCGGTGCGACGCATGAGCTCGCGAGCGCATTTGATCGCTCGCCGACGGCGCTTATCTGGTCGGCGGACTCAAGCACGCTGTACGCCATCGCCGAGGACCTGGGGCAGAAGCGCATCTTTGCTCTGAATGCGGTAAGCGGAGCATTCAAGCCATTGACAGGAGACGGGCACGTCGCAAGCTTCGATGTGGCGAAGGATATGCTCGTCTACAGCCGCGATGCGCTGGATTCCCCGGAACAGATCTTTGAGCTTCGCGGCGGCGCGGGCGCGCACGCTCTCACCCACGTCAGTGAAGCTAGCCTCGCCGAAACGCCTTTGTCCGCCTTCGAGCAGTTTCAATTTACGGGCTGGAACCACGAGAGCGTGCACGGCTACGTGGTCAAACCGGCAGATTATCAGGCAGGACGCAAATACCCAGTGGCGTTTCTGATCCACGGCGGTCCGCATGGTTCATTCGGCAACGCCTGGAGCTATCGTTGGAATCCCCAGGTTTGGGCCGGCATGGGCTACGCGGTGGTGATGATCGATTTCCACGGCTCAAGCGGCTATGGCGAGGCGTTCACCAAGTCCATCATCGGTCATTGGGGTGACCGACCGCTGGAGGATCTGCAAAGGGGTTGGGCCTACGCCACCGGTCGCTACGCCTTCCTGGATGCCGCTCACGCCTGTGCGCTCGGCGGCTCGTACGGCGGCTACATGATCGCGTGGATCGCCGGGAACTGGACGCAGCCGTGGAAATGCCTGGTCAACCATGACGGAGTATTTGATATCCGGCTGATGTCCTACTCCACGGATATTCCCGGCTTCCAGCAGGCGCAGAATGATGCTGTGAGCTGGGAAAAGCCCGAAGCGGTCGAGCGTTTCAACCCGATAGATCATGTCGCCGATTGGAGCGTGCCGATGCTCATCGTGCACGGCGGGCACGACGTACGAGTGCCGCTCGATCAGGGCATGGCCGCCTATGGCGCTGCACAGCTGCGGCACATTCCGAGCGAGCTTCTGTATTTTCCCGATGAGAACCATTGGGTCCTGAAGCCGCAGAATTCCGTCGAATGGTATGCAACCGTGCAGGCGTGGATGAAAAAATGGCTCGATGCCGGCTGACGGCATGGAACAGGTCAATAGTTGGCGCCAGCCGTGCTGCACTTAACACTTGCGCACAAGCGTCGCTTCGTGCCAGCCTGAAAGACGGATTTCTTGGGGGTTATGGATATGCGCGCCAGGGTTTTGAACAGAAAATACATGTGCCGCGCCGAGACGGTGGCAGCACTCGCAATGGTGGCTATTTTCGGCTCGGCACTGGCGGCGGATGCGCTGCCTGGAAAGAAGCCCGGTCTATGGGTCTCTACCAAGGTGATGCATTTCAGCATGGCGGGCAAGCCGGCCGATACCGACAATACGCCGCAGGTGAACGCCATGTGCACCGACGCATCGACCGATGCCATTGAAGCAAAGCTTTTGGCCGGCGGCACTGGCGCATGCGGGCTTCATGTGGAGGGTTCCGGAAACACCTACACGATATCCGGAGCATGTCCGGATCCGATGGGCGGCACCGGCCAGATGGTCACGAAGGGTAAGATCGTCTGGAAGAGCCAGACTGAGATTCACATGGAATCACAAAGCACTTCAGCGCACATGTCCGGTAGCGTCGTCTCGGACGCCAAATGGGTGGGTTCATGCCCGGCAGGCGTCATGCCCGGGGACGAGGGCACCTACGAAGGCGGCGTGTTCAAGAAGACCGGCAACCTCAAAGACGCGCTGCCCAAGTCCCACTAACGGTTCAAATACGTGGGGTTTGGAGCCTTAGAATGCGCGTCTAACGACGCCGCGGCGTTCGACGCACGCGGCTGCCGCTGGCTGCGCGGACTCTCGGGCCGTTCGGTTGACCCTGATTGTGCTCGTTCTCTTTTCCGCTCTCTCTGAGGGGTTGTTTCTCCGACGGGCGCTCTTAATCCATACTCCCCTGGCGGACCCACATTTCCTTTGGGTAGAAATTGACCGGCAAACGAATGTTCGCGGCGTCCAAAGGCACAACAGATGGCTCACGCCGACGGCGTCGTGGGCGCAAGGGTCATCAGCTTCCAGGTTGAGACGGGGGAAAAAATGTCGAAGCACGATTTTGACGCAGCGATAAAATCAATCGAAGCCGTCAGGTTCAATATGCTAGCGCAACAATCAGAGTCTGCGCCCGCTCGAACCGCGACAGCTGGGAATTGTCGTGAGCGTCGGCACTGCATTGAAGCTTCTCGTGCGGGCAAAAAAGGCGAGCGCACGCTCACTCTGACTCTCGCCGATCAGGTGTAGGCACTGAGGTACGCAGGAACGAACAGGACAACCGAAAGTGCCGCTAACCGCCCGCACGCCTGACGGTCCATCCTCGCGCCGTCAGTTCCGCGACCAGCGTGTCGCGATGGTCGCCCTGGATTTCGATGCGATCCGCATCGACAGTCCCACCCGAGCCGCAGCGCTTCTTGAGCTGAGTCGCGAGCGCCTCGAGGTCCGCAGTCGCAAGGCCAAGTCCGCTCACGACGGTGACCCCCTTGCCCCGGCGCCCTTGCGTTTCGCGGCCGACTCTCACGATGCCGTCCGCTGCTTTGCCAGGGGTGCCCTTGCGGCACACGCATGCATTGAGCGCGCGCAGGCAGTTCGGGCAGCGCCGGCCGATCCCTGTTGAATAGATGATGCGATCTTTCTCTGCCATTACTCGGCTAGCGCCTCGGCACCCACCGCACCGCGGGCACATTCAACATGGGTGCTGCGCGCCAGTCTAAATTCGCCACAACGGAATTTCGAGTTCAATTGGGAGGACTGCCATGAGACTTACCCTTCAATCGCTGATCGCGATCATGCTCTTCGCGTCGGTGGCCATCGAGGCTGCGCAGTATCCTGTGCCGATCGAGCGGGACTTCGTCCTCAGAGACTTCAAATTCACCTCGGGCGAGACGCTGCCGCAGCTGCGTATCCATTACCGCACGCTCGGGGAGCCGCGGCGCGATGCCAAAGGGATGGTGCGCAACGCGGTTCTCATTCTGCACGGCACGACCGGCAGCGGCGCGCAGTTCATCCGCCCAGAGTTCGCCGGAGAGCTCTTTGGCGCCGGGCAGCCGCTGGATGCCGCGCAGTTCTTCATCGTGCTTCCGGATGGTATCGGCCACGGAAAATCCAGTAAGCCAAGCGACGGGCTGCACGCGAAATTCCCGCGCTACGGCTATATCGACATGATCGAGGCACAGCGGCGAGTGCTGGTTGACGGCCTGCATGTAAACCATCTGCGACTCCTCATGGGTACATCGATGGGCGGCATGCACACCTGGCTCTGGGGTGAACTGCACCCCGAATTCATGGACGCACTCATGCCGCTTGCGAGCCTGCCCACCCAGGTCGCGGGCCGCAATCGCGGCTGGCGCCGCTTGGTGATCGATGCCATTCGCAAGGATCCGGCATGGAAGGGCGGCGATTATGCAGTGCAGCCGCCCGGCCTCGACGTCGCCGCCGAAATGTTATGGCTCGTCAGCAGCAATCCGGTGCTGCGCCAGGCGCAGGCGCCCACACTGGCCCAGGCGGACGCGACGCTCGATGCCTATGTCGCCGAATTCAGAAAGACCGATGATGCGAACGATGTGCTTTATGCGGTTGAGGCTTCGCGTGACTACGACCCGGGGCCGGCTCTCGCCAACATTCGCGCGCCGCTCCTTGCGGTGAACTCTGCCGACGATCTCATCAATCCGCCGGAGCTCGGCATCCTCGAGCGCGAAATCACGCGCATCCGCAACGCCCGCGCGGTCGTGATTCCACTCAGCCCGGAAACCCGCGGACATGGATCGCACACCATGGCGGCATTATGGAAAGCAGAGCTCACGCAGTTGCTGCGGGAATCGGCGAACGGGGGCGCCGCCGCCGGCAGACCCTGACGCCGCGATAACGGCCCAACCGATCGGTACGCGTTTTGCATCCAGCGAAGTCCATGGATTCAACGGCTGGGGAGTCGGCCCTGAATCGAATTGCAGCGCGCGGGGGCGAGTGATCGTGCAAGACGCGTGGAAGTGTTGTAATTTTTACGCAGCCTGCTGGCTCCGATTTACACGGTGCCCTAGTCGCGCGCGGCATTATTTCCCTAACCGCTGCGGCGCGCAGCCCCTCGCGACCCTCCTCGTAAATTCTTCTGCGTTGCAGGAGGCCCACTCGCAGCCGCGATCTCTATAGGTCACCACCCTTTTGTACGGTGAGCGCGCACGCCGCACGCCGGCGCGCTCACTCTTCTGACCCCTGCGGAGTAAGTATGCAGATCCAAGAGCGTAAGAGTTCCCGCGCTTCCCGCGCCGCCGCTAACGGCAACGGCGCAGCGGATAACAGCCAGGTGGATCTGCGCAAGCTGTTGCGCGCTCTGCAGGCTGTGCGCGACGGCGATTTTTCGGTGCGTATGGCGAGTGACCAGGTCGGGCTCGCCGGCAAAGTGGCCGACACATTCAATGAGATCGTGGATTCCAATCAGAAGCTCGCGCTGGAGCTCGAGCGCGCGGGGCAGATCGTCGGCAAGGAGGGCCGCACGCGGCATCGCGTGCGCAGCGAAAAGCGCTCCGGCGCGTGGGGCGCCATGGAATCTTCGGTCAACACGCTGATCGATGATCTGCTCTGGCCGACGACGGAGGTGACGCGCACGATCACGGCGGTCGCGAAGGGCGATCTGTCGCAGGCCATGCGGCTGGAAGTCGATGGGCGGCCGCTGAAAGGCGAATTTCTACGCTCCGCGTCGATCGTCAACGCGATGATCGCTCAGATGAGCGCCTTCACTTCCGAAGTGACGCGCGTCGCGCGCGAGGTGGGAACCGAAGGCAAGTTGGGCGGCCAGGCGGTGGTGCCCGGCGTCGCCGGCACATGGAAGGACCTCACCGACTCGGTCAACTCGATGGCCGGCAACCTCACCGGCCAGGTGCGCAATATTTCCGACGTCGCAACCGCCATCGCAAGCGGCGACCTGTCACGCAAGATCACCGCGGACGTGCGCGGCGAGATTCTGCAGCTGAAGGAAGCCATCAACACCATGGTCGATCAGCTGCGCTCCTTCGCCTCCGAAGTCACGCGCGTGGCGCGCGAGGTGGGCACCGAGGGCAAGTTGGGTGGTCAGGCGGTGGTGCCCGGCGTCGCCGGCACCTGGAAGGATCTCACCGACAACGTCAACTCCATGGCGAGCAACCTCACCGGCCAGGTACGCAACATTGCGGAGGTCACGACCGCCGTGCAGCGCGGCGATCTGTCGCGCAAGATCACGGTGGACGTGCGCGGTGAAATCTTGGAGCTGAAGGACACCATCAACACGATGGTCGACCAGCTGAACGGCTTCGCGGCCGAAGTGACACGTGTTGCGCGCGAGGTCGGTACCGAGGGGAAGCTCGGCGGCCAGGCTATCGTGCCGGGCGTCGCCGGCACCTGGAAGGACCTCACCGACAACGTCAACTCCATGGCGAGCAACCTCACCGGTCAGGTGCGCAATATCTCCGAGGTCACCATCGCGGTCGCCATGGGCGACCTGTCGCGCAAGATCACGGTGGACGTGCGCGGTGAAATTCTGCAGGTCAAAGAGGCCATCAATACGATGGTCGATCAGCTGCGCTCGTTCGCCTCTGAAGTGACGCGTGTCGCACGCGAGGTCGGCACGGAGGGGAAGCTCGGCGGCCAAGCGATCGTGCCGGGCGTCGCCGGCACCTGGAAGGATCTCACCGATTCGGTGAACGCAATGGCCACCAATCTCACCGGCCAGGTGCGCAACATCGCCGAGGTGACGACGGCCGTGCAGCGCGGCGACCTGTCGCGCAAGATCACGGTGGACGTGAAGGGCGAGATTCTGCAGCTGAAGGAGACCATCAACACGATGGTCGATCAGCTGAACGGCTTCGCGGCCGAAGTGACGCGCGTCGCGCGCGAGGTCGGCACCGAAGGTAAGTTGGGGGGCCAGGCCGTCGTCAAAGACGTAAGCGGCGTGTGGAAGGACCTGACCGACAACGTCAACTCGATGGCGAGCAATCTTACGGGCCAGGTGCGCAATATCTCCGAGGTGACGATCGCGGTCGCAAACGGCGATCTGTCGCGCAAGATCACGGTCGACGTGCGCGGCGAGATTCTGCAGCTAAAGGAAGCGATCAACACGATGGTCGACCAGCTGCGCTCCTTCGCCTCCGAGGTGACGCGCGTCGCGCGCGAGGTCGGCACCGAAGGCAAGTTGGGGGGTCAGGCGGTGGTGCCGGGCGTTGCCGGCACCTGGAAGGATCTCACCGACTCGGTTAACGCGATGGGCGGCAACCTTACCGGCCAGGTGCGCAACATCGCCGAGGTGACGACGGCCGTGGCGCGCGGCGACCTGTCGCGCAAGATCACGGTCGACGTGAAGGGCGAAATCCTCGAGCTCAAGAACACCATCAACACGATGGTCGACCAGCTGAACGGCTTTGCGGCCGAGGTGACGCGCGTTGCGCGTGAGGTGGGCACCGAGGGCAAGCTCGGCGGCCAGGCAGTGGTGCCGGGAGTCGCCGGCACCTGGAAGGATCTCACCGATTCCGTCAATTCAATGGGCGGCAACCTCACCGACCAGGTGCGCAACATCGCGGAAGTGGCGACCGCCATCGCACGCGGCGACCTGTCGCGCAAGATCACCGTCGACGTGCGCGGCGAGATTCTGCAGCTGAAGGAAACCATCAACACGATGGTCGACCAGCTGAACGGCTTTGCGGCCGAAGTGACGCGCGTCGCGCGCGAGGTCGGCACGGACGGCAAATTGGGCGGCCAGGCCGACGTGAAGGACGTGAGCGGCGTGTGGAAGGACCTGACCGAGAACGTCAACTCGATGGCGAGCAACCTCACCGGCCAGGTGCGCAACATCGCGGAAGTGGCGACCGCCATTGCGCGCGGCGACCTGTCGCGCAAGATCACCGTCGACGTGCGCGGCGAGATTCTACAGCTCAAAGAAACCATCAACACGATGGTCGATCAGCTGAACAGCTTCGCGGCCGAAGTCACGCGCGTCGCGCGTGAAGTCGGCACCGAGGGCAAGTTGGGCGGTCAATCGATCGTGCCGGGGGTCGCCGGCACCTGGAAAGACCTGACCGACAACGTCAACTCGATGGCGAGCAACCTCACAGGGCAGGTGCGCAACATCGCGGAAGTCGCGACCGCCATCGCACGCGGCGACCTGTCGCGCAAGATCACCGTCGACGTGCGCGGCGAGATCCTGCAGTTGAAGGAAACCATCAACACGATGGTCGATCAGCTGAACGGCTTCGCGGCCGAAGTGACGCGCGTCGCGCGCGAGGTGGGCACCGAAGGCAAGTTGGGCGGCCAGGCGGTGGTGCCGGGAGTGGCCGGAACCTGGAAAGATCTCACCGACAACGTCAACGTGATGGCCAACAACCTCACGAACCAGGTGCGCGGCATCGTGAAGGTCGTGACCGCGGTCGCCAATGGCGATCTGCGCCAGCGGCTCATGGTGGAGTCGAAGGGTGAAGTTGCAGCTCTCGCCGACACCATCAACAGTATGACCGACACTCTGGCGATCTTTGCCGATCAGGTCACGACGGTTGCGCGCGAGGTCGGCACCGAAGGCAAGTTGGGTGGCCAGGCAGTGGTGCCGGGAGTCGCCGGCACCTGGAAGGATCTCACCGCCAACGTCAATCTGCTGGCGGCGAACCTCACGACTCAGGTACGCGCCATCGCCGAGGTCGCGACCGCCGTGACTCAGGGTGACCTCACTCGCTCGATCCAGGTCGAGGCGCGCGGCGAAGTGTCCGATCTCAAGGACAACATCAACGCGATGATCGGCAATCTGCGCGGCACGACGGCGCGTAACACCGAACAGGACTGGCTGAAGACCAACCTCGCCAAGTTCAGCCGCATGATGCAGGGGCAGCGCGATCTGGTGCCGGTGGGCGAAATGCTCCTTTCGGAGCTCGCGCCACTCGTGAACGCTCAGCACGGCATCGTCTATGTCGTCGAAGCTGGCGAAGGCGCGATTCATTTTCGGCAGCTGGCGACCTACGCCGATCCGGAAGTCGGCGCCGAGCCGCGCCGTTACGCGCTCGGCGAGGGGATCGTTGGCCAGGCCGCCGCCGACCGTCAGCGCCTGCTGCTCGAAGACATTCCCGAGGAGCTTATCCACGTGCGCGGCGGTCTCGTCAGCGCCCGGCCGCGCAACGTCATTGCACTGCCCGTTCTCTACGAAGGCGAAGTCAAAGCAGTCATCGAGCTCGCCTCGACGCATCAGTTCACGGCCTCGCATCTCGCCTTTCTCGAGCAGCTCACCGGGAGCATCGGGGTCGTGCTCAACACCATCGAGGCGACGATGCGCACCGAGGGGCTCCTCAAGCAGTCGCAGCAGCTCGCCGGCGAGCTGCAGACACAGCAGACGGAACTGCAGCAGACCAATGCGGAGCTCGCCAACAAGGCACGCCTGCTCGCGGAACAGAATGCCGAGGTCGAGCGCAAGAATCAGGAAATCGAGCTCGCACGCCGTGCACTCGAAGAGAAGGCGGCGGAGCTTGCACTGACGTCGCGCTATAAATCAGAGTTTCTGGCGAACATGTCGCACGAACTGCGCACACCGCTCAACAGCATTCTGATTCTGGGGCAGCAGCTGGCGGAAAATGCCGATCACAACCTGACCGCGCGGCAGGTTGAATTCTCCAAGACCATTCATAGCGCCGGGACGGATCTGCTCAATCTCATCAGCGATATTCTCGATCTGTCGAAGATCGAGTCGGGCACGGTGACCGTCGAAGTCGAAGACGTCTCGTTTGCGCATCTGCGGGAGACGCTGGAACGCAATTTCCGGCACGAAGCCGATGCACGCAAGCTCGCCTTCACCGCGGATTTCGATCAGCACCTCGGACGCACGATGACGACCGACTCTAAGCGCCTCATGCAGGTGCTGAAGAATCTCTTGTCGAATGCGCTTAAGTTCACCGAGCATGGCGGCGTGCGGCTGCGCGTCGGCGCAGCCACGGGTGGCTGGACGATCGATCACCCTTCGCTGTCACAGGCACCGACCGTGGTCGAGTTCTCGGTCAGCGACACCGGCATCGGAATACCGCCGGAGAAGCAGCGCATCATCTTCGAAGCTTTCCAGCAGGCCGACGCCGGCACGGCGCGCCGCTATGGCGGCACGGGACTGGGCCTTGCCATCAGCCGCGAGCTTGCGCATCTCCTGGGCGGTGAAATCCGCCTGACGAGCGTACCGGGCAAGGGCAGCACCTTCACGCTCTATCTGCCGTTGAGTTACGTCGGTTCCGCTCAGTCGAAGAGCGCGCTGCCCGCATCGGCAAGCGGCAGCACGGACTCTGCCTATCAGTCAACGATCATCCTGCCGGTGGCGCGCGCCGAGGAGCTGGCCGACGACCGCGAGGCGCTAGAGCCGCAGGACACCGTACTGCTCGTCATCGAGGACGATCCGCATTATGCAAAGGTGCTGTTGAATCTTGCGCGCGACAAGGGCTTCAAAGTCATCGTTGCGAAGAGCGGAACGGAGGCCCTGCGTCTCGCGCGCGAGCACAAGCCGACGGCGATATCGCTCGATGTCTTCCTACCCGATATGCTCGGTTGGACCGTGCTGAGTGAGCTCAAGCGCGACCCATCGACACGGCATATTCCCGTGCAGGTGTTGACCGTAGAAGAAGAGCGCCAGTACGGGCTCGAGCGCGGCGCGTTCTCATTCATGAACAAGCCCCTGACCACCGATGGCCTGGAGGAGGCCCTCGAGCGCATCAAACAATTCGCCAGGCCGCGCATTCGCCAGCTGCTCGTGGTCGAGGATGACCCGGCCGAGCAGCTCAGCATCGGCGAGCTCCTGCGCTCTGGGGATATCGAGATCACCGCGGCCGGGAGCGGCCACGAGGCGCTCACTCTGATGCGCGAGCATGGATTTGACTGCGTGGTTCTTGATCTGAAGCTGCCCGATATCAGTGGCTTCGAACTGCTCGAGGCGGTGCAGCAGGATGCGCAGCTGCGCGACACGCCGATCGTCGTGTTCACCGGCCGGGAGCTTTCGGAGGAGGAAGCCGCCGAGCTGCGCAAGCGCGCCAAGAGCATCGTGCTGAAGGGGGTACGCTCACCAGAGCGGCTGCTGGATGAGACGGCGCTGTTTCTGCATCGCGTGATGAGCGATCTGCCGCCCGCCAAGCAGCAGATGATCGAGACCCTGCATCGCAGCGATGAGCCGCTGCGTGGCAAGAAGGTGCTGGTGGTCGACGATGACATCCGCAATATCTTCGCGTTGAACAGCCTGCTCGAGCGCCACAGTATGCAGGTGATCAGCGCCAACAATGGTCAGGAGGCCATCAAGCTGGTCGATGATACGGAGGATCTGTCGTTGGTGCTGATGGACATCATGATGCCGGAAATGGACGGCTACGAGACGATGCGGCGCATTCGTGCAACTCCAAAATTCCGCACTCTGCCGATCATTGCCCTTACCGCGAAGGCCATGAAGGGCGACCGCGAGAAGTGCCTTGAAGCCGGCGCGTCGGATTACGTGGCCAAACCCGTCAACACCGATCAGCTGCTGTCACTCGTTCGCATGTGGCTGTACGGTTAAGGAGAGCCTGTCCAATGGCTTCCAACACGACGCACGAAAAAGTCAGCATTCTCCTGGTCGATGACCAGGAATCGCGCCTGCTGACCTATGACACGATCCTGCGGGAACTTGGCCAGAACTTGGTACACGCGCATTCGGGCTTCGAGGCGCTGCAGTGCTTGATGAAGGAAGAATTCGCGGTGGTATTGCTCGATGTGAGCATGCCCGGCATGGATGGCTTTGAAACCGCGAGCCTCATCCACGATCATCCGCGCTTCGAGCGGACACCAATCATATTCGTCACCGGAGTGCATGTGACGGAGTTCGAGTGCCTGCGGGGTTACAAGCTCGGCGCGATTGACTACGTCAATGTGCCGGTTGTCCCGGAAATACTGCGCAGCAAAATCTCGGTACTGGTGGAGCTGCATTTGAAGCGTCGCGAGCTGCAGCTCCTCAATGTCAGCCTCGCCGAGGCGAACGCGCTTCTCGCCCTCAAGAACACGACGCTCGAGGCGGAAAAGACCCGTGAGCTCGAGAGCCTTAACCTTACCCTGCGGCAGGCGAATGCCGAACTTGAGCAAGCGAATCAGGCTTTGCAGAATGAAGTTGCCGTGCGCGGGCGAGCCGAGTTGGCATTGAAGGAAGCGGATCGGAACAAGGATGAGTTCCTTGCCATTCTCGCGCATGAACTGCGCAACCCACTTGCGCCCATCAACAACGCGGTCGAAATAATGCGCCGCCGCCCCATGGACGATCCGCAGCTGACCTGGGCGCGCGACATTGTGGAGCGGCAGCTGCGGCATTTGGCGCGCCTGGTCGACGACCTATTGGACGTGTCACGCATCACCCGCGGCGCGATCACCTTGGCGCGCGAGCCTGTGCTGGTCGCGACCGTCGTGAAGCGCGCCATAGAGACGGTGCAGCCCTTGATCGTGCGCCAGAAACACAAACTCATGATCGAAATGCCGGATCCGGCGCTCGAGGTCGAAGGGGATCTGACACGGCTGACCCAGGCGCTCAGCAATTTGCTCAACAACGCGACGAAATACACCGAGCCTGGCGGCCAGATCAGCGTTGCCGTGCTGTGCAGCGGCGAGGAACTGGTCGAAATCCGCGTAAAGGATTCGGGATTGGGCATCTCCGCGGAGTTGCTGCCGCGCCTGTTCAATCTCTTTACCCAATCGGACTCCACAACGCATCGTGCGCAAGGCGGCCTGGGCATTGGGTTGGCGCTGGTGCGCAAGCTCGTCGAAATGCACGGTGGCACGGTGGCGGCTTACAGCGACGGCGCAAGTCGAGGCAGCGAGTTCTTGATACGGCTGCCACTTCTGACGCGGCTCCCGCAGCGCAGATCTGCGGCCGTGAGCGCCGCGAAACGGGAGCGCACGCTACCGCGACGCATCCTGGTGGCCGACGACAATGCCGATTCGCTCGAGAGTCTCGCCGCCCTGTTGCGCTGTGATGGACACGAGGTGTACACCGCCTGCGACGGCGAGCAGGCTGTTGAGCAGGCCGCCAAGCACCGGCCGCAGATCGCGTTGCTCGACATCGGCATGCCGAAACTCGACGGCATACAGGTGGGTTACAAAATTCGCGCCGAATCCTGGGGCCGGGCTATGACGCTCATCGCACTGACGGGCTGGGGCCAGGACACCGACCGCAAGCGCACGACCGAGGCCGGCTTCGATGCGCATCTGGTCAAGCCCCTAGATATCGCCGAGTTGTCCGGTTACCTCGAGCTTCCTGCCGAGACGGCGACAGCGGTTGCGAAGTAATCGGCCGAATGCGCCGGGGCCGCGCCGCGCCTGGGGCCGGCCAGTCACTGCTTTGGCGTAACTCCCTGCCTGTTGATAAAGCTCCTGTGCCCTGACCTCTAGGCGCGGCTTCTGTCCGCGATGAGCGAGGATCCGCACTTGCGTTTCTCAATCAAGTATGTAACTTTGCACTGCAAAGTAGCATAGCTATTCTAGTGTCGACGCTAAGACATCGCGTCCCAGGTTCGCGCCAGCCGGCTGATCAGCACGGCCGTCAAGGTGCGGCTTCTCCGCCGCTAGAGGAATTATAGAAGGTACGAGCACCATAGCCGCATCGAGCTCCCGTCGGATTAAGCCTGTGGGCCGACAAGCCGGTCGGCGCTGCGCCGCACCAATCAGATAGAGACGTGCAATGACGACTCATCATCCGCAGCAATTGAAAACCCTGTTTCTACAGGCGCCGTCGTTCGATGGCTTCGACGGGGGTGCCGGGTCTCGCTATCAAGCCAAGCGCGAAATCAAATCATTCTGGTACCCCACATGGCTCGCGCAGCCGGCAGCGCTGGTGCCCAATTCGCGCCTGCTGGATGCCTGTGCTGATGGCCTGAGCATCGAGCAAAGTCGGCAACGCGCGCGTGGCTATGATCTCGTAATAATTCATACGAGCTCGCCGTCGTTCGCAACCGATGTCAAGTTCGCTGAGCTTTTGAGGCAAGACAATCCGGCCATTAAAATTGGGATGGTCGGAGCAAAGACCATGGTTGATCCGGCTGGTTCGCTGAAGGCAGCCGCTGCAGTGGATTTTGTCTGCCGTGAGGAATTTGATTACACGTGCAAAGAGGTCGCCGCAGGCCTGCCGCTGCCAGCCATCGAAGGGTTGTCCTACCGGAGCGCGGACGGCCAAATCATTCACAATCGACCGCGACCGCTGCTCGAGAACATGGATCAGCTGCCGTTCGTCGCGCCGATCTACCGCCGCGATTTAAACATCGATAATTATTTTATCGGTTATTTGCTGCATCCGTACGTGAGTATTTACACCGGCCGCGGCTGCCGCTCGAAGTGCACGTTCTGCCTCTGGCCGCAGACTATCGGCGGCCACCGCTATCGAGTGCGTTCGGCAGGGCACGTCATCGCCGAAGTTGAGTGGATCAAACAGAACATGCCTGAAGTGAAAGAGATCATGTTCGACGATGATACCTTCACCGATTCCGCAAACCTGCCACGCGTCGAAGCCATTGCTCGCGGCCTGGGTGAACTGGGAGTGACCTGGAGCTGCAATGCCAAGGCCAATGTGCCCTATGACACTCTGAAGGTGATGCGGGACAACGGGCTGCGGCTGCTGCTAGTCGGCTATGAATCAGGCGATGATCAGATCCTGCGCAACATCAAGAAAGGCCTGCGCACCGATATCGCGCGGCGCTTTACTAATGACTGCCGCAAGCTCGGAATCCTAGTCCACGGTACCTTCATCCTCGGTCTGCCGGGGGAGACTGTGGAGACGATCGAGAAGACTATAAATTTTGCAAAGGAAATCAATCCGCACACGATCCAAGTGTCACTGGCTGCGCCCTATCCTGGCACGACAATGTATCGCCAAGCGCTCGATAACGGCTGGCTGCAGGAGACCGAGACCAGCAACCTGGTCAACAACAAAGGCGTCCAACTGGCGGCAATCAGCTATCCACATCTCTCTAAGGAACAGATCTACCACAGCACGGAAGAATTCTATAAGCGCTTCTACTTTCGTCCCAGCAAGATCTGGGAGATCGTCAGGGAAATGCTAACTAGCTGGGAGATGACGAAGCGGCGCCTGCGCGAAGGCATCGAATTCTTTCGCTTTCTGCGTGCACACGAAGTCTGAAAAGGATGCTGCATCGGTTTCTCGCAGCAGCGATCCTGAAGACATTCGGCGCATCCGTTAAATCGCTCCGGTACAGATAAGGGTCAGGTTCAGACCTAGCGCCGAGGCACCGATGCTCCTGATTCATCCAGTTCTAGCGACGGTTGGTTTAGTAAGTCTGACGCTTGCAACCGGCTATGCTGTTCTGACGCTGGTAGCGGTACTCACCTGGCAGTTTCGGCGTGCATCGCCGCCGGCCGCACCACAGCTGCCGGCAGTTACAGTTCTTAAGCCCCTGTGCGGCGCCGAACCCGGCTTGTATGACGATTTGCGCTCGTTTTGCCTGCAGAACCATCCGCAGTTCCAAATTGTGTTTGGCGTGCGCGATCCAGCCGACCCGGCTCTCGCGGTAGTAGAGCAGCTCGTAGCTGAATTTCCGCTGCTACCGATCGACGTTGTCATTGATCCACGACTGCACGGCAGCAACCTCAAGATCAGCAACTTGATAAATATGATGGCGCGCGCGCGCCATGACGTGCTGGCAATTGCGGACAGCGATACCCGCGTCGGATCTGACTATCTTGCTACGGTGACGCGACCATTGGTCGATCGCAATGTAGGGCTGGTAACATGCATTTACCACGGCGTGCCCACTCACAAGATTTGGTCGCGCTTAGGGGCAATGTACTCTAACGAGTGGTACATACCGTCGGTGCTCCTGACGTGGCTCTTCGGTTACGAGGGGTATGTCTCCGGCCAAACCATTTGCATGAGCCGCGCCACTTTGCAGGCTATCGGGGGTCTGCGGGCGGTGACGAACCATGTTGCTGATGACTACCGCTTGGGCGAATTGGTGCGCGGCCTGGGGTTACGCGTGGTGTTTTCGCCGTACGTGCTCAGCGGGAAACATCATGAACCGACGCTGGACTCGCTTACCAAACATGAGTTGCGGTGGATGCGAACGCTGCGCGTGCTACGGCCGTCCAGCTTCTCCTTATTGTTCCTGACCTTCAGCTTGCCTCTGGGAATCCTTGGACGTGTTCTCACTGCGGACGAGCCACTATTCTCGACGGCCGGGTTGATTGCGTTCCACACCGCGGTGATTGCGCGGCTGGCACTGCATTTCTGGCATCGATGGCGTGTCGATCGACCGTTGTTCGCCGATCTGTGGTTGCTGCCGGCGCGTGATCTTTTGACCTGCTACGTCTGGTGCCGAAGCTTCTTGACTTCGCGTGTCACGTGGCGGGGCACTGAGTTCGAGGTGGGTCCCGACGGCGTCATGCGCTGGGCCGGTCCATGTGCCGAGACCAGCGCTCTCGCCACGAGCGTAAGACAGGGCAAGGCGTGAGAATTGCAGCATACATCGGTGGCCTGCTGGGGTTGGCGCTGCTCGTCACTCTGGTCGTTCGCGCGGACATCACTGCGATTTTTCTGATGTTGGGAGCCGTTGGGGGACAACTGCTCTGGCTAATACCCTATCGTGCAGTGTTCTATTTCCTGTACGCGAACGGCTGGTTGGTCCTTCTTGCGCCCTACGATCGACCGCGGCGCGTGCGGCTTGGCTACCTGTTTTGGGTCACGAGCGTCCGCGACGCGATCGACCGGTTACTGCCTGTAGCCAGCGTCGGGGGAAGCATTGTGGGCGTTCGTCTGATGCGTTGGCGCGGGCTAGATGCGGCATCAGTCAGCGCCAGCGTAATCGTGGAAATACTGCTGACACTGATCGCGTCCTATTTGTTTACTTTCGTCGGGCTGTTTTTGCTGAGCGACTTCGGCACGGCAGGCCACGAATACCGCCGTTTGCTGCTCGCGTTTGTGTTAAGCCTTCCAGTGCCGATCATCACGGCGCTGTTGCTGCGATATGGCTCGGTATTCGAGCGCATGCAGCGGCTATTGCGGCCGTTCGTCAGAGAAAGTGCCATGTCCGCAGCTGCGGTCTCGCTGGACCGTGAGCTGCGCGCCTGCCTGCACCGCGGACGCGCGCTGCTTGCCGTGGGCACCTTGCAATTCGGCGCACTAATCTCGAGTACATTCGAAATCTGGTTTGCTTTGCGCCTCTTTGGGCATCCCGTGAGCGTCAAGAGCGCACTGATACTCGAAAGCCTGACTCAGGCAGTGCGCCATTTGGCGTTCGTCATACCCGCGGGCCTTGGCGTTCAGGAAGCAAGTCTAGTGATATTCGGACATGTTCTGGGCGTCAGCAGCGAATTGGCGCTGGCGGTCTCAATGGCCAAGCGCATGCGCGAAGTGTTGTGCGGGCTGCCGTCACTGCTATCGTGGCAATGGTTGGAAGGTCGAAGACTGCAGAGTCTTATGCGATCTTCTTCCTAAGCTATTTTAGTGACAGCAACGCCGATCCAGCTCGACGAGCTGAACGTAACACGAGCTTTAAAGGCGGCACTTCCGAACGGAATGGCAGGCTTCGTTGCGCGTGCCTAAAATGCAAAAATTCCTAATAATAACGGCCGACGATTTCGGCCTACACCACGCCGTGAATGACGCTGTAGAGCGGGCAAGCTGCGCTGGAGTGCTCACCACGGCGAGTCTAATGGTGGGGGCGCCTGCGGCCGAGGATGCCATTCGGCGCGCGCGCAAGCTGCCACAGTTGCGCGTGGGCTTGCACTTGGTGCTGACCGACGGTCGCGCCATGCTGGCGCCCGACCTTATCCCGGCGCTCGCCGACGCGGCCGGCCGCATGAATAACTTCATGTTCACGGACGCCGTGCGTTTTGCCTTGAATCCCTCGGTACGCAGGCAACTGGAAGCCGAGATCCGCGCGCAATTTGTGGAATTCGCGCGATCTGGGCTGGCGCTGGATCATGTCAATGCACATAGGCACTTCCATCTGCACCCGGTGGTCTTGGAAATGCTGCTCAGAATCGGAAAGGAGTTCGGCGTGTGCGCAGTAAGAGCTCCTGATGAACCCTTATGGTTCGCGGCGCAGGGTGGCGCGTGGCTTTCCGGTGTCGGCGCCGCGTTACTTACCCCATGGATTCGCCTTATGAAGCGCCGGCTGCGCAGGGCTCGAGTCTCGTATAACGACCATATCTTCGGTGTCGCCGCGAGTGGCGCCATGGACGAGGCGAGAATGCTGGAAATTGTTAAGCGCCTGCCTGCGGGTGTCACAGAAATCTATCTGCACCCGGCTGTGCAATCGGGAAAGATCATCGCAGCATCCATGGGTCAGTACCGACATGCCGACGAGCTCGCCGCGCTTCTAAGTCCGCGCGTCCGATCCGCAATCGATTCAGCAGGCGTGAGTCGCGGAGGGTTTGGCGATTTATTGCGAATATGCAGCCAAACGCAGAGCGGAGAATCTATCCCCTAATGCAGCATAGGCTCCGAACCCTGCCGTGCTGAGTCCGATTTCATAAGCCCTAGCGACCCGGGCGGCTAAGCCTATCTGACAAAGGCAAGCGCACCCTCGCCGGCGGCTCGATCGCCGTAAACCCGCGCTGCTGCTACAGGATATAGCGGCTCAAGTCCTCGTCTTTGACGAGGTTTCCTAGATTGTCGTCGACGTACCTGGCGTCGATGGTCACGGAGGTGCCGCTCTGCTCGGTGGCATCGTAGGAGACGGTCTCAAGCAACCGCTCCATCACCGTGTGCAGGCGTCGCGCGCCGATATTCTCGGTGCGCTCGTTGACCTGGAAGGCGATCTCCGCGATGCGGCGCACGCCGCTCGCTGCGAAATCGACGCTGACGCCCTCGGTATTCATGAGAGCGTGGTATTGGGTGGTGAGGGATGCGTCCGGCTCGGTCAGGATGCGGACGAAGTCCTCGACCTTCAGGGAGTCAAGCTCCACACGGATCGGCAGTCTGCCCTGCAGTTCCGGAATCAGGTCCGAGGGTTTGGACATGCTGAAGGCGCCTGAGGCGATGAAGAGCACGTGATCGGTCTTCACCGGCCCGTATTTGGTCGTGACGGTCGAACCCTCCACGAGCGGCAAAAGATCGCGCTGCACGCCCTCGCGTGAGACGTCTGCCCCGAGAGTCTCCTGACGGCGCGTGACCTTGTCGATCTCGTCAATGAAGACGATGCCGTTTTGCTCGGCATTGGCGACTGCGACGACTTTGAGCTCCTCCTCATTGATGAGCTTGGAGGCTTCTTCGTCGATCAGGAGCTTGGCCGCCTCTTTGACCTTGACCTTGCGGGTGCGGGTGCGGTTGCCGCCCAAGTTCTGAAACATCGACTGCAGCTGCTGCTGCATCTCTTCCATACCGGGCGGCGCCATGATTTCGACGCCCATGGGCATGGCGCGCAGCTCAAGCTCTATTTCGCGATCATCGAGCGCGCCTTCGCGCAGCTGTTTGCGCAGCTTCTGCCGGGTCTCGGCATCGCGCGGCTGGCTCGGCTCGTCGGTGGAAAAGCCCATCATCCGTGGCTTCGGCAGCAGGGCGTCGAGCACGCGCTCTTCGGCTGCGTCGAGCGCGCGGCGCCGCACTTTCTCCATCTCCTGCTCGCGCGTCATCTTGACCGCGACGTCCACGAGTTCCTTGACGATGGAGTCCACATCGCGACCGACGTAACCGACCTCGGTGAACTTGGTCGCTTCAACTTTGACGAACGGGGCATTAGCGAGCTTGGCGAGCCGCCGCGCGATCTCGGTCTTGCCGACGCCTGTCGGGCCGATCATCAGAATGTTCTTCGGCGTGATTTCCTGGCGCAGCGGCTCATCGACCTGCATGCGGCGCCAGCGGTTGCGCAGCGCAATCGCGACGGCACGCTTGGCCGCCTGCTGGCCAATGATGTGTTTGTCGAGCTCGACGACGATTTCACGCGGTGTCAGGGATGGCAGCATGGTTAGCCAAGCTCATCGATGACAAGATTGCGGTTCGTATAGATGCAGATCTCGGCGGCTATGTTCAAAGCGCGCTCGACTATGCTGCGCGCGCCAAGCTCGGTGTTTTCAACCAGCGCCCGTGCGGCGGCCTGCGCGAACTGTCCTCCTGAGCCAATCGCAGCCACTTCGTACTCGGGCTCGATCACGTCGCCGTTGCCCGAGATGACGAAGATCTTCTCCGGATCCGCAACCAGCAGCAGCGCTTCCAAGCGGCGCAGATAGCGGTCGGAGCGCCAGTCTTTGGCGAGTTCGATCGCGGCGCGCGTCAAGTTGCCGTATTTTTCGAGCTTGCCCTCGAAGCGCTCAAAAAGCGTAAACGCATCGGCGGTGCCGCCGGCAAATCCCGCCAGCACCTTGTCGTTGTAGAGGCGCCGAACCTTGCGGGCGTTACCCTTCATGACGGTGTTGCCGAGCGTGACCTGCCCGTCTCCGCCCATGGCGACCGCGCCATTGCGGCGCACCGCCAGAATGGTCGTACCGTGTGGATCGAATTTTGGACTGGCGCTCATCTAAAGATACCGGTCAGGGCTTTCTCCGTGCTCGAGGGTGGGTACGGTCGTAAATGCGGGCGAGGTGTTGGAAGTCAAGGTGGGTATAAATCTGCGTCGTGGAGATGTCCGCGTGCCCGAGGAGCTCTTGTACGCCGCGAAGTTCTCCACTGGATTCAAGCAGATGAGAGGCAAAGGAGTGCCTGAAAAGGTGCGGATGCACCGGCACCCCGATCCCGCGACGCCGCGCCCAGGCGGCGACGCGCAACTGCACGGCGCGCGCGCCCAAACGCCGGCCGTTCCTGCCGATGAAGACGGCCGTCTCCTCAGGCTTGACCATGGCTGAGCGCTCTCGCAGCCATTGCTCGAGCGCCTGCACCGCTTTTTTCCCCACCGGAATGATGCGCGACTTTTTGCCCTTGCCGAGCACACGAACCGTGCGGTCCTTGAGATCAAGGTCGGGGAGGTCCAGTCCGACGAGCTCGGCCAGACGCAGCCCGGAGGAGTACAAGAGCTCCATTAAAGAGTGGTCGCGCGCGACGAGCGCATCGCCCGGGGGCACATTGAGGAGTTGCGCCATCTGGTCGGCGTCGAGGGTGTGCGGCAGGCGCCGGCCTGCCTTCGGAGCACGGATCTCGTAAGCCGGGTTGCCCGGCAGCGCGCGTTCGCGCACCAGATAATTACAGAAGCTGCGTACCGCGGAGAGTCGCCGCTGAACGCTGCGCGGCGCAAGTCCGGCCGCGTGGGAGTGCGCCGCGAAGGTGCGCACGTGCTGAGCATCGAGCGCCGCCCAGTTCTTGAGGCCGTGCCGGTCGCAATACTTTACGAGCGCGGCAAGATCGCGAGCGTAGTTCGAGTCGGTGTGGGCTGAGAGTCGGCGTTCGATCGCAAGGTGGCGCCGGAAGCCGGCGATCCACTCGAGCGCTGCCGGCGTCATTGCCGTGCGACGGCGTCCGCGATGAGATCCGCCATGCGCCCCAGAAACTCCGTGCTCATGCCCGGATGAAACCGATCGCGCTCGGTGCTGCCGAGCGCCAGGAGTCCGAGCGAACCCTTCTCACCGAGCGGCACGAGAGCCACCGAGCCGATGTCATTCGCATCGCTGCCGAACAGGAACTCGCGCTGCGAGTCGCGTACCTGGCCGCAGCGCGGCTTGGCGCTTGCGAAGAGAGATTCGAAGGATTTCAAGTTCGGATCATCCGCTGCGACCAAACGCGGGAAGCGCTGGGTCGATTCGGGGGATGCGCCGCCGATGAGCAGCAGCACGGAATGGAACGCGTCGAAATCGTCGCGCAGGCTCGCCTCGATCTCGTCGAGTGCCGCCTGGCGCGACGGCGCGCGCAGCAGTCTGCGGGCGAAGCGGTGGAAGCGCTCCGCGATCGCGTCGTTGTCGCGCGCCACGCGCACGAGCTCCGCCAGTTTTGTCTCAAGCGCCGCATGGCGCTCGCGCATGACTTCGATTTGACGCTCCACGAGTGAGATCGTGGAGCCGCCGCGCGAGTGCGGCAGTCGCAGCCGCGCCAACAGCGCCTGATGGCGTTCGAAGAATTCCGGATTGTGTTGCAGATAACGCGCGACGGATTCTTCCTCGGCATCCGGCGCAGGCAGTCCGCGTGCTTCACGTGTCGTCATTTTCACACCTCGAAGTAACCGGCAAATGAGACTTCCGCAGGTCCCGTCAGCCAGATAGGTTCCCCAGGTCCCGCCCAGTTTACGCGCAACTCGCCGCCGCGCACGCCGACTTGCACGTCGGCGTCGAGTTGGCCGCGCGCTCGTGCGACGGCGACTGCCGCGCAGGCGCCCGTGCCGCAGGCGAGAGTCTCACCGACCCCGCGCTCATGGACGCGCAGGCGGATGCGGGAGCGGTCGATAATTTCCACAAATCCGACATTCACGCCTTGGCTGAAACGCGGGTGGCGCTCGATGGCGGGTCCCAAGCGCTCGACTGCTGCGGTCGCGACGCTGGCGACACTGAGCACGGCGTGAGGATTGCCGACGCTGACGGCCCCGATCTCGATGTCCTCTCCTTCGACCTCAAGGAGATAGACGTCAGCCTCGCTTGGCGCCTCGAAGGGCAAAGCTTCAGGTGAAAAGTTGGGGATGCCTAAGTCGATGGCGACGAGCTTCTCGCCGGCCACGCGCGCTCGCACCAGGCCCGCGGCGGTTTCGAGCGTCATCGTTGCCCCCGGCGCCGTGCCGCGGCGGCTCAAGAGCGCGGCGATACAGCGTGCGCCATTGCCACACTGTTCAACCTCGCCGCCGTCGGCGTTGAAGATCCGATAGAAGGCGGTGGAACCGGGTTGCCGCGGCTTCTCCAGCATCAGCGCCTGATCAAACCCTATTCCAGTGTGACGCGCCGCCAGGCGCTGCCACAGTTCGCGCCCCGGCGCGAACCCCGCGACGGGCGAGTCGAATATGATGAAGTCGTTGCCGAGGCCATGCATTTTCGTGAAGTCCACGCGCATGGCAGCGAAGAATACCTGAATCCAATCCGGGTGCCGCGGCACGCGCGGGCGTATCGTACGGCTGATGAGCGAAGTATTCGAAGTTCGCATTACCCCGCATGGCCGAGTCGTGCGCGCCAAGGCCGAGCAGTCGATTCTGGATGCGGCGCTCGATGCCGGACTCAATCTTCCACACAGTTGCAAGTCGGGACATTGCAGCTCCTGCCGTGCACGCCTCATCGCGGGCCATATTCACTATCCGCACGGAACTCCCCTGGGGCTTACGGCCGAAGAGGCGCGCGCCGGTCAAGTGCTCCTGTGTCAGGCGCGAGCGCTTTCGGATCTCAGCGTCGACGTGCGTCTCGTCGCCGCAGTCGCAGAAGTTGAGATCAAGACGCTGCCATGCCGTATCGCGCGCATGAACCCTCTGGCGGCGGATGTCATGCAGGTGTTCCTGCGGCTGCCGTCGGTTGAGGCGCTCAATTTTAAGCCGGGCCAATACTTGGATGTGCTTCTGGAGGATGGCGGCCGCAGGAGTTTCTCCATCGCCAATCCCCCTCATGACGCCGGGTTCATAGAGCTGCACGCGCGCTATGTGCCAGGAGGGGGCTTCACGGAGCGGCTCTTCAAGGAACTGCAACCCGGTGCGCTCTTGCGAATCGAAGGGCCCATCGGGCAGTTCGTCTATAGAGCGGGCAGCGCGCCCCTCATTCTCATCGCCGGCGGCACGGGGTTCGCACCGTTGAAGTCAATGCTGCGCCATATGCTCGAACAGGAAGTTAAGCGCGAGATCCATTTCTATTGGGGCGCGCGCAGGCCGGCGGATCTTTACGAGGAGGCGCTGGTGCTTCACTGGGCGCGAAGCTTTCCGCAGTTTCATTTCCAGGCGGTGCTGTCGGAGTCGACTGATCAGAATGCCGGCGCGCGACAGGTCGGCTGGGTCCATGAGGCGGTGCTTGCCCGGCATCCGGACCTCGCCCGCCATGACATCTATGCTGCGGGGCCTCCAGCCTTGATCGAGGCCATTCGCGCCACTTTTCCGGCAGCCGGTGCGCGCAGAGATGCGCTCTTCTTTGACTCCTTCGATTACGCGCCGAAGAGCTCTTCGGTCAATCGGTAAGTCGCCGAGATGTCTTCATCGCCATAGCCGCGGGCGATGAGCTCGCCGTAGACATGCAGCATGCGTTCAACCACCGGGAGCGTGACGCCGAAGCGCGCCGCCATATCGCGGCAGATCCCCAGATCCTTGGCATGCAGACGCACCTTGAACCCCGGCGGATAGCTCTCGCGAATCATGTTGGGTGCGCGGTGCACGAAATACCAGCTTGAGCCTGCTCCCTTGCCGAGCGTGTCGACGAGCTGCGTGAGCGGCAGACCCTGGGCATGCGCGAAGGCCATCGCTTCGGCGACCGCTTCAATGATGCCGGCGCACATGATCTGATTGGTTGCCTTCGCGGCCTGGCCGCTGCCGATCGCGCCGAAATGAGTGATGGTCTTGCCCATTGCCGCAAGAATCGGCCGTGCCCGTTCGAAGGCCTGCGGATTGCCTCCCGCCATGATGACCAGCGTGGCGTCGCGCGCGCCTTCGACGCCGCCGCTGACGGGGCAGTCCAGAAATTCGGAGCCGCGCACCATCTGCGCCGCGCGCTGTGCCGTCTGAGCACTCACCGTCGAGCAGTCGAGGACGAGACTGCCGGCCTTCAGGGACGGCGCGAGCTGCCCGACGACATCGAGGACGTCGGCATCTGCTGCGACACAGATGACGGCCGCATCCACTTCAGCCGCAAGGCTCGCAAGCGTCGGGGCAGCGTGACAGCGGAGCTCGGCGGCCAGCGCCTGTGACTTTTCAGGTGTGCGATTCCAGACGGTGGTCAGTAGGCCGGCGCGGTGCAGATTGCGGGCCATGTGCGCTCCCATGGCGCCGAGCCCTACGAAACCTACGCGCATGACGGATCCGCTTGGCAGACGGCCGGAGCGGCCGCAGGCATTACTTTAACTACTTTGTGTCGTTTCCGCAGGCCGCCTGCATGGCGTCGTGCAGCTGCAGACGGTAGGCATTGGCGTCATTTTCACTCAGGTACTCGCGCTGACCCTCGGTACCTGACTTGATGATGCGCCGCGACGCTATCGCCTTGGTGTAGTTGTCCTTTGCCGTTTTGCACGCCTCTTCCTGCGCCTGCGCCACATCGGCTTTCACCGTGCGTTCATCGTTCGCCTTGGCGACGTCGGCAGAGGCACGGTCACTTGCCGTGGCGAGTGCCTTGCTCTGTGGCGCGCGTATCGGGGCTGCGGCCGCGGGAGAACTCTTGGGGTGATCGACCTTGATGAGGGTGGAGCCGGGAACCCAGGTGTCCGTGTAGTGAACGCCGCCCTGGGCATCCACGTAACGGTAGACGTCCGCAGCCGGCGCGGCCAGAGCTGCGCCCGTCAAGAATAAGGCAAGCGACAAAATCCGGAGCATGCGAACGCGCCTCCCGTGCCCGGCAGAGTATCCCCACTTCGGGGCAGCCGACCTTTGATCCGCGTCACATTATGCACCGACTACAGGTCGTAGGCGCGTTCCCCATGCAAGGAGATGTCCAGGCCCTCGCGCTCTTCCTCTTCCGTCACCCGGATGCCGACGACGAATTTCACTAGGTGGAACGCCAGGAACGATACTGTCGCCGTCCAAACCGCCACCAGCAGCACGGCCTTCGCCTGAATGAGAAGCTGCGTGCCGATTCCCGGATAGCCCATCTTGCCGGTTGCCCAGTCCACGACCTGGCCGGGGCCGCCGAGCTGTGGCGCATTGAAGATACCGGTCAGCAGTGCCCCGAGAGCGCCACCCAGTGCATGTATGCCAAATACGTCGAGCGAATCGTCCGCCTTGATGATTCTCTTCAAGCCGGTGACACCCCAGAGGCACACGACTCCTGCTGCAAGGCCGATGACGAAAGCACCGGGAATCCCGACGTTGCCCGCCGCTGGTGTAATCGCAACCAAGCCTGCCACCGCGCCCGATGCCGCGCCCAGCATGGAAGGCTTACCCTTCAGCATCCACTCCATGAATATCCAGGAAAGCACGGCGCAGGCCGTGGCGAGATAGGTATTCATGAAGGCGAGCGCCGCGGATGAGTTCGCTTCGAGTGCGGATCCCGCATTGAAGCCGAACCATCCGAACCACAGGAGCGATGCGCCGATCATGGTCATCGTCAGGCTGTGCGGCGCCATCGGTTCTCTGCCAAAGCCGATGCGCTTGCCGAGCACGAACGCTCCGACGAGACCGGCAACTCCGGCATTGATGTGCACCACCGTGCCGCCGGCGAAGTCGAGCGCGCCCCATTGCCAGAGGAGGCCCGCGGTTGCGTCGACTGCATCTTTATTCGCCGTGGCCGTGTAGGCGTCCGGGCCGGCCCAGAACCACACCATGTGCGCGACCGGCAGATAGCTGCACGTGAACCAGAGAACCAGAAACAGTAGGGCGCCGGAGAATTTGATGCGCTCGACGACGGCGCCCAGGATGAGGCAGCAGGTGATGGCCGCGAATGTTGCCTGGAAGGCGACGTATACAAGCTCGTACATCGGCGTGTTCTTGCTGAAGGTGGCGGCCAGCGCAAAGGAGTTGGTCGCAGGATCGAAGGTGCCACTCAGAAACAAGCGACTGAAGCCGCCGATAAAGGCGTTACCGGGAGTAAAGGCCAGCGAGTAGCCATAGATGCACCACAGGACCGTGATCAGCGAGAAGCCGACGAACACCTGCATGAGCACCGACAGCATGTTCTTGGTGCGCACCAGGCCGCCGTAGAAGAGCCCGAGTGCCGGCACAGACATCAAGAGTACGAATGCTGTGGAGGTCAGCATCCATGCGGTGTCGCCCTTGTTAGGTACCGGTGCAGCGGCCTCGGCGAATGCAAGCGCCGGTCCCAGCAGCGCCAACAGCGCTGCCGTCAGCCAAAAGGTCATTCGAGCGGTCTTTGCAGGCATGCGCATGATCTCCCCCGGATCAATTCGAGCTCGTCATCGGCGTAGCGAACGGTCTGCGCCGTGCGTATGCTTCTAGAGCGCGAAAGCTGCGGCTGCAGCTTCCATGCCACGAAGGATTTCCCGCGAACTTTCGATGGTTTGCGCCCGCTCGCACAGCGCGCGGCGCACTATTTTAGAGCCTTATTCCGAAGACGTGCTTATATTCAGTGCACGTCAATCACGCAGCGGTAGGGTGCGGCGCTTATGGAACAGTCGAGGATCGATGAGATCGCCAAGCGTCTGCTCGGCAAAGTGCCCGAAGCGGCGCGCAACATTCAAGCTGATCTGGAGGAGAATTTCCGCGCGGTCCTGCGCGCAAGTCTCTCCCGGCTCGATCTGGTGTCCCGCGATGAATTCGCCGTGCAATCGAAAGTGCTGGAGAGAACGCGCGCGCGGCTCGAGGCGCTCGAAGCGCGGGTGCAGGAATTGGAATCCGCGCAGCCTCGCCGCGGTGCCTAGCCTTTATTGCTGGGCCATGCCGACCATGTGATCGACCGCGGCCTTGACCAAGTCATCCGGCAGGTCTGCTCGACCGCCTTTGGCAGGCATGACGCCCGCGGTGCCCTGGAATCCCTGCAAGGCGTGCTGATAGAGCACCGCCTTGCCTTTGGCGATGCGCGGCGCCCAGGCAGTGCGATCTCCCGCCTTGGGGGCACCGGCAATGCCCTGGCCATGACAGACGCTGCAGGTCTGCTGAAAGACTTCCGCGCCATCCTTGGGCATGACCGCCGCTGAGCCGGTTGCCGCAGCGCCCGCATCCGCCTTGATGGCAAGGGCCGCGTTGTCCTGGCCGGCCACCGCCTCGTGCGCGAAAGGCTGAATGCGCCCATCGACGCTCTTCAGATATTGGGCCTCGGCGCGCACGTCCTGATCCTGCGTATGGCTTGCCACGGCGCGCGCCAGGGCGAAGATCGCGATCGCAATCGCAACCAGGATGCCGATGACCAGACTGAAGATGTTGATGAAGTGCGTATCTTGTTTGCTCACGATGTCATCCGTGCGCGATTATGAAGGCTTGCGCATTATAGCGACTCGGCAGGCACACCCGGAAATAACGCTGCGTGCGGCCCTCGCCGTCGCGATCGGGTAAGCTTTCGCGCACGCGCCCGTAGCTCAGTTGGATAGAGTGGCAGCCTCCGAAGCTGCAGGTCGCTGGTTCGAATCCAGTCGGGCGCGCCACTGGCTTTAAAATCCGCACGCCGCTAGTGATGCTTTTCGCTCGCGACCAGGTCGTTGATGAGCGCGATGAGCTCGGTCGCGCCGCCGGCTTTGCCGACATCGGTCTCGTACTTGCCGTTGACGATGACGAGCGGCACGCCCTCGACGTGATAGCGGGCGGTCAGCTCCTCTGCGCGCGCCAGGTTCGAACTCACCGTGAAGGAGTTATACGCGGTGCGAAAGGCGTCGGCATTGATCCCATGCGCGACCGCAAACTGCGTCTGCAGATTCAGCGTCTCCGGTTCGTTATTGGCGAACAGCATGGCGTGATCGTTGTGAATGGCTTCGAAGACCTTTTGATCCAGATCCGAGCGCTGCAGGGCCTGAAGGGTGTAGAAGAGGCGTGCGTGCGCGCGGTGCACGGGTCCCCACATGATCGGTACGCGCACGAATTCGACGTTGGCGGGCTTCTTTTTCAACCAGCTTTGCATATAGGGCTCAAGATCGAAGCAGTGCGGGCAGGCATACCAGAACACTTCCATGACCTCGACCTTGTCGGGCCCGACGCTTGTCGGCTGCGCCGGAACGACGGGCAGGTAATTCGTGCCGGCCTTCCAGCGGCCGCCCGGCAGCTGCTGGTCGGCGGGTAGCGCAGCCAGGTGCTCAAGTCCAGCATCCGCACGCTCTTCGCTGGTGGTCTCGACAGGAGCCGGCGTGCGCGCGGATTCGCTCTGGGCAGCGGGCGCCGGGGACGCCGCAACGGCAGGGCTTGGAGCGGCGATCGGCGCGGCGAGTGACGCAGACGTCTGGGGGGATGGCGCATGGCCGCAGGCTACGGCGCTCACAATCACAAGGGCAGCCAGCGCGACGGATCGGAGCATGATGAAAAGCCTCACTTTAGCGAAGACCCTGTACATAGGACGCAAGATTGCGGATGTCCTCAGCCGTTAGACGCTTGGCGATCGTCGCCATGATGTAGCCATTGGGGCTCGCCGGCTGCGCAGCGGTCGCGCCGGCGTAACGGGTGCCCTGCGAATAATCGTTCAGCTGCTTTATCGTGTAGCCCGATTGCTGGGCGCGCAGCGCCGGATAACCGGCTGCGAGATTGCCGCGCCCGAGAGGCCCGTGGCAGGCGATACAGGCGGGAATTGCGCGGCTCTTGTCGCCGCGCTGGTAAATGAGCTGTCCTGCCTGCCAATACGACGGATCCGCCTCGAGACCGGAGGGCGTCTGCGCCGCGAAGTACACGGCGAGATCATCGATGTCGGCATCGGAGAGGGGTACGGCAAGCGCCGTCATGACCGGGTTATCGCGTACCTTGGAGCGAAACAGGCGCAGCTGCTCGGCCACGTAGATGGCACTCTGGCCGGCAAGCGTCGGCCACGCGGGATTGGTGCTGTTGCCATTCGGGCCGTGGCAGCCGAAACACACGGCGGCTTTGGCCGTACCGCCTTGTACCGTGCCGTGATCGTAAGGTGTCGCCGCGGGTGCAGCTAGCGCGTTCGCAAGCCAAGTCGCCAGCATCAAGCCCCATGCGCCAACGGCTATGTTTCTCTTCGACATTGTAGCTTTTCCGCATCCTATCGACTTGTGCGACGGCGGCAAATTGTACACTACAGTCCGCAGCAGCTTGACAGCTCCCGATCGCGCGCAATGAGCCGATTCCCCCACGCCCGATTTCTGGTGAGCGCAGCCGCGCCAGCGCAGTTCCCAGCCGACGACGGTGCGGAAGTCGCCTTTGCCGGGCGTTCGAATGCCGGCAAGTCGAGTGCGATCAACGCCATTGCCCATCGTCATGGGCTCGCCCGAACGAGCAAGGCGCCGGGAAGAACGCGGCTCCTCAATTTCTTCGAGCTCATGCCGCAGGGTCGCATCGTCGATCTGCCGGGCTATGGCTACGCGAGCGCCCCGGAAAGCGAGCGGCGCACCTGGGCTCCCCTCATTGACGCCTTGCGTGCGCGTCGCTCGCTATATGGATTGTTTTTGATTGTCGACGTGCGGCGCGGGATCGCTGACGCCGATCAGGAACTCATTGCGTGGAGCAACCCGCAGGAGCTCAGCGTTCACGTGCTGTTGTCAAAAGTTGACAAGCTGACGCGCAACGAAGGAGCGCGCGCACTGCAGGCGGCAAAGAAGCGCCTTGCGGGCGACGTCAGCGTGCAGCTTTTTTCGGCACACGCGAGCACCGGCGTCGCCGAAGCACAGAGTAAGATTGCGCAGTGGCTATCCAACAAAAAGACCCCGGCGATCTCTAGCGAGATCACCGGGGCAGACTAACCCGGCACAGGTCTCGTGAACCGGGTTGACCCGCCTAGGGAGGGAAGCGGGGAGCGCTGGAGGCGCTCAAAAATTTAGACGAGCTGCGCTGCGCAAAGTTCCGCCGTGCGCAGCGCGAATATTGCCAGGTGAATCAGGGGCTTCGCCGTAGCGGCTCGGTCCTCATCGCTACAGGAAAGTCCAGATCGCATCGACCGAATACATGTTGAGCCCGTCGGTATTGCGGATCTGAAAACCGTCGTACTCGAATCGGGCGGAAAACGCGCCCCAGTTCGCCTGAAAACCGCTGCCGTATGCAAACTGCGTCCCGCGGTTGTCGAATGCAAAGAACTGTCCGCCACCGGAGATGCTGCCGTCTAATTTCCAGCGCGCCGCCCCGAGCTTGGCGAAGAAGTCCAGATAGGGAAGCGGCAGGATCCCCATGCCGTACGCTCCAAATGCCTTGGCATCGGCGGTCTGTACGCCAGGGCCGAAATCCTTCGTCTGATGGCCGAGGTCAATGTAATTGGCCTCGACGGCAAAGAAGTCGATGGGTCGAAATCCCACGAGGGCCTTCCACGAGACGCCGTTGGAATCCAGATTGAAGCCATCCCCAAACACATTGTCCAAATTGCTCTTGCCTATGCCTGCGCCCACGTATACGCCGTCCGCTGCCTGCACCGCAGTCGCTGCCAGCACGAGTACGCCTGCCAATAGAAACTTTCGCATGACCTAAGTCCTTTATTGATCCATAGTGTGTCGGCCACTGCGCCTAAGGTTACGCTAGCGCCTTCGCCGGCGAAAGCTAATGGGCTTCGTCCCAGTTCATGCCGACTCCAATGTGAATACGCAGCGGCACCTTGAGTTCCGCGGCGCCCGCCATTTGTTCGCGAATGCCCGCGGCGACCTTGTCGGTTGCGTCGGCGCGCACCTCGAGCACGAGTTCATCGTGCACTTGCATGATGACGCGCGCGGGAAAGTTCTCGAGCCGACACCAGGCATCCACGCCGATCATCGCGCGCTTGATGATGTCGGCGGCGGTTCCCTGCATGGGCGCGTTGATCGCACTGCGCTCGGCCGCCTGGCGCAGCTGCTGGTTGCTGGCGCGAATGTCAGGCAGATACAGCCGTCGGCCGAAAACGGTTTCGACGAAGCCATTGTCGCGCGCCTGCACGCGCGTCTGATCCATGAAGCGCTTCACGCCCGGATAGCGGGCGAAGTACACGTCGACGTACTTCTGAGCAGCGCCGCGATCGATGCCGAGTTGCCGCGCGAGGCCAAACGGCGACATGCCGTAGATCAATCCAAAGTTGATCGTCTTCGCGAGGCGCCGCTGATCGGCGCTTACGGCGTCGACGGCCACGCCAAAGACCTCCGCTGCAGTTGCGCAGTGCACGTCAAGATCCGCGGCAAACGCCGACAGAAGTCCGGCGTCGTCCGACAGATGCGCCATGATGCGCAGCTCAATCTGCGAGTAATCCGCCGCCATCAGTACATAGCCGGGGGCTGCGATGAACGCCTGACGGATGCGCCGGCCTTCGGCGCGACGAATCGGAATGTTCTGCAGATTGGGGTCGGCTGAGGACAGGCGGCCGGTCTGGGCCACGGCCTGATGATAAGAAGTGTGTACGCGCCCCGTATTGGGATTGATCTGCTGCGGCAGCTTGTCCGTGTAGGTGGATTTGAGCTTGGCGAGCGTGCGGTAGTCGAGCACCGTGCGCGGCAGATCGTAAGACCCCGCAAGCTCCTCCAGTACATCCTCGGCGGTGGAGGGCTGCCCGGTCGGTGTCTTGCGCAATACAGGCAGCTGCAGCTTCTCGAACAGCACCTGCTGCAGCTGCTTGGGTGATTCGATGTTGAAAGCAAAGCCCGCCTGCGAGTGCGCCAGAGCCACGAGCTCTGCGAGCTGCGCCGCGATGGTGCGGCTTTGCGTCTCGAGAAGCGCCCGGTCGATGAGCACTCCGTGGTGCTCCATGTTGAGCAGTATCGGCACGAGCGGCTGTTCAATTTCCTCATAGAGGCGCTGCAGGGCGGGCACGCCTTCGATTTGCGGCCAGAGCGCGCGATGCAGCTGCAACGTCACGTCGGCATCCTCGGCCGAATACTCGGCGGCGCGCTCGACCGGCACTTCGTTGAAGCCGAGCTGCTTCGCGCCCTTGCCGGCGACGTCCTCATATTTGATGGTATTGACGCCCAAATAGCGCAGCGCCGCGCCATCCATGTCGTGGCGCGTGGCGACGCTGTTCCAGACATAGGACTCCAGCATGGTGTCGTAGCGCATGCCTTCGAGACGAATGCCATAGTTGAGGAGAACGTGCGCGTCGTATTTGAGATGATGACCGACCTTGGCGATTCCTGGGTTTTCAAGGATCGGCCGCAGGGCGGCCAGCACCTGTGCGCGCTCCAATTGCTCGGGCGCGCCCGCATAGTCGTGCTGCAGCGGCACGTACGCTGCGAATCCGGGCTCAATACAAAAGGATACGCCAACGATCTCGGCGCGCATGTAGTCGAGGCTCGTAGTCTCGGTATCGAAGGCCATGAGCGCCGCCCAGCGCAGCCTTTCGAGCCAGCGCTCAAGATCCGGCCAGGAAGTGATGGTCTCGTAGTGGCGCGGCACGCGGGGAACGGCATCCGCCGCGGCAGCCTGCGGCAGGGGGCGCTCGCCGTCGGAGTCTGCGCCTTCCAGCTGCCGTAACAGCGAGCGCAGCTCGTAGCGCTCGTAGAGCGCGCGCAGTTCGCCGAGGTCCGCAGCGGCGGGCCGTAATTCCTCGGGCTTCAGCGGCAGTTCCAGATCGGTGCGCAGGCGCGCGAGGCTGCGCGACAGGGCGAGAGTCTCAAGTCCGGCACGCAGGTTGTCGCCAACCTTGCCCGCGATCTCGGCGACACGCTCGATCAACACATCGAGCGTACCGTATTGGCCCAAGAGCTTGGCCGCGGTCTTAGGACCCACCATGTTGATGCCGGGAATGTTGTCGGATGAATCCCCGACGAGCGCCAGATAGTCGACGATCTGTTCCGGAAAGACGTCAAATTTGAGCTTCACTCCGGCGCGGTCGAGCGTGCTGTTGCTCATCGTATTGACGAGCGTGATCGACTCGTTGACGAGCTGCGCCATGTCCTTGTCGCCCGTCGAAATGAGGACGCTCTGCCCCGCCGCCGCAGCACGACACGCCAGAGTGCCGATGACGTCGTCGGCCTCGACTCCGGCAATGCGCAGCACCGGCAGGCCCTGAGTGCGCAGGATCAGGAGCAGCGGTTCCACCTGGGAGCGCAGATCATCCGGCATGCTCGGCCGGTGCGCCTTGTACTGGGCAAAGAGATCGTCGCGGAACGTCCTGCCCGGGGCGTCGAACACCACCGCTATGTGCGCCGGTTGATAATCCTTCAAAAACTTCAGGAGCATATTGAGGACGCCGAGCAGCGCACCGGTCGGCTCGCCGCGCGAATTTGACAGTGGCGGCAAGGCGTGAAAGGCTCGGTACAAGTACGAGGAGCCGTCAACGAGGACTAAATCGGCAGCAGTGCTCATGATGGATGCGCGGGTGGAGTTGCACATTATAGCGAATGCCGGCGCCGCACCCGCGGCTGTGTCAACGCGCTAGTCGATGGCGCGCTGATAGCAAGATGCAAGCCACGAATGACCCCGCATTGGCCGCCGCCATTGCCGCGAACCGCTTCGGGCTCGGAGCCCGACCGGGTGAGCTGGCGCGCGTGGCGAGCGATGCGCGCGGCTGGCTCGCCGCGCAATTGGTTGGCGCCGCGCCGCGCCTGCAGGGCAAGGAGTTACGCGACTCGGCTGACATATTGTCGCAGGCCCTCGAGCTGCGGCGCGAGCGGCGCCAGGCGCGCAACGGCGGCGCTGAACAGAATACCGATGCGGCCACGGTCATGAAGGTCGGTCAGCTCTATAAGCCGATCTATGCCGACGAGACGACTGCGCGGGTGCGCGCGGCACTGACGACAGACCGGCCGTTCATTGAACGCCTCACCTATTTCTGGACGAATCACTTCGCGGTTTCTGCCGACAAGCAGGCGGTGTTCGGGCTTGCCGGCAGTTTCGAGCGCGAGGCGATCCGCCCGCACGTGCTCGGCAACTTCACGGATCTTCTGCTCGCCTCGACGCGTCATCCGGCAATGCTGCTGTATCTGGATAATCAGACCTCCGTCGGAGCGAATTCCATGCTCGCGCGCCGCGCCGAGCGGCACGCGAGCGAGCACCGCTTCGGCATCAACGAGAATCTCGCGCGCGAGATTCTCGAGCTGCAAACGCTGGGCGTTGCGGGCGGCTACACGCAAGCCGACGTCACGAGCTTCGCGCAGGTCATCACCGGCTGGTCCATTGGCGGACAAAGTCTCGGGCATCTGACGGCCGGGGTGCCCGGGCAGTTCATGTTTCGGCCCGAGATGCACGAACCCGGCGGCCAGGTGGTGCTCGGAAAGCGCTATACCGAGGACGGCGAGGAGCAGGGGGTCGCGGTGCTGCGCGACTTGGCGCGGCGCCCTGCCACCGCGAATTTTATCGCGACCAAGCTTGCGCGCCATTTCATTGCCGATGAGCCGCCAGCGGCGGCGGTCGAGCAGCTCGCGCGCGCCTTTCGCGACAGCAGCGGCGATTTGCCGACCGTGTACCGCGCATTGATAGGGCTCAAGGAATGCTGGGCGCAGGCCTTCGCTAAATTCAAGACTCCCGGCGATTACATCATCTCGAGCCTGCGCGGCCTGCAGATTCCCGACAGCTACGCGAACAAGGCGCGTATCTCATTTGCGCTCCTTGGTCAGCGCATCTTCGCGCCGGGCTCGCCCGCGGGCTGGCCGGATCGCAGTGCCGACTGGGACGGCGCATCCGCCGTGATGAAGCGCATTGAGTGGGCGGATGCGCTCGGTCAGAAAATAGGCGCGCATCAGGACGCCGCGATATTGGCGCCGCAGTGGCTGGGCGCCGCAATGAGTGCGGCGACGCACACGTCGATCGCGCGCGCGGCGAGCGGTTCGCAGGCGCTGACCCTGCTTTTGACCGCGCCTGAATTCATGCGCCGCTAGTAGGAGAACGAAAATGCGAGCGATCAAACGACGGGAATTCCTCTCTGGCGCCGCGCTCGCTGCGGGCAGCGTGCTGCTGACGAGCAAGATCGCCTTCGCAGGCAGCGACACGCGTCCGCGTTTCGTGTTCATCATTCTGCGCGGCGCCCTCGACGGTCTGACGGCGGTGCCGCCGTACGCGGACCCCAACTACGCGCGACTGCGCGGTGAAGTCGCCATTGCCGCGCCGGGAGCCTCCGGTGGGGCGCTCAAGCTCGATGGGCTCTTCGGTCTGCATCCCAGCCTTGCGTTTCTGAACGAATCCTTTACTGGGAAGGAGCTCATCGTCTTTCACGCCATGGCCAGCCCCTATCGTGAGCGCTCGCATTTCGACGGCCAGGATGTGCTCGAGAACGGCTGCGCGCGCGCGCATGCCGTGCAAACAGGCTGGATCAATCGCGCGCTTGCCGCCCTGCCGCCCGATCGCAACGCGCGCCGCGGTGAACTCGGCATCGCACTGGGACAGAATGTGCCACTCGTGATGCGCGGCCCTGCGCCGGTCGCATCGTGGTCGCCGTCACATCTGGCCGCGCTCGATGAGGACACGCTGCAGCGCATAACCGATCTGTACTCGACGGACCCTATTCTGTCGCAACGGCTCGCTGATGCCCTGTCAACCCAGTCGGTTGCGGATGAGGCGAAAGATGCGGCGATGGCGGCAGACGCTCAGGAGAATCCGCCTGCGCAGCTTCTCGCCAGTCGCGCGCAGCCCGAGGTGCGCGGTGGCGCGCCCTACAAGGAAGTGATTCATGCGACGGCGAGTTTTTTGAAGAGCGATGATGGCCCGCGGGTCGCGGTGTTTGACGCCATGGGTTGGGACACCCATGCGAACGAAGGCGGCTCGCAGGGGCAACTCGCGGGGCGTTTGGCGGGTCTGGATGCTGGGTTGCGCACACTGAAGGAGGACTTGGGGCCGGTGTGGCGCGACACCGTCGTGATGGTCGCGACCGAGTTCGGGCGCACGGCAGCCGTCAACGGCACGCGCGGCACGGATCACGGAACGGCGGCGGCTGCATTTTTACTGGGGGGCGCGGTGTACGGCGGTCGCGTCATCGCGGACTGGCCGGGGTTGAGTGCACGCGCCTTGTATCAGGGACGTGATCTGGCGCCCACCCTGAACATGCATGCGGCGCTGAAGGCGGTGTTGGCGGATCACTTGGCGGTTGCGACCCGCGCGCTCGACACATCGGTGTTTCCGGACAGCGCTGGCGTGAAACCCTTGCAGGGGCTCGTGCGCGCCTGAACTTCTAAGGCGTGTGCGGCTGCTGCGAATCGTCTTTCTGCTCAGGATCAATTTTCTCCGGCGGCACCGCCGCCTCGGGCACAGGAGGCACGGGCTTCACGACGCTCCCCTTCTTCTCGGGCAGGTACAGCGGGCCTTTCTGGCCGCAGGCGCTTAGGAGGACGAGCGTTAGCGCCGCGCAAGCGATGTGCTGTGGTTTCACATTCATGTGTTTACCGTCCGGTCGCGCCGCTCCTCTCTGGCTCAATGATCTCATTTGGGATTCGCGGCGACCACCGCCATCGTGAGGCGCGACACGCAGACGAGCCGTTCGCGCTCGTCGCGGATCTCGATCTGCCACACGTGGCTGCGATTCCCACGATGCAAGGGTCGCGCCGTCGCCGTCACCGATCCTGTGTGGACGGGTCGCAGATGATTGGCATTGATTTCCTGCCCCATACACACCTCGCGAGTGGAATCGACGCATAGGTTGGCCGCCGTGCTGCCAACCGTCTCCGCGAGCGCCACCGAAGCACCACCGTGCAGCACTCCCATCGGCTGGTGCGTGTGCGCATCGACAGGCATGGTGGCGCGCACGAAGTCCGGGCCGATTTCGGTGAAGCGAATACCGAGCCACTCGATGAGCGTGTTGCGCGCACGCTCCTGTAGCTCTTCAATGGTCGCGGTGTTGCGCCAAATGCTCATAGCTCGCTAGTCTACGGCCGATGCAGCTCTATACCTACTTTCGCAGTTCGGCCGCCTTCCGGGTGCGCATTGCTTTAAATCTCAAGGGGCTCGAGTACGAATCGCTGCCGGTGCACCTCACTCGCGGCGGCGGCGAGCATCGCAAGGGCGATTATCTGGCGCGCAATCCGCAGGGGCTGGTTCCGTTCCTGGTCGACGGTGAGGCGCGCATCGCGCAGTCGCTCGCCATCATCGAGTATCTCGAGGAAACTCATCCGCAACCGCCGCTGCTGCCGCGTGCTGCCGCGGAGCGCGCGCGCGTGCGCTCGCTCGCGCTTACGATCGCCTGCGATATCCATCCGCTCAATAATCTGCGCGTGCTCGAGTATCTGCGCGGGCCGCTCGGTCTCGACGCCGCCGCGGTCGACGCCTGGTACAGGCACTGGATCGCCTCAGGATTGCGCGCGCTGGAAACGGAAGCCGGGCACGCCGATCAGGGACATCTTGTCGGTTCACACGTGACTCTTGCCGATATTTGTCTCGTGCCGCAGATGTACAACGCCAGACGATTCAAATGCGATCTTGCGCCCTATCCCAGGCTCAATGAGATCAGCGCACATCTTGAGGGACTGCCGGCCTTTGCCAAGGCCGCACCCGAAGCGCAGCCGGACGCGGCCTGAGACGCCAGAATATCAGCGTTATCTAAAGGCGGTCACGCGTCCAGCTTTGGGGGGCAGTTCATACACCCCTGTGCTGCGGCTGGCGCCTGAAGCATTTCGATAACATTGCCTCCTCCACACGCTCCTGGCGCAGCACGACGCAACAGGGCTCACAGGCAGTATCGATTAGAGGTTAGGACCAATGTTCAACTCCCTCCAGAGCATTCCCATACCGCTCTTGCTGCTCATCGCCACTACGCTCGAAGTCATCGGTGACGCTGTTGTGCGTCTGGGCATCTATAAAAGCGCCGGTCTAAGCCGCCTCGCGATGCTCTGTGCCGGAGCGCTGATCCTGCTTGGATACGGAGCATTTCTAAACACGGCGCCGGTGGAATTCGGACGCGTCGTCGGTTTGTACATTGCGACGCTGTTCGTCGTTTGGCAGATCGTCAATTTCCTGGTATTTCGCACTCTACCCACCATGCCAATCTGCGCAGGTGGTCTCCTGGTCGTCGCAGGCGGCATCATCGTTACGTTCTGGCCCGCGAAGTAACGCCGGCGCCTCCTCAATAAATCCGCGAACACACGCTGACTTGGGGGTTACCCGTCAGCGCTTCAGGTCGTCTCGCACCCGCTGATAGGCCTCGCGGAAGGGGATGCCTTCGGCGACGACGAGCCGATTGGCTTCCTCGGCGGCGTGAATCGAAGGATCGAGCCGAATGCGCTCCGGGTGGAATTTTAGGGACTCGATGGCGGGCGGCAGAATGGCGAGGGTTGCAAGTGCAACGTCTATGCCGCGGAACAGAGGCGCCTTCACCAGCTGCAGATCGCGCTGATAACCTGAAGGAAGCTTGGCACACAGGCTGAGCACTTCATCAAGGCAGGCCTGCACCGTGATAGAGCGCGCGCGAATGAGCTCAAAGACATCCGGGTTGCGTTTTTGCGGCATGATCGAAGAGCCGGTGGTAAAGGCGTCGGCGATGCTCACGAAGCCGAACTCCTGCGTATAGAAGAGAAGTACGTCGGTTGCAAAACGGCCGAGTCCCTGCAGAAGAAGGGTCACTTCAAAGAGCAGATGCGCTTCGCCCTTGCCGCGCGAGAGCTGCACGGCCGTAACCGGCGTCTGGGTCACCTCAAAGCCGAGGCGGGTGCGGGTCGCTTCGCGGTCGACCGGCAGTCCCGGCGTGCCGTAGCCCGCCGCCGAGCCGAGTGGATTCTGCGCGAGGCGCCGGTGCGCGAGCCGCAATCCTTCCGCGTCGTCGCGCACCTGCGCGGCAAAGCCGCCCGCCCAGAGGGCAACGGAGCTCGGCATCGCCTGCTGCATGTGTGTGTAGCCCGGCAGGAGTGTCGCGGCTTCGCGGCGGCCGAGCTCATCGAGCGCGGCGGCGACGGCGATGGCGCGCGCGTGCAGCTCCTCGATCACGTCACGCAGGTAGAGTCGCAGCGCCGCGAGCACCTGATCGTTGCGCGAGCGACCCAAATGAATGCGGCCCGCGCCGGCGCCGATGCGCTGCGTCAGGCGCTTCTCGAGCGCCGTGTGTCCATCCTCATCGGCAAGCTCGATGCGCCAATCGTCGCGGGAATGCTCCTCGGCCAAAGCGGTGAGGCCGGCGCGCAGGGCCGCAAGATCCGCCTCGTCGAGGAGCTTTGCTGCATGCAGCATTTCGGCATGCGCAATCGACGCCGTCACGTCATAGCGAACCAGGCGCGCATCAAGCGCGTAGTCCTCTGCGGCCGTGTAATCAAGCACACGCTCATCGAGCGGTGCATCCTTGTTCCACAGAAAGCTCATAGTTGCCCCGTCACGCGCTCGCCGTGATTTCCGCCGGAGTCAGGGCGTTGACGTCCTCGACGACCAGAGTTCCAGTGCCTTCGTTGGTGAACACTTCGCCGAGAATTCCTTCCCCGCTCTTGTAGGAGACGATGTGGACGCGGCGCACGCCGCCGCGAATGGCGTCCTCGATGGCCTGCGCCTTCGGCAGCATGCCATTGAGAAGGGAGCCGGCCGCGCGCAGGCGCTTAAGGCCGCGCAAATCGGTGTAGGAAATGAGCGAGCCTGGATCGGCCGCATTCTCGAGAATGCCGGGGGCCCCGGTGCACAGAATGAGTTTTTCCGCTTGCACGGCTGCACCGATGGCCGCCGCCACGGTGTCGGCATTAATGTTGAGGAGCACGCCCTTGTCATCAGCCGACAAGGGGCTCACGACCGGCATGAGGCCATTGTCGAGAAGCTTGAGCAGCACTCCTGTATTTACAGCGTCGATATCGCCGACGAAGCCGTAGTCGATGGTGCGTTCGCTGCCGTCCTCGAGCCTGACGGGCGCACGCCGGTGTGCGCGCACCAGTCCCGCATCGACTCCGCTGATGCCGACCGCGTCGATGTTCAGATCACGGCAGATAGCGAGAATGCGCGTGTTAATGAGCCCGTTGAGCACCATCGCGGTCACTTCGATCGATTTCTCATCGGTCACGCGGCGGCCGTCGACAATCTGCGTGCTGAGCCCGAGGGACTCGGAGAGCTCCGTCAATTGCGGGCCGCCGCCGTGCACCATCACCACCCGCACGCCAAAATAATGCAGGATGGCAAGCTGCTCGATGAGGAGTCGCGTCGAATCCGCATCGGCAAACACGCCGCCGCCTGCTTTGACGACGAAGGTCTTGCCCTTGTACATGCGGATGTAGGGCGCGGCGCTGCGCAAGGCGCGGATCGCGAGGGCGTGATCGCTGCGGTTCATGATCATGACAGTCCTATACTCCGTGAAGCATTTGATGCAGCACCGCCATTTGCACCACGAGCCGGTTATGTGCTTCGTGCTGCACGATGCTGCGCGGCCCGTCGAGCACTTCATCGGCGATCGCCGTGTTGCGCCGGACCGGCAGGCAATGCATCAGGCGGCAGTCGCGGTTCGCTGTCGCGAACCAGCTATCCTGCACGCACCAGTCCTTGAGGCCGCTGCGCAGTTGCGCATCGCGCGCACCATCACCGTAGGATGCTGTGGCGCCCCATTCCTTGGCGTAAACGACATGAGCTCCAAAGAGCGCTTCGGCGCGCTCACTCGTCTCATGTACCGTGCCGCCGGCCAGCGCCGCCGCGCGTGCCGCCTTGTCCATGATCGCGCGCGGCAATGCATAGCCTTCCGGGCGCAGCACGACGACCTGCATACCGCGCATCGCGGCCATGTGCAGCGCCGCTGCCGGGACCGCGAGTGGCAGCGCCCGCGGATGATATGCCCAGGAGAGCACAAATTTTCCATTCTCCGGCACGGCAAAATCATCGAGGGTCTTCCAGTCAGCCAGAGCCTGGCAAGGATGATTGGCCGCCGACTCCAGATTGATGAGGGGCTTGGCAACGAGATCAGCCATCGCATTGAAGTCCGTTTCGGAAAGATCATCGTTCAAGTTCTTGCCAGCGGCGAAAGCGCGGATCCCCAAGGCATCGCAGTAGGAGGCAAGCACTGGAATGCCCTCACGCACATGTTCGGCCGCAGCCCCGTCCATCACCGCGCCGAGGCGAGTCTCGAGCCGCCAGCTGCCCTCACCGGCGGTGATCACGAA